>Ga0160427_10000026_pt1 | contig 158896 bp, 139 predicted proteins | sample SolpanmetagenomL_FD_108194 | JGI IMG/M metagenome (GOLD analysis project Ga0160427, IMG submission 108194) | Solar panel surface microbial communities from Lawrence Berkeley National Laboratory, California, USA - L | ecosystem: Engineered > Built environment > Solar panel > Unclassified ...
CATGGCGACGGAGAACTGGTCGTGCTGCTCGAAGGCCTGGGTGAGCAGCACCTCGGCGTGACGGCGGTTGTAGAGGCCCGACAGTCCGTCCTCGCGCACCTGGCGTTCCAGCAGCGTCTGCTGCGCCCTCAGGGTGCCGAGCAGCCGGGCGCGTTCGTGGGCGGCCGCTTCGAGCTGGGCGTTGACCAGGGCGAGCGCCTCGGTGCGCAGGCGGTACTGCTCGGTCTCGGCCTGGGCGCGGTCGACCTCGTAGATCATCATCATCGCCTGGGCGCGCTCGGTGCTCTGCCGCTTGTCGTGCGCCTCCTTGAGGGCAAACGCGGTTTCCGAGTGGACGAACGCCTCCGCGTAGCGCCCCACGCGCTTGTGGAGGCCGGCCAGGGCGCGGTGCAGGCTGACCTGGGCGGCCGGCAGGTCGGTGCCGTCCAGGAACCTCAGGGTGATGTTCAGCGCGGTCTCGGCCTCGGTGAAGCGGTTCATCCGCGTCAGGTTCTCGGCGCGTTTCAGTTCGACGGCCGCCTGGTACTCGGGGTTGTCGAGGTCCAGGGACAGCAGCAGGCGCAGCGCCTGGTCGTGCAGCGGCGCGGCTACCTCGTACTCGCCGGTCTCGGTGGAGGTGCAGGCGACGATGCTCAGGCACAGCGCCTCGACCACCTGAATGCCCGTCTGCTGCGCGGTCTGCACCCCCGCCTCGGCGGCCGCCCTCGCCTCGTCCCAGCGCTTCAGGTCGAGCAGCGTCTCGGCCAGGTTGTGCAGCGTGTTGCCCTGCCCCCGGACGTTGCCGGTGCGGCGCTGAATCTCCAGCGCCCGGTGGAAGTAGTCGACGGCGGCACCCGCGTCGTTCAGGCCGAACCGGGCGACGTTGCCGAGGTTCAGCAGCGCGTTCGCCTCGCCGTTCTCGTTGTTCAGGTGCCGGGCGAGGTTCAGGCACTCCAGGAACAGGGCGGTGGCCTTCTCGCTGTTGTGCAGCATCTGGTAGGTGCAGGCGAGCAGATTTTTGCAGTCGCGCTCCAGCGCCGGGTCCGGGTGGCCGGCGAGCAGGCTGAGCGTGCGGTTCAGCCGGTCGAGCGCCTGACGGTGCCGGCTGGCATTGAGGTCCACCAGCGCCACGGTGCGCAGGGCGCAGATCAGTTCCGCCGGGTCCCCGAGCCGCTCGGCCAGCGCCAGCGCTTCGTCGCCCAGGTCCGAACTGCGCTTCGCGTCCTGCATCCGGAGGTCCCACGCCTCGGTGTTCAGCGCGTGGACGTGCGCGAGGTCGGGTTTCGGGCGTACCGGGGCCGCCGGTCGCTTCGGGGCGCGCCGGTCGTCCGGGCGGCCCTCTGTGGCGGTGGCAGTCGACTCCATACCAGGGAGCGTACGGGAAGAAGCACGACAGTTTTCTTTTTTGAAGGAAAAATGAAGGTGTGTCTCTGGTTCAGGAGCGGCCTTCAGCGGGAAGAAGAATGAGCGCCGGTCACAGGACCGCCGTGTTGACTCTGACAGGCCGGCGTTCACGGCCTGAGTGACCGGCGCTCGCTCCGCTGCACCGACGCCGCGTTCAGGGGGTGGTGACGGACACCAGGGTCAGGCCGCTCGGCTGACCGGCGCTGTCCTGAAGGGTGACCGTCTGCCCAGCGTAGGCGGTGTTCGGGAAGGCGGGGGTGGTGACGTTGACCCGCATCGCCGGTCGGCCGCTGCCAGCGCACTGAACGCTGAAGACGTCGGTCCGTTCCCTGCTCGCCTCGTTGATCACGCCGGTGAAGTACACGGTGTTCGGGCGCTGTGCGCTGAGCGTCAACCGCTCGATCGGGGCGCCGCCCAGGCTGATCTGCACGGCCGGGCAGGTGTTCGGCGGCTGGTAGACGAACCGCAGGGGGGCGGGAAGCGGCTGGACCAGTGCGCCGCAGCCGGTGAGCAGCAGGCCGCCGGCCAGCAGGGTGAACAGGGGACGGACCGTCTTGGATGACTGTTCAGGTGCGGTGAATGCCATGGGGTTCTCCTGTCAGAGACCGTTCGGTTCGTGCCGGTGTTCCGGTCGCCGGGATCATCGAAGCCTTCTTTTCCACCTGGAGCCCCAGTCGTGGAGGCCGAGTCCCCTCAGTCCGTGCGGGCGATAACGCGGCGTCCACGCTCCGCCAGCCAGCGGTCCACCTGTTGCACCCAGGCGGCCTGCACCGCAGAGAACCGGCTGTCCAGTGTGCCCAGCAGCCGGTTGGTCTCGACTTCCCCGCTCCACCGCTCGTCGTTTTGGTGTTCTTCGGCCGTCTGTTCCCACTGGGCCAGGGCGTGCGCGGCCTCTAGCAGACACTGGGTGACTTCCGTCTGTTCGGGGGTGACGGGCATGTGCCGCAGCGCCGCGTAGGTTTCACTGAACACTCCATTGGTTGTCGAACCACTGCTGGAAGCCGCCGTTGTGCACTTGGGCATTCAGTACGTCCAGGATGGCGGCGTTCCTCAGCAATGGCGGCAGCTTCCGCAGGCGGGCGAGGGTGCCCTTCCGGTCGGACCGGCCCTCATCGCTCGCCTGCGGGTGCGCCCGGTCCGAGAGGTGCCGAAAGGTGCTCGAAACGGGCAGCGCGGTGAGCGGCGAGAAGATGCTCCGGAACGTGTCGGCGTCCATCTCGGTCATGGGGGTTTTCCTGAGGTCGGGGGTGGGTTCGCGCTGCTCCGGGTGTGCCCGGAGCAGGCACTTCTCCGCCCCCCGTGGCTTTCGCTGGCCGGGGGAGTGCCGGCCGGTCATTGGCGGGCACCTGGGCCGTGCTGAAGCGGTTGAGCTGCCGCTTTAACTGCCTGAGGCTGCCCGCCAGGCGCGTGACAGGCCGGCTGTCTGGATGTTGCCACCTGCAGCGCCGGAGCGAAACCGGGCTGTGTCGGCCTGGCCAGGCCGGGCGTGACGATCACGCCGCTCAGAAGCGGAGTCAGGTGCTCTTCGTCGAGGAAGCGGTGTTTGTCGAGTGCGTCCGCCAGTTTTTGCAGCACGTCCCTGTTCACTTCCAGGAAGGTCCGGACCAGGTCGATTTGTTCTTGCCGCAGCTGCCGCAGCAGTCGGGCGTTGTATCCGGCCTCTGCGTCCGAGGTGGCCGCCGCCAGCAGTAGCGGGCCGTCGTCCTGTAGCAGGCACCAGTCCCGAGCGTCGTACTCAAAGTCTTTCAGATCGCTGATTGACCCGGTCCCGTATTCGGTTTCCCAGAGTAGCGTCCTCTCGGCTTCACGTCCGGCCAGCGTCAGCTGCATCTCGAACAGCAGCCCGGTGATGTTGTTCAGGCTTTTGCGCGGATAATAAACGTGGCCTCTCGAGGTGCCTTCCGGCCGGACGCTGGCGTTGCAGCGGGCGAGCGAGGGCAGCAGGCTGAACATCAGGGCGTGCCCGGCCTCGTGCGCGCAGGTGCGTGCCAGCTGCTCCGGGCTGATCGGTCGCACGCCGGCAGGTCTCAGCCAGGGGACCCGGTCTCGGAAGCGCTGCAGGAGACGGCTGAGGTTGAGTCGGGAGCCTGACATGCCAGCAGCGTAGCGTACCGAGAGATGCGGAATCCTCCGAGGATGGCACGATTACTCCAGCGAACAAAAAAAATCCCGCTCGCGGGGAAGTCGAAACTGCGGGTAAGCATGTCTATCCTAAGCCTGTTCGACGACGACGTCTACGACGTGCTGCCGTTCGACGACATCAAGTTCTGGTCTTTTCTCTTTCTGGCTAGACTGGTGGTAAGAGGATTCAGGAATCGTCGTGGCGAGCCGGGCAATGCCCTGCGGACGCTATATCTGCGGGGCCATCCGCTCCAGCGGGGCAGGGTGCACTTCCCGGCGGTCACGACGGACAACCTGCCTGCCATGATCGAGGCCGAAAAGATGATCGAAGCTGACTTCCGGTTGCAGCAGACCGCGTACCGCAGGGCCTTGCAGGAGCACCTGGCGGCCGTGTCGCCCGCGCAGCGCGATTTGCATTCGGCGTACCTGGAGACGGTGTTGCCGTTCGCGGCGCTCGCCGAGTTCCCGACGCTCACGAAGGGCATTCTGGCCTGTGTGGCGTTCATCCTTGCGCCCTGGAGACCCGCGACTTGAGTCGTGGGAGGAATGGGCGCTGCCCCGGAGGGGCAATCAATGCTGAGACTTCCTGGCCTATTTTACTCATATAGAGTACACTCCTTATGTGAAGATCACGCTGAGCGCGAAACTGAAGTTGCGGCACACCCCAGAGCAAAAACACGCTCTGGATGCCGTGACGTTAGCGTACCGTGATGGTCTGAACTTCGCCTCCCAGACCGCCTTCGACCTGGGGAAAACCACCTCCGTCCCGAAACTCCACAAGGAAACGTACGGCGTGCTGCGGGAACGCTTCGGTCTCGGAGCGCAGCTCGCCTGCACCGCCGAACGTCAGGTCACCGCGTCCTACAAGACGCAGTGGACCAAGGCCAAACAAAACCAGAAGGCCCGAGAACAGGGGTTCACCAGACGCCGCTACAAAGGCCTTGACCATCCCATGAAGTTCGTCAGCCGCACGCTGGAATACCAGCACGGCCGCGACTACTCCTGGAAGAAGGACGGACGGGTCAGCATCGGCACGCTTGCTGGCCGCCTGGTGCTGGAGTTTGACGGCTACCAGAACCACCTCGAGTACCTCGCCCAGGGCGCGGAAACGGGGGCCGCCAAGCTCTACTACCAGAAGTCGAAGCGGCAGTATTACCTGATCGTCGCCCTGAGCATCGAACTTCCCGACCCGCAGCCCAAAGATCATCCCAGCATCGTCGGGGTGGACGTGGGACAGCGGTATCACTTCGTCGCCACCGACATGAACGGGCAGAGTCTGTTCGAGAAGGGGGCGGCGGTCCGCCAGCAGAAGGACCGGTTTGTCCGGGCCAGAAGATCTCTCCAGCGCAAAGGCACCCGTTCGGCGACCCGCAGACTCGTGCTGCTGTCCGGGCGGGAAAGACGGTTCGTCGCTGATCGCAACCATGTCTTAAGCAAGACCCTGCTGACCCGCTTTCCAGGTTCGATCTTTGGCCTGGAAGATCTCACGAACATCCGCGAACGCACTGAAGGACGCCGCACCCCCAATGCCAGCAGGAAGGCGAAACGGGCGAAGCGTCGCCGGAGTCAGTGGTCGTTCGCGGAGCTGCAGTTCAACCTGGCCTACAAGGCCCCCTTGTTCGGGAGTCTGGCAGTCAAGGTGGATGCGAACTTCACCTCTCAGGCGTGCCCGAAGTGCGGTCACACCTCGAAAGGGAACAGACCGAACGCGGGGCTGATGTTCGTGTGTGAGGTGTGCGGTCATCAGGGTCACTCCGACCGGGTGGCGAGTGTGAATATCGCGTTACGAACGTTGCTTGTCCGGCAGGACTGGATGAGTACGGGTGCCTTATCAATGCGCCCTGATGTGTCGGATGGTGAAGTCAAAGCTGAGCGCCTGAAACGGTACTCAGAACTGCGATGGAATCCAGACACAAACCCGCGACTTTAGTCGTGGGTCATTGATCTGGAACGGACCCCCGACCTCCTGATTCCGCCCGGGTCAAGCAAGATCAACTGTTGAACCGGGCGGTCATCAGCTTGATCTTGACCTCGTGCGTGCTGGTGGCTGAGGCCATCGCGTCTTCCTCGGACATCTTGCCCTCGCTCACCAATTTCACGAGGTGCTGGTCGAAGGTGTGCATGCCGCGCAGTGAGCCTTCCTCGAGCGCCTGCTTGATCTCCTCGGTCTTGGTTTCGTCCTTGATGCAGTCGCGCACGGTGGGCGTGCCGATCAGAATCTCCATGCCCAGCACCCGGCCGCCGCCGAGCTTCGGGAGCAACCGCTGGCTGACCACGCCCACCAGACTCTCCGACAGTCCCTGGCGGATCTGACCGCGCTCGTGCGGCGCGAAGAAGTCGATGATGCGGGTCACGGTGCGCATCGCGTCCATGGTGTGCAGGGTGCTGAAGACGAGGTGTCCGGTCTGCGCCGCTGAGAGGGCCGCCTCGACCGTTTCCTTGTCGCGCATCTCACCGATCAGGATCACGTCCGGGTCCTGCCGCATGCTGGCCCGCAGGCCCGCACCGAACGACAGGGTGTCGCTGCCCAGTTCGCGCTGCGAGATGGTCGCCATGCGGTCGCGGTGCAGGATCTCGATGGGGTCTTCGAGCGTCACGATGTTCACCGGGCTGTTGGTGTTGATGTGGTTGATCATCGAGGCCAGCGTGGTGGTCTTGCCCGACCCGGTGGGACCGGTGACCAGAATCAGGCCACGCTCGTGCGAGCACAGTTCCTCGAAGGTCGTCTGCGGCAACCCGAGTTGCTCGAAGGTGGGAATCGGCTTGTCCTCGATCACGCGCATGATCAGCCCGATGCTGCCGCGCTGCCAGTAGGCGTTCACCCGGAAACGCGCCACGTTCGGCACCCCGTAGGCGAAGTCGGCGTCGCGGTTGACCGCAAACTCCTCCCACTGGCCGGGGCGCACCATCATCTCGCGGGTAAAGTCCTGAACGTCCTGCGGGGTGAGGATCGTCTCACCGTAGCGGACGATGTCTCCGTTGATCCGCCCCATGGCGGCGCTGCCCGCCCGGAGGTGTACGTCGCTCGCGCCCATCTTGACCAGCGCGTCCAGCAGTTCACTTAACGTGGGTACCATTGCTCCACCGTATCTCACGCGCCCTCACAGGGGACATACAGCGGGCGAGGACCCCCACCGGACCCCACCGTTACCACAAGGACGGTGGACAGTTCCGGTTCAGCCCTCGTACAGTCAGGGTATGCCCGCTTGCGCACCGCACTCCGAATCTTCACCCGGCCGACTGGAGGCCGTCCACGCTCTGCCGGACGTGTCGACCCTGTCCAGGTCCGGACACGCCGGCAAACGACGCTCGGGGCTGCTCTGGACGGCGGTCCTGGCGACCGCCCTCGGCGCCTGCAGCCGTGTTCCCGACCTGCCGGGCGTACGCGTCTACGACCACAAGGGCGGCGTCCACAGCGGCCTGCGGGTGCAGTACAGCGAAACGCCGCCCACCGGGGGAACCCACAACCCGGTGTGGCAGAACTGTGGGGTCTACGACAAGCCGCTGTACGACGAGTACGGCGTGCACAGCATGGAACACGGCGCGGTCTGGATCACCTACCGCCCAGGCCTGCCTGCCGCGGACGTCGAGGCGCTCAAGCGGGTGGTGGCCGGTCACAGCTACAGCCTGCTGAGTCCGCACCTGCACCTGAAGTCCCCGGTGGTGATCAGCGCCTGGAACCGCCAGTTGTCGGTCGACCGCGCGGACGACCCGCGCCTCGCCGAGTTCATGAAGCGCTACGAACTGGCCAGGAGTGTACCGGAACGCGGCGCGGCCTGCACCGGCGGCACGGACCTGCAGGTCGAAACGACGGGAACGGACTGAAGGCCGCCTGCACCCGCAGTCGGCGACCGGGCAGAGCGGGTGCAGGCGGCGTATGCTGAATTCGTCCACCCGGTCGGGCCCCAGCCTGCTGCACCGGCTTCCCTCTTCAAGTTTCTGTTCACCTGAGCGTCACCAGGAGAATCATGCCCATCACCTCGAAATTCCGTGAAGAACTCAACCGCAGCCACCCCGAAGTGCTGCACAGCACCCTGAGCGGCCAGCCGTCGGACATCTACCTGCTCGCTCCGGACGACTCGCAGCCCGCCCTGGCCGAAACCGACCCGGCCACACCCGCCTGGGCGGACGACAACGCCCTCGCTGGCGTTGATCTGAATGATCCCGGGGAACAGCACGGGTACAGCCTGGAGAGCGTCCTCGGAGAGGAGCAGCGCCGCACCGTGGACGAGACGTCGGACAGACGCCACGAGACCGAGGAGGTGTGGGACGTCACAGCGCTCCAGGCCGTCTCGGACCGGCCGGCCGGCCGGACGGGCACCCTGGCCCTCACCGCCCAGGAAGCGCTGGACGTGCTTCCCGGCCTGCTCGCCGACGCGATCGCCGTCCTGATGCGCTACAGCGACAACGTGCTCGCCGAGAGCGCCCTCAAGCAGCAGGTGCTCACGGCCCTTGATCAGGAACTCGCCAGCCGGCACCGGCACCCCGCCTTTCACTTTCCTGACGACCTGCAGGAGCAGCGCTCCACCGTGCAGGTGCACGGCCTGCCGATGGACCTCAACCACCTCGCGCAGGTGGTGACCGCGCCGGCGGCGGCGGGCGACATGATTCGTGAACTGCGGCAGTGCCTGGACCCCTGGATGACCGGCCATGACCTGGCCGACGCGCAGCGCACCTTGCGGGCCGCACACCTGGCCCTCAACTGGGTCAGCAGGAACGGTTCGCTGGACATCACGCTCCGGGCCTGCCTGCCGACGTTGCAGCCGCAGAGCGAACTCGCCGCGCTGATGCCGGTGCCCGGCCGAGCGGAGGCGGAGGCGCTGCTGGACCGCGCGGCCTACGGTCTGGGCACGCCGGGCGCGGAACCGCTCGTGCACGCCTGCCTGACACGTGTCGCCCTCGGGCTGCTGCTGGTGACCAGTGCCGGGAATCCGGAGGTCTTCTCCCAGCCGGTCAGGTCTGTCGCGTCGTGACCGTCGTCCCGGCGGGAAAACCAGTTCCGGCGACGCTGCTGCGCCGGGTGTTCAGCCCGGCAGGACGACAGGGCCGGAAGAGTTACTTCACGGAACTGGTGCTGCTCGGCGTGGTCGGGGTGACGCTGACCGCCGCCGTGACGGCGCCGGGCGTGCTGGCCGCGCTGGGGTTTGCCGTCAGGTCGCTCCCCCCGGCGTGGCTACAGCCGCTCAGCGGCGTGATTCAGGCGCTGCTGCTGACCCTGGCGGTCATCGCCGGCGTCCGGCGCCTGAGGGACGCCGGCCTCAGCCCGGCGTACATGTTCCTGCTGCTGATCCCCTTCTTCGGCCTGTTCGTGCTGCTGGCGCTGCACCTCGCGCCCCCCGCGCCGGGAGCACCGGACCACCGGGGACTCCAGGAGAAGCGCCCGGACCCGGACGCATCGGTGGTTATCGGAACGCCGGAAACGCAGACGTCGGAACGGGAGCAGGCGTGAACACGCTGACGGCCGCCCCAGCGGGCACGGGCAGTCGTCCGTTCAGCTCGGCGGGCGTCTCAGGCGTTCCCGGAGGAGTCTTCAGGGGTCGTGACCGCCCCGGCGGACTTCTCCGGCAGGCACAGGCCCTGCCGAACGGCGAACAGCCGCAGGTCGGTGCTGATCGGCAGCAGCGCGGCGGCGGAGAGCACCGTGATCAGCAGGTGCACGGCGGCGCGGTCGGGATCGGCCGGCAGGGTGCCCCACTGGCCGGACAGTCCCCTGGCGGTCAGGGCCGCAATCACGTCGGTCAGGCCCAGGCCGACGATCAGATCGACCGGATGAATCCAGCGCCCGAAGAACACGCCGGAGAACCGCTCGGCCTGTTCGTTCCGGACGGCAGCCGCCGTGGCGGGGGCCGTGGAGGTGCGGCGGTTGAATCTGAAAAAGGGTGAGCGCTTCATAAAGAAAGTATAAGCGCTGACCGTCACGCAAGTATCACATCCGGCACCGACCGGTCCACGCTGGACGATCAGGGGCTTCCCCACCTATAAAGGAGTGTATGTCCTCAACCCCAACCCCGGACCTCCCGGTCTCGGCGTCCGTCACCGAGACCGAACGGCCGACTCCCGCCGCCACCCCGAGTGGCCTGCACAGCGCCGCCCCGTTGCCGGTGCTGCCGGCCTTTCCGCTGCCCGTTCCGGCCAGGGTCGCCCTGAACGACTGGACCCACCGACTGGAACAGGAGACCGGCGAACTGGCGCAGCACATCGAAGCCAAGCAGCAGGAGTCGCGGGCGGTGCGCGACCGCTACGCGCAGGACCTCGCGCATCTGAACGCGGCCACCAGCATCTCGGCGGCGCTGATCAAACAGAGCGACCTCGCCCTCAGCACCGCCCGGCTGCGGCTGCTGGTCGCCACCCTGAACCCCGAGGACGACGCCGGACGCATCCGGGCCTACCGGACCATCGAGAACCCCCCCGGCGACATTCTTCAGCGTCCCAACCGGATCGGACTCCAGGCCGGCAGCGTGCTCGCCGGGCTGAGCGTGCTCGCCCTGCTGCTGTCCGACAGCCTGCCGCTCAAGGTGACCCTGGTGATCCTCACGGTCCTCTGCGCGGCCCTCACCGTGGTGGTCGCGCAGCACGAACAGCGTGAACGCGCCGCGTTGATCGCCCGGCTCAAGGCGGAGGCCGGAGCCTGGCACGAGCGGTCCGCACCCCGGGAAAAAGAGGTGCTCCGTCAACGGCAGCAGGACCTGAAACAGCTTCAGGGCACCCACGACATCGACGCGGCCATCACGCGCCTGCAGGACGCCGCACTCGCCCTGAGCGAGTACCTGGCCGTCCCGACCCCGTCGAGGTTCGCCACGGTCCAGCTCAGCAGCGTCGGCACGCCGATTCAGACCACCACCAAAAGCCAGACGGCCCAGCAGGCCGCCACCGCCGCCCAGCGCCTCACCGGACTTCCCTACCCGCTCGAGTTCATGCCCGGCCAGCCGCAGACCACGGTGTTCCTCGGTGAAACGCCCGAAATCTGGGAGCAGATGATCAGCATGGCCCCGCACCTGCGCGGCGGAATGAGCGAACCGCTCTACCGCATCGACTTCACCGGCCAGCGCTACGCCGAACGGCTGGAAGACCTGAGCCTCGACCCCGCTCCTGTCACGACCGAGGCGCAGCAGATCGTGGACCTGCTGATCGAGAAGCTGGCCGTTCAGGTGCGTCGCCATCGCCGCGCCAACATCATCGAACCCGGCCTGCTGGTGATCTTCAAGGTGCCGCTGACCCTCGGCAACGAAGGCCGCACCGCGCTGTACGACCTGATGCAGGACGGCCCGGCCACCGGACTGAGCGTCCTGGTCAGCCTCGGTGAGACCAACCTGCCCAAAGACCGGACCTGGTTGGGCCTCGGCCCTCAGGCGCTGGTGCTGTACCCCTACGAGGCGCTGCCGAGTTCATCGGTCAGCCGGGACGTCACCCCCGGACACTGGTGGACCTGGAAGAACGTCGAGCGCGGGGCCGACACCAGGAACAACGCCGTCCTGCCCGTGACCCTGATGCAGCCTGACAGAGCGCGGTGATTCGGAGCGACCAGGACGCACGGTTCAGGCCGAGGGTCAGGCATCCGCTCACCGGAAAACGCTGCCGTCTGGGCGTATTCGATACACTCAGACAGGCCGAGTTCGCCGTGACCGCCTTCAAGACCTCCGTTCAGCCGATTCCGGACGACGCAGCGGGCGAATCGCCCGCTGCGCCTTCATCCGTCCCCCTTCCCTCAACAGCGCCTTCACCGTCCTGTCCAGCGCACCCCGGGACAGGCAAAAAGAATGGACAGTCCTGACCGCCTGCTCAGCACCACGCACTGCTCGGGGTGGGGGGAGAGGTCTCCCCGCCACCCCGACACCCTGACCGCGCAGAGCACCCTGTGCCTACCAGGAGAACCATGCAGACCATCAACACTCACCCCGCCGCCGTCCACCCCTCGCCCCTGAACCCTGTGACCCTGAACCCTGTGATCCTCCCCCGGGAGCGGAAATGACGCGGCCTGAACAGGACGGTGCAACCGAATCGCCGAGCATCCGCGCCGCCGCGCAGGCCAGCCAGACGAGCAGCCTGTTCGGTGGCATGGAAGTCACCCGGGTCGGCAGCAACGTCACGGTCAAGCAGAAGCACCCCCCGACTCCGGAAATGCAGGCGGTGCTGGACTCGGTCCGCCGCGGCGAACGGAGCGCGGTCGTCGAGGCGACCGCCGGCAGCGGCAAGACGACCCTGCTCCAGATGATCGCCGAACTGCTGATCGACCTCCGCGAGGTCGGCCCCGACAAGCCGGCGGCCGTGATTTCCTTCAACACCAGGACCACCAAGGACCTGCGCAAGGTGATGCCCGTGGAGATGGAGGTGTCGACCATCCACGCGATGGGGCTGCGGATCATCAAGGAGCAGCTCGGGTCCCAGGGAGACGTCACGTACGACAAGGGCAAGTACAAGCGACTGATTCAGCAGGCCATCGCCGACCGGGCGTACGCTCCCGGCACGCAGCGGCAGATGCGTGAACTGCTCAGCAAGTCCCAGAACCTGACGATGGCGAACACCATCGAAATGGACTTCCGCGACGACTGGCTGGACATCATGCACCAGTTCGAGGTCAACGTCACGGGCGTCGAGGACGACCTGTACAGCCTCACGAAACAGGTGATCACCCAGGGCTGCGAGGAACTGCTGAAGTACCGGACCTACGACTTCGCGGACCAGTTGTACGCGCCGTACCTCTACAGCTGGTCGCTGGACGACCCGTTTCACCGTGTGCTGATCGACGAGGTGCAGGACCTCAGCCGCTCACAGACCAACATCCTGATGTCCATCCTGCGTCCCGAGGCGAAGGTGTACGGCGTCGGCGACGAGGCCCAGTCGATCTACGGCTTCAACGGCGCGAACCACGCCTCGCTGAGCGAACTGACCGAGATTCTCGAGGCCGAACGCTTTCCGCTCTCGGTATGCTTCCGCTGCCCGAAGCGCCACGTCGCGTTCGCGAGTCCCTACACCAACGACATCCAGCCGGCCCCCGGTGCCAGAGAGGGCACGCTGGACGACGTCAACACCGACGAGTTCATCAAGATGGTCAAGGCGGGCGACATGGTGCTGTGCCGCACCAACGCCCCGCTGGTTCAGGTCTGCTACCGCCTCGCGCGCTACGGCAAACCGGCGTTCATTGCCGGTAAGGACGTCGCCAGGGCGATCATCGGCTACGCGGCCGAAGCCATCACCTGGGACGGCCGGCAGTCGAACACCGAGAACCTCGATGACAGTGCGACACTTGGAGACACGTTCATTCCACAGGTCGTCGCCCACACCGCCAGGGAGAAGAAGAAGGTTCAGGACCACGCCGACCGGACCGGGGACGACCCGGCGAACGACCTGGTCGCCCTCGACGACAAGCTCGAGGCGCTGCGCATGATCGTCAAAGAAGGCCTGCCAGTGTACGTCAAGGACCTCAAGGACCAGATCAAGGACCTGTTCAAGGCGAGCAAGAAGAGCATCACGCTGATGACCGTCCACGCCGCCAAAGGCGCGGAGGCCGACACCGTCTACCTGATCGCCCCGGAACTGATGCCGCACCCCTCGGCCAAGACGGCGCAGGCGATCAGGAGCGAGGAGGCCACCATTTTCGTCTCCAGAACGCGGGCGAGAAAGGAACTGTACCTGGTGCACGGTGACGAGACCCCGGTGGACAACATCGTCCCGGACGAACTGCGCGGCCGTGACCGCCCGACGATGCCGCAGCGCAGGGACCACAACGGATGACGCCGGGGCTGAGCGTCGACCTGCCGTCTGCCGTGGTGGCATACCTCGGCACCGGCGTGCTGACCGGGGCGCTGCTCACCGACTGGAACGCGCTGCCCGGCGTGTTCCGGGCGACCGGGCCGGGCGAACGGCCCCGGCGCTGGCGGGCCTACCGCTGGCTGGTCCAGGCGGGCCTTACCTGGATGATGTGCCTGCCCTTCTGGCCGGCCACCGTCTACGACCGGCTGTCCGACTGGCGCCTCGCCCGGCGCAAGGCCCGGCGTGCCGGCGGGACCGGACCGGGAGCCCGGACACCCGGACACGACTGAGCGCGGAGCCTCACCCCAGACCGCCGCGGGTCGTCCCCGCGTATCATCGGCGCATGGCGTCCTGGTCCGGCTCGGCTTTTCACCTCAGACCGACCCGTCTCGGCAGCGCGTTCGTGGGCATCAGCCTGCTGATGGTGGCCGGCAGCATCACCGGTCAGACGCCCGCAGGATTCCTGCTGAGCTTCCTGATGCTCGGCGTGTGGTTTCAGTCGGCCGCCGAATGTCAGGTGGCCGCCGGGCACCACCGCCTGCACCTGCGTCAGGAAGGGGACCTGTTCGCGGAAGAACCGTTCACCCTGCACTGGACCCTCGAGCACCTCGCCGAACGCCGCGTTCAGGGCAGTGCGGGACGACTGGCCCGGTTCTGGACCGCCCGGTTCTGGACCGGCGGCCAGTCCGGCCTGCAATGGCACCTGATCACCGGCCCCGGTGGGGGCGCCGCGCCCCTGCATCCGGTGGGGGCGGCCGGAGTTCACCCCAGGCCCGGCCTCCGGCACGCCTCCACGGCCTCCACCGCAGGGACTGTGCCGCTTCCAGGGCTCAGGCGCGGGGTGCACGACACCGAACGCTGGCACAGCCGGGTCAGGGACCCGCTCGGGTTCTGGGAAGGCACACGCGCCCTTGCGGCCGCGCCGCGCCTCACCGTCGCCCCGAAGCCGGAACACCCGGCCGTTCCCCTCCCGGAGTGGCCGTTCACCCCGGCGACCCGGACGGGCCCGCACCAGCGGGTCGGCAGTGACCGTACAGCGCTGGACCGGGCCCACTACCAGGCACAGTCCCCGGAAGACGCGGGCACGCTGCGGCCCTACCGACCGGGAGACCCCAGAGGACAGATTCACTGGCGCCTCGCCGCAAAAACCGGAGCGCTGCACGTCAGCGACCCCGGACCACCCCCCCAGGGCGCACCGTTGCTGCTGCTGGACCTTCCCGCCGCACGAACCGCCGAGGAGCAGGAACGGCGCCTCAGCCGGCTGTGTGCCTGGGTGCTGATGGCCGAGGCGAGGCGGGTGCCGTACCTGCTGCGGCTGAACCCCGGCGAAACGGACCTTCCCACCTCCGGACATGAACCTCCCACGCTGAGCACCCGTCAGGACGCACTCGGGGCCCTGGCCCGCTGCCACCAGCCAGCCCCCCGGGCGTGAGTGCTGCGCAGCGGCGACCGCCCGCCGAATCTGGGCGCACCTCCCCTTCCGGTGCCAGCGCCCTGGAGCACAGCGCCGTGCCGATCTGGTTTTCCGTGACCGTGCTGGGCGTCCTGGCCTTCTGCATGGCCCCCGCCGTCACCTGGCTGCCCACCCCGCTGATCATTCAGATCGCCGGACTGCTGCTGCTGCGCCTCTACGCGCTGCACCTCGGGCTGCGCCGGCTGTCGATGCCGCTGCTGGTCGCCACCGCTGCAGCGGCCCTGATCACGCTCGCGCTGTTCGCGCCGCCGCTGCTGAGCAGGGAAGGCAGTTCCGCCGCGCTGCTGACCCTCAGCGCCCTCAAGGCGATGGAAGGCTGGCGACGCCGGGACGCGCACCTGCTGCTGCTGATCGGCTGCTTCATGACGCTCAACACGGTGGTGATGCACCCCGGCCCCGGCCTCGCCTACGGACTCATCAGCCTGCTCGCCCTGGTGACCACGCTGCGGCTGAGCTTCACCCACACCGAGCGGACGCCCGCCGGGACCTTCCCCGCACCCGACCTGCACAGCGCCGCTCGCCTGACGCTGTTCGCCGGCGGGCGGCTGCTGCTCGCCCTGCCGCTGGCCCTCACCTGTTACCTGGTGCTGCCCCGGACCGGTCCGATGGCGCGGCTGCCGTGGGGCACCCAGGACGCGCCGCGCAGCGGCCTGAGCGACAACGTGCGCCCCGGCAGCATCAGCCACCTGGCACAGGACCACAGTGAGGCCTTCCGGGTCACCTTCGACGGCCCGGTGCCGCGGCCGGAAGAGCGGTACTTCCGGGCGCTGGTCCTGAACACCTACGACGGCAGCGGCTGGAACAGCACCGGCACCTACCCGCCCAGCCCGCCGCTGTTCACCGGCACCCTCCGGACCTACCACCTCGACCTCCCCGGCGGATTCGGACCGTGGATTCCGGTGCTCGGCACCGTTACGGTGCCGCCGAGCGACACTGCCCTGAGTCCAGCCGACGAACTGATCGACCTCGCCCCCACCCTCGCCCGGCGGGGCCTGGACCTGCAGGTCACGGAGGCGGCCGTCAGCGGTCTCCAGGCCAGCCGCGGGGAACTGGCCCTCAACCTCGTGCTGCCCGCAGGACACAATCCCGCCACGCGGGCCCTGGCCGCCACCTGGAAGCAGGCACCGGACACCGCGCGCGTCGAACAGGCGCTGACCTTCTTTCGTCAGGATCACCTGACCTACACGCTCGATCCGCCGCTGCTGCAGGGAGACGATCAGGTGGACGATCTCCTCTACCGCACCCGCCAGGGCTTCTGTGAGCATTTCGCGTCGAGCTTCGTCTACCTGATGAGGGCGTCCGGCGTTCCCGCGCGACTGGTCGTCGGCTACCAGGGCGGCACGCCCACCGAGGGCGGAGCGCCGAACGGGCACACCACCCTGAGTGTGCGCAACAGTGACGCGCACGCCTGGGCGGAAGTGTGGCTGACCGGCAGAGGCTGGCAGCGGATCGACCCCACGGCGGTGGTCTCGCCGCAACGCCTCGAGCGTCAGGTCGCCCTGCCGCTGGCCGGCGGCGCGTCGATGTTCGCCCGGCCGCTGCAGCGTCTCTGGCAGCGGATCACCCACCTCCCGCTGACCCCGGCCGCCCTGGCCCTGGGAACCCTGACCCTGGTCCTGGGAACCGCCGGGATCGGCCTGACCCTCGGTCGGCGGCGCAGCACGCGGCCGGGCACCAGCGGGGACTGGGAGACGGCCCGCCTCTACACGGCGCTGACCGACCGGCTGGACGTTCCCCCACTGCCCGGCGAGTCGCCCTCGACCTACGCCAGCCGCGTGGGTCTCGCCTCGCCTGATCAGGCCCAGCGCATCCAGACGCTGACCCGCCGGTATCTCGACTTGCGCTACGGCCCCGGCAGCGAGCAGATCTCAGCCGAGAGCGTCCGGCGGCTGCGGCGGGACATCTCGGGTCTGAACGCCGTGCCCGGGCGAACGAACCGCACCACCCGCAGGCGACGCGCGGGGTGAAGCCACCCCACGCGCCGCTCACCCTGAACGCACATGTCGATTCTCAGCTATCCAGTCCGCAGCAAGCACGGCGACGCCTCCTACCGTGGAAACTGCGCCGGCCAGGTCTACACCCACCTCTTCGATGAAAGCCGCTGCCACAGCTTCCTCGACGCCACCATGGGCTCCGGCACCGGCGTCGAAGTGGCGCTCGAGCGGGGCCTGAAGGCCAGCGGCGCGGACCTGCGCAGTGACCCGTACATGGAGCGCGTCGCCACCAGGATGCGCGGCCTCGGCGCGGTGGTCCGCACCGGCTTCGACAGCGCCAGGGACAGCCTGGTCGACGCCTTCGGCCAGCACGACCTGGTGTTCGCGCACTTTCCCTACGGCTCGATGCTCAAATACAGCGACGACCCCCGCTGCCTGTCCCAGATGGGCGACGAGGAGGACTGCTTCGCGGCGATGCAGGCGGCCACCCTGAACATGCGGGAGGCGACGGCCGTCGGCGGATACTACGCGGTGCTGCTCGGCGACCTGCGGCGCAAGGGCGTGCTCACGTCCTTTCACGCCGAACTGCTGTGCCGCCTGCCCCGCAAGGAACTCCGCGCCGTCAACATCAAGATGCAGCACAACACCACGAGCGGACGTCAGCAGTACGGCCACATCCGCTTCGGACCCATCGACACCGAATACCTGATGGTGCTCGAACGCACCCCCGCCGGCCGGTACGTGACGCTCGCCGCGCTGCACACCCAGGAGACGATGCGGTCCCGCAGTACCTGGAAGACGACCGTCCGCAGCGCCCTACAGCGCCTCGGCGGTGAGGCCAGCCTCAGCAGCCTGTACGCGGCCGTCTACGAGAACGCGCCGCAGCAGGTCCAGGGCAACGCCCACTGGCAGGCGAAGGTTCGTCAGGTGCTGCAGCTCGCCAGAGACACGGACTTCACATCGGACGCACGCGGCTTCTGGCGCCTGGCCTCCTGAGGGGACCGGCGACAGACCAGGGCGGGGGCGTGAGCGGTTCTCGCCCGGGTCTGTCAGACCGCTGAGAGGGCGGGCCGGTCATACTCAGCAGATGACCGGTGCCCCCCGCCTGACCACCATGCTGCTCACCGTGAAGAACATGACGGACGAGACCGCGCCGAAGCTCGAGCGGGTCCTCAAGCTGCTCAGCGGCGTGGAGAAGGTCATGGCCACCCCCGCCGCCGACCAGATCGAAATCCGCTACGACGCCGACAACCAGGACGTGATGACCATCATCCGTGAACTGAACAGGTTCGGCTTCACCGCCGGACTGAGCTGAACAGCGGGACAAGGAGAGGGGCACCCCCAGGGTGCCCCTCTCTTCACGCCTCAGAGCACAGCCGCCAGGTCAGGGCACAGCCGCCAGGTCAGGGCACAGCCGCCAGGTCAGAGCACAGCCGCCAGGTCAGAGCACAGCCGCCAGGTCAGAGCACAGCCGCCAGGTCAGCGGCCCACCCGGCCACCGAGGCCGGACGTTCGGCCGCATCGCCGCGCAGGGCCAGCCGCAGCAGGGCACTGACGTCGTCCGGCAGCACGCAGCTTCGGGGCGGCGGCGGGGAGCCGGTCAGCCACGCGAACCCGTCTCCGTACGGCGGTTCCCCGTGTACCAGGGCCCAGGCGCAGGCAGCGAGGGCGAACAGGTCGCTGCGCGGATCGCCGCGGACACCCCGCATCTGCTCCGGGGCCATGTATCCCGGCGTTCCGCCACGAACCGACTGCAGCACGTCCGGCCGGCACGACAGCGACGCCAGACCGAAGTCGGTCAACGCCACATCCAGGTCCTCTCCCGCCGCCACCGCCCGGCGCAGCAGCACGTTCTGCGGCTTGAGGTCATGGTGCACCACCCCCTGGTCGTGCAGCGACTGCACGCCGAGAGCGAGGGCGCAGACGGCCCGCAACCGCCGGCGCGTCCCCAGGGCGTCTGAAGGAACACCCGCGACCGGCACCAGCTGCTCGAGCGTTCCCCCGGTGCAGTACGGAAAGACCAGGGCGTGGGGCGTGCGCTGCCACAGCGAGATCACCTGCGGATGGTCCGCCTGCGCCGCAATCCGCGCTTCCTGAGCGAAGGCCGCACGCAGATGAGGCGAAGACGACGTCAGGTGCTTCACGAACGCCGGCTGGCCATGCCAGTACCCACGAAGATGCCGAACACCGGGCGTGTGTCCGACACACGTCAGGCCCGACACGAACGGCAGCCCCGGAACCGGCGGCAGCCGCCCGGAAGCACCTGACGTCTCTCCCCTGCGGGGGTCCGGCGCACCTGCACGTCCGCCCCCCCCCTTGACCTCTCGCCACTCCCCCGACATGATCGGAGTATGACACCAACCAGCAGGCAAACACCAGTTCACGACTCTTTCGCCGCCGAGACCGAGACGCTCAAGCTCGGCAAGACGGCGCTCATCGACCTCGTGCAGCAGCGCTCGACCCTCACGCGCGCCCAGAGCAAGGAGGCGGTCGAAGCGGTGCTCGACCTGATGATCGCGGCGGCCAGGGACGGCACGGCGGTCGGCCTGCCCGGCCTGGGCACCTTCAAGGTTCGGGCGACCACCGAGCGCAGCGGCACCCGGCCCGGCACGAACGAGCCGATCACCATTCCCGCCGGACGCAAATTGACCTTCAAGGTGGCGGGCGACCTGCGGCGTGACCTGAACGCGGCGGGCGTGGCGCAGTGACCACGCCCGCCGGAATGCAAGACCCGGGGTTCGAGCATCCGAGCTTCGCCCGAAACGCCGAGCCGCGCTGCGCGGTGATGCTGCTGCTCGACCACAGCGGCAGCATGCTCGAGCAGGGGCCGAGCACCACCGGCGAAGAGCGCCCGATCGACGCCCTGAACGCCGGGATGCACACGTTCGCCGAGCAACTGATGGCCGACCCGCTCGCCAGGAAGCGCTGTGAAATCTCGGTGGTCAGCTTCGCCAGTGACGTGAAGGCCACGCCGTTCGTGACCGCCGACGAGTTCGTGCCCCCGACCCTGGTGGCCGGCGGCGTCACCATGATGGGGCAGGCCATCGAGACGGCCATGCCGATGCTCAGGGAGCGCAAGGCGCTCTACGACCAGCAGGGCATCGGGCGCTACAAGCCGATCATGATGCTGATCACCGACGGCCTGGCCAGCGATGACCTCAAGGCGGCCGGGGCCCTGATCCAGGCCGAGGTCGCCCGCGGCGGCGTGTCGTTCTTCTCGGTGATGGTCGGTGACACCGACATGACCGAACTCGCGGCCCTCAACCCCAGCCGCCAGCCGCTGCGGCTGAAGAACATGGACTTCCGGGAACTGTTCGTCTGGCTGTCCCAGTCGCTCAAGAGCGTCTCGCAGAGCGGCACCGGCGACAAGGTGCCGCTCGGGCCGGCGACCTGGGGGGAGGTGTGAGCGCGGGCAAGGACCCGCTGGACCTGCTGACCCAGGGCGCTGGAACGCCGGTGGTCGGGTCGGCATTCAGAAGCAGCAGCCTGATGCTGCCGCGCCAGCCTGGAACCGGCCCCGGCGCGGACGTGCTGCCCGAAGTCAACACCCGGTGGGCCTGGCTCGGTGGAAGTGCGACCGGCGCGTCTCACCTGAACACCGGCACGCCCAACCAGGACGCCTGGCTCAGCCACCTGCTGCTCGGTGAGCACCAGGACCTGCTGCTGCTCGCCGTGGCCGATGGGGCCGGGTCGAAGATGCGCGGCCAGGCGGCGGCGGAACACTCGGTCGCCGTGACGCGGGAACTGATCGACAGCGCCGTCAGTCAGGGCGTCGCCGCGTGGGACCTGGACGCCTGGCGAATCGTGGAACTCATCCAGGAGTCCCTGCGGACCCTGGCCGAACAGGAAGACGTGCCCCTGGCCGAGTACGCCTGCACGCTGACCGTGGCGGTGCTGACCCCCACCCGCAGCCTGCTCTTCCAGGTCGGAGACGGCTTCATGGTCTACCGACCGTACCCGGAACACGAAGACGCCCCGGAACCGGCGCTGCGCCTCGCGTTCGTGCCGGCCAACGGGGAGTACGTGAACAGCACCACCTTCGTCAACGCCGCCACGCCGGCCGACGTGCAGGCGAGCGTGATCGACACGCCCGAGCAGATCGCCCTCTCCAGCGACGGCCTGTACCGCCTGATCGTGCAACTCTCCGATCTCACGCCCCACGAACCGTTCTTCCTTCCGTTCTTCGGCGTCCTGACCCAGCCGGGCATCGACCCGCAACGGGCCGCGAACCTGAGCACCTACCTGGCCGGTCAGGACGTTCAGACGCGCAGTGACGACGACCTGACCCTGCTGCTGGCCCAGCGGCTGTAGGACCGCCCGGCGACGCCGGTCCGGCGCACCCGGCCGACCGGCGCCGCGCCTTCCACCTGACTTCATGACACCTGACGCCACCACGCTCATCCAGGACCCTGCCCTTCGCCTCACCGACGGGCAGGGTCATCCACGTGTGCTTGGGCCACTGCTCGGCCAGGGCGGTGAGGGGGCCGTGTACCGCTCGGACCGCGCCGGCGAGGTGGTGAAGCTGTACCTGACGCCGCCGGACGCCGAGCAGGTGCTCAAGCTCAAGGCCATGAGCCGCCTCGGAACGCCCGACCTGCTCGCGCACAGCAGCTGGCCGACCCACCTGATCTACGGCGCCCACCCCCAGTCCGGGGAACAGGCGGTGCTGGGGCTGACGATGCCGCTGCTGCCGCCCGGCAGTCGCCCGCTTCACGACCTGCTCGGCGTGGGCAGCCGTCAGGAGCACTTCCCGTCCGCCGACCTGCACCTGCTGCTGCAGGTGGCCGTGAACCTCAGCGAGAGCGTGGCCGGCATTCACCTCGCCGGGCACCGGATCGGCGACTTCAACAGCAACAACGTTCAGGTCGCGCCGTCCGGCGAGGTGACGCTGATCGACGTGGATTCCTTCGACGTGCGGGACGGCGCGGTCCGGTACGCCTGCCAGGTCGGCGTGCCCGAGTACACCGCCCCTGAACTTCAGGGACGACCGTTCGAGGGTCAGGACCGCACCCCGGAGGCGGACGTCTTCGCGCTGGCGGTGTTCGTCTTTCAACTGCTGTACCGCGGCAGACATCCGTTCGCCGGCGTCTGGGACCCCGGCTGGCAGGACGCCTCCGGCAGCGACGGACCCCCGAGTCTCGGCGAAGCCGTGGCGAAGTCCGCCTTCGTCTACAGCCGCCGGCACGACGCCGGGGCGCGGCCACCCCCCGGCGTACCGGGGCTGGACCTGCTGCCGGACACGCTCACGGACCTGTTCGAGGACAGCTTCAGTCCCGAGGCCGCCTCCGGGCGGGGGGGCGCGGCCCGGCCCTCGGCGCTGAGGTGGGCCGAGGCGCTCAGCGAAGCGGCCACCCGGGTGACCACCTGCCGCTCAGGCCATCAGCACTTCCAGGACCGTCCCTGCGCCGGGTGCCAGCAGGAACGCAGCCGGGTCCGCGCCCAGGGGTCCTGGAGCAGGGAACTCGCGCAACGGGCCCAGGTGGAGGAAGCGAACGCCGCGTTCGCCCGGCTGGAACTGAACTGGCCGGTTGTCGACCCGGCGCTGCTGCGCCCGGCTCCCACCCTGTCTCCGGTCATGGCGACCGCCTGGGGGGTGGCCGGCAGCGTGGTCCTGCCGCTCCTGGTCTACCTGCCCCTGCAGATTCCGGGGCTGGGTCTCTGGTCCGAAGCGTTCGTGGTGACCGTCCCCACCCTGCTGGGCCTGTACGGCTGGCAGTACGTGCAGACCGGGCGCCGACCGGCCGTCACCGCCCGCGCCGGACGCTACATGCTGGCCCGGCAACTGGCCGAGCAGTGGACCCATCGCCAGGAGCGCCTGCTCGCCGAGGGCCGGCGGCTGGCGCAGGAACTGGACGCCTGGATTCCCGCCGACCCCGCCGACCGCCAGCACTCCCCGACCCTGCAGGCACGCGCCGGCGTCCGGGTCTCCTTCGCCCGGCACGCGGCCTGGACGCGCCTGGCCCAGCAGCATGCCGGGCTGCTGGACACGGTGCAGGACCAGCTGAATCGCGCGGCGGCCCCCGTGTGAGACCCGGATTCAGGCCACCAGCACCCAGGTCGCGTGCGCCCTCCCCCACGGCCCTGGCCGGCCCTCTACAGACACGCGCCGTCCCGCCCTGCTACGCTCTGCTTCGGAGGATTCTAATGAAAAACCTGTTCTTGATCGGTGCCCTGAGCCTCGCCGCTCTCCCCCTGGCCAGTTGCGCTCCGAGCGCTCAGGCCGCCGTCGACCGTACGACCGTCTCACCGGTGGTCTACCACCTGTCCGCCGCCGCCGCCCGTGGGGAGAACGTCACGGTCCAGGGACGCTACCTGGGGGGGCCGGACAACGCCACCATCTACCTGAATGCCGACACCTCCTCTCAGGGCGGCTACGCCATTCCCAGGGCCGCCGTCGTCTCCTGGAGCGACCGCGAGATCGTCTTCACCGTGCCCAGCAACGCGCCGGTCGGCGCGGGCTTCCTGACGGTGGAGGTCGGCGGCCAGCGCTCGGCCGGACTGCCGTTCGGCGTGCACGAGTAGACGGCGCCCGCACCCGAACAACGAGAAACGAGCACGGTCCACCTTATCCGGGTGGACCGTGCTCGTTGTGCGTATCGGGTATGAGGGCAGGGACCTTCGGGCGCTACTTGTACGCCGAGAGCACGGCGGACGTCCTGCTGCCGCCGGTGTAGGTGATGGTGACGGACGCCTGGGTGGGGCTGGACGTACAGGTGACGGCCGTCACGGGGGCCGGAACGTTCACGATCACCGGGTCGACCGTGCCGTCCGTGAAGGTGTAGTTCACGCTGTGCGGGTCGGTGGCGGCCGAGAGACTGCAACTGGAGATGTTGAGAAACTTGGGGTTGCCCGCTTCGACGGCGAAGACGCCGTTCAGCACCTGCCGGGCGAGCGCGGCAGCGGACGTGTCGTTGGCCTTGACACGCCCGGCGAAGAACGCGGGGAGAAGGACGGCGGCCAGCAGGCCGATGATGGAAATCACGATGAGCAGTTCGATGAGTGTGAAACCCTGGAGCTGACGGTCCGAATGCATGAATCAGCCTCCTGATCGGTGGGAGAGAGACGAAAGGAAAACGGGAGCAGGAGTGGACGGGGCCTCAGAGACTCAGCACCTGCGCTGGGGACGCCGTGGCCGGCAGCGTCTCCGGAACAGCCGAGAGGGCCAGCCGGGCCTGCCGCGCCGAGGCGGCCATCGAAACGGACGCACCGAACAGCATGAAGGCCATCGGCGCGACGGAGGGCGTCAGGAACCACCCGGTCAGGTACGCGGCGTATGCCGCAAACCCGAGGGCCAGCACACGCGCCGGTCCCGGCCCGCTGCGCCAGATGTACACCCCGGCCGACCCGGCGAGCAGCAGCAGCAGCACCAGGCCCGGCAGGCCGTGGCTGTAGACCTCTTCGATCAGCATGTTGTGCGGCTTGACGATCTCCACCCGGGCCTGCCGGAGAAAGACGGTCGGCTGCGCCGGACGAACCACCACCAGCAGGTACCCGAAGTGCCGGACCGTTTCACCCGGCTTGAGGTCCAGGTACGTGCGGCCCACGTCCTCGAGCTGGGCCTTCGGCAGATAGTCGAAGAAGTGGTTCTGGAGGGTTTCGAGGCCCCAGCCGGTCAACGGCCGGTCCGCCGCCGCCCGCAGGGCACCCGACCACAGCACCTGCCGTCCGGCGAGGCTCTCCTTGGCGACGAACCCGAAGCTGCGCTCCCGGGTCACCACCCCCGCCTGGACCAGCGCCTGCTGCAGCGCCGGGTAGACGAAGGTGCCGGAGGAACCGACGGCGAACGACGCCAGGGCGACCGCCATCCAGCGTCCCCGGCCGGCCCTGAAGGCCCACACGAACAGCAGGAGCGTGGCCGCACCGAACATCAGCACCGAGGCCTTGCCGTGCGCGGCCGATACCCCGACCGCCAGCAGCAGCCAGAAGGCGGCCGAAAGGCGAGGCGACGACCGCAGGACCAGCAGCGGAAACGGCAGCAGCAGCAGCCAGACGGCCGAGACGTACCCGGAGTTTCCGGCGAACAGAATCGGAAACACCGACAGCGCCTCGTTGACGCGCACCTGCGTGAGCGACGTGAACCAGACGCTGGAACTCAGGGGGTTGAACCCCAGGTATTCCAGCACGCAGAACAGCACGGTCGGCACGGTGATGAAGAAAGCCAGTCGGACGCCCTGTTCGACGCCCTCGATGCGGCGCGTCAGGGTGGCCACCAGGAACAGCCCGGTGCACAGGGCATACAGCAGATACCCGCTGTGCCAGGTCGGCCAGCCGATCAGGGTGTAGCTGCGCGAGGGCGAGAACACCAGGTCGCTCAAGGTCATCCATCCCAGGTACGCCAGCGCGGAGGCGACCACCAGAGCCAGGCCCCGGTCCCGCCGCAGCCTGGACACGTCGAACTGCCGTTCAAGGATGCCGTAGGCGAGCACGTACACCAGCAGGGCACCGGTCACGATCAGCTTGACGTCGGTGATCACGTCCGTGGGACTGGTCTTCCAGACCGCCCAGAACACCAGAAACCCGGCGAGCACCCAGAACGAGAAGAATCGGGGCTGAAACGACTGAAGGACCTTGTTCAACGGAACACTCCTGAACACAGAAAGCAGCGCCCGGATGACGGGCATCCGGGCGCTGCTGAGAGAGGCTGACCTTACTTGTTGGCGGTGTAGACCGCAGCGCCGCTGGTGCCGCCGGTGTAGCTCAGGTTGACGGTGTAGGCGGTGGCGCTGCTCGCGCAGGTCACGGCGGTGATGGGGGCGGGCGCGTTGACCGAGGTGGTGTCGGTCTGGGTGGCGGGGCTCAGGGTGAAGGTGACGGCCTTCGAGGCGAGGGTGCACGAGGCGACGGTGGCGCCGGCGTTGTTGCCAACCTCCACAGCGGCCATCGCGTTCAGGACCTGGCGACCCACGCTCGAGGCGGCGGCGTCGTTCGCCTTGGCGCGGGCGCCGAGGAGCGAAGGAAGCAGCACAGCGGCCAGGATGCCGATGATTGCGATCACGATGAGCAGTTCGATGAGGGTGAAGCCCTGGGTGCGCTTGACGTTCTTCATGGTGTTCTCCTGGGGTAGGCGGACCGGATAAGAATTTGATGGCCGGTCACGGCCGATGCATGGCGTGCAGAACAAGTCCGCCTGAGAGGCATTTCGCCGCTCGAACCGCTCTACGCAGGTACCTTACCCAGGAGCCTCTGACAACGATCTTACGAATCCAGTGAGATTTCAAAAAAGAACATGGCCACCCCCAGACGGGGGGCGGAAGCGTCCGTTCAGTTGCCGACGAAGGTCACGCTGGACTGCACGTTGTCGGCGTTGATCGTCACCGGGTGACCGATGGAGTCCATGCCATAGAACTGAATGCTGGTCGTCTGCGACTGCGAGGCGTTCTGCGCCTTCGCGGCAGCGATCAGATTGTCCGAAAAGTTGAGGGTGACCGGATTGCTGGGTGCCCCGTTGTTGGGGAATGCGTCCGGGTCGACGCCCGCACCGTAGAGCACGCACGACGACTGATTATCCGGAAGGCTGACCCGGACCCGGGTGCAGTAGTACCCACTCTGCACATAGGTGTTCAATTTTTGTCCCGAATCGTAGGTCGTGGTACTGGTCACCTTCCCGTTGACAGTGGTGGTCAGAATCCGGAATCCGGTGATGTACGCTGCGTGGCTGCCAGGACGGCTGGTAAAGACAAATCGAGTTCCCTCTCCGGGCGTCGTGGCGTACGTGACGGTGGCCGGTGTGGTATCGGTCGCCGGAATGGTCGTGCGCGTAACGGTCGCCGTGTCGCCCGAATCACCGACGTCCACGCCGATACTCACGGAACTGGCATTCAGGTCCGGTTGACCGGCGGGGGCCGACCCGCAGGCGGCGAGCGAGAGGGGAAGCAGCAGAAGGAGCAGCGTACGGTTCATGTAAACCTCCAGGTGGGGCGGGGCGGGTCGGCCCCCGCAGGGCGCGGGTCCGGTTCCGGGTGTGCCAGGAGCAGAACACTCCGGCCTCATCAGACTATAAGACCGCGCCACCGGGTCTGTACAACCCAGGCCCGGGCAGCACGTGCCTGAACCCCCGCGTCCACGTCGCCCGCACCCGCATCCGGCCGGATGCAGACGGCCGTACCCCCGCCTTACCCTGGAGGTGGGAGAAGCCGCCCACCGGCGTCTGTGTGCGCTTCCAGTGCGCTCCCCGTTCCAATCACCGTTTCTGCACCCCGCCATACTGTTTCTCATGACACCCAGGTGGTCCACTCCGCGCCTGTCCGTGACGTGACCTCATCCAGAAGGAGGACCCGCGTGAACCGAACCCTGAAGTTCCAGCCGCCGAAAGCCAGCCCCTTCACAGCCACAGGGCCCGGCGCCGGGCGGCTGCTCGGGCTCCTCAGCCGGCGCGTCCTGCCGGTGGCGCTGCTGCTGCTGACCACCTGGGCCACCATCACGCCCGGAACGCCGCTGCGCCGAACCGCGCTGAGCCTGATCTGTGCCCTGCTGACCGCGCTGCTGTGGCCTTCACCGGCCGGCCAGCCGACCAGCAGCGCGAACACCGGCGCCCGGTACCTCGGCGTCACGGCGATGGCGCTCAGCCTGCTGCCGCTGCCGGCGACCCTGAACCGCCTGAACGGCCACCTGCCGCTGCGGCTGACAGACGCCCTGTTCTTCCTCGGCGAAGGGCTGCTGTTCGGCGCCCTGGTGCTGCACCGCCTCGCCTGGACCACCCGGGCCGCGCGGACGCGCACGCCAGGCGAACGGTTCCTGAACGGCCAGGGGCGCACCGGACCGCTGAGGTTCAGCCGCGTGCGCGTCAAGGGGCTGAAGGAAACCAGGGGCAAGCGGGGCGTCAGGGGTCAGCCCGGCACGGCCGCCCATCCCCCCCTCGGGCGGGTGATTCTCGCTCGCGGGCCCGGTGCGGCGTACCTCACCGTCGTCTGTCAGGCCAGACCCGGCGCCCATCCCGGCATGTGGGAAGTCGACCACCCGCCCCTGGCGAACCGCCCCGGCGGCCTGCTCGAGGTGGCCGCGCGACTGAATGCCAAGCCGGTGATGCTGGCCGTTCCGCCGCGCACCCAGGGACCCTACAGCCACCAGAGCGTGCTGTCGTTGCCGTACACCGTGCTGTTCGGAACGCCGGACGAGCAGCACGCGCAACTCCAGGAACTCTTCAGCATGCATCAGCGCCTGCAGGAGCAGGACGTGGCCCCTGTGGCCGCTGTCCCCGCCCCGGCCCCCGAGACCGGGGAGGAGGCGGCCCGGAAGGCCGCCCGGCAGCATGGGCGCGACACCGAACGGCAGGCCACGGCGGATGTCCGCGCGGCGCTGCCGAATGATTGGAAGCTGCGCACAGGCGTGGTCCTGAGTGCCGGCGGAGACGCGGACCTCGAACTGACCCGCCCGGACGGCCGGGTGTTCGTGGTGGAGATCAAGTCGCGCCGGGACCTGCCGGCGCGGCCGGGAGACGACGTGCCCGGACCGGGCCGCGCCACCTGGCCGGACCTCGCCGACCAGGCGCGGCTGGCCGCCCGGCAGCTCGGCGGCACGCCGGTGCTGTGGCAGCCGCTGGCCCCGGAGCGCAGCGGCAGCGTGACAGGGACGCTGCCGGGCGGCGCGGCCGTCACGGTCCTGGGCGGGTCCGCCGCGTGGCTGCTGGCCCGGCTCTCCCAGCACCCCTGAAGTCCTCCCCCACCGGCGTCCGGCAGAATTCTGCCGGACGCCGGTTCGTTCATGGCATTTTGGGCGGGTTTCGGTGATACTGTTTCAGGCCGCGGAGAAATCTGAGTATCATCTGAATCGGGTATGAAGCCGACAGCCGACCGGGGAGCGCCCCACCGCACAGACCGGACGGTTCCGTTTCCCCTGCGCGGTACTCCCCGGTTACGCTAGTCGAGAGTTCGCGGAACAGGCAGGGCAGAGGCCAAGAAGGCGGTTTGCCCAGGCTCGACCATCAAGGAGGAACGTGCACACCAACCCTGAGAGATTTCGGTACGTCCTGGGACAGCGGCCAGGTTCACCCCGCCTGCGAGGCCGGTCATGAACGCGCCGAAGTTCGGCGGCATGCTGAAGCGGAGCGTCACCGCCATCGGTGTCGAGATCGGCACCAGCAGCATCAAGGTCGTGGTCCTGAAACGCGGGACACCACCGACCCTGGTGCAGGTTCTGAGCGTTCCGACCCCGGCGGAAGTCATCGAGAACGGCGAGATCGTCCGCCCCGGCGAAGTGGCCGAGGTGATCAAGACGCTCCTGGACGCGAACCGCGTCACCAACAAGGCGGTGGTCACGGCGGTGAGCCCGGCCACCACCCTGGTGCGCTCGATCACCATGAAGCGTCAGCCGGAGAAGATGGTCCGCGAGGAGGTCCGGTTCGCGGCGGAGCAGTACATTCCGTACCCGATTGACGAGGTGAACCTCGACTTTCTGATGCTGCGGGACCCGACCGACGAAAGCCTCGGTGAGGACATGCCGGTGCTGATCATCATCGCCAAGGCGGAGAGCGTCGCGCGGACCCTCGAAGTGATGACCGTCGCCGGACTGCAGACGCAGGTGATGGACGTCCTGCCATTCGCCACCATCCGGGCACTGGAAGCGGACATCAACATGCCGGCCTCGAGCACCCACACCCTGCACGGCCAGGAGCAACTGGGCGACGGCGAAGCGGTCGTGATCCTGGACCTCGGTGCCGGTCAGACCACCATCTCGATGGTCCTGGGAGAGCAGGTGATCATGTCCAGAGCGATCGACTTCACGAGCGACAACGTCACCGCGGCGTTCCAGAAGGAGTTCGACCTGTCCTTCTCGGCCGCAGAGGAAGTGAAGTACAAGTACGTTGCCGACCCGGACGGTGAAGACCTGCTGGACATCGACGTGAATGCCACCTCCGACCGGGTCAGCCCGGTCGCCCTCGAGAACGTGATTCGCCCGCTGGTCAACACCCTGATCACGAACGTCAAGCGCTCGGTCGAGCACGCCATGACCGAGAACAACAGCGTGGTGGTTTCCAAGATGCTGCTGACCGGCGGCGGCGCGAAGCTCTCCGGCCTGGCGCTGGAAATGTCCCGCCAGCTCGGATACCCGGTCAGCATCGGCGATCCCTGGCTCGGCATCAACACCAAGGACGCCGAGGTTGAAGCCGGCACCATCGAGCACCTCGGGCCGGAGTACACGGTGGCCATCGGTCTGGCGCTGCGGGGGGTACGGCTGTGATGCAGATCAACGTCAACCTGCTGCCGCCGGACTACAACGTCAGCGGACAGGGCAACCCCTGGCGCACGGCGAGCATGGTGCTGATCGGCGTGGCCGTGCTGGCCGCCCTGATTCCGTCCCTCGTGGTGCACAGCCAGTTGACTGGCATCCAGGCCCAGATCGACGAGAACAGCGGCATTCTCGCCGCGCTCGCACCGGTGCACCGCGAGTACAGCGACCTCAACCGCCAGAAGACGGACCTGCAGAAGGTCACGGCGGTCGCGCAGACGCTGGCGACCAGCAAGAGTTACTGGTCAACCGACCTGGCACGCTTCATCAACGCGCTGCCGAGCGACGGCAGCATCGCCATCGGCAGCCTGAGCATGCGCTCGCTGGACGCCAGTGCCCAGACCAACAATGCCAGCCAGGGACTGTACAACGGCAAGGCCGTCAGCCGGGAATTCGAGTTGACCGGATCGACCGCCGACCCGCAGAACCTGGTGGCGTTCCTGAAATCGTTCGAGAACAACCCGGACTTCGGGGTGAACTTCAAGGGGGTCCAGCGGGCCGCGCGCCTGTCGTCCGGTTCGGCCGGTGCCCTCGGCAGCACCGGGCTCGGGCCGAACACCAGCGGCCCGGCCGATTACAGTTTCACCGCCACGGTCGGCATGCTCGGCACGGTGTTGCCGGCCAGCCTGACCCTGCCGGGCCTGCCGACCGGCAGCGCCGCCGGAACGACCGGGGCCGCCGGAACGACCGGAACCGTCACCGTTCCGTCCGGGTCCACGCCCGCAGGAACACCCGCAGGGTCTCCTGTCGCTGCTCCTTCCACTCCCCCTGCCGGAGGCGTCAATGCTCAGTAAGCTCACGCCCAAACAGCAGTTCATGCTGGCAGCCCTGGTGTGCGCCCTCGCCCTGGTCATCTGGTATTTCCTGTACTTCAACAGCCAGAAGCTCCAGATCGACGGCCTCAACCAGCAGCTCACCGACAGCCAGGTGCAGGTCGACAGCTTCCAGCGCGAAAACGCGCAACTGCCGGGGCTGCGCACCGAGGTCGCCGGCCTCAAGGCCACCAGCGACGCCTTCTACGCCGCGCTGCCGAGAACACAGAACATCGGCACCGTGGTCGACGCGGTGCGGCTCAACGTGCTCTCCAACGGCGGCGTCCTGACCTCGCTGAACTCGGGTGCCGGCTCGCTGACCAACCTGCCGCCCGGCGTTCGGCCGATCTCGCTGAGCCTCAACATGGTCGGCCAGTTCAAGCAGACCTTCCAGGTGCTGCGCGCGATGGAGACCATGTCACGCTTTTCCAACATCGCGCAGCTGAACATGAGCCTCCCCGCTCCGAACAGCTTTGACCCGTCGCTCAACACCAGCATGATCGCCACGGTCTATACGTACGATCCGGACGCTGCGGGCGGTGTGGCGGGCGCTCCGGGCGCTCCGGTCACCCCCGGCGCGGCGGCCACCCCGGCCGGCACCCCCGCAGTCGCCGGTACCCCATCTCAGGCCACCCCCGCGCCTGCAACTACAGGAGGCGGCAAGTGACCGGTGAAGAACAAGACGGCCTGCTTCAGGTCCAGGAACAGGAGCTTCCCGAGCGTCGTCGCCCGAACCAGAAACTGGTGCTGATCGGAACGGCCCTGCTGATCGCCGCGGCCATCGGCGGCTGGTACGTCCTGACGCAGAACACGCCGGCCGTGACGGACCTCAGCAGCGGCGGAGACCTCCCGGTCACCAGCACGTCCGCGGGAACGACCACCGGCACGGCTGCCGGAACGACCACGGCCGGCACGCCGCCCAGACTGCACTTCCGCAAAGGCCCGGTGACCTCCGGAACGGAGAACACCGGAACGGGAAGTACGGTCAACACCGTGAACACGGCGGCCACCACCGGTGCGCCCACGAGCAGCACCCCTGCCGGTACGGTCACCCCCAGCGCCGGAGCGAACACCACCGAGAGCAGCAGCGCTCCGGCCGCCGTCGCCACCGTGCCGATGCTCAACCCCAGCGGCAGCGCGGCGACAGGCACCGCCAGCCAGGGCACAGGCCAGGGAACAGCGCAGGGAACGGCGGCCCCTACCGCCGTGACGGACCCGCTGAGCATCCAGCCGAACCTCAATCCGTTCAAACCGCTCCGGGTCATCGCGAACGTGGCCGGCGGCGACGCACCGACCGTCACCACCGCCACCGTCGGCAACGCCACGGGAACGGGAGGGAACGGGACAGGCGGCACCGGCGTCAGAACACCGGCCAGCACCGCCACCGTGAACCTCAGCGGGGCCGGCGGCGCGATTCCGCTGCCGAGCGTCTCGGTCGGCGGCCTGCCGACCACCGCCACGGCGTCCGGTTCCACCGGAACGGGCAACGCCAGCAGCGGCGGGGCCACGCTCACTCCGGGCGGCACCGTCTCGCTCGGCACCGGTGGAGCAATTCCGCTGCCGACCATCAGTCTGAACGGCGTCGGCACCACCACCGGGCAGGGCGGCACGGTCACGACAGGCCAGGGCACCACAGGCCAGGGCACGGTCACGCCCTCGAAGCCCAAGCCGCTGCCCGTTCCGGTGCTGACGCTCGCGCAGCCGGCCCTGGCAAGCGTCAGCGGCATGATTCCGTCCAGCAGCGCCCAGGGCAGCAAGCCAGGGACACCCGACCTGAACCTCGGACAGCCGGCCCTCGAGGCCCTGCAGCGTCAGCAGCCGTCCGTCATCGACCGCTTCGGATTCATGAACGTTCCGACGCTGCCGCAGACCGACGCCAGCAGGCTCGACCAGTTGATCAGCGACCGCCAGCTGCGCTTCACGGCGTTGATCCTCGGCGCGGTGAACACGGCGATCTTCGCCAGCACCGACGGCTACGCGGTCGTGACCACCGGATCGACCCTCGAGAACAGCAGCGTGGTGCTCGAGGCCGTCACGGCGACCAGCGCGACCCTCAGGCTCGGGACCCAGACCAAGGTCCTGACGCTCGACCGCTCGGACGACGCCGGTACGGTGAACGAAAGCGGCACAGGCACGCTCCCCGCCACCCAGGGCACCATCATCCCGAATACCACCCCGGTCACCGGTACCGGCAGCCCGTCCACCTCCGGAACCGCCACGCCCACCCCCACGGGCGGCAGCACGGCCCCCAACACTCAGACCCCCGACACGACCAAAGGTGCGCCATGAAAAAGAACGTTCTGCTGCTGACCGCCCTCCTGATGAGCACCGCCCTGTCCGTCGCCGGGGCCCGGCAGGCGACGAACACGCCGGCCACCGTGACGGTCCCCGCCGCGCAGGACGCCGCCCTGATCAAGACGAACAGCACGCTCAGCGACCCTCGCCTGAGCGCGCGCGACGTCACCATCCAGATCGGCAGTTACAGCGGCCAGCTCTCGGCGCTGCTGGCCGGCATCGCGCGGGCGTCCGGCTACGAGATCATCTACGACACCGACGTCGACGCCGTGAGCAGCAGCGTCACGCAGGTGGCCCCGGCCTCCGGTCTCGGCGTCGCTCCGGTGGTCCAGACGAACAACGGAACCGGGCGCAAGGTGGTGTACAACTTCAAGAACACCCCGTTCAACCAGGTCTGGCCGCTCCTGATGGACGTGTACGGTCTGAGCTACGAAGTGGTCGAAGTCGGCACCAGCCAGGTGCTGCGCGTCGGCACGCAGCCAGTGCAGGCGGTCATCAGTCTCAAGAACGCCAACGCGGCCGAGGCCGTCAATCAGATCAAGCTGTTCTTCGGCACGCCGACCTACAGCGAGACCCCGATCAAGGACGCGCAGGGCAACGTCACCGGCACCAGCCGCACCCTCACGGACGTGAAGCTGGACTCGGGCACTCTGCGCATCGTCGCCGACGTACGGGCGAACACCCTGATCGTGCGCGGCACCACCCGCGAGGTCAACGACGTGCGCCGGGTCGCTGCCGAGTTCGACAACCAGGTGAAGGCCACCACCACCACTTCGGCAGTGACCTCGACCAGCCAGATCGTCCAGCAGGTCTACAAGGTGAAGGGCAACCAGGCGGACATCCTGGCCGTCTTCACCGCCCAGTACCCCGGCCTGAAGGTGACGCCGGTCGGCGGCACGGGCCAGTTGATCCTCCAGGGACCGAAGAACGTGATCGACGAGGCCACCACCCTGATCGGCAGCGTGGACGTCGCCGCGCCGGTCATCACGGCCACCCAGCCGGACGTGGTGCAGAAGATCTTCGCCCTGAACAACGCGCAGGCCAGTGACCTCAAGACGGTGCTGGAAGGAACGCTCGCCCGCAGCCTGACCGCCACCGCCCTGGTGGCCACCCCGGTCACCACCACCGTTCCGGTGGCGAACGCGGACGGCACGACCACCAACGTCCCGGTCGCGCAGTCGGCGGCCGGCACCACCGGGACCACGGCCACCGGCCAGACCGGCACCCAGGCCGGCAGCCAGGTGAACGCCCAGACCGCCGCCCAGACCGGTGCGCCCGCAGCCACCATCATCGCCGACGACCGCACCAACACCCTGGTGGTCCGCGGCACGCAGCAGCAGGTCACGCAGATCGCCGAACTCATCCCGGCCTTCGACGTCCGCGTGCCGCAGATCAACGTCCAGGTGCGGATTCAGGAGGTCGGTCAGACCGCCAGCCGCGCCCTCGGGGTGGACTGGAAGGGGTCGTTCGGCAACTTCATGGTCAACATCGCCTCCACCGCCGTCAAGGCGATCTTCGACCCCACCCAGGCGCTCGCCGGATTCAACCTGGGCGCGACCCTCAACACGCTCGAGAACCAGGGGCTCACGAAGCGGGTCTATGACGGCGCGGTCACCATGCAGTCGGGTCAGCGCGCCCTCGGCAACAGCACCAGCGTGCAGAACTCCTCCTCGAACGCGGCGGCCCACGTGCAGTCGGGCGGACGCATCGAACTGAACATCCCCGCCGGGGCCGGCGTCGCCCCGATCCAGCGCCAGATCGACTACGGCGTCACGCTGGACTTCTACAACCCACAGGTGGCTCCGGACGGCACCATCACCGTGCGCGTGCAGGGCAAGGTGGCCGGTCAGCCGGGCGACCTCGCCAACCCGCAGTTGATCCAGTACACCAACAGTGAGGCCCAGACGACCATCAGCTTCAAACCTGGCGAGACCGTGCTGCTGACCGGCCTGATGGGCACCAACACCGTCAACACCACCTCGGGTGTGCCGTTCCTGTCGAGCATCCCGGTGATCGGGGCGCTGTTCGGCAAGACCACCACCGACACCAGCCGCACCCAGTTGATGGTGGTCCTGACCGGAGACGTCCTCAAGTGACGGTCTCCCAGTGACGGCCGCCGTCGTCCCCACCGTCACGGTGGTGGTGGCGGTGGACCCGCACGCCCCAGGTGGCGTGCGGGTCTACAGCAGCGCCCCGGTCGAAGTCTTGTACTCGGGCGCATCGGGCCTGCCCGAGTACCTGATGACCGAGGTGAACGGTGACCACGTCGCCCGCACGGCCGCGTTGCTGCCGCCCAGCGAGCGCTGGCGCGTGGGCCTGCAGGTCAGCCTGAAGTCCACCGGCAGCGACGGCCAGCCGCAGTACGACCTGTCCACCTGGGAGCGCCAGGTCCGGTTGCCGGCCGGAACGTCGCCGGCCGACGCGCAGGCGTGGGCCGTCACCGCCTGGGAGAACGAGCATCCGGACCGTGACCCCGGCAGTTTCGTCACGCCCGTCCCCGCGCACCGCCTGGACCTTCCAGTGTCCGGTCACCCGGTGTCCCTGCACGCCCCGAAGTAAGATGAACGGCAGGTGGTGCGGGAACGTCGTTCGGTGCACAGAACACCTGATGCACAGGACACCTGAGGCACGGAACGCCTGATCCGCAGGACCACCCGCCAGTTCTTCACCTCAACGCGTTCGGAGGAACGAGCACATGACCTCAGACCTGATCCTGGTCCTCACGGCCATCGGCCTGCAATTGGTGGCGGCGCAGCGCTTCGTCAACGAACTGCCGGTCAAACCGTCGTCCACCGACCCTGAGACCTACCGTCCGATGGACAGCGCCCTGTATCCGGGCAAGTTCGGTCGACTCCTGGCCACCCAGGACTGGCTTGGGGTGATCAGCTGGGGCTGTTACGCCGCCGTCCTGCTGCGGCAGGTGCCGGGCTTCGACACGCCGCTGAACCTGACCGAGACCTACGGCGCCTACACCCAGGCGCTGCTCGAAATTCCCAGGGAATGGATCACCCACATTCCCGACTGGCTGCCGCTGGTGTTCGCAGCCATCGCCCTGGTGCGCGCCAGGGCCGGGGTGGCCGCCGAGTTCGCCCGTCAGCGCGAGATTCATCTGCACAGCAAACGACTGCTCCTCGGACGAGGGGCCGCGCCGCTGGACCCCAGACTGGCCGAACCCCGCCAGCGTCGCCGGTAACGCCGGACGCACCACCCACCAGCAGCATCAACAGGGCCGGACCCTGTCAGAGTTCACGTTCCGAACGAAACGGCCGGGCATACAGCGGGCACCAGCACGTCCCGGCTTTCCTTCACGACACCAGCAGGCCCGCAGGACGCCCTCAAGCGCCAGCGGGCTGCTGTCGTTCCACCCCAGGTTCACGGCCACCTTCCCCGACCTGCTGGAGCCCTTCACTCCAACCAGCGAGGCTGCTGACGAACGTCAGACAGCCCCGCTCTCCCTGAGCAGCATTCCGGCAGCACCCCAGCACCGGTTGGTCACCGTGCGTCACGTCCGCCCCGCGTTCCCCCTGTCCCCTTTCCTCCCTCACCGGGAGACCTCCCCAGGAGCACCTCATGACACAGTCCATCACTCCCGCCAGCTTCGACGGCTTCGACGAGAACGCCCGGCACATCGCCACCCGCCAGTACCTGCAGCCGCAGGACCACGACCTGCACGGCCTCTTTTCCCGCGTGGCGAACGCCGTCGCCGCGGCCGAGCAACCGAGTGACCGCCTGAAGTGGGCACAGAAGTATTACGACCTGATGGCCGGCAAGAAGTTCTGCGGCGGCGGGCGCATCATGGCCGGCGCCGGCACGCAGCACGGCAACATGCTCAACTGCTACGTCCAGGGCAACACCGAGCACGAGGCCGCGTCGTTCGAGGGCGTGATGGAGATTGCCCGCAAACTGGCGCTGGTCACCAAGGTGGGCGGCGGCAACGGCGTGAACCTCGACGTGTACCCGCCCAGGTCCGTGAGCAGCCGCAGCGACACCGGCGTGCGCGGCTGGGCGTACCTCAGCGCCACGCACGCCGACGTCCACGACTTCATCGAAGGCCTGATGCGTCCGCCCACCCAGCCGGACGGTGACAAGGTCCCGATGGCGCTGCGCAACTTCACCCGGGTGGTCTACGGCGCGGCCTTCTCGCAGGAGATGCGGACCCTTGCACGTCAGAACGGCGTGCTACTGGTCTCCACACTGCCTGAAGACGTGCTCGGGGTACAGGACGACATGGCCGGCATCATCGACGCGGCGCGTCAGATGGCCGACCAGGCCAGAATGGGCCTGGAACCTCGCCTCGACCTGAGCGAGATGCGTCCCGAGGGCGCCCCGATCAAGGGATCGGGCGGCACCAGCAGCGGTCCGGTGAGCTTCCTGACCGAGATCTTCGACAACTTCCTCGAGTGGGCGAACCTCGGGGCCGAGAACAGCGGACCGGTCAACACCCTGCGCTTCGTGTACTCACCGGTGCTGCGGGTCGTCAGGCAGGGAGGAACGCGGCGGGGCGCCGGGATGGCCACCATCAGCATCGACCACCCGGACGTGCTCGATTTCCTGACGGCCAAGGACCTCGACCGCGAGGCCGCCGAGGGCGACATCTCGACCTTCAACATCAGCATCCTGGTCACCGAGAAGTTCTGGCAGACGCTGCAGCAGGACGGACTGTGGTTCTACCCCGAGGTCGACGGACGCTACCCGGGCGCGAACGGCACCATCAAGGCGGTCCTCGGCAAATATCACTTCGCCGCCGAGCAGGCGATCTCCGACTACCGCCCAGGCGAACTGCCGGAGATGCAGACCGACAAGAACGCCAGCGTCGCCGTGCCCGTCTACAGCGCGACCCACGCGCACGGCACGGAAGGCGGCGTGACCGACACGGCCATTCCGGCGCGCTGGATCTGGCGCGAGATCGCCAACCACGCCTGGAGCACCGGCGAACCCGGACTGATTTTCGTAGACCGCGTCAACGAATTCTCCGCCGTGAGGAACCTGGGCGGGAAGTACATCATCAAGTCGACCAATCCCTGCCTAGCTGCCGGAACCATGATTCGTCATCAGGAAATGAGTGGCAAGCTGCGAGATAAAAAGCGGACTGGCATAGAAGTTGAAACCCCCATCGAGCAGTTGGTAGGCAGAACCGTTGAGATTTTTGATCCTTTTACAGTGGCTTGGTATGAAACAGAATTCCGTGTCACCGGAAAAAATCAGCAGGTAAGCATCATTAATTTTGAAAATGGCGAAAGCGTTACCGCTACTCCTTATCACACATTCTTTTTGGAAGATAAGTCAAAGATTGAAGTTAAGGACCTAAAAGTTGGGGACAGGCTTTCAGGATGGCCTGTCCACGAAACAAATGAACAAAATAAAGTTTTAGACAAAATTGAACGAATCTTTGTCGTAAAGAACATTGAAGATGGGGGCATTGCTGACGAAGTATATTGCTGCAGCGTAGAGCCTTACCATCGCTTTATGCTGGCAAATGGACTTGTCAGCGGAAACTGTGGAGAAATCCCGCTGACCATCGGCGAGCCCTGCGATCTCGGCGCCATCAACCTGTCCGCCTACGTGGAGCGCAGCATCTTCAACGAGGCCGCCTTCCGTGCAGATGTCCGGACCTGCATTCGGTTCCTGGACGACGTGCTGGACGTGAACGTGTTCGCACTCGAGGACAACCGGGTCGCCTCGCAGGACCTGCGCCGTCTGGGTCTGGGCGTGATGGGCCTGGCCGACGCCCTGATCAAGATGGGCCTGCGCTACGACAGCCAGGCGGGCCGGGACGCCATCACCGACATCATGACCGCCCTGCGCGAGGAGGCCCTGGCCGAGAGCGAGAAGCTCGGGCAGGAGCGCAGCAACTACCCGGTGTACGACCGCCACACGGACCTGATCACCCACGCCCCGAGGCGCAACGTGGCGGTGCTGACGGTGGCCCCGACCGGCACCACCAGCATGCTGATGGGCGTGTCGAGCGGCATCGAACCGGTGTTCAGCCCGTTCATCTGGCGCAAGATCGGCTCGGAGTACCGCGCCCTGCTGGCCCCGCTGTTCGTGGAACTGCTCGAGCAGTCCCCGGTGGCGAACGGCTACGGCAAGGACGGCCACTGGGACTGGGACAAGGTGACCGAGGCCGTGAGCGAGAACCACGGCAGCGTGGTGGGCCTGGACTTCATTCCGCAGGCCCTGCAGCAGGTGTTCGTGTGCGCCCACGACATCGCGCCGCTCGATCACGTGCGGATGCAGGGCGCCGTCCAGCGGGCCTTCGACGCCGAGGGCGACGCGGGCAACAGCCTGAGCAAAACGGTGAACCTGCCCAACAGCGCCACCGTACAGGAAATCGAGGACGCCTACAGCGAGGCGTACCGCACCGGCTGCAAAGGCATCACCGTGTACCGTGACGGCTCACGGCAGTTCCAGGTGCTCTCCACCAGCAAGAAGAAGGAGAAGAAGCCGGAGCAGACCGCCGAGGAGGCCGCCGCGGAAGTGATGGGTGAGGCCGCCTGGGACGGTGAGGAGCGCCGCGCCACGCCGCCCGCAGCGGCTTTCACCGCGCCGAAGCCGGTGTACGCCCGGCCCGCACGGCTCACGGGCATCACGGACATGGTCAAGCTGACCGACCCGACGACGGCGAAGCAGCGCAGCTTCCTGGTGACCGTCAACTGCCTGGAAGACAAGCCGGTCGAAGTGATGGTGATCTCCGGCCGGGCCGGCGACGAAGCCAACGCGGACAGCGAGGCGCTCGGACGCGTGGTCAGCATCGCCTTGCAGTTCGGCGTCCCCAAGGAAGCGATCATCAAGACCCTCCGGGGACTGAACGGAGGGCTGTACGGCAGCTACAACGGAAGGCTGGTGGGCAGCAAGGCCGACCTGATCGCCGTGGCGCTCGAAACCTTCGCCCAGGACCAGGGGGCGCGTCTGCCGGTAATGGCCGGCGGCAGCGGCAGCGAGATGCCGGTCACCCGGAGCGCCGTCACCCAGAACACCGGCAGCGAGTCGGGTGTGAGCGTGGACGGCATGGCCGGCGAGAAGTGCCCGGTCTGTGAGGAAAACGCCGTCATCCGCGAGGAGGGCTGCCTGAAGTGCCGCGCCTGCGGCTACAGCAAGTGCGGCTAAGCCTGGATTGACCACCAGGCCCACGCCAGGAGGGAGCGCAGACCGATCGGTCTGCGCTCCCTCTTCCCTGAACCGAAGCAGCACACCGGCCGCGCCCGGCACATCCTGACCAGGCCCTGACCCATCACTGACCGGCAAGGAGCACCCATGAACCCCAGCGAGCCCCTGATCACCACGCCTGCCACCACCGCACCCGTGCTCTACCTCACCCCGACGGTGTATTCCTGCGGCCCAGCCGTGACACTCGAAGTCACGGCGGCCCGGCTGCACACCTGGCTGACGCGCTGCGTCACGCTGAGGCCGGACGAGACGGCGGAACTGACGCCCGAACCGGGCAGCCTGTTTCTGATCGACGACACCGTCTCCCTGGGCAGCGAGGACGGACCGCTGCCGGACCCGGAGAACGCCTGGGACGACCAGCCGGGGCTGTTCGTCAGCGAGCAGCGCCCCGCGCCGACCCGGGCGATCCCGAGAAACGCCCATCTGAGCGATGAACGGCTGTTCCTGACCCGTGAAGGCCTGTACCTGACCTTCATCACCCACCGACATGACGAGACCCCGTACGTCACGGCGACCCTCAACACGGACACGCTGCGCACCCTGCACGACCGCCTGAGTCCGGTGCCGCTCGAGGCGACCGCCTGGTCCCACGCGGACTGGCGTGAGGACGCGAGAACAAGGATTCTGCGGGCAACCACCGACCTGCTCAGGGCTGCGTCGCCCGCCACACCGGTGAGTGCGGAGCACCTGCTGCTGGAACTCGGCGCACGGTTCTCTTCGGCCGAACTGGCCACCCTGAGCGCTGAGACGCACCCCTGACCGCCGCCTCACCCTCCGCCGACCGGCACACCATCCTGGGGGGGGTGAGAACAGCTCTTGCAAGGCCTCATTCTCCGCGTGGATGATACAGTCAGGAGAACTGATGCTGAAAAATATGCCGACCCTCACCCTCGACGCCACGCTGCTCGGCGCGGACCCGGCTCTCATCACCCTGAAAATCCAGGACGGCGTCCTCCAGGGATGGCAACTGGTGACCTTCAGTGAAGGGGCCGCCAAGAGCGGAAGTGGCGCCCCCGACCGCGTGATCACCCGCTGCAGCCTTCCGGTCACGATGGAAATCCGGGCCGAATTCTGGCCGCTGCCCCCAGGAGAAGCGCGAGACAACGCGCTGTATCTCGCGCAGGCCCAGCACGGCTGCTCGGTGCTCGAACTGATCGACAAGGAGGCCGTGGAAACGCCCGCCTACCTGTTCCCGGCCGACCTCGACAGCCTGGTCCAGGCCGCCCATCAGGCGGAGCGCACCAGCATTGAACTGAAGTACCCAGCCTGGTACTGGGGCAACTTCCTCGGCTACACCACGCTGATGAAGGCGCCGCCGTGGAACCTGGCGATTCTCGATGAACTGGACAACGACCCCGGGCAGGTGTTCGGAGGCTCCATGCGCCCGCAGATGAAGCAGGTCCTCACCCGGGTGCGGGCGAACATCTGCAGCCTGCCGATGCCGGTGCCCTACCAGCCGCCCACCCCGGTTCAGCGCGAATGGGTGCTGATGCTCAAGCGTCAGCCGAGAAGCGGGCGTCCCGGAGAAGCGGTGTTGCAGGTCGACCGCCATCCGCTGCTCAAAGTCTCGTTTCACCTGGCGGGCACGCCCGGAAACCCCGGCGCGGTCGAGTACGTCAACAAGGCGGCCAGAAGCTACGTCAAGAACAGCTGGGGAAACCTCAGTCGCCGTTACCCGGCCGTGCAGCAGGTGGTGGTCGAAAGCATCCTGATCGAACTCGGGCAGCAGCTCGACCTCGCCCAACGCATCAACCAGGAAATCTGGGTCAGAAACGCCAAGGGAGAGTACCGGAAGTACGCCGTGCAGGACGGGGAGATCAGCATCAGCCGCAAGGAACCCGACTGGAAGCAGCGCGTCCGGCAGCTGCTCGGCGCACAGGAACTCCAGCCGAACGAGCAGGTGTTCCACCCCCAGTACGGCTGGCTGCCCGCCCGCGAGTACGTCAACGAACACCCCAGCCGCCCGGTGATCGGACGTTCGAGCCTCTGGCTGCACGATCCCCAGCGAAGCGAGCACCAGCCGAAGATCCACGTCGAACTGGACTGAAGCCGCAGTGCAGGCCGGACCACCGAACAGAGAGCGGCGCGGACCCTGAAGGGTCCGCGCCGCTCTCTTGCCTGTCACCGAATCTGAATCTACGACCGGACCGGCCGGTTCTCCCGGCGCCCTGCGGCCAGCATCTCCCCTGCGCTCGCACACAGCAGCCGCACCGTGAACCAGGGTGACAGCGCGGAGAGGACGTGCGTGTCGTCCTGCACCAGCAGCGGCAGGGATCGGTGCAGCGCAGAATCCCCGGCCTCGGCGGAAAGGGCCAGTGACTGCACCTGGTCCCAGCCTGTGCACCCGGGACGCACCCGGTAGCGCAGCGCGTATCCCGGAACGTCCTGCTCGAAAGCTGTCGCCAGCGGAAAGCAGACGGCCCGCGGCCCGACGAGACTCATCTCGCCCCGGAGCACGTTCAGCAACTGGGGCAGACGGTCCAGCCGGGTCCGGCGAAGGAACAGTCCGGCACCCTTCAGGCCCGGTGCACCTTCGGAGGCCGCAAAATGGTAGGCGATGTACGGCCGTCCGTGCAGCCCGGCGCGGCGCTCTCCGCGCAGCAGTGGACCGGTGCGGCCGGGCAACAGCAGCAGGGCCACCAGAACGACCAGCAGCCCCAGCAGGGGGGCAGCGAGCGCCAGGAACGTCAGGTCCAGGGCACGCTGTCCCCGGAGTCGGCGATCAAAAACGCGGTCTTCCGGACCCACCGGTACCGGACGGGTGGGGGGCAGGAAAGCGCCGTGAAGCGCGAGGTCGCTGTGCATCCAGACCGGCACGCCCAGCGCCTGCACCCGGCGCAGCGCGGCCCGCTGCTCGGATGAGAGTGGACGCCCGGAGATCAGCACCGCGTCGAGTGGATGCCAGTCCAGCCAGGCCGCCATCATCCGGGCGGGCGGCAACGTCCGGAACGCCCAGTCGGGCGCAGCCGCTTCCGCGTCCGCCCCGGTCTCGGCGAACAGTTCAGCGGGCAGGAGATCATCAGGCAGGACCCCGAACGTCCGGGTCTTCCGTGTAAACAGCAGTGGACCGTGTTCCCGAAGGACCGCAGGGTCCTGGGCGGCCGTCTGGGTGTCCATCTGGGCCGTCTGTGCAGCCGTCCGAGGGGCCGCAGCGAACCGTCCTGCACCTGGAGCGGCACGTCCTGGCCCGTCCGTCACGGCTGGAGAAGGGGAACCTGGAACGCCAGGACGAGAGAGATCAGTGGAAGGAAGGAACGTCATCGGGTCTCCAGGAACGTGGTCTATACCTTCTCTCTATCAGACCCGTCCTCACCGAAACCTTGCAGTGCAGGTGATCTTGATGCTTGCCAGACTGCACCCCCGGCCTTCTTGGGTCACCATCTCGAAAGGTTGCAACCTTTTTCTGCTACTGTTGCTGCATGGCCTTTCGCAGACCCACAGAAACGGTCAGTTCCAAACACCTGCACGGCGATCTGGCGCATTTTTTACGCAAAGCCGAGCGGGGAGAGCGGGTGATTATCACCCTGTACAACCGCGAGATCGCGGCGCTGGTCCCGGTGGCAGACGAACGTGCCCTCCGGGCGTTGGAGACCACTACGGTCGGGGAGAGAACCATGAATGTGATCACCTGCGCGAACCTGTCCGGCGGAGCCGGAAAATCCACCTGCACCCGTGAGCTGGCGTACGCGCTCAGTGAATGGGGCTACCGGGTCGGCATCATCGACCTGGACCCGCAGGCCAGCCTGACGCGGAATCTCGGCCTGCTGGACGGCGAGGGCAGCGAGACGCAGGTTCCGGCCGAGTTGATCGAGAGCACCATCTTCGACGCGGCCATCGGACGGACCCGGACTCTGCCCGCCCCGACCCGGGTGGACGGCGTGGACGTCTGGCCCGCCAACAAGCAGCTCACCATGCTCGAGCCGATGCTCTATGTCGGCGGTCAGGACCTCACCAACCTGCGTGCCGCCCTCCAGCGAATGAAGGACGACTACGACTTTATCCTGCTGGACCCCACGCCCGCCCGCACCGCGCTGCTCACAATGGCGCTCGCCGCGTCCGACTCGGTCATCGTGCCGGTGTCCGAACTGAAGGACCTGGACAACCTCGACAGTCTCCAGGACCTGCTCAACAACCTTCAGGGCATCAGCCCCTCGCTGCATATCCGGCTGTACATCCCCAACAAGCAGCACGCCAACCAGCGGTTCTATCAGGCCATCCACAGAGACCTCCAGTTGCTCGAAGAGGTGCAGAAGGTGATGGTCGCGCCGGCCATTCAGCAGCGCAGCGCGACCATCAACGACGCGCTGCTCCACAGACGCGCGGTGGTCCTGCACGCCCCAGGCAGCGAGGCGGCCAGGGAGTTCAGGGAGGCGGCGCGGGCGCTGCTGAGAACCTTCGGCCTGAATGCCCCGCAGGAAGAAGAGCGCAAGGTGTCCGAACGCGCTAAACCCAAAGCAGGGAAGATCACGTCCAAGAACAAAACGGCGCAGCGCAAGGCAGGCGGTAGCAAGACCGGGAAGGCCGCCTCTCCGGTGCCGGCGGCGCGTCTGGCAGAGACCGATCTTCAGTACCCGGAAAATACCACCGTGGTATTTCCTGAACCCACCGTCCAGACGCAGCGGACGGTGCAGCCGTGACCCGCGCCCCCGTCGCACTTCCGCCGCGTGGCAGCGCCAACCTAATCGGCAGCCTGATCGCCGGCGAGAGCACCACCAATGCCGCAACGTTCATCCCACTCGACCGCATCGAGATCGTCAAGGGGCACAACCCCAGGAGCGCCTTCAGCGGTGAGGACGCCTTCAGCCAGGAGGTGCTGGCCGACTTCACCGGAAGCATCCGGGACTCGGGCGTCCTTCAGCCGATCCTGGTGCGGGCGGTGGGAAACGGACGGTATCACCTGATTGCTGGAGAGCGGCGCTACTGGGGCGCGACCTACGCCGGGCTGCGGGTCATCCCGGCCGTCATCGCCAGGCAGGACGCCAGCCCGGAGAAGCTGGCCCTGATCGAAAACGGCCAGACCGAACCGCTCGGCGAGGTGGACGAGGCGCTGGCCGTCTACCACTACCTCGCCGGATGCACCGGCCAGTCGGTCGGACGTATTCCCGGCCTGCTGATCAGCATCAAGAACACCAGGGAAGACCCGTACACGCTTCAGGACCTGATGGCGGGCGTGCTCGGTCGGCGAGGACGCAGCCTGACCACCTGGGGTCAGCACAAGGCCCCGGTGCTGAAACTCAACGAGGACGAGATCAAGGTGATTCATAACCGTCTGCTGCCGATGAAGCCGGTGCTGCTGCTGCCGAAGCTCGCCGCGCTGCCCCAGGAACGCGCCCGGCTGCTTCAGGAAGCGGTGGAACACCGGTGGTCGACCGAGCATCTGAGCGAGCAGATCGAACAGGTGCTGAATGCCAGCAAGGCCGGGCGCCCGGTGAACGGCAGCGTGGCCGTCCGCAACCGGGTCAAGGAGATCGGCAGCGCCCTGCGGAACTACAACCGCTTGCCCACCGAACAGCAGACCAGGGTCAACGACCTCCTTGATCAGCTCGGCACACTGCTGAATCCCTCCCCGACCTGAGACCGCGCCGGCCGAGTTGCGTTCCCGCACCACCCGAACTCCCCCAGGGCAGACGCCCTGGGGGATGTTCTTTCCCTGGGACGCATGACCAGCGTAGAATCCAACATCCTGGAACCGGCCTTTCCCCTGCCGAGACGGCCTCTTCAACTCATCGCGCCGGACCTCTACCTGTCCGCCGACAACCGCGTCCTGAGCACCGCCGACGGCCAGCCGCTCGTGGAACTGCCGGCCGGCACCCACCGGCACCAGGCCACCGCTCTGCTGGAAGCCACGGTCGGCCGCCGAATGGCCCGGCTGAACAGGAAAGCGCAGGAAAACCAGGAAGACAGCGAAACCCGCCAGCAGGAAGCCCTTCAAGCCGGACTGGACGACCTGAAGGCCCTCCTGAACAGTGGACAGGCGGCAGCCAGACTGGCCCTGCTCGGACGCCTGAAATCAGCCATCAAGCGAATGCACAACGACCTGATGCACACCGACCAGGGCAGAGAGATGCGTGACCTGGCCCGCGAATCGCACACCCTCCAGGAATGGAGACGTGCGGCCACCACACCGGCAGAGAAAGCCAGCGCCACCCGGTCCGAACGCCAGTACGCCGCCAGGCTCGAAGCGGCCGGCCTCACTGGGGAGAACATCGTCCGCCTGATCGCCCGACTGAACCTCGCCGCCGTCGTCGTGAACACTCCACAGCAGTGGGTGGAGCGTACCGAGCGGGCACAGGAACAGTCCAGGCGTGAACGGATCTCTACCGGCCGCGAACGACTGAGCGCCTGGTTCAGCACCGAGGCCGGCGTACGGTTCAAGGCCGAGCGCCTTCAGGCCAAGCGGTCCCTGGAGACCCTGACCCACGAACATCACTGGGAACATCACCCCGACTTGAGACTCGCCGCACTGGCCCGCGCCCACGAGAAGGTGAACAGGGAAAAGATCGCACGACGCTGGTTTCTCCGCGGCACCTTCGTGGACGCGCGCATGGACAGCCACACCAGCCGTTACAACAAGAGGGCCCACCACGGCATCAGTTCAGTTTTCTACGGCATCGACTCCCCAGGGAAGCGCGAACTCAACCGGGAACGCCTGCGTCTGCGCTCGCTGGGTATTCCCACCCCGGACGCCGCAGAGACGCGGCGACACACCCGCCCCGACCGTCTGGCCTCAGCGAGAGCGACCTTCCAGTCCTGGAACTACACCCGCAACTTCCGGCTGAACCTCAGCCCGGAAGCGGAGGCCAGGCGACACGCCGGCTGGCTGACCTCAAAGAGAGTGTGCGGTCTGTGGTACGCAGTCGAAAAGGCGTACACATTCAGAGGCAAGGACGTCCGCGCACGGCACCTCACTGCGGTGCTGGAGCAGGCCGCAGGCGACCCGCTGATCGGAGCGCGGCTGGACCTCTACCTGAGATACGTCAACACCAGACTCGAACAGGCGGGACACGCTCCCCTGCCCACGGCCCGTCCGAGATGGCAGGCACCGGAACCCGCAAAGGTGGAGACAAAGCACATGGCACCCACGCTGTCTGAACCCATCCTCCCCGAACTGCCGCACAGGGAAGACCGGCAGCCCCGACTGTTCTGAGGCGCACACGGCAGCGGGCACCCGAGGGCGACAGGACCTTCATCTCCCCCGGACGGTCCTACCCGTGAGGGTGCTCCCCATGTAGGCTGTAAGGCATGGCCCGCCTCACCCAACCGCCCCTGCCGAACCGCCACCGCGTCCTGGTGGTCGATGACGAACCGAGCGTCGTGATTGCCCTCAAGCAACTGATGGAGCAGGAAGGCCACACGGTCCTGACCGCGGAGTCGGGACGTCAGGCCATCGAACTCAGCCGCCAGAACGACGTGCACCTGATGCTGCTCGACTATTACATGCTCGGCATGAACGGCGAGGACGTGGTGCGGGCGGTACGCAAGTTCGACAGCAAGATGCAGATCATCCTGAACACCGGATACGCCGGCGAACGGCCACCCCGGGTGATGATGCGTGAGATCGACATCCAGGCGTACCACGACAAGAGCGAGTCACCCGAGCAGTTGCTGCTGAAAGTCGACACCGCACTCAAGACCTACCGGACCAACCTTGCCCTGCAGGCGTCCAGGGCCGGCCTGCAACACCTGCTGCAGGTCGCGCCCACCATGCACAGGATGCAGCCGCTGACCGAACTGCTGACCGGCGTCCTGATGCTGATCAAAGGCCTGACCGGCTACTCCAGCGCCATGATGACGCCGCCGAACCAGGCCGCCGACGAGAGCGCCCTGGTCGCGCTCGGGCACAAGGAAGACTTCGTGATCCAGGTCGGTATCGGGCGGTTCGAGAACGTCCGCTGGGACGGCCTGAGTCAGCAGGAGCAGGTACTGGTGCAACACGCGGCACAGGCGCAGGAGTTGCAGGTCGACGGGCACTGCGCCTTTCCGATGGTCTTCAACGGCCGCATCATGGGCGTGATTCTGATCGACCGCCTGCTCGACTCGGAACTCGACATCCAGTTGCTGCGGCTGCTCTGCCAGCAGGCGGCCGTGGCCATCGAGAACATCAACCTGCACAACCAGGCGACCATCGACAGCCTCACCCAGCTGAACAACCGGCGCGAGTGGAGCAAGCGGCTCGAAGAGGACCTGCTGCGCAGCGAGCGCTACAGCGTCAGCACCAGCGTCCTGATGATCGACCTGGACGACTTCAAACAGGTCAATGACCGGTACGGCCACGCCGGCGGGGATCAGGTGCTGCGCAGCCTCGGCGGCCTGATGCTCGACCTGGCCCGCAACTCGGACGTCCCGGGACGCAACGGCGGCGAGGAGTTCGTGATGCTGCTGCCCCACACCAATCAGCAGGGCGCGATGATCGTCGCGGAACGGCTGAGGAAGCGAATCGAGGACATGGTCATCAAGTACGAGCACCACGTGATCAGGGTCACCGCCAGCATCGGCGTGGCGTCGTCCGAGGCCGGCATGGTCAAGGCCGACGACCTGATGCGCGCGGCGGACCGGGCCCAGTACCTCGCCAAGCACAACGGCAAGAACCAGGTGTGCAGCAGTCCCGCCGGTCAGCGGACCTTGCCGCTGGCCGCGCCGGACCGCCACGTGTTACCGCCGCCTGAGCGTCCAGGATCACCCAGCGACAGGGCAGGTGCAGGTGCAGGTACTGGCAGTGACAGCCCGGCAGGCGCACCCACGTCCCCCGACGCCCCCGCCCCAGCGACCCCGAACCTGTTGAAATGACCATCGACCCTGCCCGGACCACGGAACAGGCCACCCGCGCCGACACCCTGCAACGCCAGCCGGAGGACATCCTCGAACTGCTGGCCGGTGTGGTGTGGGAGGGCACTCCCCAGGACCACGAGTGCACCTTCGTCAGCCGGAAGGTCACGGCGATGCTCGGCTACACCATCCAGGACTGGGCGGCCCACCCGCAGTTCTGGAACTCGCTGCTGCACGAGGACGACCGACTGGAAACCCTGCGCGATTTCCACGAGGGCGTTTCGAGCGGACGCCCGTTCAACCTCGAGTACCGGCTGCGTGAACTCGGTGGCAGTTACCGGTGGATTCACGACCTGGTCACCCCACGCTACAACGGCCACGGGCAGTGTCTGTGCGTCGGCGGCATCATGACCGACGTCACCGACACCCGGAAGGAAGCGGAGCAGCAGCGGCAACGCGAACGGTGGTGGCGCTCGCTGGTGCAGCACACCTCGGACCTGATCTGCCTGATCAGCGACACGCTGCGCTTCCGCTACGTCTCTCCGTCGGTGCATCAGATTCTCGGTCACCCCGCCGCAAGCATCAATGCCCGTCCAATCTGCGAGCGCATTCACCCGGACGACCGGAACAATGTGACGGACCTGCACGCTCACCTGCTCTCGGCCGGCACCGGGGCCAGTGGCAGCGTCGTCTGCCGCCTTCAGCACGCCGACCTGTCCTGGCTGTGGTTCGAGGTCACCGTCACCAACCTGCTGGCCGACGAGACGGTCAAGGGGCTGGTGGTGAACGCCAGGGACATCAGCGAGGAGCGGCAGGCCCAGGAGGAAGTCGAACTTGGCCGCCAGCGGTTGCAGACCAGCGCTCAACTGGTCAATGCGGGCAAGCTCACGGCCACGCTGGCGCACGAGATCAACACGCCGCTCTCCGCGGCCAACCATTCGCTGCTCAGCGCCCGCAAGGTCGCCAACGAGTACGAGCGCTCCATCGGTGTCAACAGCGTCGACGACGACGACCACCGCGCCATCGCCGGCGAACTCCAGGGGTTCCTGACGCAGATTCAGACGGCCCACGAGCGCATCGGCCAGTACATCCGCCAGGTGCGCGGCCACACCAGGGACAGCGGCGGCCTCCTGTCCACCACCTTCGACCCGGTGCGCGAAACCCGCGTCACCCTCGGCATGCTCAACCCGGTGGCCGTCGACAACGGCATCGGCCTGACGCTCGAACCGCCCAATCAGGACATCGTACTGACCGGAAACCCGGTGCGCTACGCGCAGATCGTGAGCAACCTGGTCAACAACGCGCTGTACGCCTGCCAGGGCAAACCGGGGGCGACCGTCAGTGTCAGGTTGAGCGCCTCCCTCGCCGGTGTTCGCCTCGAAGTGCAGGACACCGGTGTGGGCATGGACGCCGAAACGCAGGCACGCATCTTCGAGCCGTTCTTCACCACCAAAGGCGTCAACGGCACCGGCCTCGGCCTGCCATTGGTGGCCGACATCGTCCGCAGTCAGTTTCTCGGCACGCTGACCTGCCGCAGTCGCCCCGGCTACGGCACGACCTTCACGGCCGAACTGACGGCCGCCCCTGACCTTCAGGCACCAGACGCCCGGCCCGGCACCTGAGAGAACGCCGCCCGGACAGGCGCACACCCGGCAGACAGGGAAGACGTTCAGCGCCCACTGCGCCGGAGCGTCCGGGAAAGCCCGGCCATCTCCGGCCTCCCTGCGGTGCATGACACACGTCCCCTTGCAGCACGAAGGCAAGACCATCCGCGTCGAATCGCACGAGGAGTCGCTGCTCATGGTCTTCAGGACCGAGAGCGGCAGCCTGCCCCTGACTGAAGCGCGGGCCTTTATCCGCTCACTCGAACAAAACCTCGCCGGCACCTTCAGGGACCGGACCTCACAGGGCGGCCGGGTCTTCCAGGCTTCCATTCAACTGGAACCTGAAGGAGAAGGCTGCGTCCTGACCATCTCGACCTTCGGACAGGGGCATCAGTTGCACCTGGACGCCGAGGACCGCCGGGCGGTGGCACGGGTCATCCGGCTGCTCTGCCCGGACTGCGCCGTGCAGGACGTCCCGGCCTCCGGGCCCGGCCAGGCACGCGCCTGAGGGCGGTCGCCCCCACCCCACTCGGCCACACTCAGTTCAGATGCGCCTGCTGAGGCGTCTCCCTGGCCGCCTGGGGCGGGTCCTCACGGAGCAGGAGGTCGGTCAGGCGTCGGCGCAGCGGCTGGATGCTGTCCGCGCCCGGCAGCACCGCCTGATACGCGCAGCACCAGCGCAGCGCCAGTTCCGTCTCACCGCGCTGCTCGGCCTGGTCGACCGCCTTCAGCAGTTCTCCTGCCAGGGCGAGTTCCAGGTCCGTGCGCTGCTGACCGACCCAGGACGCCCCCGGCAGCCCGTCCAGGAACGGCCCGAAATACAGGCGAAGGGCGTCGTTCAACTGGCGTTTGAGCAGCAGCACCTTGAATTCGGTCACGTCCAGCTCGAAGTGCACGTCCGGGGCGATCGCATAGCCCGGGTCGGTCGGCGTACCGACGTTCCGCAGGACCTGCGGACCGAGCTTCTGACGAACCTCCCTGAACACGTCACGGAACACCGCGTCCGCTTCCGCTCCAGACAGGTCGCTGTAGAGCGCCGCGTGCACCTGCTGCCGGGTGCGGTTCGGGTGCGACGCCAGGTAGGCCAGCAGCGGCAGCGTCATGCTGTGCTCCAGATCGATAAACCGGCCGTTGCGAATCAGTTCACGCCGGCCGAGCGTGTACGCCTGTACATGCGCGGGCGTCTCGGCCACTTCCGGAACGACGCGCGTCACCTGGGCCAGTCGCCTGAGCACCACCTCCATCATCGGCGCGAGGTCCGGGTCGAGCATCGCGTATTCGACCAGGTCGGAGAGTTCGCTCAGCACGAACCGCTGCCGCAGCAGTTCATCCGAATCGCTGAGGTCCCTCAGCTGTGCTCCGAGCACCGCCGTCGCCTGCTCCAGGTCCCCCAGGTTCAGCAGGGACGCCGCCAGATACAGGCTGAGCGCCGCGCGTTCTTCGATGCTGAGGTCGACCGCCTCCAGCCCCCGCGCCTTGGCCTCCGTCAGGTAGCGCCCGCCTTCCAGGCGGCTGAACACGTCCAGCGCTCCCTGAGGATCGCCGGAACGCCAGAAGATGATGCCGCGCAGCAGCTCGAGGCGGGCAGACGCCACATTCTCGGGCGCGTGCTGTTCTAAGAAGGCCAGGGACGCGGCGAACTGACCCTGACGGCTGTACAGGTCGGCGGCGGCCTCGAGAATGCCCACCCGCGTCTCGAACTCGGTGATCAAGGGGAGCATCGACACGCGCGTCTCCATCACCGCCGCGAACGCGTCGTCCTGCACCTGCTGACGGTAGATTTCCGCCTGAACGGCGAGCGCGATCGCCCGGGTACGCATCGGCACCGAGTCGAGCGCGTCGAGCAGCGCGAACACTTCGTCCATCTGCTCCTGCGCCTCATCGAGTTGAAAGTCCTCGATGTGGAGGTTCGCCAGCCCCTGCAGGGACGCCAGGCGCACCGACTGGTGGAGCCCTTCGGGAATCAGGCGCAGCGACTCGCGGTACAGACTCCTGGCCCGGTCCGGTTGCGCGAGCATCACGTACATCTGCGCGAGCGACTGCGTGACGCGTCCGCCGAGTCCTTCGTCGTACTCCATGTACCAGAAGCGGGCCCGCTTCACCCGCGTCAATCCCTGCTCCACCCGCCCGGCCTGGAAGTCCGCCACGCCCCACCAGCGCAGCGCCCGGTACTGAAGCTCACCGTGCAGCCGCGGAAAGAGCGCCTCGAACACCTCGACCGCCTTCGAGAAATGACCGTTGAAGCGCAGCATGTTGCCGTACTCCACGCCCGCCTCCGGGTCACCGTCTTCGTAGGCGGCGAGCAGCACCGGTTCGGCGTCCTCAGGGCGTGGGCCGCGCAGCAGCGCCACACCGTACTGTCGCCGCTCGGCCAGCGTTTCGGGGGGACGGGCATCGAACGCTTCGCACACCTGCACGAACTGCTCCGACTGCAGCATCGCCTCGGCCCAGACTTCACGCTCAGTCTGGGGAATCGGTTCGGAAGGCATACGTGCCCACTATACGGCCCAGGTATGAACAAACCGTCACACGGTTCATGCACCACCCTTCAACGTCATGAAGACGAACGGTATATCAGGCCGGTCCCGGCTCACGCCAGGCACCTTCCTGAACCCTGAATGGACATGAACACTCAGCAACTCAAAGATACCCTCGATGCCGCCATCCAGACGCTCAGCGACGACCTCAGCGAGGGCCGGAGCGAAACGCTCACCCGCCACCTGAAGCAGATCGTGAACCTCCACAGGTACAGCCTGACCAACATGATGCTGATCGAATGTCAGGCCAGCGGCACCCGGGGCGCGGCGGCCAAGAGCGCCTGGGAAGCGGCGGGACGGACCCTGAAACCGGACGCCCGCCCGATCAACATCTGGGTGCCCGGCCCCGGCATCCGCAACAGGGAGCGCAACTCCGACCAGAAAGACGGCGGTTCAGGTGAATTTCAGACCGAACAGGAGACCGGCACCGAAGCCGTTCAGGCCAAGCGGCGCTGCACCGCCCGCTTCCTGACCAGCGTGATCTACGCCATCGAGGACACTGAAGGGCCCGAGCACACCTCGCTGGTGCCTGGAGACGACCTGGAACTGCTGCACGCGGTGGCCGACTGCTCGCCCCTCGAACTGGACATCCGCACCAGCCCGGTCGGGGCCCGCAGCACGCTGCGCGGCCACACGCTGGAAGTCGACCTGGGCGCCTGCGAGATGCTCAACGAACTGACAGCCGACCTGATTCGGCACTGGATCGACACGGACTTCAAAAACGAGGGTACCCTGGGAGGCATGACGCCAGAAGAATCCAGCGCCCTGTACGCGGCCGAGACGGAGATGAGCACGTACGTGGTCCTGCACGCCCTCGGCGTCGACGCGACGTTGCCGGAGACCGTGACCGGGCTGTACGACCGCCGGCTCAGGCGGCTCAAGAAGTCGCTGGACCGGGTCCACAAGCAGAGCCAGTCGGTGCTCGCCCTCCTGGCACCGGTGCTCAGCCGCTGGGCGTCCTGATGACGCACTCCATTCCGGTCCGGCTGCAACGCGCCGCCGACTGGCGCGTGCGCCGGGACCCGGTTTCCGAGAGTCCGCTGCTGCTCAGCGAGGACCTCTGGAAGGTCGCGTGCGTCATCAACCGCCCCCTCTGTTCCTGCAGCGCCGTGGACCTGCCTGCCGGGCACCTGGCGGTCGCGCAGGCCGTTCAACTGACCCTGGAGCACGGCCGGACCCTGAACTTCGTGGCAAAGCTGCACCTCTACACGGCCGTATGCCGGTTCCAGGGCTGGGCCGAGTACCAGGAGACCGAAGTACCGCCAAGCGTCCTGGAGCTGAAAGAAGCGCTGCGTGCGGACCTGGGATACGGCGACCTGGACTCGGAAGACGAGACGATGCAGGACGAGGACGAAGACGAGGGACCCTGTCCCCGGGATCAGTTGAGCGCCTCCCTCCTGAGCGCCTCGAATCTCGCCAGCGCCTGACGGTCACCGAGCGTCCGGGCCGCACTGATCTGCGCGTCCATGAGTTCCAGGTCGCCCGGAAAGACGCGCAGACCTTCGGTGCAGACCAGCAGCACCCGCCGGTGGTCGCCCGCCTCCTGCGCCGAGTGCAGCAGCGACTCCAGCCCCAGCCGGGTGCGGCGCTCGAAGTGCGAACGGTACTCCTGAACCCACTCGCTCGACCCGGTGTCCGGCAGGAACGCGCCCTTGTAGAGCGCCAGCGCACTCAGCACTTCCTGGGATGCCAGGCGCTGCTCGAGCATCTGCACGTCGAGCACCACCCGGACTTTGGCCGAAAGGCGGTAGACCGGCTGATGGTAGGTGCCCTCCTGCACGAGCAGCGCACCGAGCAGGTCCTGAATCACCGTGAACGCGCGGCGCACGTAGCGTGACCCCGTCTCGGCGTCCTTGTCCGGAAACAGGTCCATCTGAATCTCCAGGCGCGTGGCACCGGGATGAAGGGCGATGTACGTCAGAATCGCCACCACCCCGCGCTGTGACCCGGCGACCACCGACACGTCGTTCTTCAGCACCACCTGCTGCCCGAGGGTGAGAAGTTCGAGGCGCACCGCCGGCGCCATCGCGTCTGCCGGCACCCCCAGCGACACCGCCGCGTCCTCGAGCAGGCTGGTGATGAGCGGAGCGGTGGACGGATCAAGCCGCGCGTACACCACCAGTTCGCCGACTTCCACGAAATCGTTCCGGAGCGGATACGGCCCGCCGCGCACCCCGAAGCGCAGCAACCGCTCGAGCAGCTGCGGCAGCTCGAGGCGCACTTCCTCGAGGTGCTTCATCAGGTACAGCGTATACACCGCCTGCAGCCAGGCCCGCAGCGCCTCGAGCGTCTCGCCTTTCGCTTCCGCCTCACGCCGCACCCGTTGCAGTCCGGCATACGCCCCTTCGAGGTGACCGCGGCGGCGTGTCAGCAGCGCCTCCATCAGCCGCGTTTCGAGGTAGTCCCGGCCGCCGTGGGCGTAGACCTCCAGCATCGAGACCACCGCGCGGTCGGCGTGGCCCATCCGGCTGTGATGATCGGCCTGCAGCAGACGGGAGGTCACGATGATCAGGCTGTTGCCGCAGACTTCCGCCGCCCCGATGGTCTCCTCGAGCGAGTTCAGGAATTCGCCCGTTTCACCCATCAGTTGAAACAGCAGGGTCCGCTGAAAGAGCAGCCGCAGGCGATTGAAATCGTCGGCATGCTCGGTCGCCAGGTGCGTCGCCCGTTCCAGGGTGGCCGCCGCCTCCGCATACAACTGCGACTGAATCTGAAGGTCAGCCAGCGTCGAGAGGGCCGAGAGGTACGGGCGCTTGTTCAGGTCCGCGCCGAGAATCGGCAGCGCCACGTCGAGGAGTTGCAGGGCCTGACGGTGCTGGCCGGTCGTCAGGTAGATCGCCGAGAGCGTCTGCGTGATGCGGGCGGCCATGACGTGGTCTCCCGCCTGGATGTACCCGAACCGGGCCTCCTCGATGCGTTCGAGGCCGCCCGCCTGGCCCAGCTGATGCTCGGTCACCCCCAGCCACCGCAGGGCCCGCAGCCGCAGTTCACCGTCCAGTTTCGGCAGCACCCGGCGGAACTGAAGGGCCGCCTGCTCCGGCTGCTCCAGAGCGCGGCTGAGATTCGCCGACTCCACGGCCGCTTCGAGTGACCCCATCAGTTCCGCCCGTGCCAGGACCGGGGCGGCCTGAACGAACTGCCCACACCGCAGGTAGGACACCCCGAGACGGGTGACCGTCTCAAGGCTGAGTGACAGGGGATCGGTCAATCCGGACAGCGAGGAAATGACCAGCGGGTAGTTCCCTTCTGAAAAGGCGGCCCGAACAGTGTCTACGAGGGTGTCCGGATGCGTCACAGACCCAAGTCTAACCTATTTCGCATGACCACCAAGAACACCGCCTGGGCCGCTGTTTCCGCCCGAATCGCTGCCACCGTCCTCGCCCTGACCCTGCCCGCCTTCTCGGCCCTGGCCGACAGCGGCCAGACCGGCAGCACCACCACGACCACGACCACCACCACACCTGCTCCGGGCACCGTCACCCCCCACCGCATCGGAAACACGGGCATCGAATGACCCGGCCCACGGCGCAGCTTCCAGAAGCGCGTCGCCTGCCAGCACCGAAACCGAACCCGGATGAAGGCGTCCTGCCTCCCACGCAGCCACCGGTTCTGGCATCCGAAATGGAAGCGCTCAGCCTGCTCTCGCTCGCCCGGCGTCTCGCCTGTCACCCGCTGGCCTACGGCCTCGAGTAACGGCTGATCGACCCTTCCCGGCCCCTTGATCCTCGACACGCTGTCCACACCCCCAAGGAACACCGATGACCCAGAGCACCCAGACACCCAGCGCCCCCGCCACCATTCCGCCGTCAGGCGCGGCCCAGGACCCAACCGTCCAGCAGCTGCTCGAATGGACACGGAGTCTGGGATTCACCGACGAGGGCCATCCGCTGCGGGTGATGCACCTGACGCTGGGGCTCAACCGCCAGCTCGGCTGGGCAGACCCCCAGGTGGCGCTGCAGGCAGGCCTGCTGCACGACATCGGCAAGGTGCTGGTCGATCCGGACATTCTGAACAAACCGGCCGCCCTGACGCCGGATGAACGGCGGGTCATCGAACTGCACCCGGTGAACGGTGCCGTGCTCGCCGCCACCTGCCCGTCCCTGCTGACCGGCGTGACGCTGGCGGTGTTGCACCACCACGAGAGTTACAGCGGCACCGGCTACCCGCACGGGCTGATCGGACGGGAAATCCCGCCGCTGGCCAGGATTCTCGCCGTCGCCGACGTGTATGACGCCCTGACGTCCGACCGCCCGTACCGTGCCGCCTGGACCGCCGAGGAGACCCTGAAATACATGGTCGATAAGGACCTCGGCCAGTTCGACCCGGACGTCCTGGCCGCCCTCGGCGACCTCGTACACCAGAACGATCAGGCCCTGGCCGCTCATCCGTCCTGAGCACAGGGTCAGTCGTCCAGCGGAAGCCGGGTGACGCCGACCCGGCCACGCCACCCGGCCCACTGATACACTACCGGACATGGCCACCGGCACACAACCCCACGCCCTCTCGGCTTTCGTCCGGGGGCACTACGCCGACGCACTTGCTCAGCTCGGCGACTGGACGCAGGACGTGGGCCGGGAAGACGACCTGCCTCTGGCGCGTCTCCTCGGACCCGTCAGAAGCCATTGCCTGCGGCGCGTCTGCCTGTGGCGGCTCGGGGAACCGACGCTCGACCTTGACCTGTTTCTCGGCGGCCACTATTACGAACGCCAGCAGATCGAGGGCATGACACTGATCAACGCGGCGCTGGGCATCGAGCGCCCGAACGTGCAGGAGGGCGGCGCCTTCAGCGAGACGGCCCGGGCCGGACTGGCCCAGGACGCCACCGGCCGGAGTCTGCTGTTCGAGGCGACCCTCACCTGCGTGGCCCTGAACGACGCCCAGGCCCTCATGCAGATCACCGCGGACCTCGATCAGGACCTCGCACAGATCGGTCTGGCCCTGATGAACGTGGCGACGGGCACGCCGATCTCTCCTTTCTCGGTGACCCGGCTGGCCCGCTTCCACCACCATCAGGCCGTCCAGAAGCAATTGAACCTCGCGCGCCACGGGCAGTTACAGGCGAACGTGCTCTCGCTGCAACTGACGCTGGCAGGGGAGACCGTCCAGACCGCCGAGCACCCCACCGAACCGGCCAGGGACGACGTCACACCCGAACGCCCGGAACGGGCGGCGGACGTGATGGCCGCCGCCCTGCTGTTCAGGTCCTCGCGGGTCAGCCGCGGTGAACTCCGGGCCCTCGGGGGTCGCCGCCCGGAAGCCCTGATCGACATGCTCGCCGGACTGCTGGGACCGGACGCCGTTCTCTTCGAGGCATCGGAAGCCGGGCGGGAGAACGACCTCTGGCGACTGGCCGCCGGCCTGCACCTGAGAACCGACCTGGACGAATGGGAATATCAGGCCCAGCACGACCCGCTGGCCACCGTCGATGCCCTGGCGAGACACCTGAACGCGGACCACCCGGTCCTGGGCGTGCCGGTGCTCAGGAAGAGTCTGGTGTGGATCGTGCAGGAAGCGGCCCGCCGCCACTCCACCAGCAGCTCAGACACCAGCAGCTCAGGCCACAGACCGGGGGCATGGACCGACCACCTGAAGCGTCTGACTGAGCTTCTTCCTGAACTCGCCGAGGAGACGCACGGCCCTGCGGCGTCTCCCACCGGTTCCCAACAAGACGCCGGAGAAGCCCGGCCCGGCTGAACGGCACACCCCAGCGGGAAGCACACCTGCAGGTCCGGGATATATCGCTCCGCAACCGGCCGCTCCCGAACCAGTTCCCTGGCGGCCGCCCACTACGCGGCGTCGTGCTGAGCGCCCTGAAAACAAGCACCCAGCGCGGAAACCGCCCGGATATATCCAGATATATCCGGGCACTTCTACACTTCCCGCATGAACGACATCGCCTCCTCCCAGGTCAGCGACAGCGCCCGGTACAGGGTCGTCCGGCACAGGCTCGGCCAATACAGCGCACGCAACATCGCCGTGGACTTCGGTCTGAGAACCGCAGACTTCAGTCTCGGAACGACGGGCGGCGAACGCGCGTGAACTCCCGGCGACCAGGAGGACCAGGGCGTTCCGGCCTCTCCCGGCGTCCGGCCGCACATGCCCGGTCGGCGGCAGGCCTGCCGCCGCGCTCCGTCCCGGCCGACCGGCCAGGCGCAGGTCCTGGGCGCACAGGTCCGGGGCGCACGGGTCCTGGGCGCACAGTTCCCGCGCCACCGACGCTTCCCCGATCCTTTCACAGCACCGACCATCTGCCGGACCTGTGTCTGCCGGACGTCCGCCTGCCGGACGCACAGCGGCCGGACCTCAAGGCGAACAGGGCCCATCAGGAACCCGCCCGGTCCCGTCCGCGCGAGTACGCGCCGTACATGGCGGTCGAAGTCCGGGACCGGTCGCTGTACGTCACCTTGATCGGCCTGCCCGCCCCCCGCGGACCCGTCTGTCTGGGCATCTACAGCGCCGAGGTCGTGGCGTTGGTCCTCAGTGCCGACACCGTGCACGTGGCCGGAACGAGTGCGCACCTGCTGCGGGCGTTGCCGGTCGACGCGCATGGCGTGCGCGTCGTGATCTGCAGCACCGACACCTGGGGTGAACTGCGCACCGAAACGGTCTACCGCACCGGGCCGTCCTTCGTGGAGTCCATGCAGCAGGTGCCGCTGCTGGGCATCAACCGTCAGGCCCTCAACAGCCTGACCAACCTGCCGCTCAGCGAGCTGCTGCCGCACACCCAGGTGTTCGAGCGTCTCACCGAAGTGCACGAGGCCTGGAACCAGGCACATGACTAGGAACACGGTCGCCCGGAGTGACACCACCCGGAAACCGGCGTCCAGGCTCGCGCACCTGCTCGACCGGGCGAACTGGCCGGGATGCACGGTCAGCCGCGGGCTGTTTCCCGGTCTCGGGCCGCTCGCCAGGGCACAGGCGCTGCGTCTGGCCCTGAGCAGCATGGCCTCGGCCGCCAGGACACAGCGCCTGAGCGTCGGTCCGCAGCGCCCCGCAGACCCGCTTCCACCGAGCGTCCGCCTGAGACGCCAGCCACCGCTCCTGCTGGACCTGCGCGGTCACGGCACCTGGAAGCGGGCGCTGGTCGGCGTGCTCGACCCCGCCGGCGAGACCCCGCACCTGCTGCTGCTGCTCCTCGGTCCTTCACCCCAGGTGGCGCTGTTCGCCTGGCCGGTCGAAGCCCACCTGATCGACCTGACGCAGATCACCGAGACGTTCGGTGCCGACGCCTGGGCAGAGGTGTGCACCGAGGCGCTGCGGGCCTACCTCGACCTGCCCGGCCCGGCCGAATCGCCACGCTTCCGCCTGTTCAGCCGGAATGAAGAGCGCACCCAGGGCGTGACCTGCTGAACATGGACCGGTCAGACACCACGGTGCGCCAAGTCCGCCGACCACTGCTGCTGGCCGGCGAGGCCAGGGCGGTCAGCGTTCCGGGGCCCTGTGTCTGGGACTGGACGTTGTATGCTTCTGAGGTGAATTCCGCCGGTCATCCTCCCCGAATCCTCGCCCAGCACAGCGGAACGCTCACCCCCGGGACGCCGCGCGGCGCCCTGCTGCGGGCCGTGCGGGCGGCGGTGGCCGCCGTACCGACAGGAAGCGCCCTGAGCGTCACCGTCAACCACAAGGCCCTCGCCGAGCACCTGACCCGGACCCTGGCCCAGGGAACGTCACCTCGGCCCGGAGCGTCCCAGGACGACAGCCTCGCGGGGCAGCTCTGCTCGGAGCTTCGTGCGCGGAACCTGGAGGTGACCTTCAGTGCCCAGCCGGACCCGGCGACGGCCGCCCGCAGCCAGCGGCGCGTCCTGGCGGCACGGACCCTGCAGGGCCTGAACGGTGGCGTCCTGCACACGAAAACACCCAACCCCCCCCATCGGCTGTCCACCCCCCAAACGGGCGGACCACGCGACAGACACGGTCGTCCCCAGCGATAACTGAGGTATGAAGCGCTTCACGTCTCCACCAACCCGTGACGACCGGGCCCGGCCAGTGCCGGCGACCCCAGGGGCCCCGCACCGCAGCGGGGGCCGGCAGGGTCGCCGCCACCAGGGCTTTACCCTGGTGGAACTGGTGGCCAGCGTCGCCATTCTGGTCCTGATCACCACCCTCGGGCTGCTGAACGTCCGGCCCCTCGACAACAGCCTCGGTGGCGGCGCGGCGCTGATCACCACCGCCCTTCAGGAAGCGAGGGAAGAGGCGGTCGCCACCACCAGCGGTGTCCGGGTGGACGTGACCGCCGGCACCCTGGTGTTCACCAGTGCGCCGAACTGCAACCCGGCGACGGCCAGCACCGGGCTGGCGAAAACCCAGTCGCCGGTCCTGCCGCAGGGGGCCCGCCTGACCGGGGACACCGGGACGCTGCCCTTCAACGTCTGCTTCAGCCCGAGGGGAGACGTCAACCGCGCCGCCCGCCTGACCTACGCCAACCGGACCTCCAAAACCAGGACCATCAACATCTTCCTCGCTGGAGGGGTAAACAGTGAATAACCACGCCAGGGAACAGGGCTTCACACTGATCGAGATCATCGTCGCCACCCTGATCATCTCAGGGGCCGTGATGCTGGTCCTTCAGGCCCTGACATCGAACGCCGCGAACAACAACAGAAGCGACAGCCGCACCGAGGGGGCCACCGCCATCGAGCGGGTGCTCGATCAGTTGAAGACCAGGGACGTGACCGAACTGCCGATGACCGGCAGCGCCCAGCAGCAGGTGGTGGTGGGGCGCAACACCTACACCGTCAAGGTCGCGTACTGCACCATCACGGCGTACTGCAGCCCCGAAGCGCGGATGCTGCGGGTCTCGGCCCTTGACGCGCAGTCCAGGGAAGTCAACTTTGCCGAGACCATCTACGCCAACACCACCGGCACCACCAAGCGGGCGGGGCAGTGAACCCGCCCAGGGCCGGGCAGCAGCACCTCGATCAGGGCTTCACCCTGATCGAGGTGCTGGTCACGGTGGTGCTGCTCGCGGTGGTGCTGACGGTGGTCGTGAACCTGGTGCTGTCCGGGCTGAAGATCTCCGGCGCCGACCAGGGCCGCGTGGCGGCCAACGGCAACGTGCGCGGCACCATGGACGTGCTCAGCAGCGACGTGCGGCAGGCCGGCGAGAACCTCAGCGACGACTTTCCCGGTCTGGGCGTCACCACCGGGGCGAACGGGTCGGTGCTGACCGTCTACCGCGCCTGGACCGACGCGCCGTTCACGCTGTGCGCCCCGGTGAGCGGCAGCACCATCGAGGTCACGGCGGCGAGCAGCAACACCAGCGCCGTGACCTACGCCGACGGCAGCACCAACCTGCCGGCCGCCTGCAAGAACGACTCGACCAGCCTGGCGGGCGTGGCCGCCACCCTCACCACCTGGCGCTCGCTGATCACCAGTGGCCTGACCGGCGGGTACCTGTACGACCCCGGCACCCAGCTCGGCGGCTTCGTCCGGCTGACCGGCACCACGGCGACCCAGGTCAACTACAGTGGGCTGCTGCCGAGCAACAGCACCTACGGCTGGAATCCGCTGAAGCCGAACCAGGCGGGCGTTACCAGGGACCAGCGTCTGTACCTGCTCGAAAAGCGGGTGTACAGCTTCAACGGCAGTCGCCTGCAACTGGCGATCAACGACGCGGCCCCGGCCGACGCTGCGGCCAACATCAGTTCGTTCGTCACCACGCCCTACGTCACGGCCACCAACGGCACCGTGATCGCCGCCACCCTGCCGTTTCCGAACGCCACGCAGTCGTGGAGAAGCCTCGCCTACCTCGACGTTCAACTCGGAAGCACGCAACCTGCGGGCTTCAACCGCACCGTCAACCGCACGTTGACGTACCGCCTCTATCCCAGAAACGCCGGCAGCAGCAACCGCTGAACACGGCCCGCCTCGGTATCCGCGCCGCCCGGCGTCAGGAGGATCTTCATGCTCACATCCACGCCTTCCTCCAGTTCCACTCCGCTCCCGCCGGAGCGTTCGTCCGGTTCGCCTGCCGGTCCGCCCGCCCGGTCGGCCGGCGTCCGGTTCCCGCCGCCCCGGCGCGAGCGGGGCATGGCCCTGGCGATGGTGCTGATCCTGGTCGCCGTGCTCGGCATCATCGTGGTGCTCTCCACCTCGCTGACCCTGCGCGAGACCCGCAGCAGCGGTCTGAGCACCACCTCGCTGCGCGGATTTTATGCGGCGGAGGGCGGCCTCAACAAACGCGCCTCGGACATCCGGCTGACCTTCTACAACTACGGCCTGCCGGACGGCACCGGCCCGACCTCCAACGCGCCGTGCACCGGCACCGACCAGGGCAGCGGCGACCTCGCCTGCGTGAACCTGACCGCCTTCAGCGGGCGCAAGGTCAGCACCTACGTTCAGAACATCACCCAGAACACCACCGCCGGTGACCCCGGCACCGTCGAGGCGGGCAACCCGCTCGCCGGTCTGAGCTACCTCCAGTTCTCGTACCGGGTCAACAGCGTGTCGACGCCGACCAGCGGGCCGAACCTGGACAAGCCCGAGGCGAAGCTCCAGATGGAATTCCAGAGCCGTCTGATTCCGATCTTCCAGTTCGCCGCCTTCTACCAGGGCGACCTGGAAATCGGGCCGGGCGCCCCGTTCACCCTGAACGGCCGGGTGCATTCGAACGCCGACCTGTTTCTCGGCAACGACAACCCGGTCGGTGGCGGGTACACCACCAACGTCAACAGCACCTACCCGACCAGCGTGACGGCCGCCGGCAACTTCTACGGCAGCCCGAAGCGCGGAGACAAGGCCTGCTACAACTACGACGTGAACACCCACGCGGCCGTGAACGGCACGCCCTGGGGCAACTGCCAGACGCCGGCCGCGCCGATGACCGCCGCAGAGCAGCAGGTGCTGTCGCCCAAGGCGATCATGAACATCCCGGCGCTGACCACACCGAAACTGACGACCCTGACCGCCTCGCCGGACAACGACCTCTGGACCCGGGCGGACCTGCGCATCGTGGCCTTCAAGTTCTTCGGTTCCTGGTACCTGAAGTCCGAGTATCCGGACGGAACGACCAACGTCGCGAACACCCTGGCGCTGAACACCTGCTCGCTGCGGGGGTACAACGGGGCCAACAAGAGCGTCGGCGGGCGCGTGATGACCCGTCCGGCCGGCGTATCGACCACCATGTATGACCGGCGCGAGGACGCCTACGTCACCATGATCGACGTCGACGTGGCGAACCTGATGACCTGCATCGCCGCCGGTCAGTTCACCACCGACACCGGCAGCAACCTGAAGATCGACGACAACAAGCACAACGGCCTGGTCGTGCACCTGAGCTTCGATGACCCCGGTGCGGCGGGCAGCGGCTACGGCGTGAGGCTCGGCGACGCCGCCACCCTCGGCACCGGCATCAGCGGCATGAAGTCCCCGGTGGGCGTCAGCTTCGTCTCCGACCAGCCCGCGTACCTGCAGGGCGACTACAACGTGAACAACAAGATTCCCGCCGCCGTGATGGCCGACACCATCAACGTCCTCTCGAACGCCTGGGACGAGAGCAAGTGCCGCTACTGCGCCGCGCCGAACGGCAGCGCCACCACCTACAACACCGCCTTCCTGGGCGGCACCGACGTCACCGTTCCCGGCGTGCGGTACTCGGGCGGCCTCGAAAACTACCCGAGAATGCACGAGACCTGGAACGGCAACGTCCTGAAGTACCGCGGCAGCTTCGTCAGCCTCGGGCCGCCGCTGCACGCCAAAGGCGAATGGGTGATCTACAACGGGTTCTACGGCCCCCCGGACCGGAACTTCGACTTCGACACCAGCTTCAACGACGCCAGCAAGCTGCCGCCCCTGACGCCGCGCATCGTATACGTTCGCCAGATCGTCTTCGACCGCCTGTACCAGTAGACAGGTCAGGGGACCGCGTGACCAGCATGCAGGTGGACACCTCCGGTGGCCCCCCTGCATGCTGTGGTGTGATGCTCCACTGCCTCCTCCCAGACTCGCTGACGACCCGGTGCAGCCCACCGCACCCGCCGGTCCGTTTCACCCTTCGTCCCTTCGTCTTCTTTCGCCGCCCCCGCAGGACAGGAGTCCGCCCATGACTTCCGACGACCCCAGGACCGTCTCGCCCGTTTCGCCGGACCCGGAGTCGTCCGGCTCCGACCTGGAATTCCCGGACGCCCCACAGCGGTTCAACGACCTCCCGCGTCCAGCAGCGGCCGCCAGGAGTGCGGCCGCGCGTCAGGCGCTCGGGCGGGTGCAGGCGACCACGCCTCAGCAGGACCTCGGCCTGACGGAACTGGCCGCCCACCTGAGGGCCCTGCACCGGCACCAGACGCAGGCCCTGGGCCCGCTCGGCGACACCCTGCTCGGACTGATCACCCGCTGGAGGCACCTCGCCGCCCAGCCACAGGGAGACGCGCCGGACGCCGCCCAGGCTCAGGGGCTGACATTCGAGCAGTGTGCCGACGAACTCGAGCAGTTGATCGGCGCCCTCAGCGTGCCGGGCAGCACCCCGGAACTGTTGCGGCTGCACGCCGAACGGCTGCACGCAAGGGCCTCCGGCTGGACCGCGGAGAACGACGACCTGATGGTGAACGGCGAACTGCCCCGCGCGGCGGCCGCCTACGCCCTGAGTGGGGCCGGCGCGTCCAGGGACGAGGCGGTGCGGCTCTGGCCGTCCGACTGGCAGCCGCACAGCTTCCGCCCGAGCGGGGAGCGGGACCTGATCAAAGGCGCGGTGCTGCTGCTGGACGAGGCGGCCCGCCTCGGACGGCTGGGAAGACAGGAATGGAACCGGACCCTGACCCACCTGGCCGCCCACGCGGACACGGCAGAGACCCAGGACCCAGGCCCGCATGAATAGGGCCGCGCAGGCAGGAGGCGCAGGTGTCGCTGCACGCCCAGCCTGACACGCTCAGGGACCAGATCTACCTGCAGGGCGCAGGTCCGCGGGCCGTCAGCGTCGAGGCGTTCGCCGCGGCGCTCGGCTACAGCGACGCCCACGCCAGTACCCGCCTGGCCCAGTACGCCAGGGACGGCCTGCTGACCCGTCACCAGCAGACGGTTCCGGCCGAGGTCTCCGGCACCGGACGACGCCTGCTCTACCGCGCGGCGGTCCAGGGAGCGACGCCGTGCACGGATTTCAGCGACGGCAGCGCGACCACGTGGCAGCAGCCCTGGCCAACCGAAACCGAGGCGCGGTATCTTCAGGCGCTCAGGACCCTCAACGCCGCCCTCGAGTCCCTCAGTGAACAGGGAGCGCCCGCCGGGTCAGCGGAGACGGCGGGAAACAGCGCGACCGGCCTGTCTCTCCGGCAGGTGGCGTGGCAGATCTGCGAGGACCTGGGGGCCCTGGATACCGACCTCGGCCGCCTGTCGGTGATGCTGAGCGTCGGGCTGACCGCGCCGGAAACGCCCGCCCACCGGCTCGCCCTCACCCTGGCCCGCTTCTCGGAACGCCACCGTCAGGACGAACCGCGCCTGAGCGTGGCGGCCCTCTACGCTGCGGGCGTGGCGCTGGCCTGAACCCGCACCCGGCAACAGCAGTCGCGCCGCCCCCTTGCCCCCTTCCGGCGCACTATCATGAGACGCCGCCCACAGGCGGACGCCCGGAACACCTGAGCAGCACCTGAGCGGCGTCGCCCGGCGTCACCGCCCGCTCCCACCCGCCCTCACCCCCCTCCCGGCGCGTCTCCCCGGACCGGCCCCGCTTCACCTGTTCCACCTGTTCTGGAGGTCTTATCACAACCCTGGTGATCGTTGAAAGTGCGAAGAAAGCCCGGCAGATCCAGCAACACCTCGGGTCCGCCTACCAGGTGCTCGCCTGCTTCGGGCATGTCCGTGACCTCCCGAGCAGCAAGGAGAAGGCCCCGGAACCGTACGCCAGTCAGCCGTGGGCGTCGCTCGGCATCGACGTGGAGAACGATTTCCGGCCGGTCTATATCGTGCCGAGCAGCAAGAAGGACAAGGTCAAAGAGTTGCAGCAGGCGGCGTCCCGCGCGGGGCATGTGCTGCTCGCCACCGACGACGACCGGGAAGGCGAGAGCATCTCCTGGCACCTGACCAAAGTGCTCGGCCTCAAGGAGACGCAGTACGACCGGATGGTGTTCCACGAAATCACCGCCGAGGCGATTCAGAAGGCCGTCAAGCAACTGCGCCGCATCGACTTCGCCCTGGTCGGGGCCCAGGAAGCCCGGCGGACGCTCGACCGCCTGGTCGGATACGGCGTCAGCCCGAAACTCTGGAACGCCATCGGTGGCCCGCAGAGCGCCGGGCGGGTACAGTCGGTGACGCTCGGCATCCTGGCGAACATCGAGCACCGGCGCATGCAGTTCGTCTCGGCCGGCTACTGGCGGCTGTCCGCCACCTGCCAGACCGCGCAGGGCGAGACCTTTCCGGCCCAGGTGACACGCTACAAGGACAAGGAGGGCCGCATGCAGCCGCTCGCCAAACCGAAGTCCTATGACGCGCAGGGCACCGTGATCGACGGCAGCCGGGTACTGACGGCCGAGGAGGCCGGGAAGCTGAAAGCCTACCTCGAGGGGCGCCCGGCGACGATCAAGGCCGTGACCGTCAAGCCGTACACCACCACTCCTCCGGCCCCGTTCCACACCTCGACGCTGCAGCAGGCCGCCAGCGTCCGCCTGAAACTCGATCCGCAGGACACCATGAAGTACGCGCAGGAGCTGTACGACAGCGGCTTCATCACCTACATGCGCACCGACTCTCCGTCCCTGTCGACCGAGGCGATGGCCGCGGCGCGCGCGATCGCCGTGCAGGAGTTCGGCCCCGCGGCGGTGCCGCCCTCCCCCCGGCTGTACGCCTCGAAGAGCGCCTCGGCGCAGGAGGCGCACGAAGCCATCCGGCCGTCCGGCACCACCTTCCGGCTGCCGCAGAGCACCGACCTGAGCGGCCCGCAACTGGCGCTCTACACCCTGATCTTTCGCCGCACGGTCGCCAGCCAGATGTCGGACCTCAAAGGCCTCAAGACCGAAGTCGACCTGCTGTGCGGCCCGGTGGGGCTGTGGGCGACCGGGCAGCAGGTGCTCGACCCCGGCTTCACGCGGGTGTACGCCGCCGAGGCCAGCGAATCCGGCACCCTGCCGTCGTCGCTGGCCGCCGAGCAGCAGGTGCGGTTGCAGGACGTCAAGGCCGAGGAGCGGCAGACGCCCGCACCGGGCCGCTTCACCCAGGCGTCGATCATCCAGGAGATGGAGCGCCTGGGGGTGGGTCGCCCGGCGACCTTCGCCTCCACCATCACCACCCTCGCCGACCGCGGGTACACGGCGGTCCATGACCGCAAGCTCCACGTGACCCTGCTGGGCCTGATGGTGCACCGGTATCTTCAGCAGGAACTGCCGATGCTGCTGGACCCGGCCTTCACCAGCCGAATGGAGGACGACCTGGACAAGATCAGCCAGAAGGAACTCAACCGCACAGCGTACCTGAACAACACCTGGAACGAACTGCTGGCCCCGCAGATCGGTCAGAGTTCCCGCCGCCCGCCGAGCATCGACCTGGGGGGAACGGGCGTGACCCTGAACGTTCGTCCGGGCGGCGGCTTCCGGGACCCGCCGGTCCTGCACCTGAAGCGGGGGCAGCAGCAGGTCGTGCTGCCGACCGGGCTGCTGCCGGAGCAACTGACGCCCGACAACGTCCAGCGGCTGCTGGCCGGCGAGCAGGTGAAGCTCAAGACCAGCCGGGCACCGAAGGAAGCGGGCGCGAGCGGGCCCGGCAAGCCGGCGGCCACCAGGTCGAAACGCCCCAGCACCCCGAAAGCCGGCGGCAGCAAGGCGGCCCCGGCGAAGAAACGGGCGACCGCAGGCGGCAGCGGCACGAAACCCCCACGGGGCGGAAAAGCCTCATGAAGAAGATTCCTTCAACCGTGCGCCGGCGGTGAAAGGTGAATGTGACAACCCGGCAGGCATGCTGAGCGGTGCGTCTGTGCGGACACACGGCCCATCCGGGTGTGCCTCCGCAGGCACGACCCCTGATAGGCTGGAGGGAGCCGTTCGGCCCCGCCGTTCGGGAGACCGCCCGCTTCAGGCCGTTGAGGCCGCCTCACGCCGGTGAGGAAGCACGGGCACCCTGAGCACCCGACCGCCCCAGGCGCCCACCTGGCCCCGACCCAGCGCCTGACAGACCCAGCTTTCCGGACCCGAGCATTCACACAGGAGAACACCGATGACCGACGCAACCCTCAACACCCGTGACCTGCTGACCACCGAGGACACCGACCAGCGCCTGCTGTTCGACGACGGCACGCTCTGGCTGCGCGTCGACAAGACCCTGGGACAGGAATCGCTGGTCACCGACGTGGGACACCGGATCATCCTCATCCACAGCGGAGACCTGGTCAAGACCCCGACCGGCGTGTGGATGCTCGGCGGCAAGCAGATCGGCAAGGACACCACCTTCAAGAGCAGGCTCACCTTTCTGCTGAGCGCCATGAGCGTGACCGACCTGACGACCGTCAGCCGCCGCAAGAACGAGGAACTCGAGCAGGCCGACACGGTCAAACTGCGGGTGCACATCGGCCGCGCGAGCGTGCACTCCAACAGCCCGCAGCCGTGGGTGCAGGAGGGCAAGGAGATCAAGGACGCCGAGGGCCGCACGCTGTTCGTGGCGATCGGGCACAAGCCGACCGTCGAGGAAGTCATCGAGACGCAGAAGGCCCCGTCGGTGCTCGAGGAGAACCTGCCGACCATGTCGAAACTGTTCAAGCGTGCCGGTGAAATCCAGATCGGCGGCAAGAAGAAGACCTGACCTCCTGAACGCCGAGCAGTCCGCAGTTCGCGTCCGGTCAGGAACGGTCCTCCCTCCGCTCCAGCCGTGCACGTGGACACCGGCCGCGCCCGGCGCCGTCTGAGCGGCCGTACGGCCCCAGGGAGGCGACACCGACATGGCCGATTTTCTTCCGGACGAACAACTCGATGAACTGGACGCGCCGCCGCTGATCACCGGCGAACTGCTCGGCGACGCCCTGCCTGACCTGCTGCGGCACCTGTGGTCGCGCAAGCAGCCGCTGCGGCTGCAGGTCATCAGCGACACGCAGCGCTACGAGGTGATCTGCAGCGGCGGCACGCCGGTCGATGCCGCCGCCACGGAACTCGACCCGCCGCCCACCGCCAGGGCACCGAAGAGGCTGCTCGGGTCCCAGGCGATGCGGGCCCTGATGACCGAGGAGCACGGCACCTTCGTGGTCGACCAGAACCTGCCGCTGCTCGACCGGCGCAACCTGCTGCTCAGCGGAGAGGAACTGCTGATGGACATCGCCCGGCAGGACGACGAGCAGCAACCGGACCCGAAGACGGCGCAGGAAGAGGCGGACGCCTGGCTGCTCAAGCAGACCTGGTTCGAGGGGCCGCCCGTCCCGGAACAGACCACGCGTTTTCAGGCCGAGGCCGACATGCTGCTGTTCGAAGAGGCCCTGCAGATGTTCGTCAGCAGTCGCAGCCGCTACCGGATCAGCCGGCCGGAAGGAGACGTGGTGCTCGAAGACAACGTGGTCATCCGCGCCCAGCTCGGCGAGGAGACGGGCCGCCCGGCCTTCCTGCGCCTGATGCGCCTCCCGCCGTCACGGGTGCAGGTCGAACGCCTCGAGGAGAAAGGAGGCCCGGTGCTCGGGCGCCTCGAGCAACTGCTGCTGGCCGTCATCATGGCCGGCTACGCTCCGGACGCCCAGGACGCGCCGGGCGACGACGCCCTCCTGCTGCACTGACGAAGGAAGGCGCGCGTCTTCCGCTCAGAAGTCCTCCAGCGCTTTGGCCGTCAGGTTCAGGTCCACCTGAACGTAACTGCGCGTGGTGCGGTCAGACGCGTGCCCCAGGAACGCGCTGACCCGGAAGACGTCGTCGGTGGCCTGGTACAGCCGCGTCGCCGCGCTCTTGCGCAAGGCGTGCAGGCCTCGCCATTCGAAGCCGCGCGCCTTGAAGGCCCGCTGCAGCGGGCGGCTGGCGTCCCAGTAGCGCTCGAAGGGCAGCACGTACCCCGGCCGCTGCCGTTGCCGTTCAAGCGATTCGAGTTCCTGCCGCAGCGCTCCACTGGCCGGAACGCGCCGCGCCTTGTCCCCCTTGCCGTGCACCAGCAGAAACACCTGCCCGTCGCGGCGTTCCAGAGCGGCCCATTCCAGGGACAACGCCTCCTGCGCCCGCAGGCCGCCGTGGGCGGCCAGCAGCAGCGCGGTCCGCACGAACGGATCACTGAGGCTCGCCAGCACCTCGTTGATCACCTCCGTGGCATACGGCGGGTGCCGGACGATGGCCGGCGTCGGGTCCGAGGCCACCTGAAGTTCGGCGAACGGGTCGGCGTGCACCGCCCCCGCCCAGCGAAGGGCCGCGTGCAGGGCGCGCGCACCGGCCAGCAGCTTCTGGCGCGTGGCCGGCGCGTAGCCGCCGCGTCCGGGCCTCGCGGCGCGCTGCCGGGCGTCCGGACGCTGCAGAGCGGCCAGGTACTGCGTCCCGGCGTGCCGGGGAGCGTCCAGCAGGCTGCTGCCGGACGCCGCCACCCAGTCGAGGTACAGGTGGAGTCCCGCCAGGTACGCCGACTCGGTGTGAGCACTCAGTGCCCGGCGGGTGGCCGCGCGGTGCAGCAGGTAGGCCCGGAGCGTCCGTTCCAGCGCCGGACGGTCGAGCGACCGGCAGGCGGACTCGACGAAGGCCAGCAGCTCCGCTTCCGGCAGCAGCGCCAGCGCCTGGGCCTCCGACCGCGCCTGTCGTTCATTCACCTGTCGTTCATTCACCTGGGCTTCAGGGATGAGCGTCGCCGCAGGGTCCTTCGTGCGCCCGGTCGTTCTGGCAGGAGCGGGCAGCGCGGACCGGGAATCGGAGGAGGCGCGGGGCATGGCGCACTGTACCAGACGCGGCCACACCGACGTTACTGGCCGTCACGGGATCAGGCCCGGCCTCTGCCGCCCCCCCAGAGAACCCCCCTGTGGAGTGAACTCTGCCCCTTTTCAGGCGTATGCCTTCCCGGAACGCGGCAGGTAAGATGAAGGGGTGATCAAGAATCCTGGCCCCTGGGCTGAACAGCCCGTCTCGCTCATGCCAGGTCGCTCCCGACCCGGCCGGCGAACGCTGTTCTCAGACGTTCCCGCACAGGCGGCCGGTTCGGAACGAATCCGCAGGGTCCAGAGGGTCCAGCGGGTCCAGGGCTTCACGGTGATCGAACTGCTGACCGTCATGGCGATCCTGGCGATTCTCAGCAGCGTGGCGATGTATTCGTTCACCGCCCTGAAGAACTCGGCCCGGGACGCCGCGCAGGTGCTGGTGAACACCTACACCCAGGCGAGGACCGGGGCCATGAGCAACACGCTGGCGTACCGGGTGGTGTACGACGGCACGCAGGTCATGCTCCAGAGTTCACGCTCCTGCCTGGACACCGACACCTGGAACACCCTGAACACCACGCTCTACACGGTCCCGAAAGACGTCACCCTCCAGTCGACCGCGCCGGGCGGCGTGCTGGTCTGCTACAGCCCGCGCGGACTCGGGGCCTTCACCGCCGACGTGGTGCTGACCGACACCAAGAACCACAGCTACACCCTGCGTTCGTACTACGGCGGCGCCACCCGGGTCACCTCCAATGGATAAGCGCACCGCCCAGGGCATGACCCTGGTGGAGATCCTGGTCGCCCTGGGGATTTTCCTGATGCTGCTCGGCGTGATGGTGCCGAACATGCTCAGCACCACCACCGCCAACACCCGCAACGAGCAACTGAGCACCTCCGTCCGGATGGCCACCACGCAACTCGAAGCGTACCGCGCCCAGCTCGGCACCAGCGTCGTGATTCCGCTGAGCGGCACCACCACCACCACCACGGTCGACCGCGGCGTGACGTACACCGTGACGAGCATCTTCTGTCCGAACGACGCGCCTGCCGGCATGATCTGCAGCGCCAATGCCCGCTACATCCGTGTTCAGATCAGCAACGGCAGCCGCCTGGTCTACACGGCGGAATCGTTCTTCACCCAGCTGGACTGAGCGCCGGAGGCCTGACCATGACGAGCACCCCCACCACCTCCCCACCCCGTACACCGACCTGCACGGCGGCCACCGGTCTCCCCGCGCCGGCCTCGCCCGCCCGGCGGTCCGCCCGGCACGCCCACGGCTTCACCATCACCGAACTGCTGATCAGCATGCTGGTCTTCGGCATTATCGGGGCCATCGCCTTCAGCCTGTACGGCAACACCGCCAAGCTGGTCGCCAACGACGAGGGGCGCATCGCCACCAACCAGAACCTGCGGACCAACCTGGACCTGATCACCCAGGACCTGCGAGAGGCCGGCGAGAGCCTGTCCACGAACTACAAGTTCTCCGGCATCGACTTCGACCTGGGCGGCAACGGCCTGACCATCCGCAAGGGCATCAGCCTGCCGGTGCTGAGCGTCTGCCAGACCATCACCAGCAACGTGACCAGCCTTCAGGTGGTCGGAAAGCCGAGCGACGCCGGGTCCGTTCCGGCCCAGTGCACCTACTCGGACGCCGGCAGTCCCGGCGACGTCGACACCCCGAACGGCGTGAGCGACAAGATCGACCCCTGGGTGACCTTCAAGGCGCAGAGCGGCAACACCTACATCCCCGCCATCCTCTACGACCCGCAGACCCAGGCCGCCACCCGCGTCCAGATCAAGGCGATCGTCAACACGGCGAACACCACTGTCCTGACGCTCAGCCCGAACAGCAACGTCAGCAGATTCTCCTGGTCGACCGGCAGCGTGGTCGTGCCGGTCGATGAGCGGCGCTACTTTCTGGTCGGCAACGAACTACGGCTGATCGTCAACGAGGACCCGGACAGCGCCCAGTCGCTCGGCTACGGCCTGAGTTCCATGACGTTCCTCGCGACCACCAAGACCGGCGGCGTGACCAACACCTACACGTCCTTCAACCTGAAATCCCCCTGGGCGAGCGTCTACCGGGTGGACCTGACCCTCAACGGCAGCAACGTGGTCGCCGGTACGAGCAACGTCGCCCGGACGGTCACGGCGAGCGTCTTCCCCAGAAACGTCATCCAGGCGGTGCAGTGATGAAAGCAAACAGACGGACCGACGGTTACGCCCTGATCCTGGCCCTCTCGCTGATGGTGCTGCTCGGCATCCTCACGGTCAGCTACAGCCTGGTCACCCGCTCGGAACTGGTCAGCAGCAAGAACACCGCCAACAGCACCACCGGGTTCTACGCGGCGGAGGCGGCCCTCAACGCCCGGGCCGAGACGTTCAGGGCCAAGTTCAAGGGCTACCAGGTGCCGTCCGGCGTCAGCCCGACGAGCAACCAGCCGTGCACCGGCAGCAACGTCGGCAGCGGCGACTTCGCCTGCCAGACGGTCAACATCAACAACCGCGTGGTCACCAGCTACGTCGTGAAGCTCAACACCCAGAACATTCAGATCGGTGCGGGCGAACAGTACGCCAACCTGACGGCGGAGGAGACGCAGTACGTGGTGTACGGTCAGTCGCTGAACAACGCCGGCAACCCCGAGGCGATCACGCAACTGGTGTTCCGCTCCAGACTCGTGCCGCTGTTTCAGTTCGCGATCTTTTTCGGCAAGGACCTGGAGTTCGACAACACCGCCAACCTCGACCTGGCCGGACCCGTGCACGCCAACGGCAACATCTTCCTGGACGCGGGCAGCAACGCGACGCTGGACATCAGCGGTCAGGTGAGTGCCAGCGGCACGCTCTACCGGGGGCAGAAGTCGGCCAACGTCTGCTACGGCCAGGTGAACGTCGATGACCTGTCCGCGAACGCGCAGACGGTGAACTGCTCCGGCAACCGCCGGGCGATGACCGCCACCGAACTGCCGACCTGGGGCGGACAGCTCGCACAGAACGTCCCGGCTGTGACGATTCCGGACGTCAGCAGCCTCCAGCCGCAGTCCGGCAGCCTGTACTGGTCCCAGGCGGACGTGCGGGTGGTGCTGAAGCCCGGCAGCGGCAGTGCCTGGAACGCGGAACTGCAGGACGTCAACGGCAACACCACCGTGACCTCCGCGCTGCTCGCCGCCACCTGCCCAGCCGCGCTGACGACCAGCAACACCTTCCTGGACAACCGCGAGGCGAAATACTGGGACGGCCTCAATGCCGCACGCGACTACAAGCGGCTGCTCGACGTGAACATGCAGCTGCTGACGAGTTGCGTCAACACCAACAGCACGCTGCTCGGGGTGCTGGGCTACACCAACACCAGCAGCGACAAGGGCCTGGTCTTCTACTTCACGGTGAAGGACAACAGCATCTCGCAGGGCACGGCCGCCAACAACTATGGCGTGCGGCTGTTCAACGGCGCGAACCTGCACGCCACGCTCGGCAGTGTGCCCAAGCCGAGCCGGGTGGACAAGGGCCTGACGGTGGTGTCCGACCAGGCGATGATCGTTCAGGGCAGCTACAACACCAGCAACAAGGTGCCCGCAGCGCTGCTGGCCGACTCAATGAACGTGCTGTCGAACAACTGGAACACCGCAACGCCCTGCGGCACGAACCTGGGCTACCCGTATTACTGGGGACCCGGCGTCGGCGGCAACGGCCTGACCTACAACGCCGCCCAGGCCGCCACCGGCGACGCCAAGAGCGGCGGACCGATGGGCTGCCGCACCGCGTCGGCCACCACCATCAATGCCGCTGTTCTCGCCGGCACCGACACCAGCGGTTTCTCGAATGCCCAGAACGCCACCGAGGGAAACCTGGACGGCGGCACCGGCTCGGGCGGCGTGCACAACATGATGCGCTTCCAGGAAGATTGGGGCTCGAACTCGCCCACCGCCCTGAGCAGCCCGGCCGTGTACACCTACCTCGGTTCGCTGGTCAGCATCGGCCGCCCGTTGCACGCCCGCGGCACCTTCGCGGTCGGCGGAGCGGTCTACCAGCCGCCGAAGCGCAACTGGAGCTTTGACAGCGACTTCCGGGACGCCAGCAAACTCCCGCCGCTCAGCCCCAGGTTCGTGTACATCAAGCAGGACAACTTCGTGCGCAACTTCACCCAGTGAGACGCCAGCAGGCCCAGGCCCCCCGCTATGATCGTCAGCATGACACAGACGGCAGGTCCGGACGCCCTCGAGTACCTCCTTCGCCACATCAGTCCCTCGGCGGTCGAACCGGCTCCGCACGGGTTCCTTCCAGCCGAGGACCTGGCCGAGGCCGAACAGCCGGAAGCCGCGCAGCAGCACGACCTGAGGCAACTGACCGCGCACTTCGGGCGGCTGCACAGCGGGTTGCACAGCGGCAATGTCCGCCGGGACACCTCGCTGCACCGGGAGCCTCAGGTCCTGCTCACGGCCATCGGTGCTCCAGACCCCGACCCTGTCACCTGCAACGCCTACGCCTACTGGACGCGCTGTGACAGCGACGACCTGGAGCGCTTCTCACTGGCGATCGGCTACGCCCTGAACCGGGCGACCGGCACCTGGCAGCCGCACGCCTGGTGCACGTCCAACCACTCCGAACACCCGGAGCCCGGCGAAGAGAAGCGCGTGTGGGAATGCAGCGAGGCGCAGTTCGCCGCGTACTTCGGGTTCATCCTGATCCGGGGCCACTCGGACGACGACTTCGGTCGGCACTTCCTGAGCGCGAGGACCGACTGGATGTCCCGTCCGCCGCTCACGGTACAGCCGCTGGCCTGACCGGACGGCCGTGGGGAGGGTCCAGGCCCAGGGTGGAGACCCTGGGCCTGCTGCGGTGTCCGGTCCTCCCCGGTTACCCTGGAGGCGATGACCCGTTCTCCCTCCAAGACAAGACCGCGGACCGTGGCACCTCCAGCAGGACCGGGGAGGACCGAAGTGACCGGCACCGCTGCCGCTCAGGCCCCCCAGCCGCGCCCGGCGCAGCATCCGGAATTCGACCTCGAGCAGCGCCACCTGGACGGCACCGTCGCCGCGCAACTACGCCAGGTGGACCAGTGGGAGGACCGGGACCGCAACGTCGGCGCGGACCTGGAGACCAGCCTGACGCTGGCCGACACCGCCGAAGAACTCGCCGCCATGCTCTCGGTCCACCTGCACGAACCGGTGTTCGGCAACATCAAGCTGCGCATCGGCGGCAAGGACCAGATCGTCTATGTCGGCAAGCACGGCTTCCGGGACCTGCACGGGCCCTACACCGTGGTGTCCTGGGAGTCCGACGTCGGAGCGCTGTTCTATCAGGAGACCACCGAGTGGCGCAGCAAGCGCGGTCTTCCCGGCACCATCCACCGCCGCCGACAACTGGACGTGAAGTCCAAGCGGCTGCTGAAGGTCACAGACCTCTACGACGACCAGTCCGGCGGCGACACCGGCGGCCGGGAGGAGGTGCTGATCGAGCGCCTCTCGGAACTGAGCACCACCGGCATGACCCAGGTGCTGCGCACGCTTCAGCCGGAGCAGTCGGCGGTGATGCGTGCGACCGCCGGTCAGCACATGATCCTTCAGGGCACGGCGGGAAGCGGCAAGACGACCGTGGCATTTCACCGCCTGGTCTGGCTGATTCACCCGGAACGCGGGCCGGAACAGGCCCGGCGTGAGGCGTGCCTGGTGCTGATGCCGAACGCGGTGCTGGCCCACTACACCTCCAGGGTGCTGCCTGAACTCGGCCTCGAGGGCGTCGTCGTGACCACCCCCGAGCAGTGGGCCCTCCAGTTCCTGATGATCGACAAGATGACGACCATCGACCGCACCCTGAACCTGGTGCTGCAGGACCGCGACGCCGGCCGCCGCCGGCACGCCTGGATGCGGGCGAAGGCGGTCTCCGCCGCCGTGATGCTCGACGTCATCCGCGCACACCTGAACAGCCGGATTCTGAGCAACCTCGGGACCCACCACCTGGACCTGAAGGTGCAGACCCGGCGGGGCCCGGAGCAGGTGAAGCTCAGTGCTGAAGCGCTGCGGGCGCTGTTCGTTCAGGTGGCCGCCCGTGACCCGAACGAAGGCCTGCGCCCGGCCTTCCGGGAGGCGCTGACCCTCGCCCTGCTGGACACCCTGCCCACAGACGAAGAGCAGCAACTGCGGCGACAACTGGCCCCGGACGTCACCCGAACCGTCCAGAAACTGTTCACCGGACTGCTGCCGGTCAGCGAGGCCCGCCGGCTGCTGTCGAGCAGGGAACAGCTCGCAGCGGCGGGCGCGGGACTGATCAGTGACCAGATGATCGCGCTGCTGCTGAGCGACCCGCTGGCGGCCGTGGGCAAGCCGAAAGGCAACTCGGTCGACGCCACCGAATTGCCGCTGATGCTGACGGTGGCCGGACTGCTCGACGGCCTCGGACGCCGGGAAGGGCACGTGCTGACGCCGTACGACCACCTGATGATGGACGAGGGCCAGGACCTCGCGCCGCTGATGTACCGCCTGCTCGCCCGCGCCGTGCGCCCCGGGCACATCACCGTGATGGGCGACGTGCTCCAGTCGATTCAGGGCTTCCGCGGCATCGGACGCTGGAAGGAAGTGCAGGACGTCCTGCCGGGCGCACAGATGCTGACGCTCAGCCGCACGTACCGCAGCACCCGGCAGATCACCGACCTCGCCCGGCGAGTGGCCGCGTCGTACAACCAGGAGGTGACGGCCACGGGCGTCGACCGTTCGGGTCCGGAGGTCGCCCGCTACGTGGGCGGGGACGTGGCGGCGCTCACCGCGCAGGCCATCAAGGTGATGCAGGCGCAGGGCTACCGCAACATCGGGGTGATCATCCGGCGCATGAGCGACGCCACCGGCCTGGTCGACCGCCTGGCGGAGCATGACGTGGCCGCCGAGGCGCTGCTCAACGACCTGGCGAGGTACAGAGGCGGCGTGGTGGTGATTCCCACGGTGCTCGCCAAGGGACTGGAGATGGACGGCTGCGTGGTGGTCGGCGCGGACGCACAGACCTACGACCCCGGCACCGAATACGAGAGCCGCTGCCTGTTCGTCGGCGTGACCCGGGCACTGCACGCCCTGGCGCTGGTGGCCGAGACCGAGTTGCATCCGCTGCTGCGAGAGGACGCGCCCGTCGGTGCCTGAAGACCCAGCACAGAACGCAGGCCGGCCCCCGGAGGCCCAGGAACCAGGCGACCGGTACATCGACCTGGCCGCCGGGCAGATCATCCGCTCCGCCCAGCGACCCCTGTGACCCGTCCCGCTGCGTTCTGGACTCAGGCGTTCACAGGCGCTTCCAGTGCAGCGGAATGCGGTCGAGGAGCAGGTGACTGACCTGCGCGAGCCAGTACCCGAGCGCGGCCCAACTCCACAGTTCGGCCGGACGCACACCGACGGTCCAGGCCGTCCAGGTCTCCCGCAGGCCGCGCACCGGGCCGCTGGACGACAGAGTGTCCAGCAGCCCCTGGGCGCTGCCGGCAGGGAGCAGGTGCGCGGCCGCCCACCACACCAGGCTGCCCAGCAGCGTCAGCGTCACGGCCAGGTACGCGGCGCGAATCAGGGGACCGCGCAGCCAGGTGTGCGACACGCCGCGGTGCCGGGAGACCAGCAGCAACGGAATCCAGAGGAAGGCGAGCGGCCCCCAGTGGCGGCGCGGGTCAGTCCGCACGGCGATCATGTCGAGGTCCGGCGTGACGAGCAGCGTGCCGAACAGGGCCCCGGCCACCGCGCAGCCGAGTCCCGGTGAAGTTCCTGGAACGCCGCAAGCGCAGACGATCAGGCTCAGGCAGACGGTGGAAGCGACGTTGACGAGCGTGTGGGTGCGGCCATCGGACATGAGGACTCCTGAAAGGGAACGGAGGAAAGAACAGGGCAGGAACAGCGAGAGGAGCACGGGCCCACACGACTGCAGAACAGGTTCCGGGACCTGCGCGGTTCCCTCAGGACGACCGCTCCGGCAACAGCCGGATCTCGGCGGGCGTCAGGCCATACACCTGCGCGGCCGCGTGATCGACGGCCCCGAGGTCCGGGCTCTCGGCCAGCGAGATGAGTGTCCGGCGCAGCGGCACCGGAAGGTCCCGCCAGGCGGGCAGTCGCAGGCGGCGCAGCGTGCCCGCCTGGGTGCGCAGGGTGCCGCCGCGCATGGTCACCGCGTACCCGCGCATGAACAGCAGCGTGACGGTCGACCGGAGCACCGTCTGCAACGCCCGCAGCGGCCACGTGCGCGACGTCAGGTGGTAGACGTTGTGGTGCGGGTAGAAGCCCCCGGCGTCGTAGGCCACCGCCACCCGGGCGTTCAGGTCCGGCATCAGCAGTTTCGGCGTGCCCAGCAGGCCCGGCAGTGGCCGGGACTGGGTCCGGTACCAGGACGCGGGCGAGCGGCGGGCCGCGTCGCGCCCCCGGACCGCGTCCGAGAAGGACTGCAGGTAGGCGGCCAGGCGCGGATACGCCGACAGGCTCACGAGGCGCCCGTCGTCTCCGTACGGATTGACCGCCCCCAGCCCCGACCAGCGCAGCGTGCCGCTCCGGACATCGGCCGCCATCACCAGCGGCAGCAGCCGGTCGGCCTCGATCTCGAAAGCGTCCAGGGGACCGGTGAACACCGCGTCCAGTCCGGTCGCCAGGCCGATGCCCACACGAACGCCCGCGTGAGACAGCGACGGGAACCGGGCCTCGATGCCGCGCAGCACCAGCAGCGAGGGCCCCAGGTCCAGCAGCCACGGGTCTTCACCCTGCACGGCCACCGGCACGCCGATCACGTCGGGGTGCGGCCCGGTGCCGTGCAGGGCTCCCACCAGGTCCACCCGGCCGGGCGCCTCGGCGAGGGTGGACAGGTCGAGCGGCGCGGGACGCCGCAGAAAGGTGACCCGCGCCGGCAGCGGGGCGAATGCAGCGGGCGCGTCCCGCACCAGCAGCGTCACCGCCGGATACGCGGTGACCGCCGAGTCGAACACCGGCGTGCCGCCCAGGTCCAGGTGGGCGGCCAGGTGGAACCCGGCGTCCACCTTGCGCCGCAGCAGACGCCCGTAGACGTTGCGCAACCAGCGGTCGCTGCATACGAAGCACAGCTTCCCGCCGGGGCGCAGCAGATCCAGACCCCGCTCGAAGAACGGCACGAACAGGTCGGCGCGGTCGGCCACCGTGCGGTAGCGCTGCCGGTACGCGCCCAGCAGGGCGGGGGAGATCTCCTCGGACCGCAGGTACGGCGGATTGCCGAGCACGTGGCTGAACGACCCCGGTACGTCCATCAGCAGGAAGTCGTCCTGACGCAGCCACTGGCCACTCAGGGCCTCGGCCTGCACTGAGGTCAGACCGTAGGACCGCAGCAGGGTCAGCAGGTGCTGGCGGGTGGTGGCCGTCGACGCGCCGTGGATTTCGGCCGCCAGCACGGCGTCCCTCAGGTCGTCCACCGCCCGGCCGGAGGTGCCTCCGAACGCGAAGTAGGCGTCCAGGCGCCGCCGGACCGCCTGCAGCAGGAACACGCCCGCGCCGAAACACGGTTCGAGCAGCCGGGTGCCGCTCAGGTCCTGCTCCGGCAGATACCCGGCCAGGTCGAGCATCAGGGCCACAAGTTCCGGCCGGGTGTACACCGCGCCCCGCGCCTGCGCCGGAGCGTGGCGGAGCAGGTCGGTGGCCGCCTGCACCTCCGGAGACCGGGCGACCGGGCCGAGGCCGTGCTCGAAGAGAGAGGAAGGACCGGTCATCGCAAGACCGAGTATACCCGGCACCGTCCGGCGTCCCCGGAGTGCACAGGCAGGCCGCGCATCTGTCACACTGAAGACATGGCCTTTTCGACCCCTGGAACACGGCACCTGCTGGCCTTGAGCCTGCTGACCCTGACGCTGCTGGCCTCCCCGGCCCGGGCCGCGGGGGCCCCTGAGATGCAGACCCCTGCAGCACAGACCCCTGCAGCACAGGCAACGCCGGTGCAGGACACCCCCAATCCGCCGGAGTTCAGCCTCAACCTCGAGAACATCTTCACCCCGAGGTACCTGCGGCGCTTCTCCAGCGTGCAGGGCGTGGCCGACCCCCTGCACGGCTACGGCGTCCGGGCCTTTCCGCTGCCGTTCACCGAGGACGTCCGGGCGGCCTTCGTCAACCACCAGACGTACCTCGAGTACGGCGTGAGCGTGCGCCTGAACGACACCAGTTTCGTGGCGGGAAAATTTGAGAACACCGACACCGGCGCGACCGACGGCGTGACCCACCTGGAAGTCCGGCACGACCCGGCCGCCGGAGTGCAGTACGGCGTCCTCTACCAGGACAAGGGCCGCAGCAGCCGCGTGACCCTCGGCTACGCCCAGCAGAGTCAGGGTGCGCGCATTCTCGACGAGGTGGGCTACGCCGTTCAGGGCAAGGCGTCCGCGTTCTACGTCCGGCTGCAGGCGAACGGCAACCAGCGGAAAGTCAACGGGCCGTTGACCGCCAGCGCGTCCGAGGTCGCCCGGGCGTACGTCTTCGCCACGGGGGCGCAGTTCAGCACCGATCTGTACGGCAGCCTGAGTTACCGCCCGACCTCAGGCACCACCATCACCCTGAGCGAGTTCGAGCGGTTCGCGTTCGGCGTCAGTCCGATTCCCGACCTGGCGTACGGCCGCTACAGCCAGACCAACCTGGACGTGGTGCTGCTACCGGACAGCGCCGGCAAGACCCTGGCGCTCCGGGCCATCGAGTACCACGGGGCCCGGTCGTTTCTTCAGACCGGTACCCTGCTCAACACCCTGAGCGCCACCGTGCGGCTGGACGCCGCGCCGGCCCTGGTGGTCGACGTCACGCCGCACTACGACTTCGTTCTGAACGAACCCGGCGTCCGCACCGATCTGTACTACCGCAGCGCCGCGCTGCCCACCCTGATCGGCCCGAGTTTCGACTCGGTCTGGGGCAAGACCGGGCAGCGCTGGATCATCAGCCTGAGAGCGGCGACCAAGTAGCGAGGGGGCCCGGCGCCAGCCGCGCGGACCCTCACCCCCGCCAGGGGCGAACGCGGCCGGCAGCGGACGAACCCTCACTCCCGGCGTCCGGTGTGCCCGGATTCCGGAGGAGCGGCAGGTGCGTGGACAGTTCGAGACGCATCTGCGCCGCGGCGTAGCTGGGCCGGGCGGGCATCTGGACCAGCGACAGGCCCGCGCTCCGGAAGGCGACGTCCTTGAGGATGTCGCGCGGGGGCGTGCTGTCAGGGGAGACCTCGGCGACGAGTTCCAGCCCCAGCAGCGGCCGCTGCTCAGGCCCGCAGACCACCAGGAAGTCGACGTGCTTGTCCCTCAGCCGGGCGTGGGTGCCTTTCGGCGCTTCCCGTCCGGTGGTGAACAGGTCGCTCAGCCGGACCTTGGGGAACACCGCGTACGGTGTGCCCCGCAGCGCCTCCTGAAGGGCCAGGTACAGCGCCTGCTCAGGGCGGGTGAAGAACCTGGCCCTGGCCTGCACCTCGAGGCGCTGTGGGGCCTCCGGTGCATCCGGGGGCACCTGGGGGACGGGAAGCACCAACGGAGGGCGGGAGGACCGGTCTCCGGCCGGGCGTGACATACTGAGGATACAGATCGCCACAGTGACGATCAGCGCCAGGGTGACCAGCAGCGCAAGCTCCATACCGTGAGCGTAGCAGGCCCGCCCCGGCAGGCGCCGGTCGAATCAGGCACGGCCGAATCAGGCCCGGCCGAATCAGGCCCGACCGAATCACGAAAACACGGCGTCTCCGAAGAGACGCCGTGCCGGTGCTGTCCGCGCGGGTTTACTTGGGCCGCACCAGGGTGATGGTGCCGCTGCCGCTGTACTCATCGAGTTGCGCGACGTACAGGTAGCCGTTGCTGCGGTTCTCGGTCAGCCCGAGGGGCGAGGGGTTGAAGCCGGTCAGGCCGGTCACGTTCGACTGCGACGAGACGATGTCGCCGTTCGCGCCGCCGGGCGTCAGGATCACGATGTCCTTGCCGGCACTGTAACGCACCACCATCAGCTTGTTCTTGAGGGCAGTGTTGCCCGCCAGGGTGTACTCCTCGATCACGCCGTTGGGCGAGGCGTGCAGACCGAAGTCGTAGGCGTAGCCGCGGTAGTTGCGGTCAGGCAGGGTGCCCACCGGGTAGTCGGGCGTCTCGGCAGTGTCGGCGTTGGCCGTCGGGTTACCGCCGCCCATCACCCACTCGCAGCGGGCCGGGTTGGGATGGCCGTAGTAGCCGCCACGGGTGATGCGGAAGAGGTAGTCGGACTCCACCGAGACGTTGTACAGGGCCGGCACCACGGGCGCGGTGTACGGACCGTCGATCCGGTTCTGGCAGGCCGCGAGCGACGCGTAGTTGGACGGCGTGCCGGGCGCGTTGCCGCCCGCCGCCGAACCGTTCGTCGGGGTGTACAGGTTGCCGTTGCTGTGCCACACCAGGTCGTAGGCGTTGCGCACGCCGCTGGCGTACACCGTCAGCGGCGCCCCGGAGGCGTAGGGGTTGTAGAGGCCACCCTCTTCGGTCTTGACGTTCAGCGGCAGGCTGGTGAGCTTCGAGAGGTCCAGGCGCAGCACGGCGGCGCTCAGCACCCGCTCGGGCCGGTTGCCCCAGGCGTCGTCCGGCGCCCCCATCGCGTTGTTGGCCCCCTGGGTGAAGTACAGCACGTTCGGTTCACCCGGCTTGAACGCAACCGAGTTGGTCTGGTGGTCACGGATGCTGCGCGGCAGACCGACCACGTAGTCCTGCACCACGCCCAGGTCGGGGCCGGAGAGGCGGGTGATCTTGCCGCTCCAGTCGGGCGCCGACGTCTGGCCGTTCCAGAAGTAGTTGTTGCTCACCCACAGGATCAGGTTGTCGGCGGTCGACGCCGGGTCGAACTTCATGCCGATGATGGTGCGCGGCCCGCCGTTCGCCTGCGTCAGCGACCCGATCGCCTGCGAGGCCCCGACCGTGCCGTTGGGCAGCAGCGTGAAGCGGTAGATGCTTCCGGTCAGCGTGCTGGCGTACAGCCGCCCGTCCGGTCCGACCGCCACGTTGGTGTACGGCGCGGCCGGCACCCCGGCCAGCGGCACCTGCTCGAACGCCACACCGCTGCCGCTGGCCGTCGCCGAACCGGTCACGAAACTGCGGCTGCCCGGCAGGAACGCGTGATTTCCGCTGTCCTTGAGCGCGGCCGTCACGTTGAAGTCGTACTGGGTGTTCGCCTTCAGCGCCGCGTTCGGCTGCAACACGATCACGTCGCCGCCGCCCGAGGTGTTGAGTTGCGCTGCCACCTGGGTCCCGGTCGCGTGCTCGGTCAGGTTCACGGCCGCCGAACTCAGCGACCCGAGATCGATGGCGCTGCCGACCACGTTGATGTCCGCCGTCACCGGGGAAGCGGGGTTGACACCGATCTCCCCGTCCTGCGGCGAGGTCGCGCGCACGCTCGGGCGGTCGCCCGGCTGCACCGTGACCGAGACCAGCTTGGTGTTCGTGCCGCCCTTCGCGTCGATGGTCAGCTTGCCGTCAGTGACGGGAACCCGCAGGGTGCTGGTCGAGAAGTGGCGGCCGGCCGTCGGCACGAACCCACTGATCAGGGCGCGGCCCTCGGCGTTGAGCGTGTCGCTGCTGTCGAGCGCCGACGACGCCTCGCCCGCCACCACCGTCACGGTATAGGTGCCGTTCGCCAGCGCCGTTTCCCAGGCCCCGGGCGTCAGCGTGCCGGCCCCGGCCGCCGTGTACTGCATGTGAATGAAGGTGTTCAGCACGGCACTGAACTGCCCGGTCGCCCGGTCACGGGTGTTCGCCGACAGGTCGAGCGGCACGCCGGACGCGCCGCCCGCACTCGCCTCGGTGATCCAGCCGTAGCCGCGGGCGGCGCTGAACGGCAGGCCGCTGTCGGTCAGAAACGGCGAAACGGCCGCAGAGGACGCCGGACGAAACGAGTACGACACGCCCGCCGCCGGCAGGGTGCTCGCCGCACCGACCGTCACCGTCGCCGACGCCGACTGCGCGGGCGTACTGACACTGGTGGCCGTCACGCTCGCCTGACCGGCCCCGACGGCGCGCACCAGTCCGGTGGCGCTGACCGTGGCCACCGCCGTGTTGCTGCTCTTCCACGACACCGAGGAATCGTACGCGCCCTTGCCTTCGACGCCCGCCGTGAACTGCTGCGTTCCGCCCAGCGTCAGGGAAGACGTCGCCGGCGTGACCGCCACGGCCGTGACCACCGGGGCCACCGTGGTGCAGGTCAGCTTCGCGCCGCCCCAGTCCGCGTGGGCGTAATCGAGCGTTCCGGGCGCACTCACGATCAGCTTCAGCACGCTCAGGCCCGAGACGTTGACGTTCACGCTCCTCGGGGTGTCGCTGCCCGACACCGCGCCGCTGTTGTACAACTGGTCGCCGTCGCCGAACACGCTGAACACCACGCTGCCGCGCCCACCGGTTTCGTCGTCCACACCCACCGAGGCGCTGAACGCCGAGCAGGTGCCGCCCAGGGCGTAGGTCAGCACCGAGTTCGCGTGCACGCCCAGCCCCTTGGCGAACATCTGGCCGCGCAGACTGAGGCCCCGGCCGTCGCCGGCCGCCGCCTCGCCGTTGCTGCGGTCCTTCTCGAACGGCCCGTAGCCGTTCGTCGCCGAGGTCGGATTCTGATCCGACAGAAACACGTCCCCACTCGGCGGCGGCGACGCGCACGTGAGCTTCGGCACGGCCCAGTCGGCGTGGTCGTACGTGCCGCCGTCTCCGGCGTCGGTGACCACCAGGTGCAGTTCGGTCACGCCGTTGAGTGCCACGCTCAGCGCCCTGGCCGCGTCCGCCCCGGTCACCCGGCCACTGTCGTACAGCTTGCTGCCGCTGCCCACCGCGCCGCTCCAGACCTGAAAGGTCACCGACCCGAGCGTCCCGACCTCATCATCGACGCCCACCTGCGCGGACAGCGCCGTGCAGTTGCCGCCCAGGGTGTACTTCAGGTCCGAGTTCGCGTGGACGCCGAGCCCCTTGGCGAACACCGTGCCGCCGAGGGTCAACGGGTTCCCGTCACCGCCCCTGGACTCGCCGTTGCTGCGGTCGAGTTCCGCCGGCCCGTACCCGCTGGTGGCCGCCGTCCAACTGAGGTCCGAAAGGAAGGTGTCGGCCGGACCGCCCTGGGCGCGGGTGTTCACACCCACCCACGGCAGACTGGCGTCCGGAACGGGCCGGGCATCGGTCCAGGCGTAGTTCACACCCGGCAGGTACGGGTACGCCGCCCGGACCGCGTCGTTCTCAGGGTCCGTGGCGCCCGGCGACGGCGCACCGGGCGAGCAGGCACCCAGCAGCAGGGCGGCGCCCAGCAGGCCGAGCGCGGGTCGATTCTGAATCCTTCTGGTCATCTGAAACACTCCTTGAGAGAACGAATCCTGAAACGGACTTCACCACTCTACGGGGGCGCGACGGTGCGCAGCGAACGGCCGGATGCGGGTGCAGGCGGCCGTGGAAGCGGGAAACGGCCGGAGGTGACACGCCGGACCTCTCTCCAGGCATCCCCCTCTCTTGCAAGGAAGTGCCATTCTTTGCAACTTCGGGAAAGGGGCCTCTGCCCTCCCCCGTGTGGTTGAAGTCATTTTATTTGCGAGTAGTCACTTTAGTTGCGAGCCGGTCACTTGAATTGCGAATGGACCTGAGACTTCACGACCTTGAGTTGCCACCAACCATCAGCCTTTGAAGACCGCTCCGGGCACACCTCCAGGCCTCCGTTCCAGAGCGCGCCACCCCTGTGCTCACGCGGCTGTGCAGGTGCCCCGGGCACGTGAACCGGGTTACAGGGCGCCGCCACTCCCTTCACCGAACACGTCCGGGTCACCCGCCATCACCCGGCGGTGCACCTCGCGCACCTGTTCGGGCGTGGCGGCGGGCGGCATGAACCGGAAGGCCGAGGCGGCCACGTAGTCGGCACGGGCCTCGAAGGCCAGCCAGCGCCGCGCGTGGGCCTCGGCCACCGCGCCGGTGGTGTTGCTCCCGGAGAAGAAATCGAGCACCAGGTCACCGGGACGGCTGAGAAACCGGATGAAGAACTCGGGCAACTGCGGTGGAAAGCGGGCCGGGTGCGCGGGCACCCCGACCTGACGGCAGCTGTTCAGGTAGCGCCCGGACGCGCCGGTGTTGGAGATCGACAGCAGGTTCGGCGGAATCGCACCGCCGTTGTCGCGTCCGAAGCCCTCGCCGATGGCGTGACCGCTCGGGCGCTCGACGGGCGCGTACGCGGCGGCCGGGTCGCGGATCAGGCGCTTCATGCGCTCGCTGTACGGCGTGAGCACCGCTCGCACGTCCGCCTGCGGCCACGGCGTCTTGCTGAACCACCACACCGTATCGACCGCGTCCTTGACCCTGATCTTGCGCTTGTTCACCCACTCGGTGGGCGACGGCAGTTTCGCCGGGTTAAACCAGTAGAACTCCTCGGCGAGGTGGTAGCCGAGGTCGTCGCAGAAGTGCAGCAGCACCCGGAAGTTGTACAGGCTGCGCACCGGCAGACCTCGGCGGTACGTGCCGCCGAGGTCCACCACCAGGCTGCCGTCGTCCCTGAGTTTGGCGTGCGCGAGCTTCGCGAAGGTGGAGAGCCAGTCCACGTAGGCGAGTTCGTTGACGTTGCCGTACGCCTTCTGCCGCAGCAGCGGAAACGGCGGGCTGGTCATGATCAGGTTGACCGAATCGTCCGGCAGTTCGGCGAGCAGTTCAGCCGAGTCCCCGATGTAGGCCGCGCCGAACGGTGTCCGGTAGGCCGCAGTTCGCAGCGGCAGGTGCGTCTGCGAGACGTGTGCCGGGAAGGAGGATATGGACGTACCTGAAGTGAAAGAGGAGGACGAGGACGGAGCGCTGGGCACCGGGGCATCGTAGCAACGCGCTTCTTTCAAACTTCCGCGCAGGAAGGGCCGAGGTCGTCAGGGGACGCGTGATGGGAGGCCTCACCCGCCGCGCTCCCCCATCAACACGCGCGCCGCGCGGTCCGGGACGCTCCGGGCGTGTACACTCCTGTACGAAGCGTTTCAGCTCAGCTGCAACAGTGACCCTCGCCGCGCCAGCGTTCCAGGCCGGACCAGGATTCCACCGCCGCGTCCCCACGTGAAGCTCAGTTTTTCCTCTAGCGCCTTCTTCCTCCGCTCCCGCTCGCCAGGTGGTTCTTCTTGCATACAGGTTCACCCCGGTCACCACAGGACGATTCGCCGGAGCGCGGCCCGGAGTCGGGAACGGCTCCGGCACGTCCTGTTGCGGCCGTCGGGCAGGAGCGCCGTCAACGGTCGGACCAGCAGTACCGGCTGATTCAGGCGGCGACGAGCGGGCGACTGGGAGAAGCGCGGCAGTTGTACCAGCCGCCCAACTGGAACGCCCGCTGGTGGCGGCGCCAGGGGGACGGCGACGCGCAGATGCAGCTCGGCTGGCTGGCCCTGCGGCTGAGCCTGCCGAGTCCCGAGCGCAGCGGGGCGCTCATCGAGCAGGCGTACCAGGAAAGCCGGGACCTGTTCACCGCTCACCTCAAGGCCGAGTTGCAGTTCCAGGCGGCCGTGGAATCGATGATCAGGGGCGCGTTCGCCGAGGCGCGGGTGATGTTCAACGGCATCCTGCCGCTGCGCCCCGATCCGGGGCTGAGCGTCAGCGTCTGTGCCCACCGGGTCCTGGCGCTGGCGCTGAACGAGCAGAGTGATGAGGCCGCCCTGGCGGCCGTGCACCTGCGGCGTCAGATGGAGCAGGTCGATCACCAGGACCGCCACACCGGGCACCTGGCGCTCGCCCTGCTGCGCTCGCTCGGCGGCGAACTGCGGGTGGAGGACCCCGGCGTGATCGTGCGGCAGACCGAGGCGCTCTGGAGCGCCGGGCGGCCACGGGACCTGGCCTGGCTGGTTCCGTTCGCCATGCTGACCCTGACGCTGCTCGGGCGGGGCGATCAGGTGCGGGAGATGATGTCGGGCAGCGAACTCGACCGGGTGAACCGTGACGTGCTCGACCTCACCGACGCCCTGAGCGACCTGGAGACCGGACGTCCACGAAACCCGGACCTCCTGACGACGTCCGCTGTACTGGTCACGCCCGGGGACGGCTGTTCGGCGCACTGGGTGCGCGACCTGACCCGGTTGACGGCCCACCTGGGACAGCCGGACCGGGCGGTGCTGATGGCCGCAGACCTCTGGACCACCCGGCCGCGTCCGGTGCTGCGCCACCTCTTCGGGCGCCTGTCCACCCTCGGCGGCGCGACCGGTCACCTGATCGGACTGCTGGTGCCCGAGCACCTCAGCCGCGACGCGTCCCCCAGGCCCCGCTCGGCCGCGCACACCCGCGTGGACGTCCGCCTGCTGCGCTCAGAGGCCCGGATGACGAGAAGCCCGGACGGGCCCGCAGCGGAAACCGGCAAGACCCGCACCTTCGGCCCGCTCGAGCGGCTGTTGCTGGCCCGGCTGGAGGACGGGTCGGCGGTGCAGCGCAGCGTCCTGAGAGACGACCTGCTGAGCACCGAGGACCAGTTCAGCGCCCGTGACCCGCTGGCGGCCGCCGTGAGGCGGCTGGGACCGCTGCTGTGCGGCGAAGGCACCACCCGCAACCACGCGCTGCGCCTCGCCCCGGGCGTCGAAGTGCTGAGCGACCTGACGCGCCTCGGGGAAGCCGCACGGGCCGGGGACCTGGACCTGGCGGCGGACCTGATCGCCCCGGTTCCGGCGGACGCGGCCCTCAGCGAGTGGTTCGTCAACCGCACGGTGCTGCTCGGCCGCCAGCTCGCCCAGGTGCTGACACGTCCGGCACCCGGACGGGAAAACGGCGCGGCGCGGGCGACCCTCCAATCGGTGCTCGGGCAGTGGACGGACGTCCAGGTGAGCAGCGGCGTCGGAGAGGAAGACCTGGAAGAGAATGACGTGAACCCGGGTCATCCGCCCGAAGAAGCGGGATGACCCGGTGCGGTATGACCCGGTGCGGCGTACCCCAGAGGACCTGACCTGAGCAGTCTCGGTCCTCGGCCCTACTCCTCGCTGGTCTGGGCGAGCCGCTCCCGCAGCCGCGACAGCCGCGCCCAGGTCGGGGCGTCGGTCCAGAGGTCCGGCGTCTCTATGTCACGGCCCGCCGGCGCGGACGACATCCGTTCACGTTCGACTTCCATCCAGCCCAGGGCGCGGTGCAGGCGCGAGCGCTCTCCCCCCGGCAGGGCCCGGAGGTCCAGCGGCAGGATCAGGCGTTCGAGGTCCGCCACCACCCGGGTCCGGCTGGCGTCGATCCACGGCACGCCGGTCAGGTCCAGCGGCGAGACCAGCAGGTGCAGGGCGTCCCACAGATCCTCGCTGCCGAGCAGGGTCCCGAGCAGCGGTACGTCACTTTCAAGGCGGCTCCAGCGGCTGAGGCGCAGGTGCGCCACGCGGTCGGTCGACCAGCTGAGCGTCTCCTGCTCGGCGGTGACGAGCGGCGACCCGTCGGCTTCCTCGAGCAGCGCCAGGGGCCCGGCGAGGCGCCGCAGGGCCAGGGCGGTGCGCCGGAACGCCCGGTCGCCCGCCGGCCCGGCGGCGGCGCTGAGGGTCCGGAGTTCCGCCGGTGTGAGCGGCCCGTTCACGCCGGGGGCCTGGCCGAGCAGCGTCAGCAGGGCCAGTTCCGGACCCAGGTCCGGCGAGGCCGAGGACAGGTGCTCCCGGAACGTCGACGGCAGGGACGCGAGGCGGCCCTCACCGATGTACAGGTGGTGGTCCTCGAACAGTGACGGCACCCCCAGCAGTTGCGTGCGAATCAGCACCCGGCGCTCCGGGACGTGACCGAGCAGCGCCAGCCTGCTCGCGGCGGCCACCGGGAAGCCCGGCACCTCGGCCAGCCGCGCGTAGTTCAGCCGGTCGAGCATCGGGGCCGGGGTGGCCGTCCGGGGCAGCGGTTCCAGGGGAAACGCGGCCGGGACCACGCCGACCCGGTCCTTCAGGGCGCGGTAGAGTTCCGCGCGGCGCGGCATGCCGACCACGCCGGTGGCGCGGCCCAGGGCCGCTTCGAGCAGAATCAGTCCGGTCCGCATCTGGTCGCCGCTCCAGATCAGTTGCAGGGCGCGGCCGTACAGGCTCCTGGCTTCGATGTGCACGCCCAGCAGCAGCGCCACTTCCTCGCACAGCAGCGCCAGCCCGGCGAGGCCGTCGTGGCCGAGCAGCAGGGGATCGCTCAGTTCGGCGTGCGACAGCGACAGCCGGATCAGCGAGGCGTCCCGCCCGGCGAGGGCGTCACACAGGGCCATCACCACCCTGGGGAAGCGGGCGTGACGGGGCGGCAGGCGGGCGATCAGGCCCGCCAGGTCCGGCCGGACACGCCGGGGCAGTTCGGGGGCGAAGGTCAGCACCAGCATCTCGGTGGCGATCAGGGCGGCGTGCACCGCCGGATACCGCTCGAGGCGCGGCACGGCCAGCGCCTGTTTCAGCACGGCGTTCGCGGTGTCCCAGTCCTCCTGAAACAGGCAGGTCAGCGCCAGCGTCCACCAGGTGCCGAGCATCGGCGGCGGCTGCCAGGTGCTGCAGGCCGTCCCGGGCATGAAGAAGCGCGGATTCAGGAACGACTGGTACGGGGACGCTTCCGCCCAGGCCAGCGCCTCGGTCAGCAGTCGGCGGGCCTCGCCCGCGTCCAGCAGGGCGAGCGCGGCGAGCGCCTGACCGCGCAGCCCCCACACCGCCCACTGCGGTTCCTGCGGCGTGGCGTACCCGGCCGAGGTGACTTCGGCGAACGCCACGCCCGCCTCGGTGACCTGGCCGCATTCCAGCAGCGCGGCGGCGTAGTCGAGCAGGCCCTGCACCGACTCCCCCTGCCAGCGGGAGAACGCGGCGGGCGTGGCGGCACGCTCACCCTGTGCGAGGGCGCGTTGCAGCGCGGCGCGTTCTTCGCTCACCGTCATCTGACCGGCCGACACCTGACCCGCACCCACCGGGCCGCGCCGACGAAACGACGGCACCGGGAACCCTTCGGGGGAAGCTGACCTGGACATCACCATTCAGTATGCCTGCCTGGAGTCCCGTTCGGTACCGTGCCGATGAGGAAGGCGGGCGCTCAGGGAACCACCATGTGTGACGTTCATGCGAGACCTCCTGTCAACCGGGCGCGGCGCACACCGGGCGTCCTGGAAGGCGGACGTGCCCGTGGCCCGGAGCGTCTCTTCACGAGAACGGCACCCCTCCTCCTCCCAGGAATGTGGGGTGCCGCGTCCGTGTCGTGACTGTTGACCGACTTCAGTATCCTGACGGAGAGGAACCGGCGGAATTCCACCTCTTCGCCGGTTCGGTCGACCGTGAATTCAGGGGCACGCATCACCTCCGGCCGTCTCCCGGATGCAGGAGGACGCGCCAGATGCAGAGGGGTGGCGCGGTGCATGAAGGCGGGGGGGTGGCGTGCGCCCGTCGTCCCCTGTCACGCTGAAGTCATGTCCGTTCCAGACCCTCACGCCAACGACCCTCACCCCCAGCGCCCGGACACGCCAGACCCAGGCCCTGAGCAGTCGCAGATCGGGCAGCCGCAGACTGAGGAGACGCAGACCGGGCAGCCGCAGACCGAGGAGACGCAGACCAAGCAGGCCCCCGCCGCAGCCGCCGGCTGGAAGCTGCCCGTCTGGGCCTGGCCGACTGTGCTCGGCGTCCTGGCGGTGCTGGTCGGGTACAACACGCTTCAGAACGCCCGGCGGACCGCCAGGGAAAACGCCGTGGTCACCCTGCCGGCCCTGAGCGACCATCCGCACGTCAGCGGCACCAGGGGAGCGGTGCCGGTCAAAGCGGCGCTGTTCCTGGACCCCGGCTGTCTGAACTGCCTGCGGGCCGTGTCCGAACTCACGCCGGTCCTGCAGGACCTGATGACCCGCGGCGCGGTCACCCTGACCTTCGTCTGGGTTCCGCAGAGCGGCGCGCAGAGCGTGATGGCCGCCAAGGCCGCCGACTGCCTGTGGAACGTCCGCAAGGAAGCGGTGCTGGACATCACCCGGCAGGTGCTCTCGGCGCAGGACGCGCCGGAGGTGGCCTGGGCCGGTCCGGACCTGCTGAACACCCTGGCCAAGCGGCAGCACCTGCCGGCGCAGGTGCTCGGCGACTGCGTGAACTCGCCGGCCGAGACCCGGCGCGTGGCCGCCGACCTGGCCCTGTACGCCGGCCTTCAGGTCAGCCGCATGCCGGCGCTGTACGTCAACGGGCGTCCGCTCTCCACCGACCCCGAGGCGTTCCGCACGGCCGTCCAGTACCTGTGGACCCAGCCGGTCGGGAGTGACGGAACGTGACCCGGGCAAAGTCGCCGCCCGCCAGAACGGCGGCGGCCAGGCCAGTACCCGCCAGACCAGGGCACACACCGCTGATCAGGAGCATCGGCACCGACGCCGGCGATCAACCGGTCAGCCTGATCGCCGAGTTCAGGAACAAGGACCGCCTTCCGGTGTGCCCGAAATGCAGCAGCAAACACCTGAGCCTCGAGTGGTACAGCCCGATCAAGACGTACCTGTACGAGCAGGACGAGGCGGGGAACTTCCTCTACAAGGGACGGGGCAAGACGCAGGAACAAGGGCACGTGCAGGCCGGTTGCCCGATCTGCGAGCACACCTGGCGACTCAAGGGCATCCGGCGCCTCGATGAGTTCACGGCCTTCCGGAACCGCATCAAGGGCCTGGCGAATCTGCTGCAGGAATCCGAGATGCCTGACCCCGACGACGAATGAAGAAACGGAAGGCGGCCACCTGGCCGCCTTCCGCTGCTGTCCTTCAGAACACGCACTTCAGCAGCCGGCCCACTTCAGCAGCCGGCCCACTTCAGCAGCCGGCCAACTTCAGGAGGTGAGCGGCGCGAACAGTTCCGGGGCGCGCAACTGCGGGGTGCTCAGTCCGGCGGCCGTCTCGCGGATGCCCCAGGGGCCGACCAATCGCTCGCCGTTCGGTTCACGCGCGATGCTGCCCCAGGTGACCGGCAGTTCGTTCTTCAGTGCCGGGCGCGGCGGCGAGTCGTCGGCCGTGGCGAAGTGGAATTCGTAGTAGCAGCGCCGCTTCTGGTCGAAGCAGAGTTCAAGGCCCATCGGCACGTCCCCCAGGCCGCGCCCGGGTTCTCCGTACACCAGCGGGTAGGCGCTGATGCGCAGCACGTCCGGGCGGCTGGCCATCCGCAGGAAGCTCAGGAACACCTTCTGCGACAGCCCGCGCTGCCACAACTGGCCGTGCAGTTCGGTCTCGGCCGCGCCGGCACCGATCAGGACCGCCTCACCGTCCTCGAAGCTCAGGCGCCCGTCGAACTTCCGGTTGATGTAGGTGGCGGCCTCGCTGACGAGGTGCTGCAACTGGGCGTTGGTGGTTTCGTCCGAGCGGGTGTTGCCGACCACGCGTCGTCCGGCACGCAGCACCAGGTTCCGCTGCATCTTGATCACCTTACCGGTATCGACCACCGGAAACAGGGTGCCCTGCACGGCCAGCCCCTCGGCCTGAAGCAGGTCCTCGAGGCGCGGCACCATCAGGTCCCCGGTCGACGGATCGTACTGGCAGCCGATCTCCTGGAACAGCACCGAGAGGTTCACGATGTTGCCCATGCGCAGCCGCTCGACCGGGTCCTCGCCCTGAAGCGACGCCCGCAGCAGTTGCAGGGTGCGCGGCGGGTCCCAGCACAGAAAGCGCCGGGGACGTCCCTGTGATCCGCCGAGGATGAACGGCTGCAGCAGGTCCCAGGCGATTTCCAGGCTGGGCGCACCGTTGAGTTCGTTCGGGTCGATGTTGTGGACCGGGCGGCGCGGAAACCGCTTCGGCTGAATCAGGCTCGAGGTGGGTTCGTCCTGGTCGAGCGGCTGGACACTCAGTTCGATGGTCTCGCCGCCCTCTTCGAGCGACCCGAGCGCCATGATCAGGATGTGGTCGCCGGGCGTACGGACGATCTGTTGCAGGATCGCGAGCGCGTTCGTGGGCAGCATGCCTTTACTGTAGTGGCGCAGGGCCAAAAAATGTACCTCTCCGCCCGTGTGGCGCTCCGGGTCGGTGCAGGAACCTCAGCGCCCACTTCCCCCGGACGGGGGAACCCAAAACGGCCCGTATCTCATGTTTTGCCCATTTCAATCAGAATCATAATTCTCATAGTATGAATACAGCGCCGCGCGGCCGACTGGGAAAATCCTGCGCCCAGACGGCAAAACAGGGCGGCCGAGCTTCGCGTTCCGGTGCAGGGAAATCTGGTCATGATGAACTGAGCATGAACCGTAGAATAAGTGCAGATCACGTTCAGCCAGGCAGGCCCCGGATCTCGCACCACCAGACGATCAACTGATCCCCCCGACCGCCACCGATCAACGGACCTCCCCTCCAGAACATCGGTGCTCTCCCCCCCTCAAGCGAACACGTCCGCCCGGACGAACACGAAATCACCCCGGTTCGCCAGGGTGGCGCCGTCGTCTCTACCCAGGCGCTTCAGGTGACTGTATGACCAGCGATTCAACCACACTTCAGGCGTCACCCCGGCTCTGGCCGGACGTTCAGCTTCACGCCCAGGCGCACGATTGCGCCACTCCGGACCGTGTTCTTCCGGCACCGCACCACACCACCGCTCAGGCGGCCTTCACCAGCGGCGCACACGCGCCCCGCGTTACTGCCCAGACCGCCCCCAGAGGCGCGAAAGGCCGGTTCACGAAAAAGGATACGAGCGGAATGACCACACTCCCCATCTCCACCGAACCGGCCTTCGCCGGCCCCCAGCCCACCGCCCTGCCTGGCCAGAACGTCGCACCTGCCGTCCCCACCACCAGACCTGCTCCCGGCGCTCCGGCCCGGCGTGTCCACTCCGCCCGCGGCCCCCAGGGCAGCTTCGTGCACGTGGAAGGCGAACTGCACCAGGGCGAGCGCCGCACGCCGCGCAGCAGCCGCAAGGTCCGCGCCTGCTTCCTGTTCCTGCCGCCGACCGAGACCGCCCAGATCGCCGATCAGCCGGCCGCCGAGCAGGACGCCGCCGCCCCGAGGCAGCAGACCCTCGACCGCGTGCTCGAGTACATCGACCTGCACGGCAACCCCACCTGCCAGATGGTCATCAAAGGCATCGGCAAGGTGCCCACGGCGCTTTCCCGGGAGGAAGTCTACGCCGCCTGCGACCACCTCTACGCCCAGGGACGCGTGGTGATCCTCGGCCGGCGCAAGCACATGCTGGTCGCCGTTCAGAACGTCGAGCGGATCAAGCGGACCTTCGAGTTGCAGATCATCGCCCTGATCGAGCAGGGCCTGCGCTCGCCCTCGCAGATTCACAAGCACGTCGACGTCTGCGTGAGCACGCTCAGCGGCATCCTCGAGGAACTGGTCACGAAGGGTGAACTCAGCGTCGAAGGCGGCAACGGGCGTCACAAGATGCGCGTCTACACCAGCCACCGCGCCGTGCCGAAGAAGCCCTACGTGCCCGAGGTCGCCAGAAGCGTCCTGGCCCACGCCCGCTACCTGCACCGCCGCCAGAAGCCGTTCACCACCAGCGAGATGCGCAACAGGTTCGGTCCCGACACCGACCGCGCCCTCGAGGTGCTGTGCGCCCGCGGCTCAGTCGTCATCCACGCGCAGGGCGAGCACCACGCCAGCTACCGCTACGAGCCCGGCCAGGAGGCCAGCGCCCCGCGTCCGCAGGGCGTGCACCGCCGCGCCCTGCGCCACACCCCATCGCGCCGCCGCGTCTACACCGAGCGCCACGTCAGCCTGCGGACCGTGCGCGGTCAGCGCGTCCCGACCCAGGTGCCCGTGCAGCCGGCGCAGACCCCTGTCCAGCCGGTCCAGGCCCCCGTCCAGCAGCCGGTCCAGACCCCCGTCGAGAGGCCCGTCCGTGTCACGGCAGCCACCGCCGTCCTCTCCGCCTGGAACGGCCGCCCGCGTCTGGTCAGTCTGAGCAGCAGCACCCGGCGCCCGGAGACGGTGCCGGCGACGCTGCGCTCCGGGACAGCCCGCCGAAGTGCGCCGGTCCTGCACGTCGCCTGGGACGCCCGTGCTCCCTGGAGCAGCACCCTGCGGCACGCACACCGACACGCATCCAGAACAGGGCGGACGAACCTGACGGGCCTGAACCTGTCCGCCGTGACCCTCCCCACGCCCGGCCGCCTGCGCCGGCGCAGGCCGACCAATCTCCGCTCCGCGCAGGTCACGGCCCTCCGGCTGTCCCCGGCCCTCGCCGCGTACGCCATGGGTCTGCTGCGGGTCCTGCGCCCGGCGGCCCTGCAGCGCCGCACGCCCAGAACCATGCGGCCACGCCCGAACGCGCCGCACACCCTGAACAGACCCCGCGTCCGGCCCACACCGACCGCCGAAGGGGCCTGAGGTCCGGCCGCGCCCGAACAGCCGCACCCGGAAGGGCCCGCAGGGTCTCCCCTGCACCCGCACGCACCCCTGCTGACCCCAGGACGCGAGAACTGCGGGGGCATCCTTTACCATAGGGGTCCAATGACACCCTCTTCGCGGCAGCATCTTCCAGTCCGGCCCGGCCCCCGCTCCCGGTCCGTCTTCGTTCGCCCGCAACGGTCTGTGCGGTGAGGCAGGACCCGCTCGGCGAGACCATCCAGGAAGGCAACCTGCTGCACCTGGGCATGATCAGCATCTGCCGGCAACTGCCCCCGGAGGTCCGGTCTCAACCCTGGGAGGACGGCATCGTCACGGCGAGCATGCCGGGGCGCATCAGTTGCAAACCGGACGCGGTGTACGGCGTGCCGCACGGCCTGGACAACGACGTGGCGAGCGCGGTGCACACCGCCTTCATGATGAAGACGCTCCAGGGCGTCCCGGACGACGGCGAGGTGCGCCTGAGCGGGGCGGAACTGCTGCGGCTGATGGGCCAGCCGAACGCCGGCGGGCGGGCGTTCGCCGCCGTGCAGGCGTCGTGCATCCGGCTGGCCAGCACCCGCTATGAGATCACCGCCCGCTGGTTCGACGCCAGCCTGAAGAAGACCGGGTCGGCGTTCTTCAACTACTTCAGCGAGTTCTCGCTGGTCGAGAGTCAGTCGACGGTGATTCCCGGTCAGGTGACGCACGACCTCGTGATCAAGCTGAACTCGCACGTGATCAGCAACATCCGCGCCGGGCACTACCTGGCGTTCACGCCCGAGTCGCTCGCGCCGCTGCTTCAGCCCACGGCCCGGAGCCTCGCGCGGATGCTCGAGTGCCTGCGCCGCGATCCGCAGAACGTCACGCACCGCAGCAGCACCCTCAACCTGTCGGTGCAGCAGCTGCGCAGCGCCGCGCGCATCCTCGGCGAGGACCAGCGCAGCAGCCGCGTCATCCGGGTGCTCGAGCCCGGTTTGGCCCTGATGCGGCAGATCGGCAGCCTGGACGCCTACGCCTTCGACGGACGCGGCGAGAACGCCCGGCTGACCCTGGACTTTCCCAAGGAAGACCAGGTGTACGACACCCTGAGTTACGAACTGCTGGTCGCCAACGACGTCTGGGAACTCCGGGCGAAGGAAATCGCCGCAAAGCACAGCCGGGCGGAAATCGCTGCGGTCGTGGCCGAGGCCAGAGACCAGTATGAGCGCGGAAAGGTCAGAAAACTCGGCGGGTTCATCAAAGCGGCGTTCGACCCAAAGACGGGCTTCCAGGCGTCCCTGACCCAGCGCCCGCCGCGATACACCACGTCCACAGACGGCACGCCCCCGGCGGAGCGCACGCTGGACGCCGCGCCGGGCCGCACCTCTGACGCAGCCACCCGCAGTCTTCCGGCCCCTAGGAGCAGCGGCCCCCAGCCGGGGGCGAGTCCGGCGAGCGACCTACGAGCACCGACCCCGCCCATCACCGAGGACCTGTCCGACCAGAATCGGATGCTGGCGACCGTCCGGGGCATGCTGGCCTCCTACGGCACCGAGGTCACGGACGCCCTTGAAACGGCCATCTGGGACGGCGACCTGACGCAGACCGACCTGACCTCGCTCATCTCCCGCCGCCTGCTGCCCGAGAAGGTACTGGAACGCACCTCCAAAAAGCGGCAGGCCCGTCTCCAGGTGCCGCTGCTGCAGGGCCTTCAAGACCCCCAGGAAGTGGGCAGCGAACGCCCCGGTGACCCCGCAGGTCTCGTGGGTCTCCCAGGTGTTCCTGAAGCAGACCAGGACGTGGCCTGAGGACCAGGTCCGGAGCGTCTCAGCTTCCCCCAGTGGGACGCCCCCGAACAGGGGCGTCCCACTGATCGTGTGGTGTCCTGTCTAGTCAGGCTGAGCGACCGGAATCGGGCTGGGAACGGGCGTCCGGGCGCGGCGTCTCCAGTGCGACATTGCGGCGTGTCGAGTGCGACGTTGGCACCGGATACGGCGTCTCCAGTGCGACATTGCGGCGTGTCGAGTGCGACATCGGTGGCCCGCTCACGGCGTCTCCAGTGCGCTTTCGGTCGCCCCGCCCCTCAGGCCCGGCGTGTCGAGTGCGACAAAGGCGGCGTGTCGAGTGCGACATTCAGAACGGTCACGGCGTGTCGAGTGCGACGAAAACAGGGCCTTACGGCGTCTCCAGTGCGACATTGCGGCGTGTCGAGTGCGACATTCGCCGGAAAAAGACCGTGCAGGCGCGGCTCCGCCCGGCTGGCCATGTTGTTGTTCAACAGCTTTTATCTCTTAAAGGAAAAACATAAAGGCTGTTACACAACAACACGGCACCAGCTCCCCGGCGGCCGCGCCGAACCGTGAAGCCCGCCCCCCGGAACCCGCCCTGGGCCGGCCACCGGTGTCCCGCGGTGCCCACCGCAGAACGCCCGATTCATGTCCCGCCCGCCTGCCCCCCTTGATTGCTGGCCCGTCCCCGTGCAGTCTGGTACCCATGACCACAGAAGCCGTTCCCGCCACCGCATCAGAGACGGACGTCGCTCAGGGCCAGGTCGGAGCGGCACCGGTCGCCCAGACCGCGCCGGAAGCCGCCCAGCCCGGCGCGGCCACGCCCGCTGCAGCGCCGACCGTCGCCGTTGCCCCGCCCGCTGAAGGGGCCGCGCCCGCGCCCAGACCGCCGCGCCCCCCCCGCGCAGCACCGGACGCCCCCACCGAACTGTCCGTCGAGGACCTGCTCGGCGTGCCGAAGGCGGGCAGCCAGCGGGCCCAGTCCGGCCAGGGCAACCAGTCCGGCCAGAACGCCCGTCCCCAGGGACGAGGAAGCAACCAGAACACCCGGCCCGGTTCCGGCGGTCGGCCGCTGAGTGGCCGCGCCGCGCCGCCGCGTCAGGTCCGCCGCAGCGGTGAGGCGACCGTGCACGTCAGCCTTGCCACCGCCCGCATGAACAAGAGCGACCGCCCCACCGCGCAGGAGGACGGCCCCGCCGGTCCGCTGCGGGTCGGCATGGCCTACCAGGTCGCCAACTCGATCATCTTCAGCAGCCACACCGGCAACGGCGAGCGCAGCGCCACCCTTCAGGACGCCTTTCACCGCATCGTGGAACGCCAGCCGCAGATGTCGATCATCGACCTGACGACCGACTCGAGCGCCCTCTGGAGCGAGGAGAACTGGAAGGACGTCACCCGCCGGATGCTCGCCGACAAGGGCAGCTACGTCCGCGGCAAGCGGCCGTCGGAGTTCGGTCAGCAGCCGGTCGAAGTGGCGGCCGTGCTGGCCGCCAGGGAGCACAATGGCCCGGTGGCCGTCGAGTATCACTTCTACACCCTGGCGCTGCGCGACAGCACCGGGTACACCTTCGTCGGCGGCCTGCTGTACGGGCGCGGCACCCTGCGCGTATACACCGCCAAGCTGTTCGGTGACCAGTACGAGCGCGCCGACCTCGCCGAACTCCGCGCCCACCGCTGGGCGATGGAGACCGTCGAACCGCACAGCCACCTGATGCTGGTGCCGTCGCACCCCACCGCGCAACTGGTCTGGAGCGGTCAGGGACGCGAGACCATCATGCGTGACAAGGGCCTGACAGCCGCCGTGATGGACCTGACCGGTGCCGTCTCCTCGAGAGACATCAAGACCCGCCCGAACGCCGAAGAACCGAACAAGATGCTGATCACCACCCTGAGAAACCTCACCGCCAAACTGGTTGCCGAGAACGGCCGCAAAGTGCTGGACAGCGATCTCGCGGTCCAGTGAACGCCCGGCAGCTTCCGGACGACGCTGAGATGGCGGGCCCCAAACGCGCGCCGGCTGCCGCGTCGGCTCACCCGCCGCGTCCCACCGGTCCGGAGACGCTGCTCGGACAACTGCGCCGGCTCGGACAACTGGACACCGGCGAGTACCGGGCGGCCGAGACCGAGATCAGGCGCGGCGCGAGCGAGGTCTACGCGGTCGCGCTGCTCGGTCAGCAGGAACGCCGCTGGACGGCGCTGAACCAGGACGTCAGTCCGGACCCGGCCACCAACCCGCTGATCAGCGACATCCGGCAGATGGGGACGTTCGAGACGCCGCTGATCTCGCATCAGGTCTCACTCGAAACCGGACTGATGCCCTGGCGTGAGGTCCGGCGCCGCATCGACGTGCTGACCTATCACCCGCAGTGGCTGAACCCGGACCTGTACCGGAACCTGGCCGCAGAGCGGCGCATCGGCGAGGTGCGACTCTGCACCCCGAGACTCTGGAGGGAACTCTACGCGATCTCGCGCCCGATGGCCAGGAAAAGCGCCTGGCCGGATCAGGAGCACGCGGCCGCCCTAGTCGGGTACTTCCGCCTCGGCACCGACACGCCGACCCTGACGCCCGAAGCGCAGGGCGAAGCGGTCGGTCTCTCACAGGGACTGACCTTCGTTCATCCGAAGCTCGACCCCGCACAGGTCGAGGCAGTCGCGCTGATGAACATCGGCCTGATGCTCGAATACAAGGTCTTCCCGCATCACCTCGAAGGCTCGCGCCTGATGGTGATGACCGACGCACAGCAGGTGATGTCCGGCACCCAGCTCTACAACCTGGAACGCTTCCTGGGCCGCGAAATCGGTCTGCTTCTCAGCACCCGCGAACTGATCGAATGGAGCGTCAACCAGTTCCTGCGCCAGAGCGCCAGCAGCAGCGGCATCGCCTCGCTCGATGCCCTGGATGCGTTGGGAGCGCTGGACGACACCCTGGGCGGGTCGTGACCTTCGTCAGACCACCGGGCACCACGCATTTTGAACCGGCGCACTCGCTCGCCGGGCTGCACCTCATCCTGATCACCGACCTCGGCACCCTGCGCGGCGTCCTGACCGGCCGCGCCGTGGACATGCTGTTCCACGGCCGGACCTTCGTGGCCTGGTCGACGCAACCGGCCAACACGGAAGCGCCGCCCGTTCAGGTGGTGCCGGGCCTGCCGATCAAGGAACGTCCCGTGGCAGGTGGACCGGAACGTCCTCCAGTGCAGCCGGTGGGCACGTCTCCGGCCGGAGACGTGCCCACTGAGGCCGAGGTGCCCTGGACCGACCTGCTGGCCCTGCCGCTGCCCAGCCAGCCGGTCCAGGGCGCGGTGCTGTCCAGGGGACACACCCGGCTGGTCCTTCAGGGCGACGTGTCGCTGCTGCGGCTGATCGGGGCCGGACTGCACCAGGGAGCTGTGATGAAGATGACCACCCCCGCCTTCAAACGCCTGGTCACCAAGCACCAGGCGCTGCACCTGCAGAACCAGCACGCGGCACGTTCCAGACGCCGGACGACCCGGTGAACGAGTCCGTGGTGCTGCAGGCCGCGCTCGCCGCCGTGGAACGCGGCTGGAGCGTCCTACCGATCGGCCGGGACAAGCGGCCACACCTGCAGGCGCTGGTCAGCACCGGCCTCAGCCGCGTCAACGACGAGGGCAAGACCATCGGCATCTGGGCCCCACTGCAGCGTGAGCGTCCGACCGAAGAGATGCTGCGCACCTGGTTCGGTCAGCCCGGGCGCGGCCTGGGCGTGGTGACCGGCACCATCTCCGGATTTGTCGGCATCGACTACGACGGCGAGCAGGGCCGCGCCATCGCGCAGGCCTGGGGCGTTTCCGCGCACGTGCTGACCCGCAGTGGCGGCTGGCACCAGTACGTCGAGCATCCCGGCTGGCGGGTGCCGACCCTGCAGAGTCAGACGAACACCGACCTGAAGCTGATCTTCGGCGTCGACATCCGTGCCGACGGCGGCTACCTGGTGATGCCACCGACCGACTTCGCGGCCACCTCCGACCGACCGCGCGTGGTCTACCAGCAACTGCGGGCGTTCGACCTCGACAAGCGCGCCAGCATCCCGGACCTGTTCACAAACGGCGGCGTGCAGGGCAACCCGCGCGAGATGCTCAGCCTGCACGCCGCGCCGGTGATCGCCGTGCCCGCGCCGCGCCCGGTCTACGACCGCACCCTCTCCAGGGGTGACCAGGACGACCTTGAGAGCACGCTGCTGGAGATGGCCCTCACCCGGGTCTTCGGCGGACGGCACCGCAACGACACCGGCATCTGGCTGGCCGCGCAGTTGCGCGACCACCTGCTGTCCAGAAATGAGATCATCACCGTCATGGAGCAGTACCAGCAGCAGGTGCCGGCCACCGACAGCCAGGGCCGCAGCGACCCGTACACCCACTCGGAGATGATGGGCAGCATCTACCAGGCGATGACCCGCCCGCCCAGGGACGCCTGGTGGAAGCCGAAAGCCAGCCTGATCAAGGGCCGCCGCAAGCGCAACATCGACCTGCCCCCGGACAGCGAGGTGCGGGCGAGTGCCGACGACGCCCCGCTGGTACGCGGCCGACGCAAGAGCGGCGCGTCCCGGCGGTCCCGTCTCGGTGACGACCTGCCGACCCCGGTAACCACGCCCGGCCCTCAGCGCCCCGATCCGCTGCACCCCGACACGGTCCCCGGCGCGTTCAGTCCGAACCGCTTCTCGGGCCGCGCCCCCGCCATCCCGGCCGGGCCGCACCTCACGCGTTCGGTGCCGGGTCTGGGCATGGCGGTTCCAAGCGGCGACGACCTGTGGGACGAGATGAGCGGCGACGACGAATGACGCGCCCTGGAGACGGTGCGCCCACGCCGGGCGGCGTGAACCCGGAAGGGCCCGGACGACCCCGCCCGGAGGAACAGGCCACGGGAGCACCCCCTGGAGCGGCGCCCCCGGTCGACCGACTGGTGACCGTCTGGCTGACCGGGGCCCTCGTGCGCCCCGCCAGCCTGCGGCGCGGACGCACCGACGTGGTCGAGTTCTCGGTGGCCGGGACAGCCAGGGCCCCCGGAAAGACCGGGGACGAGGACGACGCGCCGCTGCGCGATCAGCCGTTCTATCAGGTCTGCCGGTGCCTGGACGCGCAGGCCGAGCTGATGCTCGCTGCAGCGCCAGGGTCGGTCATCAGCCTGGAAGGATACGCCTGGAGCGACTGGCCCGGCACGCCCGACCGGCCGGAGACCGGCAGCAAGGTCCACCTGCGGGTGACGCACCTGAGCGCCGCGCCGCCGGTGCCGGCCGACCTCACCCCGGACCGCAGCGGCGGGCAGCGGCTGACCTGGGGCGCGAACACCGCCTGGGTCGACGGGCTGATCAGCGCCGCGCCCCGCATGACCACGCCGGGTGACGGCGCCCCGCTGACGCACCTGGAGATCGGCACGGCCGAAGAGGGCGGGCCGTTCCGGCTGGTGGCCCCGGGCAGTGCGGCGTACGTCACCGCGCATCTTCAGCCCGGCGAGCGGCTGACCGCGCCGGCCCGGCTGCTTTGGCAGGCGCGGGGTGAACCGCATCTGCACCTCACCTCGCCCCTGCTGCGTGAACGCCTCACCTGACCGAAGAGTAAAGAAACGCTGAAGGCAATTCAGGGGACCGTCCGGTCTGAAATGTCAACGACGCTTGACAGGGCAGGGGTGCTGCAGTCCAAGATGGAGGCGTGAGCACCTCCAGCACCCCGAACGCGCCGCAGCTCCTCTGGCGACTGCACGACCTGGACCAGGGATCGATGACCGTCATCGCGCCCGAACCGGTCGCGTCCAGCCACGTGGTGAGCGGCAGCCGGCCCAGGACCTTTCGCCTGGTCCCGGCGACGCTCGGTGACCTGAACGCCGAGGCCAGGCCGACCCCGACCGCCGGCGAAGACGTGCCACCGGCACGGACGCCAGCACCACAGGTCTCGGCCGTGCAGCCGCTTCCTGCTCAGCGCACCCTGCCTCCGGCCGTTCAGGTGCCGAGGGTGGACGTCGAACTCCAGCGCGGCCCGGACGGTCAGCCGACTGTGCTGATCGCCACCCACACCAACCAGCCGCCGAAGCTCACCAGGGCCCCCGCCGCCGTGCCGCTCACGCCGCCCCTCAAAGACTGGTCGACCTGGCAGGCCGCGCCCGTCACCCGCACCTGGTCCTGGTGGACGCAGAACCTGGAGATCCTGCTCGGCAACAGCTTGAGCGTCCTGCTGCTCGCCCTGCAGTACGCCGTACTGATCGTGGCCCTCGCCGGTCTGGCCGGCCTGGTCCTGCTGTTCCGCCAGGCTGGTGCGGACACCAGCTTCCTGCACGTCGCGCAGCTGCTTGGCGGACTGGCCGCCGCCGCCGTCTTCGGTCCCGGACTGATCACCATGATCGGCCTGGGCCACTACCGCACCGAGTTCGAGCCGTTCATCTGAACCGGACAACACGGCGGTAACCAGGTGACGGGGGGGAGATGAGCATTCATCTCCCCCCCGTCGCCGCTCTGCTGCCAGCGTTGACACCCCCCAGACCGAGGGTTAAGCTGGAAGAGCACTAAGTAGGCCTGACCTGGCAATCAGGTTGGAACACGCGTTCGGACGAACGCAGCCCTATCCTCCTCCTGATTCAGGAGCGAGGCGCAGCCCCCGGAGCACTCAGGGACTCGCCTCCGCGAGCCTGACCGGGAAAGGAATGATTATGACGAAGTTTATCAACGCAACACCCCACGACATCAAAGTCATGGACGCAGATGGAGCAATCGTGATCTACCCGAAAGAAGTGGTCGTGTTTCGCTGCGAGGAGACGAGGGTCTCCTTGCCACCCATAACGACCGATAAAGGTGCAGTGATCAATGTCTCTACTGTCACCTATGGTGAGGTTCTCACGAACGACGGTAGCCCGATCCCGCCTTTCCAGGAGGGCACGATGTATATCGTGTCTGCTTTAGTTCGTCAAGGTGCGCCGGACCGGACGGACTTCGTGTCCCCCGGCACCCTGATCAGGGACGCCACCGGACAGCCGATTGGCTGCCAGGGTTTCTCCCGCTGATCGCTCGGCACGTCATGCAGCTTCGTCTGCGTGATGTGCCTGAGCTTAGCGAAGAAGGCCGCCCACGATGCCTCTGGCATTGTCGGACGTCGGCCTTTGCTGCCGGACAGTCACCGACTGTTTGAGCATGCTCCTCCAGATGCTTCGCGCTCTGGAGTCGAATCGGCCAGACCAGGGTTGAACTTCCCCGGTCCCAGGCAGCGGCCCAGTTCATTCATGCATCTGTGCCATGCAGATGCGGTGTTCGGAATTGCTCCGACACCCACTTCCCAGAAACTTCATTGTTTCTGGGATTTTCGTTGTGTGGGGGGGATAGAGGTCAGCGCCCACAACGGGTAGACTGTCAGGGCAGCGTTCGAGTGAACACTGTGCAGGGTCTTCTGCGGAAGACACAGACGCGTTCGGACGAACGCAGCCCTCACCTCTTCCTGATTCAGGAGCGAGGCGCAGCCCCCGGAGCACTCAGGGACTCGCCGACGCGAGCCTGACCGGGAAAGGAAAGACATGGACCACGACGAGCTGTACACGCAGGCCGTGCCGGGCAACCTCCAACTGGACATCCTCCTCGCCCTCGGGCGAGCGGAAGGTCACGCCTGGGCGAAAGCCTCGGCACAGTCACTGCGCGGCCTGACCCTGCGCGAGATCGCAGAACTCACCGTCCGCAAGGGCGAGGAGGGTGGCAATCTCGCGCAGGGGTCCAGCGAGCCCCTGGGGCCGCAGGATTGGGATGTAGACAGCAATTATGGCTGGTACGGCGGACAGGAGCGCGTCTCCTGGAACGTCACCCCCGATGGGTTCCTGACCATCACTGCCACCCGTCCGGTCACGGCCGCCTTCACCTCGACCTGGATTCCAGGCGTAGATGATGGCTGGCTGGCCGGAGCGGACCTCAGCTACCGGCTGAAGGAGGGCGTCTTGGTCGCGCAGGTGCTCATGGGGCTCGACCCTGTGCTTCAGGGAGACGGCGCGTTGGTGACCGTGAACTTCGACCCGGATACTGATCCGGACCGTGAGTTTGCGGACGTGACGCCAAAGGCCATGCCCTGGCACATCGAGAAGATCGTCCGGCTTATCCAGAGCGTCGAGGGCATCTACGGCCCCCGAGCGTTCCGGGCCATCCTCGACCTGCAGGAAATCCACCTGCCGCTGGCGGTGGAGGACCGGCAGGCCGAGCGCACCGAGCGGGAACGCGCTCACCAGCTCTGGCTGGACGGCATCGAGTAAGTCCCGGTCTGCCTGAACGCTCCGGAGAGACGTTCAGGCAGACCCCGAAATGACCAGACGGTCACAGCCCTCACCTCCCTTCACGGGCGAGGCGAATTCCATACCCGCACCCAGGGGCCCACTCGCGTGGGCTTCTGCGGGAAAGGAGCAATCATGCAGATCATCAATACGATGGTCAGACGCATCGACGTACTGGACGCCGCCGGCCACCTGGCCGCCGTCTATGAACCTTCGGGACTGGTGCTCAGCACCCGCCCGGAGGTCACCACCAGCACGCTCGTGCTTGAAGGACGTCAGGTGCCGCTAACCCGCAAGGGCCTGGCACCGGTGTCCGCCACTAGAGAAGGCACGCCTGTCGCACTCCCCGAGGAGTGCGACGGCGTGTACTACCTGGTCTCCGCCCTGGTCGTGAAGGCCCTGCCCCGCAGGGACTTCGTGACTCCAGGCGAACTGGTCCGGCATCCCAGAACGAAGCGGCCCATCGGCTGCATCGGCCTGGACCACGCCTGATCAGCCTGAACCACATGAACGCACTCGGATGAGTGCAGCATCCTCTCTCCTCCACTGTCCCTGAACGGGAACGTGTGAGGCGCAGGTCCCCCGGTCGACGCGGGACTTCGCCTCCGCGAAGCCTGACGACGATACGGGAACAAGGAAGGTCATGACCGAAACAGGCAAGACCAAGCCCGTCAGAAGACGGGTCGAAGTGCACTCCACCGTCTCGGTGGACAAGAGCTTCACGGCCAAAAGTGCCCCGAAGGCCAAGAACGCCCCGAAGGCCAAGAAGACCAAGGCTCCGAAGCCTGAAGTCGTCGCCAAGGTGGCGAAAAAGGTGACCAAGAAGGTCACCACAGCCTCGGCTCCGCTCCAGGATGTCGGAAACATCCTGAGTTGGCCCGACCTGAACCCGAAAGGTAAGAAGCTGTACGCCTACCAGGCGCATCTGATCGCCAAGGTCTTCAAAGCCTTTGCAGCCGGTGCGGACGCGGTGCTGATGCATGCGCCCACCTCCGCCGGCAAGTCGGTGATCGCCGGGGACATCGCGGCGCAGATGTACGTCGCCAGGAAGCCCCTCCTCCTGGTCGCGCACAGGCGCGAGCTGGTGGAACAGCTGAGCGGCAATATGCTCTCGGCCGGTATTCCCGAGGAAATGATCGGGATCATCAACCCCGACCATGTGATGGACCCCGGCCAGCAGAAGGCCGTGTATGTCGCGAGCCTCGACAGCCTGGCCACCTGGGTCAGGGGAACGGTCGGCAAGCGCCGGATGGACATGGGCAAGTTCACCCTCATCATCATCGATGAGGCGCACCGTGCCGCCGCCGCCAGTTACAAGTTCCTGTTCAACGGCCCGGCGAAGGTGCTGGGCATGACCGGAACCCCGATTCGTCACGGTGCAGGCAGCCTGGCGGACCTGTTCGATACGTTTGTCCTCGGACCGACGATTCAGCAGCTGATCGCGCTCGGCAAGGCCGTGCCGATGCGGTACATCGTACCGGAGCAGATTCTCACCAGCGAGGACCTGTTCAAGGCCCTCAAGGCTGGCGGCGACGATTACGACGACGCCAAGATTGCCGAGATGATGGAGGAGAAGGCCGAGAAGATCTACGGCCAGCTCACCACCACCTGGCTCGAGTGTGCGGAGAACCGGCAGACGCTGGTCTTCCCGCCGAGCATCGCCCTGAGCCGCGGCATCGTCGCGCGTTTCAAAGCGAACGGCATTCCGTCCGCGCACATCGACGGCACGACGCCGCCGAAGCAACGCGACGCGCTGGTCGCCAAGTTCCGGGAAGGAAAGTTGAAGGTTCTCAGCAGTGTCGGTGTGTTCATCGAGGGATTCGATGCGCCCGACTGCTCGTGCATCTTCGGGCTGACGCCCACCAAGAGCCTGATCTACCACCTCCAGCAGATGGGGCGGGGAATCAGGGCGTTCCTGGGCAAGCTCAACTGCCTGTATTTCGACTTCGTCGGGAACGTCAGAGATGACGACCTCGGTCCGGTCGAGAGAGCGCAGGAATGGGAGAAGCCCGGTTGGACGCTTGCGGAAGGCACCAAGGCCAACCGCAAGAAGTACAAGGCCAAGATCATGGTCGCCAGTTGCGCCTGCCCGGTCTGCAGCGACAGTGTGCTCGTGCCGCTTCAGCGCACGGTGTTCCTGCCGGTCAACGATGGCCGCAGAACGGCGCGCGTCGGACAGAAGTTCTACCGCGAGCGCAACATGCAGATTCCCGTCCCCGCGTTCTACTGCGGAGAGGGACACAAGATGCACGGCACCGCCCTGCCGTTCACCTGCCCGGTGTGCAGTCACCACCAGCAGATCAGCGACGGCACCGGGTACTGCACCGAGTGCCACTTTTACGACCCGACGGGTCAGCACTACGCGTGGGCTGCCGATCTGGCAGTGAACATCACGCGCGTCCTCAGGAAAGACCTGACGATGCAGTTCGGCGGGGACCTGCCCGACTGGACCGATATGGACTACCGGACGGAGGTGATCGAACGGCAGAAAGCCGAACGACTGGCCAAGAAGTGGGACAGGCAGAACGCCGCCACCCGGCCGCCGGAGTACGCGTCGATGCGCTCCGTTGCCCAGCAGCACGCGGTGCGTGTTGAAACCGAGCAGCGGGAACTCGCCGAGCGTGAAGAGCGTCTCCGTGAAGAGGAGCGCCGCGAGCAGGAACAGGCCGAGAAGCGCCTGATTCGCCTGCAGAAGAAGCACCGCCGTGAAGCCGCCGAGATCTACTACGGTGATCTCCGCGACAAGTCGGTGCGCAGCGGCGGACCGAGCACCGGTCCGGCCCTGTACACGCGCGAGGCCACCTGGTTCGCCGCCCTGCTGTTCATCAGCAAAGACCGAGAGAACGCCTCCGCCTACGACCGTCCGAACGGCTTCGAGATCGCTTCGATGCGGTTCACCGAGCGCTTCGGCGTCAAGCCCGAGTACCTGGGCGTCGACATGGTCGCACCTCAGCCGCCCAGCACTGAGATCAAGGCGTGGGTTCACGCCACGACTCAGAAATGGCTGGCAGAAAAGGCCCAGAACGACAACTGACCTGTGGTCAGTTGAGCAGGACACACAGGCCAGGAACGGGAATTGGATTCCCCCGTCCGCAGGCAGCCTTCAGGAATCCTTTGCACGGTGCTCTCCGTGTGTGGTGTGCAGGAACTGTTCCTCTCACCCAGTCCCAGAAACTTCATTGTTTCTGGGATTTTGCTTTGGCTGCCGCGTCCTCTGCCTGGAGGGGGGGTAGAAGCGGGACGGCCGCGCAGGTACACTCAGGACTCAGGATTCCTCAGGAATCTCTGGGCAACACCTTCTGTTTCAGAGGACTTCACGCGGCCGGACGGTCGACGCCCTTTCCTCTTCCTGACTCAGGAGCGAGGCGCAGCCCCCGGAAGCATCAGGGACTCGCAGACGCGAGCCTGACCGGGAAAGGAACCACCATGCAGAGCACCCTGACCAGAAAGGGCCGATTGGGCCGCACCGCCGAGTACGTTCCGACCGCCACGCAGATGCAGGTCCTGCACCTGCTGGCGGGCGTCCAGGGTCACGCCTGGGCCGGACTGGACCTGTGGGCCATTCAGGACCAGCCACTGGACGTCGTGGGCCTGCTGAGCGCCGCTCAGTTCGGGGCCGACGGCGAAACCGCTCTGCCGGAAATTCCGACCGAGCACCCGATGCACGACCGCACCCTGAAGGTGGGCGCGGTCGGTGACCCCGTGAGCTACGAGGTCGAAGCGGACGGCACGCTGGAACTCACCTTGTGGGTTCCGGGAAGCGTCACGGTCCTGAGAAGGATCATGGGCTGGACGGCCGAAGGCACCATGACGCCGGCACACGCCTGCGCTCTGGTCGACCACGGCATCCCGGTACTCACCCTGAGTCTCGCGCTCGGGGAGGTCTGGGACGAAGACCAGCGCTGCCAGCCGATCTGGTTGCGGCCCTGGGACGTCGCAGTCGAACCCGAGGAGAGCGTGCATCCGGAAGCCACGCTACTGCCTGAACACCTCGACCTGATCAGGAAGGTCACGTCGGCCCTGCTTCCCGTCTACGGAAGCATCGGTCAGGAGGCGCACGACAGCCTCAGCGCCTGGCAGAACCTGGCGAACGAGAACCTCAAGCGCCAGCAGTAAGCACAACACGCGTCCATTCGGACGCCTTCTTCTCTCTCCCCTACCTGCAGGCGGAGCGCGGGTCCCCGGTTACCCTGGGACTCGCCTCCGCGAGCACCAGGAGCGGGAAAGGAACAGATAATGACACACGAACCCAAGATGGACTCAGGTCAGGCCGTGACATCCCACCAGCCCACACGGCAGCAGCTTCAGCTGCTGCTCGCACTGGCCGCCGAACTGGGCTGCCCCTGGAGCAGCACTCCGCTCAGCACCCTGTCGGGCCTGAACGCGGACGATCTTGAACATCACGTCTCAGGCAAGGTGCCTGAGACCACGCCGGACGCGAACCGGGTCACCCTCAAGCAAGCGGTCTACCCGGCCGGCTGGGAACTGATCCTCGAGCGCCCGGACGTTCGCTGTTCCGTCTCAGATGACGGCAGCATCGACCTGCGCATCTACAGGACCCCGGTGGCCATCAAGGGCATCGGGAGCCCCACGACCGCATGGATCGTGTACGACCAGCAGGGCCACGGCCTGGAAGCGTGGGAGAGACTGGAAGACCAGGAGACCCACGCCACAGAACAGGGCAAGCCGACGACAGCAGTGGCGCCGAAGCCTCACGCTTTCTTCCTGTTCGAGGGTGAAGACGGGGCCCTGCCCTGTCAGCCGAAGCACCTGTACCTGGCAACGCGACTGCTCGCCGCCGCCGCGCCGCACCTCGGGCCACAGGCCACAGCGGTCCTCGCGCCCCTGAACACCCAGATCAGGGCGGAGGAAGGCCGGCTGTGGTCGACCTTCTTCATGGACATTGCGTCCCGCCCAGTGTCGATCCTGGGCCACTAGCTTCATCCTGAGGACACGGTGCGGCAGGGTTCACACCCTCCCCGTGCAGGACCTGAACCACAGCCCCACAGGCGTTCGGACGAACGCCGCCCTCACCTCCCCCACCAGGGCGAGGCGCAGTCCCCGGAGTTCAGGCCACAGACCTGACCGGAAAAGGAGATTCACCATGACCTACATCCCTACCCGTCCGCAGCTTCTGGTGTCTCACCAGCTCGCTCAGGCGTTCAATCACCGCTGGGCCTCCGTGCCGGTCAGCGATCTGCACGGCCTGGACCTGACCGATATTCACCGTCTGGTGGAGGGCCTGCACCGCGGCCGGGCGTACATCCTGCCCGGCGACCGCATTGATGGTCCTTTACAGGATCTGGACGAGACCGGCCTGCTTGAGCAGCAGGACACCACCGGTGTCTACTGGCAGGTGTCCAAAAACGGCCAGGTGCACCTGAAGGTGTTCCGACCGGCCACCGCTGCAGATTTTCGCAGTTGGATGGACGACGTCGAGAACGGCGTGCTGCTCCGGGAAGAACTCCTGGAACAGGTTCAACTGGGCCGGATGGTCCTGGAGGTCGTGATGACCTTCCCGGGCAGCACGCCCGACGCCTTCACCCCGTTCCCGGTGCAGTTCACTCCAGGCTTCGGTTCGGAGGTCGGTTCGGGCACCCAGCCGGAGCATCTGCTGCTGCTGGAACGCGCCGTCGCTGCACTCGCCCCGCTGTACGGACGTGAAGGCGAGGACACCCTCGCGGACGTCCGGAGTTACGCGCCGGACGCCGAACGTGAACGTCAGGCCGTTGTCCACCAGAAGCGGACCGAGTACGCCGCCTGGGAAGCGCAGGAAGCCCAGCGCGAACGCGCACTCGCCCAGCCGCTCACAGCCGAGTTCAGCCGTGACGCCCACCTCCTGACCTTCGGGAACGGAGAAGTCGTCACCGTTCACCCGGAGGGCACCACCCCCTGGGTCATCACCCTTACCGGAGAGCCCTACAGCCTCTCCCGCCCACTGATCGGCAGAGAAGTGGAAGCCGCCAGACTCCTGGTGGACTGAGCGTTCCCCGACCGGCCTGTTCAGGGTGAATCCCTGAACGCAGGCAGCGACCTCTTCGAGCACCGGTGAACCCCGGTGCCGTGCACGGAACTGCTCCGCGCACTTCTCCCAGAAACAAGACTGTTTCTGGGAGTTCTCTTTGGTGGGGGGATGGAAGCGGAAGAGCGCCCCAGGTAGACTGGTAGGGACAGCCTCCGTCAGGATGCGCTGTGTAGGGCCTTCACCTGAAGGTAGACACGCGTTCGGACGAACGCAGCCCTCACCTCCCCCCCAGACGGGCGAGGCGCAGTCTTCCGGGTCTCCATCCGGAAAGGAGCACCACCATGCAGGACAACAAAAAGCAGGACGCATACATTCCGTCTGAGCGTCAGCTCGAAGTAACTCAGCGGCTCGCCGGAGTCTTTCAGCACCCCTGGGCTGGACTGCCCGCGCCGGAAACCCAGAGCAAAACGCTTGGAGAAATCCGTGCGGCCACCTGGCGGTTTGTTGCAGACGGAATGTTCATCGGAGCAGCGCACGAGGAGTGTGCGCCAACCGAAGGACCCATTGCGACCCAGCTCGTGCACATACAGGTCATGGGTAACCTAACCCTCTTCTGGACCGTCCGAGCGGACGGGCACCTGACCCTCGAGGTCAACGGGCACGCGGATAGCGATGTTCGCGAGATCTGGGTGCGCGAATTACGCTGTGAACGCATCAGCGGGACCCAGTTCTTCGCGAAGATCATGGCAGGCACGCCGATGGTCGAGATCAACCTGGCACCTGGCTCCGCACCGATTCGCAGTTCGCTGCGCATCGACCCGGAACTGCGGGTGCTCGGGCCGCGTTGCACCTCCCAGGCGCTGAACCTGGCGCTGACCGCTGTCGTTGCGGTCCACAGTCTCTACGCAGAGGTGGGCACGCAGATGATGGAGGACGTCAACCAGGCCATGTTCTGGAAGGACGTCTACGAGCACGACGCCGAGGAACTGGAGCGCCTCCGTGCGAACCAGGCGGTCCCTGCCCAGCAGGACGAGTTCGGCACCCAGCCGAACTGAACCATCAGGACGTCTGGCGTCCACCCTTCCCTGCCCACAGCGGCAGCGCGGCAGTCCCCGAGACCTTCAGGGACGCGCCTACGCGCCCTGAAGCCGGGAAAGGAGCAGGACCATGCAAAGCAGCATCGAAAAAAATCAGTTCCGGAACGCAGACAGCCTGCTGCGTTCCGTCGTGCAGCTTCAGCCCGGCAGTGATGCCAGGGCATGGCTGTACGACCTGGCTCAGCGCACGCTCTGCGCCGAGCAGATCACCGACGCCCTCGGTGAAGGACCCTGCACCCTGCAGGTGTTCCGCAACCGGGACCACCGGTGCAAGTCCCGCATCGCCTGCAGAGGAACCGTCGTCAATCACGACGGCGAGACCTGCCAGGGATGCCTGGACGAACTGGGCAAGCGGTCCACCTACGCGCTCCGCAGCGACCGCAGTCAGGCCCTCGAGATTCTCGGTCTTGACGGAACGGGCAGCGCACGTGAACTGGTGTTCAACACCGGCGAGCGCATTGCATGCACGAACGTGCATAAGGACGCGATGAACTGGGACATCCAGATCGGCTACGGCCTGTACGTCCTCAGCCGCTCCCTCTCCCCAGAGGAAAACGTGGCGTTAGAAATCTTCGCGCTCGACGTCATGGAGAACCTGGTCGAAGACCAGACCTGGCACCGGCTCGAAGAATATGATGCTCAGCGGGAGGCGCATACACAAGCATGAGCGAAGGAAAAACTGCGATCAACCTGTTCGAGGGAGAGCACGCGTTCCTCTCGAACACCTTCCCATCGCCCCTGCTGGTGCGCAGCGTTCGCTATCCGACGGTGCTGCATGCATACTCCGCCTGCAGAACCGAGGACCAGAACGCCAGAAAGACCGTCGCCTCCTGCGCGACTCCCGAGGAGGCCGACCGCCTCAGCCGTCAGTTCGCGCTCCGGCACGGCTGGCACCAGCGGTACGACGAGCAACTCGAACCGCTGAAGATCGAGGTCATGCGGGCACTGCTGTGGGCGAAGTTCAGCCTCGGCAGCGCCCTGGCAGAGCAGTTGCTCGCCACCGGAGACGCCACGCTGATCTACGGTCAGCCCGGTGAACCCTACTGGGGCAAGGTCGGCAGCGCCGGCATGAACCAGCTCGGCCGTCTGTTGATGGACCGACGTTGGAGCCTGGCGCACCTCAGCCAGACGGAAGAGCAGGAGCACACGCCCGCCTCCGGCCACCCACGCAGCTGGATGGACGCAGGGTAAGCAGCACCACCTTTCTCCTGCCAGCCCGGCGGCGAGACGAAGTCCCCAGTGCGTTTGCCTGGACTTCGCTCAAGCGAAGCCGGACGAACCTGGGAAAGGAACATGGACATGCTGAACGAGAAACTGATGGTCACCGTGAACCCCGCCCTGAGCCTCAACATGCTAGACGAGGAGAGGGTCGAGGCTCTTCCGTTGGAGGAGTACGCGAACCTGGTGCTTCGCACCATGGTGTATCAGGCGGAAATGGCCTTGAAGCACACGGCTGAAAGCACCAACCAGCGGACGATTCTGCTGGCAGAGGCCTTCAACCAGACGTTCAGCGAATTTCTGCATGAAGTCTTCATGGAGAGCCCGCAGGACCGGATCGCCTTCTCAGTCTTCACGACTGAGGCTCATGGAATGACCCTGGACCTCGGTGCCAGTAGTGAAGAAGACTGGTCGAACTGGTTCGACCAGGCGGACCTGTCCGACCGGATGGTCGCCGCATACGGACCTGAAGGCAGCAAGACTGTCAGCGCTGGCTTCCACCCGGAGGCCTATCGTCTCCTACAGGAGGTGAACACCGCCTGCAAGGCGCGTGTTCCTGAATTTCAGGAGAGACTCAATGAGATCATCGGCGGCCTGGTCGCCTGATTTCGCCCAATTGGCCCGTCCGGAACGTTTCCTCCGGACACAGGCAGCATCCAGGAACAGGCGCGGCAGACCGGCTGCGCGGATGAACTGGAGCCATTCCACTCATCGACCCGGACATCTTCTTGATGCCCGGGTTTTGCTTTGCCTGGAGTGCACAGAAGAAGCGCCGCTTGACAGAACCTGGATTCCATGCTTACACTGATGGCGTCTTCTTCCCTGAGCACCTGCTCAGAGATCCGAGATGTGGGGCATGTACCATCTTCAAATCAAACAAACTCGCCAGTTTGCTCAGCGGCACCCCTGCGGTGTCGCTGAGTTTTTTTAATGCCGAATCACCCCGGAAGGGCCCGGAACACTGTCGGACCTGTGGCAAAGCGCGGCCTTTACTGCCGGGGGGGGAATGGCGCCTCCGGGGGCGGCTGATTTACACTGGAGCCAGTGCACTCGGTATCCAGTGAGGATGCCGCGCTGCCTGCAGGACCGGGAACACCCGGAACAGCCCGGAGGGCCACCAGACCGTTCGCGTTCACCCGATGTTTCTTTCCCCCTGCTTTCAGGGAACTCGCCGCAGGACCTCCAGTTTCCCCCGGAGGTTCGCGTCCGCGAATCCCAGGGAACGGAGAAAGGAGCGCCATGACCGCAAGCAACGCAAGCACCACCCAGGGCTGGGAGATCGCCAGCCGTATCATCCCCGCTGCCGAGGCGTTCATCCTCGGCCGGATTCGCGAGAAGCGCGTCCGGGTGCAGTCCGCCTTCCCCGGCGTCTGCGCCAGCCGGGAGCTGTTCGCTCTCGTGTTCAGCCAGACCTTCAGGCAGGACATCGAGCGCCAGGTCATCGGCCTGACGCCCGCGCCCGCCGAGCGACTGGCCCTGCAGGTCTACCTGCAGGAACTCATCCAGGAGTTGCACGAGGAGAATCTCCTCGACCGCAGTCAGTTCCTGGGTGAGATCGGGGCCGGCAACAGGCTGCTCCGGACGCTGGAAAAGCAGCACCAGGAGGAGCGCAGCGTGCTCACCTCCACCTTCGATACCGCGCTGGGCATGAGCTTCAATGCCTGCCACCAGCCGGTCGCCGTCGTCCGGGGAATCCGCGCATGATCGAGTATGTGAGAAACGTCCCCGGAGTGGAGTTTCAGTCACCCGACAGCGAGGCGCTCAAGACCTGGCTGGAAGGGAAGAAGAACATCGTCGCCGGGACGGGACACCGACCCAATAAGCTCCCGCCCCGGGCACAGACGGTCCTGCGGGATACTCCCGTACGTGGAGACTACGACAAGTTCGGTCTCCACACCAAAGAAGGTTGGGCACTGGCCGCAAGCGTGGCCCGTGACTACCTCACCAAGCTCGCACCGGACGGTGTGATCGCTGGAGGAGCGATCGGCTGGGACATGCTGGTCGCAGCGGCAGCCTGGAATCTGGGCCTGCCCATCTGCATGGCTATCCCGTTCGAGACGCAGGACAGCCGATGGCCCGACCCCAAGAAGCCGCACGGCGTTGCGGCACGCACCTGGGCACTGCAGTTGCAGCGCGCCAATATCGTGGTGGTCGTGACCCCAACTTCACAGTTGATTCCAGCCGGGCAAAATGTGCCTGACGAGAAACTGGTGAACCGGGCCATGGACGACCGTAATCAGTTTATGGTGGACTACGCCGACCATATCCTGGCGTTTCATAATGGCACCAGAGGCGGGACAGCGAACTGCCTGGATGCCTGCGAAAAAGCGGGGATGACCGTCGAGAACGGCAAGGTCACCAACGCCTGGAAAGGCTTCCTCGACGTCGTACTCCTCAAGGAGGAGTACGACCCGTTCGCCAACTTCTGAGCGAACGGCCTTCACCTGACTTCAGCAACCGGACTTCGGTCTGCGGTCCTGGAGTTCACCCCACCGCCCTGTTCGGACGTGTTCCGCCGAACGCAGGGAGCGATCAGAGAGCACTGGCAGCCGCTGAAGCTGCTGTTTGGGAAGGAACTGCTCCTTCCCGGCCGCCCGGAAATCCATTGTGGATTTCCGGGTTTTGCGTTACCGCTTCAGCTGGAACCCCCCTCGCTTGACCTGACAGGGGGGGGTCAGATTTCAAAGGGCGTGCTGCCGTATACTGGAGTCATAGGTTTCTGGCGAGACCTATTTGATGAGAAGTTCGGGTACCTATGCAAAGGAGGCCGCGCAACCCGCCGCTTCCACCCACACCACAAGGAGGTCGACCATGTCGACCAAGAAGAAGGCTGGTTTGAGCAATGCCGAAGTGTCCACCGCGCTGAACCTCGATAAAGAGATGGCGGAGGACCAGGGACAGGGCCTGGAAGGCCTGATGGACCTCAGGATCAGTCCTGAGGAGCAGGCCGAGGTGCAGAACCTCAGCCTCGAGCAGGCCGAGAACCTCGGCAACGAGGTGCTGACGCTGCTGACCGCCGAGGCGGAGCACGAGAGTGGCGAGGAGTTCGTCACGCTGGACCAGGAGGAACTGGCCCAGCAGCGCCACGAGGCGTTGATCGTCGCGGGCGCTCGCCCGAACGACAGCTTTCAGAAGCTCAAAGCGGAGATGCTGGCGAACTACAGCCCGCTGACCGTGTCGGACAGCATCCGGCATGGCCGGGCACTGCAGGACGTCATGCGCGAACTGAGTGTCCGCGCACGCGAAGACCGCGCGATCGATAAGGCCCAGCGGGCCGTCGTCAACGCGGAGGAAGCCCTGGAGGGCAGTACGCGCCGGTTGGAGCACCAGCGCGTCTGGGTGCAGAAACCCAGCAACAAGACGTCCAAGAAGGACGTCGAGCGGGGCGAAGTTCTGGTCGCCGACCGGAAGAAGGCCCTGACGCAGGCCCAGCTCCGAGTCAAGGAACTGGTGCAGGGTGGATACACCCACACCGACGAGCAGATTGCCGAGTACGAGGCGATCACGACGCTCCACCGGCAGCGGCTGCTCAGCGCGGTACTGCCGATTGCGATGGCGCTGGCCGCCATGAACGCCAAGGCGTTCGGCGGGAGCATCAAGGAGGCGTACACCGCCACCTGCGCCGCCGCTGAAGAGGCGGTCGAGGAGTGGATTCCGAGCGTGCTCGGGGTCGAAGAGTATGTGCACCACATGCTCAAGCGCAACATGGGGCGCATCATCGACACGGCCTCCGGAACCAAGTTCCGCAGGGGCCAGGACATCTTCGCCGTTGCCATCAGAGAGGCGCGCGGCACGAAGGAGAATTACACCTTCAAGCCGGAGGACATCCTCGAGCGAATCGAGGCGTTCTACGACAAGATGGGCCGGCCGCTCGCGAAATACTGGAGCGTCCGGTATGTCGAGCAGAGCTACGCTGCGCTGATCATGCGCAATCAGGACTCGCTCGACCAGACCAACGAGGAAGGCAGGAACATCTACCACGAGACGTTGGTCCGTGAAGAAGGCCACTGGGATTCCAGGGCCATCCGTGAAGCGACGGAGGAGTTCAACGAAGAGTTGAACACCAAGCTGTCGGTCACGCAGGTGCCGAACGACGACGGCACGTTCCGGAATCCGTACCTCAACACGATTCTCGCCGGCCTCCGGGACGGCAAGGACGAGGAGGGCGAAAATCCGGAGAATCGCCGCCCGGAGCTGATCATGCAGCTCATCGAAGCGGCCGAGCAGGCTGAGCAGACCGGTGTCGAAGGCTTCTTCGACGCGGCTTGCCTGATGATGGGAATTCATCCCGAGGATGCCATCCGCATCATCACGCCCGCCCGGCGCATCATGGCGCTCGTGAACAGCGAAGGCTGAGCACACACTGACAATCGTCAGCCCCCCAAGACTCCAGCGTTGACCTGACCAGGGCCACGCGGAGACGAAGACCCACCCGGCAACGGGACTGGACCTTCGCCTCCGCGAAGCCCGGTCCGTTGTCAAAGGAGTACCACCATGTCGAATGTCACCAGCACCACCGAAACCGTCAGCAACGAGATCGCCCTCACCGCCCGCCTCAGTGGCGAGCGCCTGCAGGCGCTGCAGACGGAGATGGACGCTCAGCCGACGACCCAGTCGCTGGCCAAGCGTCAGATCGCCGAGGCGTTCAAACCGACGCACGACGGCTTCATCGATACTGACCGGGTGATTCGTGCCCTGTCGTGGAAGACCAATGGCGCTCAGGACATGAGCAGCCTGGTGTTCCACCGGTCCCTGATGGACCTGATCGACCTGCAGTGGGTCGAGAAGAACATCAAAAAAGGCGAGGCGATTGCCGCCGAGCACGAGGTGGAGACGACACGGCTGCACCAGAAGGCCGCGCAGGGCAGGAAGCGGCTGGAGGAGCAGCGGCAGGTTGAACTCGCACCGTTCAAAGCGGCAGTGCGAGCGGCCAACGAGGCCGTGGGAACCCGCGCTCAGAAGGCCCCTGCGATCGAGCAGGCCAGAGCAGCCTTGAAAGCGGCAGAGAAGGCCGCAGAAGTCACCTTCAAGGAGAAGGAAGTGGTCTTGAAGGAATGGTTGCAGCGGAACGTGGCAGCCATCAACGCCCACCGGACGAACGCCCTCAAGGCGATGTGGAACGGCCAGTTGACCGCGCCGTCGGCGAGATACGGACAGCTGGGAGACCAGGTGTTCGAGGGTGTGTTCAGACTCGCTTCCGAGGAAGTGAACAACGCGGTCGTTCCGCGTGGGTACACCTCCATCGAGGCGGGGTACGTGGTCCCCAAGAACCCGATCAGCACCAATGTGCTGAACGGCTACCTGGAGGATAACCGGGAACTTCCCGGTTGCGTCGCCGCCCTGGCGATGCTCGACACCCTGACGCCGTCCATTCGGCCGAGGGAGGGCAGCGGAGAGGAAAGCTCCGCGCAGTACGCGAGGAGTGAAGAGCGGACCAATCCGGTCTTCATCGCCCTGGAGGACGCTGGAGCGTTCGTACGCGACGTGCTCGCAGAGTTCCGCCGCGCAAACGGCGACATGGACTTCGCCGCACAGAGCAAGATGAAGGGCGACGAGCGCCCGAGCAGGAGATTGCTGGGCATCAGTGCAGAGTTGAGGGCTGCCTTCGAGTTCGCTGAACTCGTAGAACGCGTCCAGGTGCCGGTCGGCATCTATGCGGACGACGTGGACCCCGACCTGATCGCCTATGAGAAGAAGTCGCGTGCGACCATCGACCGGACGTACTGGGAAAACCAGTACACCATTCGCTCCGAAGCGGCGATCAAGAGAATCGCCAAGCGCCGGAACCTGATCCGCTTCACGCAGGGTATTATCCAGGGTGGCGTCTCTGTCACGAACACCGAACTCCTCGCCGCAGCGCAGGAGCAGGTAGACAGGGCCAGCAATGAACTGGCGAGACTGCGGGTCGCGAACCCCGAGTTCACGTTCCACAGGGAAGTACAGGACCTGACCGTTCAGCGGACGCAGGCCAAGAGCAAGACGCTGAACCTCGGTCTGCGCGAGCAGATCAACGGCCTGAAAGACCTTGGCGCTCAGGGCTGGCACGACCAGAAGGTCGCGCGGGCCGAAGCGGAACTCCGGGACGCCAGAAGCGCTCTCGAACTGGCACGCAAGCCTCACCGCAACGGTGATGACGTGTCCAGAATCAGCCACGAGGTGCAGTTGAAGCTCGACGCGGCGTACGCCACGATCGATGGCCTCGGCGGAACCAACGGGCACTTTCAGTACCTGCACATCAGGAATCAGTTGGAGACCCTGGTGCAGCAGGCGATCAGAAAGCAGGACCTGCTTGATCAGACGATCAAGGGGAAAAATGCCGTCGATGAGAAAGACCTCGCGCTCCAGGAGGAGACTGTCAAGCGGACGCTGCTGCTGCAGCACCGCCTGAACGAGCACGAAGTGCTCGGTGCGGACGGCTGGTATCGCCAGCAGCTCGCAGAGGCGGAAGGCGTTCTCGCCCGGGTCCTGAGTGACGCCGGGGTGACCGAGATGGAAGCAGGGGCCCTGACCGAGCGTCAGGCCAACAGCGCGGTCGCCAGAGGCCTGATGAAGGAGATTCAGGCAGAAGCGGCCCTGGACCGCGGCGTGAAGGACGCCAAGTTCAGAATGTATGGAGCTTCCAAGCTCGCCAGCATGGTCAGGAAGGACAACAGCGTCCGCAACTGGATCGACCGCCTGAACGGCATCAAAGCCGAACTCGCGCGGTACGACGCCGATTACGGCATCGATGTCGATCTGCTGGTCGCCAAGCTGGCCGACTCCCTGGTGGGTCTGCGCATCGAGCGCGCCACCGTCACGTACAGCAGCAGAGACGGGTACTTCTTCACCGTGGACATGGATGATTTCCGTGAGCGTCAGGCGGAGATCACCACCGTCGGTGCGGTCGAACTCGAAGCGCCGGCCATTGCGGTCGATTACAGCGACGAAGCCGCCGCTATCTGAGCAGTTTGAGGGCGCGTCACTCCGGTGACGTTCCCTCCCTCACCGGCCCGTTCAGGCGCTCTTCCTGAACACAGGCTGCGACCCAGAGCCCAGGTCCGGCAGCCCGCCAGACCGCCCGCACCGGAATTGCTCCGGCCCGGTAACCCGAACCTCCTCTTTTGGAAGTTCGGGTTTCTTTTTGCCTGTGAACCCTGCTCTTGCATGTTTCATCTCGCGCACCGACGCTGAAGTCATGAATCCTCTTCGGGCGCTCTCCAACCTCCTGACCAACAGAATTTACAGCCCGTCCTTCAAGAACAGCGCCACGGCCCGTATTCCGTACTGGAACATGTACGACGGCGTGGTCTTCAACCGGGCAAAAACGGCGGAAACGGCCTTCGAGTTTCGGCCGCCGTCCGGCATCGCCGTGACGGACGAGGAGCGGATGATCCTCTCCGAGAGCGTGCGGGGCATGCTGACCACCGCCCTGCCGGAACGCTGCCGCCTGCGCCTGATCGTGGAGTGTGGGGAACTCGGTGCGGTCGACCTGCTGCGCCCGGAATACGACCTGCTGTCCGAGAACGAGATCCTCGCCGAGATGGAAACGCAGCGCAAGGCGCTGGACGACCGCATGCGCCGCAGCGGGCAGCTGCGCAACTGGCGGTACATCGCCGTGATCCGCATGCCGGAGAAGTTTCGTCCGCTGGCGAACCTGCTCAACCAGGACCCCACGCCATTCACCACCGATCAGCTCGACCGTGAGGTGCGGGAGGCGCAGCGGGTGCGGCAGCAGGTGATGGGCAGCTTCGAGGTGGCCGGCTACGACGTGGCACCGATGGACAGCCAGGATGCCTATGAACTGATGGTGCGTTGGTTCAACCCGAACCTGGCGGGCGTGCCGCTGCGACCGGTGGAGACCGAGGCGCTGCCGCCGAGCATGGCGCGCGACGACCTCGCCAAGCGCCCGCAGGCCATGACCGGCACGCTGCGCGAGCAGGTCACCATGAGCGACATCTCCACCAGCGAGTACACCCACCTGGTGGTCGGCACCAAGCAGGTGCAGACCATGAACCTCCGGTACGGCGGCAAGTACACCTTCGCCGGCATCATCGAGCCGCTGACCAACGTGATGTCGCAGTTCCGCTTCTGGCTGGTGATCGACCTGAAACGCGAGGACCAGATCGAGCGGCGCAAGAAGATGAGTTCTCAGGCGCTGGACGCCCTGAACGCCGCCACCGACCCCGGCAGTTCGATCGGCGGTCAGCCGGACATCTCGAACGCGGCCATGTTCCAGAATTTCGCCGAGACGGTCGGCATCCTCGAGCGCGACCAGGAGCAGGTGTTCACCACCGGGCTGTCGATGGTCGTGATCACCGACAAGGACGACGACCGAATCCGGGCGGCGGAACTCTTCGCCAGCCAGGCCAGCCAGCTCGGCGGCGCGATTCCGCTGGTCGGAACGGCGCAGAACCTCACGCAGTACCTCGACCACCTGGCACCGTTCAGCGGCACGGACAATGCGTTCATGAGCGACGCCCTGTCGAGGAACGCGGCCGACTTCGCGCCGCTGGTGGCCCCCTACCAGGGCAGCCTGAAGCCGGTGATCGTGCTGAACAGCCGGATGGGCACGCAGATCGGCATCAACCCGGCGGACAACACCAACAACAGCGGCATCCTGGTGCTCGGGCAGGCGGGGTCGGGCAAGACGATGCTGACGCACGAACTGCTGGCCGGGTACTGCCGCATCAACGTTCCGATGCTGATCATCGACCAGAAGAGCGATTACGAGAACTTCGTGACCCTGGTCGACGGGCAGTACATCGACTTCACTCCCGGCGCGATGGTCAACGCGCTGGACGGCAGTGGGCGCAAGGAAGCGATCTGCTACAACGCGTTCGAGCTTCCGGTGCCGTACAGGGACGAGAACGGCGTCCTGACGGACGGCATGGACGACCACAAGATGTTCCTGATGGCCTACCTCAAACGGCTGATCAACGAGCCTGTGACCGGCACGGAAGGCACCGTGCTGTCGTTCGCTCTGGACCGCATGTATGAGGTCACGGCGACCCGGGAGATGACGCACGAATCGCCGAACCAGCCGACCCTCAAAACCTTTCTCGAGAACCTCGAGCGCCTCAACCGCATCGGCGACCGGCCGCTGACGCAGGAACTCAAGGACGCCTCGAACCGGCTGCAGAACATCCTGATCAAGTACATCGGCGAAACCCCGCTGGGACGCTTCCTGGACGGTCAGAGCAATGTGCACGTCGACAACCCCATCACGGTGTTCAACATCTCGCGCATCAACGACAACGAGCAGGTCAAGGCCATCGCCATGCTGCTGCTGACGCGCATCGTCAGCAAGCGCATGACGCGGGACACCAAGCCGAAGGTCATGCTGATCGAAGAGTTGGGCGTGCTGCTCCAGACGCCGGAGGCCGCAAACTTCGTGAGCCGCATCTACAAGATCGGCCGCACGTACGGACTGATTCCGATTGCCGTGAGTCAGGAGCCGAAGGAGTTCGAGTCGGCACCGGGCCTGCTGAACAACATGTCGGTGGTGTTGATCGGCACCCTGGTGCCGACCGAGGCCAGGCGCGTGGTGGAACTGTTCAACCTCGACGCCTCGGTGGAGAACACCATCATGAACCTCGGCGGCATCAAGAACGTCTCCAAGGAATACCTGGTGCTCAGCCAGACAGTAAGTCGCCCGGTGATGACCGGCAGTGTGGCGTCGCTCCAGCCGACGTCGGCGCTGTACTGGGCGGCGAGTTCCAACCCCAAGGACCGCCTGGTGCGGCAGGAGACCATCGCGCGGGTCGGCGGGAACCGGCTGGCCGCGTACCGCATCCTCTCCAGGTCGGACGCCTGAGCAGCGGGGGGTGGCCCTCAGTCCCCCCCTCCCCCCCCCAGCGCGGCGGCGCGGTGGACGTGGCGCGGCGAAGACGCCTCCGGTCGTCCCCAGGTAAGCTGAAAACCAGCCCCCACCTGCCGGACTTCACCGCGCAGCACGTCCGGCAGCGCAGCCGCCGCACGGCCCCCACACCGCACCGTCCACTGTCTGAGACGCACCCAGTCTGAGGCGCACCCAGGAGACACCATGAACATCCGAACCCGTACTTTCCGTTTCCTGCTGACCGGACTGGTGGTCAGCACCCTGGCGGTCGGCGGCACCAGCCAGGCGCAACTGGTCACCGCCGCGCAGGGCGCTCAGGTGACCGGATACATCAAGCAGGTATCCGGCTGGCTGACGCAGATCCAGCAGATCATCGACATGAAAGACAGATTGTTCGATTCCAGTCACTGGGCCGACCTGATCAGCCAGCAGAAGCAGAACCTGGCAAAATATGCCGGTCTGAACAACGTCAACCTGGATGACCTGCAAAACGTCTACGCCCAGTTCCAGTCGGTTCAGAGCCGAATCGCCGGACTGAAAAACGAAATCGGCACTCAGAGCAACACCCTCTGGAACAACCTCTCCGCTGCCGCGCTGGACCCGAACGACATCACCGGCACCATGGTCGGCCTGGCCCCCGACCTCGCGGCGACGCAGGACCAGGCGGCGTCGACGGTGGCTGCGGCCAACGAGGACGGCAAGCAGGTCGTGCAGGCACAGGCGGACAGTGCGACTGCCCAGAAGAACAGCATGGACACGGCCGATCAGGTCGCCAAGCGCAGCGTGGAAAGCCTGAAGAACTCGACCGACCTCGTGCAGTCCGCAGCGAACGCGCAGTCAACCAGGGAGGTGACGCAGGTGGTCGCGCAGGGCGTGGCCCAGCTGGTGGCCGACAACGCGCTTAACAACACGGCCATCACCGCTTCGCTGGCGCAGTCGGCCAAGCAGAGCGAGATTCTGAACGGGTCGATGACTGAACTCGTGAAGGACCGGATCGAGGAGCGCAAGTCGCAGGCGCTGGCGGCCGCTGCGGAGGTGGACGCCCAGACGCGAATGGCCGAGCAGCAGGGACAGAACGTCGGGACGGTGGTTCAGGCGCTGTCGTCCAGCCTCGACCTGACACAGAACCAGCCGCTGACCCTCGACATGTCGATGCTGCAGCCGTGAGCCCAGCCTGTGCGGACCTCCCTCCCCTGTTCCCCAAGGACACCGATGATGAATAAACCTTCGCCCAATCACTCGTTCCGCCGCCGCTGGGCCGCCGTCCTTCAGACGCTGACCCTGATGGTGGCCCTGCTGACCATGCTGGGCGTCAGCGGCCAGGCGTCCGCCGCCACGGCCCTGACGCCGGACCAGGTGGCGGCGCAGGCCTGCGCCGTGACCCCAGCGAAGCTGCCGAAAGCCACGCCGTCGACCACCACCTCGGCGACGACGATTCCCAAGATCAACATGGACCAGATCATCCCCAATCCGGGATGCTGGACCGCCACCTTCAGCAGCAAGCTGCGCAAGGCGAACCTCTACCCGCAGTTCTGCGGGTTCGCCATGACCATCTGCTTTGTCCTGACGGTGCTGGGCATGATGCAGTCGGTGTGGGTCAAGCACTCGCTCGGCGGGGCGTTCAAGATGCTGATCATCGGTGCGCTCTGCACGGCCAGCATCGCCGACCTCCGGGTCGGTGGCCCGCTTTCGAGCATTCCCAATCTGGCCTTGACGACCTTCGTGAGCGCCTACAACTCCAGCAACAAGGCCGCTTCAGCCGTCTTCGGCGACCAGATGAACAAGGACTCGGCTGAACTGGCGAAAGCGTTCGCGCAGTACATCGCGAACACCACCATCGCTTCACGTTCGATCGCTTCGATCAACTTCGCCAAGATCACCCAGGACAGTGGCGCGAACAGCCAGGTGGTCAGTGACGCGATGTCCCAGGCCAGGAAGAGCGGGGATGCGATGGCTGCGAGCGTCGGCACCCAGAGCTGGGTGGTGATCATCGCCTACATCATGATCATCAGCCTGTTCATGGTCTACGCAGGCATCATCTTCGTGATGGGCGCGACGCTGGTGCTGTCGATCTTCGTGTTGCCGTTCGCGGTGGCCGTGATTCCGCTGGGCAGCATGCAGGCCGTTCAGAAGCTCGCTTTCACCTGGCTCGGCACCGGCCTGACCGCGGCGATCATCCCGTTCGTGTTCCTGGGCGTCACCAACCTGGCGTTCGGGCTTCCGCAGCACATGATCCTGACGATGGTTAAACAGCAGAACCTCAACGCCAATGAATTCGCCACGAAATACGCAGCCCAGGCCGCCAGCTGTAAGAACAGGGCGACCTTCGACATCAGCCGGGCCTTCACCGATCAGCAGTGCACCCAGACGGGCACCTTCGTCGGTTCGCTGACCGAACTCGGAAAAGAAGGCATCAACATCATGTTGATCGTCATCCTTTCGGTGGTGTCGTTCGTGGTCGGCCTCGGCATCGCCGGAGCGGTACTCAAGCAGGCGCAGGGTCAGATGACCGGGGTGATCGGCGGCATGGCCGGCAACTTCGGCGGGCTGGCAGAACGAAGTCCGCTCGGCAAAATTGCCGGGGCGGCCACCTCGGCTGTTTCTGGAGCGCTGACCGGCGCGGCAGCGGCCGCAGGCGCGGCACGCGATGTCGGACGCATGGGCGGCGGCGTGGCCGCAGCGGGCATCGGGGGCATGCAGAACCTGGCCGCCACCGCAGGCGAACTGCACGCCGGCTACAAGAACCGCGGCAGCGGTCAGATGCCGAACATTGGCAAGGCCAACGAGTCGGCCGGCGCTGCTGGAGCGGGCACAAAAACCGGCGATGCAGGTCAGAGCAAGAGTGCTGGAGCAGGCGACAGCACCGGAACAGGCACCGGTACGGCCGCTAAAGACAGCAGCGGGGCGGCCAAAAACACGGCGGCTGGAGACGGCACCGGAACGGCGTCCGGCACTGGAGCGGCCAACACCGGCGGCGCAGCAGTGGAAAGCACACCCAACAGCAACGGAGCGGACGCCAACGCGGGTGGCAGCACCAGCAGCGCACCCGGCCAGCACAGCGCAGAGGGCACCGCAGGAACCGGAGCGGACGCAGGCGAAACGGCGGCCAGGAACACGGGCGGAGACGCTGGCCTCTCCGCAGCAGGTGAGACCTCAGGTCCGGCCAGCAAAGGCCCGGCAGTGGCCATGGGCGGCACCGAGGAGGCTGGAACCGCTGGAAGCAGCGAGCAGGGTGGGGCAGCGACCGAAACCAGCACGGCCGGCACCGATTCGTCCACCATGGTCAGTGCGCCTGAGGGCGTCGAGACGAGCAGCAGCGTGGGCAGCGACGAAGCGCCCGAGGCGGGCACGGTGGCGACTGGCGGCGAACCCGCTGCGGTGACCGGCAGCGATGCCCCGGCCGAAGCGGGCACCAGCAACGACGCGGCCCCAGACAGCGCAGCAGGCGAAACCGCCGCCGCCGGTACGGCCGCCGCGTCTGCCGAGGCAAATCAGGGTCCGGACCGTCCCTCGGTCAGCGACTACTACATGGCAAAGAGGAGCCAGTTCAACGACTTCAGGGAACGTGTCCAGGCCCGCAAAGAACAGAACGCCAGTGGCGGTGCCGGGCGTCTGGCGGAGAACGCCAAGAACAGGCTGCGCGAAGGCAACGACAACAGCAACCCCAACTTCCGTGCGGTCCGTGCAGCGCAGGAGCGGGACGCCCGCTTCCGTGCAGAGGCGGACGCTCCTTCGAACGGGGCCCGCCCCGGCTCGAAGGAAGCCAAGGACGTCCCCACCAACCGGCAGGTGAAGCGTGAACCGGAGCAGGCCGCCGCCGCGCGGGTCCAGGCGTACAACGAGTACCAGCAGGCCCAGCGGCAGGAAGCGCGCAATCAGGTCGAAACCAATGTGCAGGGCGGTACTCGGGACCGGGAGCAGGCGCTGCGCGACCATGAGCAGCGTGTCGGCGCGGGGCCGCAGCCGGGCACCACTCCGAACGCCTGGAACAAGGACACCCAGGACCAGATGATGCAGCAAGACGAGCAGGGTCCGGTCGCCCACAATCATCAGGAGGAGACGGACCGGGTGGGCGGACGGGAGAACATCGCCGAGGAGGAGAAGAGCGGTTGATCACCTGACCACCCCTCACCAGCAGACAGAAGCGTGCCCCCGGAACATCAGGGGGCACGCTTCTGTCTGACCCTCAGGGCCTGAACCACGCCGTAGCAAGGGGCGGGCGGCAGCACCCCCCCCCGAACACCCCCCTGTGCGGACCCGGCACCGCCGCTCTGCCTCTATGCGCGCAGGGTCGTCCCCACGGATGATAACGCCATGTCTCTTTATGCTGAACCGACCACCCAGAAGGTGGTGAAGCCCTCCCAGATGCGGTTGGTCACCTGGGCGCTCGGGGTGTTGTTGCTCTGTTACGTCGGCTGGGCGACCAACCGGTTCATGGCGGTCCAGACCGAACTTGGAAAGGTGCTGGCGACCGCACCGATGCGGTCGAACGGCAAGATCACCACCTGGGGAACGGTGCTGCATACTCCGGGCCCGGCTGCCCTGGCCCTGCGCTGCCGATTCGACAAGAACTGCGCTCCGTGGGTCAACGCCAGAAGTGCGGAGCAGTACCCGCTCGAGTGGGCGGGCGGAGGCGCCGCGCTGCTCCTGCTCGCCTGGATGTTTGCGATGGGACAGATGCAGACCGGGCTGACCCGCAAGAACCCTGGTCAGGGCCACTGGGCGTCCAGGGAGGACCCGGACATTGGGGAGCTTCTGGAACGCACCAACGGCATCAAGCGCAGGTTCAAGCTCGACCGCGACAATCCCCGGACCCTGTACCTCGGTCACATGGTGCCGTACGACAAGAAGACCAAAACGCACCGCTACGACGACGTTTCGGCCATCATGATGCCGCAGAGCAACCGCTTCGAGAACCTCCTGGTGCTCGGCTCGCCGGGCAGCGGCAAGACGAGAGGTATTTTCCAGCACAACCTGATGATCGACGCCTACCGCGAGACGACGGCCGTGGTGCTCGACCTGAAGTTTCCGCAGACCGACTCGAGCTTCTTTTCGTTCATCGGCATCTTTGCGGCCCTCGGACGTCCGGTCTACACCTTCACACCGTTCAGAAGCACCTCGATGCGCCTGCCGCTGCTTCAGGGCATCAATAACATCACCGACGCGCAGAGCCTCGCCCGAGCGATTATTGCACCCCCGGAACACTCGCCGGAGAGCGGTGAATACTTCAAAGATAACGAGCGCAATGCCTTATCCGCGATGGTCCTCGCCGTTTCTGCCAGTCCCACGCCGACCATGAAGGAACTGCACCGCCTGGCAAATTTCAACGTGGCGGAACTCGAAGCCTGGTACCGGGTGCAGGTGGACCCGGACGTCCGGCAGGCCGTGAAGTCGATCTTCGATCAGCGCGAGGACGGCATCGCGTCAATTTTGAACGGCATCAAGAACAAGTTGCAGATCTTCGCGAACCCGAACGTCGCGCGCGCCACATCGTCCGAGGAGGGCGAGGACATCGATCTGCACGCGATGATCGAGGGCGGCGGGCTGCTGTACCTCGGCTTCGAGCAGGACCACATGCAGGACGGCACAGCCGCCGTGCTGGTGCCGCTGATCAAGCGCCGGCTCGATCAGGCGCTGCTAGAAGTGGCCGGGCGCTCACCGAAGGGCAAGCTGATCATTCCGTTGACGTATTACTTCGACGAACTCGCGAACATCCCGCGTCTGCCGTACCTGATGAACAACGCCAGCAGCCTGCGTTCACGCCGCGCCGGACTGTTCCTCGGCGTGCAGAACAGCGAGCAGGGCGGCCTGGTCTACACCGACAAATACTGGAACGCGCTCGCCACCAACAACCTCGGCACCAAAGTCGAGTTCCTGTGGGGCAGCGAGGGTGAGAGCATGAAGATGCTGGCCGAGAAGCTCGGTCAGGAGACCTACGAGGAGGACTCGGTCAGCGAGAGCAAGCACCCGTGGTTTTCGACCCCCTGGGCGGCCGAGAACCGCAAGGGCACCAGCGTCAAGCTGGTCAAGCGGCCGCTGATGAGCGAGGAGGAGATCGGCCGCGCTCCTAGGATGCATGCGGCGGTCAAGGCCAAGGGCCACAACTGGGCGCTGGTGGTCACGCCCGGCATCGAGGAGGAGTGGTTCGAGGTCCGCACGCTCGACGGACGGCACGTGACCCTGAAAAACCAGATGTATGAGATGTACCGCAATATCAAGCACCTGGACCTGGTCGAAATTGCCAACCAGCGGTTGGCCTTCAATGCCATTGAAGTGCAGGCTGGCGCGGCACCGAAGATGTCGAAGGACGCCACGGAGATGTTCTCGGACTGGCTCGACCATCTGTCCCGCCGGGGTGTGAAGGCCAGAATTCAGCGCAACGAGAAGAACAAGGTGAAGGTCATGATTCAGATCGAGAGCATGCCGGAGGAACTGCGCAGCGCCTCGGTCCTGAACTACCTGCATGCACAGCAGTGGCTGAACTTCTCCGAGAACGAGCGGGAGGTGACGATCACCCAGGCGGGCGTCGGAGTGCTCGGCAAGGGACGGATGATGCAGCTGCGCGGCCTGGCGACCACCGGCCTGGCGCGGCACTGGCTGCGCCTGCATCCGAACGTGGTGGCGAACCTGGACCCGGAGATCGGCGTGGCCGAGGAAGGCGTCCAGAGCGAACCGCGGGCGTACTACACGGCCGAGTCGGTCAGCCTGCCGTACAGCGTGGTGCGCGAACTCTACAACACGATTCCCGAGGGGCTCGAGCGCGTCAGGAAAGGCAAGGACGACCTGATCGTCATTCCGCTGAACGACCCGGCGAGACTCGAGGCGGCCATCGACGCCAGCAAGGCGAAGGAGAACGCGGAGAAAACGCCGCAGACTACGGCCGAGCAGGCCACGGCCGAGCAGGGCGGCGGGGAGCAGCAGGAGCGCCACGCCACCCCCAACCTTCAACTGTCCCAGGAACCGCAGGCACCCAGGGCCCCCGGACTCAAGCTCAAGCCGAGGAGCGAGCGCCCGGCCGAGAGTGCCCCGGTGTCCGGTGCCGGGGAGGAGACCTCGGACAGCCCGCTCGACACGCCCACGTTCCGGCAGGCCGAGACGCCCGCGCCCTCGGAACTCGACGCGGCGATGGACGCGCTGCTCGGTCGGCCGGCGACGCCGGTGACCCCTGGACGCCACGTGCCGCTCGGACAGGAAACCAGCCACAACTGGCGCGCGGAGACCTGGATCAGCGAACCCGGGGACGAGGAGGAGCGCGACCGTGAGGAGCGGCGACTGAGGCAGGCCGAGGGCAGCCTCGCCGTCGGCGAGGACCCCGTCCGGCCTGGGGGCGTGCGCCCACCGATCAGCGACGACGACTTCACCGAGGACGGCTTCGGCGAGGACCCGCTTCAGGCCGCTGCGGACGCCATGGCGAGGGAGCGTGCCCAGCGCAACGCAGACCTGGACACGTCCGCCAGGGAAACCCAGGGCAAGGACCGTGCGCCACGCGGCGGCAAACCGGAAGGCAAGTCCGACGCCGCGTCACGGACCAGTAAGAGCAGAAGCAGCCGCAAGCCGGAGGCTGGGACCGCCGGCGGACGCGGCCAGGACGCCAAGAAGAAGCCGGGCAGTCCCGCCGGTGGACAGATGGTCACGCCGCGTCAGCCGCCGAGCGTGCCGCATCAACTGAGCATGTTCGACAACATGATCGATACTGGACCAGGACCGGAAACCGATTCCGGTGAGGAGAGAGACCATGACGAGGACTGAACGACGAACCGACCCCGCCCGCGCGAGCAGAAACCCCGAATCCGTGCCGCGCCTTCAGGCCAGGGGATGGCGCACCCTGGGGCAGACGGCCGCCCTCCTGCCAGCGTTGCTGCTGTCCGCTCCGGGCGTGCTGGCACAGGCCGTGGTTCAGCCGGTCGCGCTGCCCACCGCGTTCCCGGCTCCCCAGGCGGGGTCGGCCATGCAGACCACCGCTGTTCCGTCTGCCCTGACGGCGGCGTCGGCGTCGTCCGCCGTGGTGCTGTATGCGCCGAACCTGACTCGCCCGGACGTCGCCGAAGCGCTGCGCAAGGCGATGCTCGGGCAGGGCACCCAGGTGTACCTGATCACCACCCGGGCGGGCCTGTACAACGCCGGGGGCATTCCGTTTCACCTGGCGCTGGCGGGCGCGACCGTCTACCTGATCAAGGCCCCGGCGGACAGCCTGCCGTTCCTGGTCACCGACGGCGCGACGGCCGAGGGCCCGGCGGTGCAGCAGCCGGGCGGCGGCGCGGTGTTGACGTCCAACGCGCGGGCCGCCCAGTTGCGTCTGTGGTCGCAGAGCGTGACCCGGAGTGTCAAGCCGGTGGCGCTCGAGGAAATCGTCCACACCTGGATCAGTACCGTCCTGCACCTGCAGACGAAATGAACAGGTGTTTCGTTCCGAAAACAGCGGCCTGTCCGGTGAACATCTTCTGTGTTCGCAGCGAAACAGGCGACCCGCTGCACCGACAGGAGCGGCCGCACTTGCAATCCCCATCTCGCGCATCCACCGTTGGAGTATGCCAATGAAGCTGAACGTCCCCGTCCGTGCACTCCGTCACCGTCTTGCCACCCTGATCAGCAGCGCAGAGGTCTGGCTCAGCGCCCTGAGCCTGCCGCAGCGCAGCGCCAGCAGCAGGAGCAGCTTCTTCCTCGGGACCGCCGGTGGCGTCCTGGTGCTGTGCGCTGTGACCGTCCCGGCGTACGCTCAGAGTGGCAGCAACCCTTACCTGGGCAACCCGGCCATCCGGATGTACAACCTCTCGCAGGTCACCAACGCGCCAGGCCTGATCGACGTGCCTCAGGGTGACATCGTGACGGTGCAGCTGCCCCTGGCGGTCGCCACCTACGTGCTGGCACACCAGGAGTGGTTCCATGTCGAACTCGACAGCGACACCGCGTACATCTCCGCCCTGGCGAACAACGGCCGCAGCACCCTGGTCCTGCGCCTGAGCGACGGCACGCTGGTCCGCTGGGTGCTGAACGCCACCAAGTCGGGCGCGGTCGGAAAAGGCATCACCGTGTTCGATGACCGCAATTCGGGCAACTACGCCAAGGGCACGCCCATGACCAGCATGAAGACCCCGGTCACGGCCGCGCAGGCGATCGTTCCCGCTTCGAGTGTCAACACGCCGATCAGCGTGCTGGCGCCGCAGGAAGGCGATGCCAGCAGCGCCACCGCCGCGCTGCAAGACGCCCTGAAGCGCCTCTCGGTCTACTCGGCCAAGCGCGTGACCGCCACCCTGAACGCCCGCCCCTCGACCCGTGAGGTGGAAGTCAACCTGACGAACGTCACGGCCAAGGACCTGACCCTCAGCGGCCAGAGTGCGGCCCTTTGGATCGACGGTGAAGCCGTAGCGGTCAGCGCCCCGAACGTCATCCTGAAGGCCAACAGCACCCAGCGCGTGCTGCTGCGCCTGTCACAGGACGTGACCGACGAGCAGATGCTGCGCCTCGCCTGGACCGCAAGCGACGGCGCAACCAACGTACTGGTCGAGGCCGGCCAGTGAAGCGCGTCCGCACCCTGGTCGTCTCTGCGCTGCTGACCGTCCTCGGCGCGGGCGTCCTGACCGCCTGCGGCGAGAGCGAACTGCCCGGCACCAAAACAACCACGCCCACTGCCGGCAGCCTGCTGATCGCCGTGTCTCCAGACACGGCCACCATCACCGCCGTGGCGAACACCTCGAAGCAGACGTACACCCTGAAAAGCAACACCGAACTGAGCTTGCCGGCCGAGACCTACCTGGTGACGCTCAGCGAGACCGGCTACGTCACGCAGACGGCCAGCCTGACGGTGGTCGAAGGCAAGACGACCACCGCCGCGTACACCCTGACGCCCAGCGCGGCCACGCCCGCCCAGTAGGGCGCTACCCTGGGAGGACGGCGGACGGCAGAACACTGTCGACCGCTGGCCTGTGATGGTCGCCCGTGTGGGCACGTCCAGACGGACAGTTCCAGCCGGGCGACCAGGACATCACCGGACCCCTCCCCCACCCCCATACGGGGAATCCGTCATCAGATCAAGGAGAACCACCTGTGAACGACGCCACGCCAACCACCATCTTCCAGGGTCTGCTGAACCGCCTGCCGGTGCGCCGGCTGCTGCTGAGCGCGGCCCTGTCAGCAGGGGCCAGCGCGGCCCAGGCCAGGGAATTGACCACCCAGGCGGAACCGGCCACCCAGCCCGCACAGATCGACCAGCTCCAGAACACCCGGATGGGCCCGTACCAGTTGGCAGAAGGTGACCGGTACGCCCAGGCCGCTCCGGTCCGCACCGCTCAGGTGAGTACCCCGGCACAGGTGAACACGCCGCCCGTGGGGCAGGCCACCCCAGTCCAGGCCACCCCAGTTCAGGCAGCTCCAGTCCAGGTGACCCCCGTCCAGTCCACTCCGGTTGCCCCTGTCAGCACGCCTGCACCGACCACGCCAGTGACCGTTGCTCCGGTGACCGCGCCAGTCACGGTGACCCTCACCGATGTCCCGGCCGACCACTGGGCGCGTCAGGCGATCAAGGTGCTGCTCGCCAAGGGGTTGCTGAAAGGCTACCCGGACGGCAGTTTCCAGGGCAACAAGCCGATCTCGCGCTATGAGGCGGCCACGATCTTCGCCAAACTGCTTGACAGTGGGGCACTGCAGGGGGCCGGACTGAACTCGGCGGACATGACGGTGGTCGCCCGCGGCCTAGCGGAAGTTGCCGATCAGGTGATGGACGTCAGCAGACGCCTCGGCACCGTCGAGGCGCAGAGCGCGTCGCGCGAGGCCCGGATGCTGCACATTGAGCAGCAGGTCGTGCAGATGACCACCCTGCTGGCGAGCGTCGTACCGGACCCCGCCGCCAGCGGGCGCCTGAACGCGGTCGAGAGTGCCGTGCAGGCGCTGCCGGGCGTGCTGGTCGGCAAGGCGACCGTCGAGGACCTGACGGCGCTGCGGACCAGCAACGACGCCCTCACCGCGCAGCTCAGCGCCCTGACCGCCCGCGAGCAGGCGCTCGAGGACCGATTGACCGCCCTGCAGGCCGAGAAGGCCGTGCAGGCGACCCTGCCGGCGGCGTTTCCGGAACCCGTGCCGGCCCCGCCGGAAGGACCGAAGCGCTTCTCGGCGACGGTCGGCGGCACCGGCACGGTCACTGCGTCGGGGCTGCGGTACGGCGTGGAGGCTGGACTGAGCGTGGGCCACGTCCTGGGTCCGGTCGGCGCTCAGGTGGAAGTCTTCAGCCGCCCGAGCGCCCAGGCGATCGGCGCGTCGGTGGCGGTGAACGCCAGCTTCAACGCGGCCGGGCTGGAACCGTACGTGGGCGCAGGGGCGGGCATCGTGCTCTCCCCCAGCCGCGCGGACGTCACGACCAAGACCTCCGACACCTTCGCCCTGGCCCTGGTGGGCGTGAACTACCCGCTGAACGACAGCCTGGGCCTGTACGCCCAGGGAGACGCGCGGTACTTCTTTTCCAGCAAAGGCTACGGCACCGGTCTGGAAACCCAGGCGGGCAGCACCCAGGGAGGTGTGGGCGTCGGATTCAAGGTCGGCATGCGGTTCTCGTTCTAACCCCCTTTTCCGTGCCCGGACGTCACGTTCCGGGCGCGGATCGTCTCAGGAGACGCCATGACCCACACGCCGCAGATCCTGTGCCGGGCAGCTGTGCTGCTCGGCTTCGTCCTGTCTGCCCTTGCGGCGGCCCAGGCGGCCACCCCTGCAGGTGCGCCCGCGTCCAGCGGCAGCACCCCGAAGCCCGGTGAGGGCTACGTCAGCCTGATCGACCAGGGGGGCTTCACGCCGTCCAGGGCGTACCGCATCCTGCCGTTCGTGGAGTTCCAGCAGGTCGGCACCGACGACAAGGTCGAACTCAGCACGCCGTTCGTTCCGGCGAACGCCACCAAAACCGTCGCCGGCACCCAGGTGTACGAATGGAGCAGGTTCCAGGACCGCGTGAAATACGCGAGCACCGTGGGCCTGAACAACTCGCTGGTCCCCGGACCCGGTTCGCCCGAGGACCTGTACCTGACCAACTGCGTGCTCCAGTTGCCGGCCGATCTGAGCATCGCCATCAAGCAGGGCATCAGCGGGACCAGCAACCTGGTGCTGGGCAAGCCGGACATCGAGGTGAGCGACACCAGCAACGGCGGGGCGCTGCTGTACGACAACGTCGACCTGTACGGCTTCAACAAGAAGGACGCCAGCGAGCACCTGCCGACCTTCACCCCGAGAATCCCGAGGGAGGAATACTGCAAGGACAGTTCGCTCAACCCGGTGCCGGACGTGCCGTTCATCTACATCCCCGGCGTGCAGACCTGCGCCTTCGGCGGCTGCCTCGGCACCTGGAACTACCCGAGTCCGCTGTACGTCAACTGGCCCGCCCTCTCGGCGCGGATGCAGGCCGCCTGCACCTCGGCCAGCCAGAGTTACACCGACGTGTACGTCAAGAACATCACCGACGCCCTGGTCAAGAACATGCCCCTGGCCGTCTCGTGGGACGGGTTCCTGAACGTGCACACCCAGAACGGCAAGCCGACCTCGGGCGTGGTGATGACGCCGGTGATCGGTGAGACCACGGTCCTGCCGAGCGCCGCCAAGATCGCGCAGAAGGACCCGCGCTTCGCGGCGTATTTCGCCATACCGTTCAAGACCATCACCACCGGCTTCGTGCCGGGCGTCGGGCAGACCGCCAACACTGCCGGCATCTCGGCGCTCGAGGACCTCAAGCGCGGTCTCGCACCCGGCACGCTCGCTGAGCAGGAGGAGCACGGCTACACCACGCTGTTTCAAACCTGGACCAGCCTGGACGCAGTGGTCGACTACCGCCCGACCATCTTCTGGGCGTCGAGCGTCACCTGTTACCTGTTCGGTCCGTGCATTCCCGCGCCGCTGCCGCTCACCGCGCCGGATGTGCTCAGCACCGGACCGGCCTGCACCGTCCCCAATGCGGGCAGCCAGGGCGCCGGCACCACCACCCTGACCGACGCCCGGTTCCATCACGCGTACGTCTCAGTGCCGGAGTCGTACCCGATCCCCAACCTGAGCGGGGATCCGCAGCGCAGCGCGCCACTGCGTCTGCCGGGGCAGGACTGATGCGCCGCGCCCGCGTTCTCCAGGCGCTCCTCGGCCTGACCCTGCTCACAGCAGGGCCCGCCTCGGCCCAGTCCCAGGTCGACAGCCTCGGACGGCCACTGTCCGGTCCCGGCACCGTCACCAGCCAGGTGCCCGGTCAGCCGGCCCCGAAGCTCACCCCGGAGCAGTACAAGCAGCTGCTCGCCAAGCAGCAGGCGGCCGTGGCCTCACAGCACGACGTCGGCCTGAAGGCCATCATCGCCGCCCTGAAGGAGACGCGCAGCGGCGAGGTGACCGTGATGGGCGGTGAGGGCGGGGCCCCGCTGCTGGCCGACCTGAAGGACATGGTCGCCAGGGGCGTGGTGCTCAACAGCCTGCTCTCCCCTGGCGCGGCACCGGGCCTGGCCGCACTCAGTACCGGCCGGCGGGTGGCGCTGCGGGCGAACACCGGCGCGACCATCCTGCTGACACCGACCGCATTGATCGTGCTCGGTCAGGGGCACCAGGACGTCTACCATTCGCAGTTGATCGTGGCCAGTGTCCGTGACAGCCTCACCAGGGCACTGAACGCACCGAAACAGCCGCGGTGACCCGGCTGCGTGCCACGCCGCCGCCCGCGCGTCCGGCCCACGTCGTCTCCCCGTCCGACACACGGACGCTGAGCACCCTGGAACGTGAAGCCGCGTGGACGCTGGAAGAGGCAGAGGAACGGTTCAGTGACGTTCCTCTGCTTCACCGTGCCCGCGTCCTGACCGTCGCGACCACCGAGACCGGCCTGCTGGTCCGGCTGGACATCGAGGGCCGCCGGCTACTGGGGCTCGACCCGAATCAGAGCGTGTCGCTCGATCAGGACACCAACGAACTCTTCACCCGGCTGGCGTTCAGGGCATTCTTCTGGACCTGGCACATTCCTCCGGTCCGGGGCGCGAACAGCCGGGTCGGCACGCTCGACCGCTTCGGCGTGATCTACGACCAGGGGCAGGCGTTCCGGGTGATGGGCCGCTGCACCGGCGGGGGATTCTCGACCCGCTGGATCGCCGACCGTTATCAGTTGCTGAGAAGTTCGCTGCTCGAAAGCAACCAGAAGCTGCTGGTAATCGTTCCTGCCGGCGGCAAGATCAAGGGCATGCGGGACCGCAACGGCATGATCGACCTGGTCGAATACGCGCCGCCGCTCGCGCCGCTTCCAGCCATCTACCGCCGCTCCCCCGGAAGCGTCTGACCCGGCACCAGAACCCCCGACCGCAACCCTGCCGGGAACGCACCCACGAGAACGACGACCAGCACACGTATTTCCGAAACCACGCATCCGCCGCCACAGGCAGGCACTTGCGTCCCTGATTCTCCCCGGTCATAACAGAGGAACGATGAAGCTAACCGACAAACTGAAACGCGGCCCGACGCCCCCCGACGGCACGGGCACTCTTCCCCCCGACGGCAGTGTGGTTACCGACGCGGACGTCGGGCCGGCCGTCAATTCCGCGAATCTGCCGGGCGGCGTTCCCCGCTACCGGTATGATGAGGGAAGCGTCAAGGCCGTGCGTGCACAGGTGAAGGCGCTGGGGTACGAACTGCCCGCCGACCCCGACCCCAACTCCCCGGCCTTCAAGACGCTGGTGGCCGAACTCTCGAAGACGCCGAAGAACCGGCCGCTCGTGACACGCATCCAGGGGATCGTCCGGGACCGCGACGATCAGGTCTACAACAAGGTGATCGCAGAGACCGCCAACAAGACCAGCCGGCAGGCGGCGCTCGGAACGGCCGCCCGGAACCTGGTGTTCACCACCAACGACCAGAACAAGCAGGTGGTCAACAAGAAAGTGGTGGGGGCCATCGGAGCGCTGACCGTGCTGCTGCTGTTCTGGGGCATCAGCCAGACCGGCGGCGTGCCGAAGCCCAAGCCGGTGGTGGCCGTGACACCGGGTGTGACGGGCACGGTCGATCCGTCGGCCACCGCCACCTTCGACCCGTCCGGCGCGGCCGCAGTGACGCCCGTCGTGCCGTCGACCGGCGTGCCGGACAGCACCGGAACAAGTGGAACCGGAACCGGAACGGACCTCGTGAACAATGCGCTGGCGACGCCCACGACAGACCTTCAGCCGGCCAGCACCGGAAGTTCAGCGGCGTTCACGCCGACCACCTATCAGCCGCCGGTCACCCCCACCCAGAGCTACAGCTCGCCGACGGTCAGCACCCCCACCCAGGCGTACGAGGCCCCGGCGCAGGACACCTCCAGCAGCACGCCGGCGCAGGGTGCCGTGGCGCTGCCGACCCAGAGCGCCGGTCAGGGAACGGGACCATCCGGATACACCCAGAGCGGGACGGGCACCACCGCCACGTTGACGCCGCCCACGGTGCCCGTGACGCCCACGACACCGGTGGCGTCCGGCATCACCATCGGCCGGGCCCAGGGCGAGCAGCCCGGGCAGTCGAACGGCACCACCCCGCTGGCCGCACCCACCCTGGTACGGGCCCAGGGCGTACAAGGCACCCAGGCAGCCCAGGGCACCGGAGCGAACCAGGCCGGGAGCAGTCAGGCGGGCGCGAATCAGGCCGGAGCGAACCAGGCCGGCACGAACCAGGCCAACACCGGCACGAATCAGGCAGGCCAGGACGCCCAGGGGCCGGTCGGCAGCACCGGCATCGTCCGCACCCAGGGCCAGCCGGGACAGACCGCTCAGGGAACCCCGGCCACCTTTACCCTGGTCCGGGCGAACGCCAAGGAAGGAGACGCCGGAACGGCTCCGTCCGGGCAGGGGCAGACCACCGGTCAGGCGGGCACGGCCAGCAGCGCGAACAACGCCACGGCGGCCACTCAGGCCGCGCTCGCCCAGTCAGCGAGTGCGTATGACCAGATTTATGGTCAGGGGGCCTCGCAGGCTGCCGCACAAGCTCAGTCTGGACCGGGTCAGACCGCACAGGGTCAGACCACGCAAGGGCAGATGGCACAGGGTCAGGCTGGCCCGCCGGCCTATGTCACCGGTCAGAAGCTGCGGGCCCGCCTGGAAACGGGCGTCAGCAGCGTGCTGGGCGTGGCGGGCCTGCCGGTCTACGCCCGCAGTGAGGACGGGACCCTCTGGCGCGGGTACGCCACTGCTACGCCCGAGAAGCGCATGAACATCATCTTCGACTACGCCCGCACCAAGTCCGGGATGGAGATTCCGCTCTCGGCGGCCGCGTACGACCTGAGGACCTTCGTTCCTGGGCTGGCGGCGAACATCAAGACCACCGCGCCGACCCTGGCACAGGACCTGATCAACAGCACCCTGTCGGGCTTCAAGACGTACGCCGCGGCGACCCTGAACGCCAGCACCACCACCTACGCCAACGGGGTGTCGACCGTGGCGACCGCCTCGCCGAGCCTCGGCACGGTACTGGCCGGCAGCGCTGCGGGCGTCTTCAACGTCCCGAACCCGAGTGGCAGCTTCATCACGCTGCTCGAAGAACCGGTCGGCAGCGACCTGATGATCGTGGTCGGACCGACCGGGGGCGGAGCGGGAACCGGGGGAAACGCCCCATGAAGATGCCTGACCACCAGATGCGAGAGCGGGCCGTCGAGGCCCTCATGACTGACCGGGTGCTCACTGCCAGGCAGCTTTTTGTCGACCACCAGGTCGAGGAGCGGGCGCTGCGCGGGTTGCCGTACAAGGACGCGCTGGTGCACCCGGTGCACATGCGCCCGTCCGAACAGGCGCAGGTGCGGTTCTACAGCCTGAGTGCGGCGCTGCTGCGCAACACCACCAATCCTCAGCTCAGTCACTTCACCGGCACCGCGCAGATCAGGCACGCCCTGATCCGGCAGGCCCTGGCGAGTCCACAGCCGGACCTGCCGAAAAGCTGGAAGGTTCTGGGACACGTCAAAGGGTTAGATCAGCCGGACGCCGAGTTCCACAGAGGGGACCTGCTCCTGGCGACGGAGTTCGACACCGGCAGCTACACCCGCACCAAGATCATGATGAAGATGGACGAGTACCGGGAGCGGTACGACGGCGTCGTCTGGGGCGTGGTGTCCAGGAAGCGTGGAGAGCGCCTGCAGGACCGGTTTCCGGACATCCAGGTGGTGTACGACACCTGGTGGAATCCGCAGGTCACCGGGCCGCTCACGACCAAACGTAAACCTGTCCGCTGAGCTTCTCATCCCGCTCGCAGGAACGACACAATCTGCTCGACCGTGAAGAACACGCACTCCAATGGACCAGCGCGTGATCAGGAATCCGCAGATTCCTCTCCCCGCACATCATGTATTCAGGAGGCGAAAGGCACGACCGCACGCCATCCTTTCGCCCAGACGCCCCTTCGTTATCCAGCGACACGCTGAACCAGGAGACCACCATGAAATCAGTCCGTATGACGAAGGCCCAGCTCCAGACCGTATTCCGCGCCAAGCAGGAAGCCTTCCAGCAGAAGAAGGCCGCCATGAGCCGCGTCCTCATTCCTCTGGCGATCAGCGCCCAGGGCGGTGCCCTCGCCGCCACGAGCGCAGGCAGCACCATCGGAACCATCTTCGGCGTTCCGGCCAAGCAGATCTGCGGTGTGCTGACCGGCCTGACCACCAGCCCGATCGTCGGCGTGATCGCCTTCGTCCTGATCGTTGCAGCCATCGGCATGTTCTTCGCCAAGATGCGCGGCGCCATCGGCATGGGCGCGACCGGCGTGGTCGGCTTCTTCCTGGTGAAGAACTCGGTCGCCATCGCCGGCAGCTTCCTCGGCATCACCTGCGGAGCCTGAGCGGCAGGAAGCACGCAGAAAGCTGTTTAGAACGGACCGCACCTTCCTGGTGCGGTCCGTTTCATTGGTCCTTCCCCGCAGGTTCACGGTGCCTGAATCTCCCCCGGTAGACTACAGTGAGATACACGAGGGGTCGGCACCCCAGGGAGACACATGGCGAAGATCAACACGATTCCGAGTTTCAAATCTGAGGGCAACATCCGGGGAATTCCGTACCGCACCATCGGACTGGCAATCGCCCTGACCGTACCGATTGCTTTTCTGATCAACATCCGTCTTCAGGGGCTTCCCTGGGCCCTGGCGAGCATTTTCGTGCTCTGGATCATGCTGAAGGTGGCCGAGGTGCTGACGCAGCGCATTCCACAGGACTATGTCACGCACCTGCTCGACTGGCTGAGGGCGGGGGACATGCTGTACGCCACCCACGATGCCAGACCGGTGCCGCTGACCATCGACCCGACCCTGAACTACCACGAAGCGCAGGAGCGTGAAGCGGCCGCCGTCAAGCGCATGCAGGAGGAGTACGTGGTTTACACGTCTCCGGAGTAGCCAGAAGGCAGCACAGTCAGAACAACAGAGAAACAACGTGGCGTTCGCGAGCGGGAAAGCGAGCGCCACGCTGCTGTGAGGAGCACGCCCGGAAGGGGCCTGAACGCCCGCCGTACGGACCCGGCCACCGTCACATGAACCTCGAAACGAGGTGCGGGCCCTTGACGTCCGGGTTGTCCCCAGCGACAACTGAACCATGACCAGAACTGTTCGGCCCAACGCGTACTCCCGTCTCTCCCACCCTCACCGTCTGGTGGCGGCCTTGCTGGTGGTGGCGCTGTTCGGTCTCCTGAGCAGCGAGTGGATGGCCAGCCTGATCCTGATCGGCATAGCCATCCTGACACCAACGCTGGTCGCCATCAAAGAGGCGGTCCAGGTGATGGCCGCCAGCCCCCGAGACCCGCAGTGAACGAACACACACGCTGGAGGGGTCACCGGACCCGGAAGCGAACGCTCCTGCGGACGCTCACCGTGCTGGTGGCCGCGGCGGGCGCTCTGGGGGGCCAGGCGGGCGCGTGCCAGCAGATTCCCCTTGACCTCGCCCGGCTGACCATCAGCGAGGCGATCAGGGTCGGCCTGCCCCCGGCGCTGCACCTGGCCCTGGTGTGCGCGGAATCGAAGTTCAACCCGCAGGCGTTGTCACCCAAAGGCGCGATCGGCCTCGGGCAGCTGATGCCCGGCACGGCGAGTGACCTGGGCGTGCGCAACCCGTGGGACCCACAGCAGAATCTCAACGGCTCGGCGAGATACCTACGGGCGCAACTGGTGACCTTCAAGGGCAGCATCCCGCTGGCCCTGGCAGCGTACAACGCCGGAGCGGGAAACGTCATCAAGGCGGGCGGCATCCCGAACTTCAGTGAGACCGTCGGGTACGTGCAGAAGATCGTGACCCTCGCGCCGTTGTTCGAGCAGGTCTGGCGAGGCTGGTACGGGGCCGCAGCGACCGCAGGACCGTCGCTGCCGGTGACGGCGTTCATGCCCGCAGCGAGTCTGTCCGGAAACGCCAGGGCCGCACAGACGGTGGCGCCGCAACCGGCGCAGGCGTCGGCCGCCCCGGTCCTGACCCAGGTCGCGCCGATCATGCTGCCGGGCAGAAGCGCGGCCGTTCAGGCCACGCCCGGCCAGCAACCCGCTCAGCAGGGCCAGGAAGCACCCGGAACAGCGAGACAGGTCAGCCAGGTCCCGCTGGTCCCGCAGGCCGCCGCACAGACCCGGCAGGGGCCTGCACAGGCAACAGTCCAGCAGACCGCTCAGGGTGCCGCGCCGGTCACCGGCATGCAGCTCGGCCGGGCCCCGGTGCAGAAGGGCCAGCAGTCCCTGCAGACAGGTGGAACACAGGCGACAGGAACAGCTCAGACCGGAGTGAGCACGCCGACCGGTCCGGTCATGGTCCAGGTTGCGGCCGTGATCATGAATCAGCAGGTGGCGCAGACGTCGCCCTGAGACGCACCCTGGCTGAAGCCAGGGTGCAGAAGGCCGTGCCGTGAGGGTCTGGAAGAAGTTCCGGCAGCCTGACAGGCACGGTTTCAGTTCAGGGACCGGGAACGACCACACCCACAGGAGGAAGACCGATGAATGAAAACATGAATCAGGACAGGAATGAACGGGATCGACTTCGGAACCAGCCCCCATCCGTCAGCAAGACGACGCTGCTGCGAGACGTCGCCAGAATTCGCGCGGGACATCTGGATCTGGATTCGAGGTTGACGGTCATCGATACCACGGACGTGTGCAGCGGGTCCGGCGAAGGGGAGGAAGGATGACCGCCCAGACGCAGGCGGTGAACCTGCAACTGAGCATCCAGGCGGCGAACAACGGCACCATGATCGAGGACATCACCACGCCGTACGAGTTGTCGGTCATCGTGGACCTGCTGCCCGAGGAACTTGCCAATTACATCCGGCCGATCATTCACAAAGTCGAGGAGATCAAGCTGGCGATCAACAGCAACCTGACCGTGAACTACGGCGGCATGATCGTGGACTACCCGGTGAGGGTGACCGTTAAGCACCTGACGAGCATCGAGAACCACCTTGCCAGGTACACCAGTTCCGGTCGTGTGGGCATCGACCGGACGCTGCACCGCATCTCGGCGGGCAAGAACAGCAAGGAAGTGCCGACGAAGATGTCGATCCGTGTGGCAAGGGTCATCCTGAACGTGGCAGAGTGCATGCGCGACTTCATCGAGAACGCGAGGGGCATCGCGCTGGTCGGGCCTCCGGCCGTCGGCAAGACGACGCTGCTGCGAGACATTGCCAGGATTCGCCTCGAACGGTTGGGACGGACGCTGTGTGTGGTCGACAGCATCGGTGAACTCTGCGGCTTCGGGGACGAACCGCATACGTTGCTGGACCGGGCGTACATCTTCCAGGTCGGTGAACCGCACCGGCAACGGCAACAGCTCGAGGAAGCGGCACGCAACCACTCGGCCAGGGAACTGCTGACCGACGAGGTGCAGCCACAGGACATCAAGCTGCTGATCGAGGCCAAGAACAACGGAACGTCCATCGTCTGCAGCCTGCACGGCGAAAGCATCCGCAACATTGCCATGCACGAGGACCGACGCATTCTGTTCGGCCTGGTCGAGAATCCCCGTGACGGCACTGTCAGCAAGCGTGACGACTCGGTCTTCAGCACCATCATCGAGGTGCACGCCAGGGGGTTGTACCGGATCATCGACGACTTACCGGCGGCACTGGAGGCCATCCGCAACAACACGCCACTGCCGTACCACTACCTCGGCGACTGGACGCCCGAGTTCAAGGAAGAACGACTGCACGTGTAACACAGCGCGGGAACAGCGTCCCAGTTCACAACTGAGGACCAGACAGGCGGGGCACCAGAGAAATTCGGTGCTCCGCCTGCTGTTGGTTCACACGGCATGATCGGAGGCCAGGTGGACAAGAGTGGCAACGGTGTGGCCCTGGCAGACGTCTCCTGGCAGCCGTATCAGAACACAGGACCAGAGAGAGCACAGAACGTCCAGGGACGCGGGAGGACGCCTTCAGGGGGCAGGAGAGTGATACCGACTGGAGGCCAACAGAGGAAGAGGGGAAGGGAAGTGTTGAGGGGAAGCGGGAGCGTCCCCTTGGTCTGTCGGCGGGAAAGCAGAGCGAAAGGGAAAAGCGGGCAAAGAAAGGAGGCTCGGCGGAGCGGGCAGACGTGAGCCTGTACCGAGGCGTTCAGAACACCGGAGCAAGAGGAAGTCGGAAGGGAAGCGGGAAGGAGGACTAAAGCGAGGAGCATGCGGGCACGCACCGGACCGTCAGACCGGGCGAGGAAGGAAAAAGCGAACGCGAGGCTGGAAAGAAACCCCATCTGCCGGAACCACCGGCCGCCCTGTTCACGACTGCCCCGCCACGTTCCTGCCGGAGCAGCTCAGTCGTCCTTGGTGAACAGGGGCGCACGCGACAGCAGTCGGACGCGTTCGCGGTCAGGTGGACCTGAGCAACTCTGGAGCGTAAGCGAGCGGGACCGTGAGAACCTCGCTGCTCCGTGTGTCTTGGGAACGACAAGAACTGTTCGTAGGGAGGTACGTTCCTGGGAGGAGCGGCAAAGCATCAGGAGCGTGCAAGAGAACAGGCAAGACCGCTGGAACACGGGCAGACTGCCGTGCAGAGAGGGAAGCGCACGGTGAGCACAAGACTTGATAGGCGACAGAGGTAAGGAGCTACCAGTCTCCCAAGCAGGGCGCAGATCGACGTCAGACCGGAGCACACACAGGCCCCATCCACTGGCAGGGGATTCCCTGCCACCAAGCAAGGAACAGATTTCACCGAACTGCATCAGGGCTCAGATGCTTCGGAGAGAGACAGTAAGGTGGATACCGCAAGCAGAGTTGAAGAACCAGGAAGAAGCGTTGGGGGTGAAACCAGTCTTGCGGAAACGGAAGACCAGGCGCAGAGACGGAAACGATGATACAGAACACGGTCCATTCTGGAAACGGAACCTACCTGGACCCACCTGGCACTGTCACTCGGCCGGACGGATGACCTATGGAGGAAGGCACCGGTGCACCGGAGAGGAGCGAGGTGCATCAGGTCGACCTGTAACGTTGACAACAGGCACCGCAGGACAGGCGGCACTTGAGGTGCAGAACCGAAGTCCACATCCATCCGGGACCGCAGGGAGACCGCGTCTCAATCAATGTCCACCTGGTGTCCACTGGGACAGAAGGTGGTTCGGAAGACGGCTGAACGATGACCACCAGAGACGATGACCACCAGAGACGAGGGCCTCCGGACACATGACCAGGTCAGGCTACCGGAAGGCCAGTGCAGGTGAACAGTGATAACCCTGGAAAGGACCAAAGGGACATCACCGAGGAGGAGAGCAGCCTCAAGTGCGTTCTCTCATCCGTTCAGCAGGCAGAGGGTGTTCACTCGGCCGTTCTAACCGGAAGCGCTGCCGAGTCTTCTCTCGGCGGAAGCGCAGGCGTCGGTAGCGGAGAGTAGAAGACCCGAGGTGACGAAATCGGCACAGAACACCTGAACGGACGGTGACACCGGCACTGACCGACCGTCCTCCGGACCAGGCTGTTCAGGAAGCGGACGCAGACAAGGCAGGAGGGGCAGCACTCGACAGGAGGGTCGGCGGGCGTGTGCGCTGCGGCAGACGTCAGGGACACAGGACGCCCAAGGAGACGCGAGGCACCGATGGGTGCAGGTGAAAGGTAGACAGGAGTGATGCCCCACAGCTCCTGGGTGTCCTCATCAGTCGTACCAACCGGACAGGACTTCCGCAGCAACGGGCACCGAAGGAAGCCCGGATACCCGGAAGGCAGCGGCAGCGACCTGCCAAACGAGCGTATGGCTGGCGAAGCAGGCCGAGGGAAAAGAGGTGAACGGACAACCGGCGGCCCTCTCCGGTCATCCTCAAAGCGCCAGCAGAACGAAGGGCCGGGGAAGAAGCGGTGCGTCAGGTCTTCGGAATTGGCGGTCAGGACCATACTCCCAGGGCTGAGCAGACGAGTACCAGCTTGCGAAGTTGAGGGTGGCAGGAATGGCGACGTCTGCCCGGCGGGAGAGCCGGCACAGACCGTGAACCTGGGAAAACCCGAAGCGTGAGAAACGCCTTCACCAGTTCAGGCGGGGGACCGAAAAACCAGGCGCAGACAGGGAGGTTCGGGCAGAAGTGTCACCGGCATGCGGTCTCCGGCTCTGGCTGGAGTCCAGGGCAACCCCAGTCGGAAGTGGCGACCATCTGGGAACGGCGGAGGCATCCTGGAATCGACCGGAGCATTCCACCTGGGCAGATTCAGGAAGACACGCGCCACGCGTGGAGGACGCATGAGATCTGAACGAGGCCAGTGGGAACAGGAGAGCGGAACGACAGCAGCGCTTCACGGCGCAGTTCAGTGGTTCCGTACATGGCGATGGGAAGCCCGTTTCACAGGGTGAGACCAGAACGCAGACACTACACCCTGAGGATGTCCCGAAACGTTGACCTCGGCGGACGAAGGTGCAGGCGGCATCCTGGTCTCGGGCGGGGGATGGACAGGACGTCGGTGCTGGATTCGCAGAATGCCGTCCGAGCGAACCGGAAGCAGAGCGAAACGAAGAGACACCGGGGAAAAAACGTCATGGCAGACGCGGACCGGGACGCACGACAGGCAGAGGCCACCGGGCCAATCTGAAGCAAGCGAAAGGCCCAGGCACATGACTTCAGAGCAGGGAGGGTCAGGACAGGCCGACAGGAGCAGAGGAAAGAGACGGCCGCTGGAAGGCCGCTGGAAGGCCGCTGGGACAGAGTACCCTGGGGTATGACAGCGCCCACAGGTTCCGGTTCAGCGGCCGGCTTTCAGCCGGTGGACTTGCGCGGTGGACTTCTCCCCCACCACAGTGGAGGTCGGAGGAATACCATGACGAGTATCAGCACGGAACGGACGAGCGAGGAGAAGGACCAGGGCACCGGGGAGGTCAGCCTCACGGAGATGACGGCGCAGCTCCAGCCGGTCAAGGGACTGCTTCAACTGAGCAGCTTCCTGACCTTGCTCCAGAGTGGCATCAGGCGCATGGTCTACCATGAGGTTCGCAGACAGATCGAATCGGGTGAGTTGTACGGTATCGTCCACCTGGGCAATCCGATCATGATCGACATGGCGACAGAGTACGGCAAGGCGAGAAAGGCGACGCCGGCACCGCTGGACGACCTGGTGATCAAGTGGGACGATGAACTGATCGCGAAGCTCGAGCAGATCACCGAAACGGCCATCAAGGAGGACCTGATCAAGAAGCGGGGCAAGGGCCTGAGCTTCAGCGAGGTCATGGAACTCGATTTTGACGCGCTGGTGGAGTCTCAGCGCCGGGCGCGGAAGACGGGCGGACGCAAGGACGAGCAGACGAAACCGGGAACGGCGGGCAAGCGCCCGGCGGCCGGCGGAAAGAAAAAGAAGTAACGGCGGGACAGGCAGCGGGGCCAGGACGACGTCGTCCTGGCCCCGCTGCCTGTCTGGAACTCGCGCGAGGCGGCCGTGGTGCACAAGCCGGGAGTCCGGAACGGTCGCTGAACGGGTGGACAGGGATGGGCGGACGTGAGAGAATGGGGGAACTCGGAGGCCACCTCGGCCGGATAGCGCATGGACCCTCGGAACGGGTCGGCATATCTGCTCATCTCCTGCACATAAGATTTACGAAACTTAATGCATTCACAGTCACTTCCTCTGTGGGTGGGTGGGTTCGGCCTGCGCCTGGGGCGGTGGGGGGCGGTGGCGGTGGGTGTGGGGGGCGGGGTGCTCATGGTGGGGCGGGGCGAAGGGGTGGGCGGGCGGCGGGGGGGTGGTGGGTGAAAAAACTGGAGGAGGGGGGTGAGGCCGGCGGGTCGGGCTGGCGCCCGTTCCGCTGGCTGCCCTGGGAGGCATGTCGAGACATCAGGTTCGGGTGGTGCGGGTGGACGTGGCGGGGGCGGAGTCGGGCGTGGTGGATGTGGCGGTGGGGTTCGACCGGTTGGGGTATTTTTTCGCGTCGGTGAATGATCCGGCGTTGCCGTCGCTGGGGGGGCCGGGGAACGTGTACGAGTCGGTGAACGATGGGCGGTGGTTGAGGCGTGAGGGGCGGGCGGCGGGGGCGCCGCGTGGGGGGATGTCGTGGGCGGAGTTGGTGACGACCTTGGCGGAGGTGGGGGTGGTGTTGCCGGAGCGGTTGGCGGCGGCGCTGCGGGCTGAGGGTGGGGTGCGGTAGCGGGCGGGCGGGGAGACCCCAGGGTTGGGCGGGCTGACGCCCTTCCCGCCCCTGGACCCTGGGGTGCATGATTCAGGTCGAGCGCACAGCGGGGGCGGCGGAGTCGGTGGAGTCGGTGGACCGGAAGCGGACGGGGCGGCGGGCGGTTCGGGCGGTGCGGGGGCGTCCGGGGCCGTCGGCGGAGGAGTGGGTGGCGTTGCTGTTGGACGCGCCGGCGACGGTGGGCCGGACGGCGCTGCTGGTGGAGGCGGCGCAGGGGCGGTTGTGGTAGCCGGGCGGTGAGGGCGCGTGGGGGGGGAGCGGGGGCGGAAGCCGGCTGCTCTCCCCCCTTTTGTTGTGGGGCGCGGTGGAACTCGGCCGCCCTGGCGGGCGGGGCCGTGTTCCGACCCTGACGGGTATGAGCATGCATACGATGAAGGGGCCGGGTCAGGGAGCGGGACGAGCGGGGAGTCACCGTTCGGAGAAGCGCATGGGTCGTCAGGCGGGCCTTGGTGGGGGGGCGGCATGACGGCGGGCGTGGCGGTGGGGTCCGGGGTGAAGTCGGGGCCAGGGCGCCGGAAGCGTCCGGCGGCGGCGTGGGCGGTGGACGTGAACCGGGTGGTGCTGACCGGGGCGGTGGCGCGGGCCCCGAGGTGGGTGGGGGACGGGTTGATGTTGACGCTGGCGGGGTGGAGTCAGGTGGAGAGCGGCAAGATGTTGCCGTGGTATCACCGGGTGCTGGTGGAACCGGCGTTGTGCGGCGAGGGGTCGTTCGCCGCGGGGCTGCTGGGCGGGGAGGCGGTGCGGGTGGAGGGCCGGCTGGACCACCACAAGTTTCTGCGGACCGACGGGTCGGGGAAGCGCGGGGCGGTGGTGCGGGTGCGGGCGACGTCGCTGGTGCCGATGTCGGCTGCGGAGTTGGGGGAGTCGTCGCTGATGCAGGTGGAGGGGGACCGGCCGCACGTGACGCTGTACGGGGCGCGGAATGAGGTGACGCTGCTGGGGAACCTGACCGGTCCGGCGGGGGCGTTCGAGAGCGGGCCGCACGGGTCGTACGTGAAGGTGAGCCTGGCGGTGGAGGGCGCGCGGTCGACGTGGCCGTACGTGGATCCGGAGGGGAAGCGGAAGCATTTTTTCACGCTGAAGGCCTGGCGGGAGACGGGGGTGCCGTTGATGGGGCTGGCGAAGGCGGCGCGGCTGAGCGTGCGGGGGATGCTGCTCTCGGAGCGGTTCCAGGACGCGCAACTGGTGTGGCACGAGGCGGTGACGGTCGAGGTGCTGGCCTCGCGGACCGCGTGACCGAGCCCCCCACCCTGGAGGGCATGCGGACGTTGACGGCGGTGGAGGTGGCCGAGCTGGAGGCCAGGGTGGTGGTGGGCAACACGAAGACGGGGGTGCCGGCGGGCTTCACGGCGGAGTACGTGGGGCGGCCGTCGCTGCTGGGCAATCCGTTCCGGGTGCGGGGGAAGGGCGGGACGTTCGCGCAGGGCGAGGCGGCCGCGGCGTTCGGGCCGTATCTCCGGGCGGAGTGCCGGGCGCGAGGGGCGGTGTTCCGGGCGGTGGTGGCGCTGGCGCGGCGGGTGGTGGCGGGCGAGTGTATCGCGCTGATGTGCTGGTGCCTGCCGTTGCCGTGTCACGCGGCGCATCTTCGTCTGGCGGTGCTGGGGTATGCCCGGTGGATGCTGGAGGGCCGGGCGGTGTAGTGGGGTGGGTGGCCGGCCAGGTCCAGGGGGGTGGACGCACCTGGCCCTGTCCCGGCTGACGCCGGGCGCAGGACCGGACCCTGAGTGGTATGAAGATGATTCGCTCAGCCCTGTCCGCCGTGTTGGTTCTGGTTCTCGCCCTCAGCTTCAGCGTCAGCCACGCTTCGGTGTGGAGTGGCGGTTCGGTTCAGGCCGACTCGCTCAAGCCGGACGCCCGGTATCCGAAAGTCCAGGTCGGTGTCCTGCCGGTGACGCCGGACGCGCGGTATCCGAAGGTGCAGGTCGGGTTTCTGCCGGTGACGCCCGACGCGCGGTATCCGAAGGTGCAGGTCGGGTTTCTGCCGGTGACGCCGGACGCGCGGTATCCGAAGACTGGGACGGCCAGGGTGCCGTTCACACCGGACGCGCGGTATCCGAAGGTGGAGTTCGCAGGGCGGACTCGGGATTTCGGGCTGGCAGGGCGGACTCGGGATTTCGGGCTGGCGGGGCGGACTCGGGACTTCGGGCTGGCGGGGCGGACTCGGGATTTCGGCCTGGCGTTCGTGCGGGATGCGGGCCGGGACTCGGGCGGAATGCGCACCGAGCGGATTCGCGATTTCGGCGTCTGAGTTCAGGGTCACTCGTGTCGGGGGAGGTGGGGAGCGGAGGCTTCTCTACCTCCCCTTTTTGTGTGGGCGACCAGCCGTGAATGCCGGCCAGTCGGCCGACCTTCACGGCCCCCTGAGCGGCATGACCAGGAAGCAGCGAGGCGGCAGCGAGGGTGGAGCGGTGCGGGTGCAGGCACACGCGGGGCTGGGGGCCGTGGGCACGGGGCCGGGGCGTGGGGAGTGGGCGCTGACGCTGGTCACCGTGGCGGCACTGGTGCTGGTGGTGCTGGCGGCCGGGGCGTGGATGCAGCGGCAGATGAACCTCCGGGTGGCGGCGGGGCCGGTGCTGGAGGCGGTGGTGTACACCGGGGCGGGAGAGCAGACGCGCGGCCTGCTGCGCTGGCCGGACGGGCGGTGGCAGGTGTCGGTGATCAACGACGCGGCCTGGCTGCGGGCGGTGGTGGTGCAGGAGACGGCGGCGCTGTACGGGGTGGGCGGGGCGGGCGTGCACCGGATGAACGTGCGGCATCCGGCGGGGGTGGTGGTGCCGGGCGGGTGTTTCGGCGCGGACGGGTGGGCGGACGCGGACCCGGCGGGCTGGCTGGCGTGTCGGTGAGACAGGTGGGCGCGGTTACGTTATCATCAGAATCTCCGGCAGGCGTTCAGGTCTGTGCCGGTGGGGTCAGGAGGCGCGGATGAGGTCGAGGACGTTCCGGTTCACGCAGTTCGGGGGAGTGGTGCAGACGCGCTCGATGTTCACGGCGATGCTGTGGAATGTGGTCACCTGGGGCGGGGCATGGCAGGTGAGCGAGGGGCAGGTGGTGCGCGAGTTGACCACGCTGGGCCGCACGCACGAGGTGGTGGACGGGCGCCCGCAGTACCTGCCGCCGGACCGGGTGACGATTCGGTGGTACCGGGAGGGGGCCCCGTCGTGGGCGATCGGTCCGATGCTCGCCCGGAAGGTGCGCTTTCCGGCCGAGCAATCGGTGAAGAAGACGCCACCGAGGGCGGCGGCGCCGGTCCCACGAGCACCCGCCGCGCCGGTCCGGACGGCGGCGAAGCCCGCGGCCCCGACGGCGAGGCCAGCGCCGGTGCCGCTGAAGAAGCCGAAGCTGACGGTGCGGCGCCTGGGGGTCGGTCCGGTCATTGGGATGACGCTGGACGGGCGGGCGCCGACGGCCGAGGAGCTGGCGGGTCAGGTCCGGGAGCCGCTGCTGCTCACCGAGCACCGGGTCGACCTCGCCGCGCCGGTGTCGCTGGAGAAATCGTCCGGGACGGGCCTGTCCGGGGGATTGGCTGGCCAGCCTCTTGTGGAAGCGCTTCCACCGGCGGCGACCCCGGCGGTGTTCCGGGGCCCCGACGTGCTGCCCTTCACGCTGCCGGACGGCGCGACCGTCACCTGGCTGGCCGATCCGGACACCACGCCCAGCGGCACCCCGGTGGCGATGGTCACGCTCAAAGGCGGGCTGCGCGCCCCGATCAGCAACCTCGACCGGGCGCAGGCGACCATCGATCAACTGCACGCCCTGGCGACCCGCAGCAGCCCACGAAAAGCGGCCGGCTGAGTTCCCGGACGCGGCACCCAGGTGGCCTTCCGGGGGGCGTCTTCCCGCCGGACGGCGGGAACGGCCCCACCCTGAGACAGCAGAGCAGAGGTCAGGTCCGGGTCAACCGCATCTGAGGTCAGGTGCACCCGCACCCGGCCGCCCTCTTCCCTACCAGGAGGTGAAGGTCGTATGCTGCTGCACATGAACGAAATCACGACCAGCCACGCCACGCTCGACTCGCTGAGATTCTGGGGGTCCTACCTGACCGGCGTGATGCGCCCGGTCCACCTGGTCACCTCGCTGCCCGAAACCGCGCCCGCCCTGATGAAGATCGCCGAAGCCCACCTGCGTCAGGGCGGCGAGCTGCGGGACCTGGAGACCGAGGCGCTGGCGCACACCGCCGGCGTGGTCGCCAAAGTCCGGCAGCTGCTGCACTTCCGCGACCGCCCCGGCGACGCGCAGAACGCCTGGAGCAGAGCGAGCCTCGAAGCGTGCGAGGAACTCAACGAAGAATGCGCCCGGCGCAAAGTCACGCCCCACGAAGGCGGCCCCCAGGACGGCGTGAACGGGCTGCGCCCGGAGCGGGTGCTCAATTGAGCGCCAGGCGGCAGGACCACGCGGACTTCAGCGGCGACCAGGTGCACAGCCTGGTCGCCTTTTTCATGGCCACCCGCAGGCCGGAACAGACGGACGGACCACCCCTTCCACGCCTCTTTCCGCTGGCCGCCTCCGGACGCCGCTGAACTCCGCGTCTCCCTGCGGCTCACGCCTCCGGAAGCCACCTCCCTGAGCAGTATCAGAACCGAGGTCGGTCAGACACACCGCGTGCTGACCCGCCACCCCCTCCGGTTCAGAGGAATCCACCATGACCCGCTCCATGAACAACGTCCTGCTGATCGGCACCCTCGCCCGCCTCCCCGAGTTCCGCGTCACCAACAGTGGCATGTCGGTCTTCGAGGGCACCATCGCCGGTGAGGAAACCATCATCGGACACGACGGCAAGGCGCGCACCCTCCCCTTCTACGAGCGCATCGAAATCCTCGGCAAGCCCGCCGACTGGGCCAACGAGAAGAACTACCAGGCCGGCGACCCGGTGCTGGTCGAAGGCAGCCTCGACTACTCCTCGTGGGACGCCCCGGAAGGCGGCAAGCGCAGCGCCATCCGCACCAAGGTCCTGCGCCTCGAAGCCCTCGCCGCAGCGTGCCAGACCGTTCAGGACGCCAGCGGCGGACTGCGCATGATCGGCGGCACCAACGAGGTCCGCATCGTCGCCAACCTGACCCGCGAACCCGACCTGCGCTACACCCCCGCCGGTGACGCGGTGCTCAGCCTGTCGCTCGCCGTGAACGAGCAGTGGACCGACCGTCAGAACGTCAAGCAGGAGAAGGTCCACTGGGTCGACGCGGTCGCCTGGCGCGACCTGGCCGAGGCCAGCAAGAACCTCAAGAAGGGCGACCCGGTGATGATCTTCGGCCGCCTGACGCACGAGTCGTGGACCGACAAGGAAGGCAACAAGCGCTCGAGCACCAAGGTCGAAGCGAGCAAGATCGAGGCCCTCGCCCGCAGCCAGGGAAGCGGTGCCGCCGAAGGCACGACCCGCACCGCCCCTGCCCGCCCGACCACTCAGCCGGTCGCCGCTGGAAGCCGTCCGAGCTACGGCAAGGCCGGTGTGGCCCCCGCGGGTCAGGTTGGCGACTCGGGCCTCCAGGACTTCCCCCCGGAGGAGGCCCTGCCGTTCTGAATCCGGCCCACTGAGCAGCACAGAGAAGCCCCCCCTTGGGGGCTTTTTGCATGCTCGCCCACACGCCCGGTCCGGAACACCGCCTCCCCCTGAACGCCGCCCGGTTCCGGAGGAACACCCCTCCCCTTCCACGCCTCTGTCCGCTGGCCGCCTCCGACGGACCACCCCTTCCACGCCTCTGTCCGCCGGCCGCCTCCGGACGCCGGTGAACTCCGCGTCTCCCTCCGGCTCGCGCCTCCGGAAGCCCCCTCCCTGAGACGTATCAGAACCGAGGTCGGTCAGACACACCGCGTGATGACCCGTCACCCCCTCCGGTTCAGAGGAATCCACCATGACCCGTTCCATGAACAACGTCCTGCTGATCGGCACCTTCGCCCGCCTCCCCGAGTTCCGCGTCACCCACACCGGCCTCGCCGTCTTCGAGGGCACCGTCGCCGGTGAGGAAACCGTCACCGGACACGACGGCAAGACGCGCACCCTCCCCTTCTACGAGCGCATCGAAGTCCTCGGCAAGCCCGCCGAGTGGGCCAACGAGAAGAACTACCAGGCCGGCGACCCGGTGCTGATCGAAGGCACCCTCGACTACTCCTCGTGGGAGACCCCCGAGGGCGGCAAGCGCAGCGCGATCCGCACCAAGGTCCTGCGCCTCGAGCCGCTCGCGACCGCCTACCCCACCATCCAGGACGCCAGCGGCGGACTGCGCATGATCGGCGGCACCAACGAGGTCCGCGTCGTCGGTCACCTGACCCGCGAGCCCGACCTGCGGTACACCCCCTCCGGTGACGCGGTGATCGGCCTCGCCCTCGCCGTGAACGAGCAGTGGACTGACCGTCAGGGCGTCAAGCAGGAGAAGGTCCACTGGATCGACGTCACCGCCTGGCGCGACCTGGCCGAGCGCGTCAAGGACCTGAAGAAGGGCGACCCGATCATGGTCACCGGCCGCCTTGCGGGCGAATCGTGGACCGATAAGGAAGGCAACAAGCGGTCGAGCAGCAAAGTCGAAGCGAGCAAGATCGAAGCCCTCGCCCGCAGCCAGGGAAGCGGTGCCGCCGAAGGCACGACCCGCACCACGTCCGCCCGCCCGTCGGTCCGCCCGACCGCTCAGCCGGTCGCCGCTGGAAGCCGTCCGAGTTACGGCAAGGCCGGCGTAGCCCCCGCGGGTCAGGTTGGCGACTCGGGCCTCCAGGACTTCCCCCCGGAGGAGGCCCTGCCGTTCTGAATCCGGCCCCCTGAGCAGCACAGAGAAGCCCCCTCGGGGGCTTTTTTCATGCTCGCGTCCTCACCCGGTCCGCACCACCGCCTTCTCCTGAGCGCCGCCCCCTCGGGGGCGTTGTTCTTGCTTGCCTTCCAGTGACGAGAGGACCACCCCAACCGGTTGGGGTGGCCTCCCCCAACCGGTGCCAGGACCCCCACCCCCCGTCCGCTGCTCGCGTCTTCAGACGGCACACGGCCACCCCAGCACCGCCTCTGTCCGCTGGCCGCCTCCGGACGCCGGTGAACGCCGCGTCTCCCTGCGGCTCACGCCTCCGGAAGCCCCCTCCCTGAGACGTATCAGAACCGAGGTCGGTCAGACACACCGCGTGATGACCCGCCACCCCCCCCGGTTCAGAGGACTCCACCATGCGTAAGAACACCATCCTGCTGATCGGCGCCCTCGCCCGCGAACCCGAACTCCGCTACACCGGCACCGGCGTCGCCGTCTACGAGGCCACCGTCGCCGGCGAAGACCACGTCACC
>Ga0160427_10000029_pt1 | contig 152209 bp, 112 predicted proteins | sample SolpanmetagenomL_FD_108194 | JGI IMG/M metagenome (GOLD analysis project Ga0160427, IMG submission 108194) | Solar panel surface microbial communities from Lawrence Berkeley National Laboratory, California, USA - L | ecosystem: Engineered > Built environment > Solar panel > Unclassified ...
AGATGAATATGAAGATAGTCCAGATGATCAGTGCAAAGAAGGAGAAGAGCTAAAAGCAGATGAGGTCATGACTATTGCAAATGAGCTAAAGGAGATGGGAACCAAGGCTTTCAAGGAGCAAAATCTAAAGGCTGGTTTGGAAAAGTACCAGAAAAGTTTACGATATATTCGCGCATATCCAGAGCCGCTAGATGGCCAACCTTCATCTCACGAAGGTCAAATCGACGCTCTCAAAATCAGTCTCTTCTGTAATTGTGCGTTGTTACAGAATAAGCTGAAAGATCACGAAGGAGCCGAGAAATCTGCCTCCAATGCGCTTGAGATTTCTTCGATTAAGCCTGCTGATCAAGCCAAGGCATATTTCCGCAGAGGTGTTGCTAGAAATGCATTGAGAAACGAGACCGAGGCCATCGAAGATTTAGCAGCAGCTGCAAAACTAGCACCGAGCGATTCTGCTATTGTGCTTGAGCTGAATGCTGCCAAGAAGAAACAGGAAGAGCAAAGAAAGAAGGAAAAGGCTGCATACAGTAAATTCTTCTCATAGAGGTTATCGTGTTTTATAGTCGATCATATGTAAATAACAAAAGTTAATCAATGCATCGTTATTAATAGACTTATACGAAAGTGATATATCTATCCAAATGGTAAGAATAATGTGTAGCAGCATCGGTACGAGTCTCCCGACTTCCACTGCGGCAATTAGTATCTTTACGATGTCGAAACATTGTCATATCCCGCTGGTGAATTCCCAATTTACATAGACTTTAATTAATCACAAATAGAATCATGCAAATTGCTTCTGACTACTGGCATGACATGATGTCGACAGACAACATGACCACCCAATAAAGTCCCTGTGCAACGAGTTCGATGGCGTGCAGCTTGATGACAGATTCCGAACCAAGTTCTACAAGATAGGATTCATAATGGTTCCATTCTGTAGACAAGTGGCAGGGACGACTTGCTGCAAGTTGGACCAAAATGTATTGCTAGGACAATTTCGTGTGATAAACCTCAACGAAGACATAAATGCGTCAATCTCTCCACCTCTTGCGACTCGTAATCATGAGTCAGGTGCTAAGAAATACTAAGGAATGCATATGTAAGTCAAACAGCCAAATGGCAGACACGTGGAATGGCCGTCTATGAGGCATCGCGTAAGTCCATTGACGCTATCGTGTGAATTCAAGGATTAAATCGAAGAAGCTTGGTCGGTAATGTCAGCATCACTCTGTTCCACCCGAGTGTCCATTTGTATTGTGATCTATAACATGACTTAGCTAAAAGCTCTTCAACATGGATTAAAAAGGTCGACCTACTGGACCATCGTTAACAAGAGCAACATCCATCATTGCTTGAAATACACCGTCTTTGACCCGATCGGATTTGTATTTGAACTGTACCGCAGACAGAAACTTTTCATACAATTCCTTTGCTACAGCTGTAGGCGCAGATTTGTGAAACTCTGGACTATGCTTTTTGGTCGAGGCATATAGAGTGAATTGGGACACTACAACGGACATGGCTCAACGTTACAGACCATACGTGATCGCTGTAAGTGAAACACTAACCACAAAGGATTTCACCTTCGATATCTTGCACATTACGTCTCCAATTTCTTCCATCGTCGTCGGGCCATAACTTCACTTTTAATACTCGCTTTGCCATTGTTTCAACATCTGCGATTGTATCATCCCTTCCTATGCCTGCCAGTATCACTAATCCTTTGCCAATACTGGACACTATCTGACCATCGACTGTGACCGATGCGGTCTTGACCTTCTGTATTACAGCTATGATGCGTTAAAATGTGTTTACGAACCGTATTTGTGGAACACACCACCAACTTTTCATTCTAGCAATCGCAATAAAGTCTAAGAATTGCTGATCAATCTTGCTTTATCAACGTATTGACAGTGTTATTGATACATTAATATTCTCGCGTAGACTTGTGGAAGTGAAGATGGTGAAGTGTTCACGTGAGATTTTTTATGATTCCATATCGCGCAACTCCACGTCAAGGAATGTTAGAATGAACATTTTTCAATCACAGACTGTTTCGGCAAATAGTTATCACTGATTACGAATGCCGTCATTCAATTCTCCGTTTCTACAAACTGTGCTATTATCCTATTGAAATCAACATCAAGGGTCTATAATTAATTCACAATGTCGGCAAGAAAGCAGCAGCAAGAGATAGATAAGGTCCCACATCACCGCAAGTGGCAAGACACCAAGAGAATACTGACCAACCTCTTAGACTCTCAAACGAGTGGTGGAAGGAGTCGAACTATTTCAAAGCATATTAGAGAAATTATATTCATGCACCGTCCAAGCACAGAAGGAAAAGCTTGAAGATGCCCTCAAGAAGGAGATTAAGAAGTTACAGCGTATACGAGATCAGCTCAAGATATGGGCCCAGCAGAGTGATATCAAGGACAAAGCGCCTCTTCTCGAGCACAGAAAGCTAATAGAACTGGTAATCCTCAGACTTGCATTGTCCGACATTGAACAAAGACTGACGCGGATTATATAGCAAATGGAAAGGTTCAAGGCTGTGGAAAAGGAAATGAAGACAAAGGCATTTTCAAAAGAAGGTCTTTTGGCGGCGGCGAAATTAGATCCAAAAGAAAAGGAAAAGCTGGAAGTATGTCAATTTCTTTCAAACATGGTAGAAGAGCTGGACCGACAGATCGAGACGATCGAGGCAGAAATAGAAGGATTACAAGCGAATATCAAAAAATCAAAGAAAGACTCAAGTAGAGGTGATCGCGTTGTTGAACTCGAAAAGACGACAGAGCGACATAAATGGCATCAAAACAAGCTCGAATTATTATTACGAGCGCTGGAGAATGGCGGAGTAGAAGCGGAACCGGTCAAAGAGATTGAAGATAGCATAAAATACTACGTGGAAAATAACCAAGATGTAGACTTTATGGAAGATGATAGCATATATGATGAGTTTAATCTAGTGGACGAGGACGATGCATTGGGTATGGGTGCCGATGGTGATAAAGAGTCGTCACAAGATACGCAATCCGTACAGAACGACGGACAAGAAAACGACGATAAGACAAAGGTTCCAATTACATTAGCAAAAGCGAAATCAGTGGAGGCTACCGCAGCGCCTGCTAGAAGGCCTTCGGTACATACAAAGTCACCTTTACCTGCTCTAGCTACTCTACACACAACCGCGCCAGTCTCGACAAACGGCCCGACGGTCAAAGAAGCCATGAAACCTGCACCGATACCTGTAATTCCAACTGGTCAACCGCTCAAGTATGCTTCTGCTGCTGCTGCAGCTGCTTCTTCGAGTGACAAGTCCGGAGTTGGTATTGCACCACTTCCTCCGCCTCCTACGACGGTGACTGCACCGTCTGCTGCTACACCTCCAGTATCTGCACCACTACCAGTCTTAACAGCGACACCATCTTCAATAGCACAATCTCTTCCTTCACGACCTTCTAGAATGTCAGAACCTTCTTCTGCTCAACCGTCTCCGGCCCTGATAGCAAGTCAACCTGCCAAGAGTAGTCTAGCACAGCAAATGAATGTAGCACCGATGCGTTCAGAATCACCTAGAAAGACGCCACCGATATCCAATCCAGCCAACATGACGACATCTAAATCATCTACAACCACGACAGGAACGAATATAGTGACTCCAGCATTGACTTCAACCACTTTAGCAACAACAAGTACTGCATCTCAACCGGAAGAGCCCGAATCTATTTATCACTTACCTTTGAGTCTGCAGGATTTGTTGGAGTCGTTCCAGACGACAAAGGCACAATCGAATGCATCAAAATCGATTGATGAAGGGATGTTGAACGTGTCACGGGCGTCATGTCCCTCATCACTCGATGCTGAAAGACCGAATCATTATAGGCCTGATGTTCCATATCCGTATACTCCTTCACATTATCCTCAAGAGCCTTTACCAATCTTTGATGATCCACGACTATATACAAGATTGGATAGTGATTCGTTGTTTTATGCCTTTTACTATCGACAGGGGACTTATCAACAATATTTGGCCGCAAAGACACTGAAAAGTCAGAGTTGGAGATTTCACAAACAATATCAAACATGGTTTCAAAGACATGAAGAACCAAAGAATATTACAGAAGAATATGAACAGGGAACGTATCGTTTCTTTGATTACGAAAGTACATGGTGAGTTATATCAAGTTGTTAGTGACTGATTTATAATAACATACTGATTGTCAATGATTAGGATGAATCGAAGAAAGGCCGACTTTAAATTTGCTTATAAATTCCTCGAGGATGACGTGTGAATTTCCCCGTATGCCTAATATGATCAATGAAAAATGTAGTTTATGATATGATTTAATTAGTCAATCATTGACTGTTCATGTACATATAAAGTATTGCGAATGAAATATAATTGTAATTGTAATCTAAATCTGATAGTGTTATTGACAGATATAATAGAAGTGAATTTTGACACCAGTAGACTATCTTGGCAAGACAACGACGTCTTTTATTTTATTTTATTTTCTACAAAACATACCCTAACGACAAGAGGTGATTGTCTTGATACTGTATTCAAAAGCATTGTATCCACCATGCCGATCACCATACTCTCCCCTAGTCAACACATACCCGAAGCATCCACTCTAGTTAACAACAATGGCTATTCAAACTCCAACCATGACAGTGAAGACGACATGGACGTCGACGAACAAGCCGAAGAATCCACCACTCTATCCACATCCGACAACCCATCCACATCCAACACCCCATCCAGTCGACCACGCATCCTCACTCCCGGTAGTGTCATAACGACCGATCCACAATTCATGCGCGGACACGGAACATTCCACCCCCCCGCCCCGTCTTCTTCGTCCTCCGAATCCATTCCCATCCACGCCACCACCCTCGGCACGCTCCTCCGCACCAACAAACTCCTCTCTCTCACGCCTTTGCAAACACGCTACACACCTGAGATCGGCGACCTGGTCGTAGCGCGCGTCGTTTCCGTGCAAAGCAAGCGGTGGAAATGCGACGTGCAGGCCCCACTGCTCGCCCACCTCCCTCTCTCGGCGATCAATCTCCCAGGGGGGGCTTTGCGCCGTCGCACGAGCGTCGACGAGCTGAACATGCGCAGTTTTTTCCAGGAAGGGGACGTGTTGGTCGCCGAAGTGCAGGGCTTGTTCCAAGACGGCGCGGCGGGGTTGCACGCCAGAAGTCTCAAGTATGGAAAGTTGCGCAACGGGCTGGTGGTGAGGCTTGGGAAGAAGACGCGGAAACGAAATGGAAACGAAAAGAAAAAGGACGGGGGTTATAGACAGGTGGTGACGAGGGCGAAACGGCAGGTTTTTGATCTGCAGACTAGAGCGGGAGATGTGGATGTAGTCCTGGGCGTCAACGGGGTGGTGTTTGTTGGTCTACCGTCGAGAGATGAAAAGACAGAAGGGCAAGGCATGGGAATAGGAGGGGCGAGAAAGAATGGAGAGGGAGAAAACACGCTCGAGATGAAAATGTATAGTTGTCAGAATGATGAGATATCTACTGGGTTGAGAACGGAAATTGGTAGAGTAATAGCGTGTATAAAAGCGTTGGCTGAATGTGGGATCAGTGTGGAAGAAGATATGATAAGAAGATGTTATGATGCTGCTTTAGAATTAGAACTTGATGAAGGTGGTGATGGATTTTATCTAGGTGGGGAAAGGGCTTCATTAGTAGTAGATATGGCTTTAAATAGTCGTGGTGGACGATAATAATAACAAATACAAAAGAAATGATTTGATTTTTGTAAACATTCTCTTTCCCTACTTGTATTACTACTACTACTACTACTACATTCACCAGCATGTCATATAATAGTACTACTATACTTTGCATATCCAGTGACACTAAAACAAAACGAAAAGGACATTTTACTGGCGAGCTCCATCAAGACCGTTAATAAGATCGGATTCCAAATTCTGTGCATTGGCCATAGTCTCTTGAGGTCTTGGCTCTTCGGGCTGTCTTGGGTGATTCTCAGGGATTGGAATATGTTGATCCGGAATTCTGTTCTGTTGTTGTTGCTGAGTTGGTGCACGAACGGCCTGTCTGAATGTCCGAACCTCATCAATAATCATTTGTCTCATTTGGGGAATGTCGGTGACAACCTCGAAACCGAAATCAAATGGAGTTGGGCAATTTGGTTCGTCAGATGCATCATGCCAGATTGAGAGATATTTGTGCTCGAGAGATTCTTCAACCGTAATACGTTGAGAAGGATCAAAAGCCAACAATTTATCCAATAAATCGAGTGCATCAGGGTTTTGACGAGGGAATAATGATGCAAAGGAAATCTTTGGCATGAAAGGAAGGTTTCGGACATATTCCTGGGCTCTTGGGGATCCTATACGTGACAAAGTCACACTATCAGGAGTTCCAAGGTAATGCAAGATTTGGTTGAGTTGATCAACATAGTCACGACCTTTGAAGAAAGGTTTACCACCTAATAATTCAGCAAGAATACAACCAACAGACCAAACATCAACTATATCATTTTATTAGTAAGTGAAATCATGTTGGAATGATGAACAAACTTACTGGCTTTGGTATATGATTGAAATGAGAGCATAATTTCAGGGGCTCTGTACCATCTAGTGGCAACATATTCTATAGACACATATGAGTATTTTATTAATCATATAATAAAGTAACAACTTACCAGTCATATATCCAGCATTCTCATCAGGATCATTACTGAATCCACGAGCCAATCCAAAATCGCAAATCTTCAATTCACAATCTGCATTAACCAACAAGTTACCGGGTTTCAGATCTCTGTGCAAGACATTGGCTGAGTGGATATATTTAAGACCGCAAAGGATCTGGTAGATGAATGACTGGAAATGAGCATCTGTCAATGGTTGACCACTTCGGATGATTGCAGCCAAATCACATTCCATCAATTCTATATTACATGTTAGATTATCCAGATTAATGCATGTACGATCATAGAAGACTTGCCTTCATACAGATAGACCTCGTTAAAGTTCTCAGGTCGAGGAATATCCATGTCGTACAGGCATGTGATGTTACGGTGTCCTAGAAGTAATCAGTACTTATAATCATCAAGAATATATATATATATATCTACCTCTGAAATGTTGGAGTAGCTTGATCTCTCTCAAAGCTCGCTTTGCCAGAATTTTCTTGCTAAAGACATTTGTAACCTTTTTGATTGCGACACTCTCGCCCGGTGGATGAGTTTTGTCAGAACCAGGTACTGTTGCAGAGCTAGAACATATATTGATCAGCTTTTGATGGTAATAAATAAAAACATATATAATCTTACCAAACGACACCATAGGCACCTTGTCCAAGCTCTTTTTGAACGACATAACGGTCATCTATGAGAAACTCTTGGTTGAATACCGGAAAGCTCTTGCGACCCGGCACGGGACCTCTGTTGTCGTTCATTGTGATGAAGTATATTTCTCAAGCCAGTTTATCGCGATGAGATGTGATATCGTTTTTAGCAAGACAAGTTATATGATGGAGTTATTGAAATTCTGGCCGCTTTTATGCACAAACTTCTGAAGCGTAATGTTTGTCGCTTGACAATATCTCGGACCAAGTATAGATCGCTTCTTGATTGCGATGAATGGTAGATATAGCAAGTATGAAAATGCAAGGATAAAAAAGCAAGGAGATGAGGTTGGGAGGGACTCGTCGAGTGATTTCCAGGCTGCCTTATTACTCGGCTACGGTGACGAAAGACAGAGCTAATAATAGGGCGGGGCAAGGGGTCCGGGCTTTTTTTCCCGGATTTCGTTCGTTGGAACAAGATTGGTATGGAACATGAAGTTGTCTCAGCCCTTTTTTTTTGGTGTCTTTCAACTTGTCACCAGACTATCAAGAAATTGATTCAGATATTAGTGAATAGAAGATGGAAAATCGCCGTGTAGACTAGTTCCATTCTCTATTTGAATCTATGTACTGTATGTTAGAGAAAGCGAAAGAGCCGCATCGCCAAAAATAGATTGGAAACAGAGGCCCAAGTGTTGACCCGACAAAGGCTATTGGCTGCACTCTTCCAACAACTTTACTGTAGATGACGCTTTCCGAAACATGATAACGTTTTTAGACGTGCGATTGGATGAAATTGGATACTAGATTTAATATAATCTATATATATAGAATATCGCTTGATATGTAAAAAACATACGCTAGATAAAAAATGCCCATGAATTTGCTAGGAATAAAGATTGTGAATGAATGTGATAAAACATATAAAAGTCATGAAATCATCAAATTTATTACAAGATCGTATAGTGTGGTAATAACTAGAACGTAAACAGCATTAGGTTTGGATTCAATGCGATCGGTAGTAAGAAATGTCCGACTATAATGGTACTGAGTGGGTAGATTGCAATCAACAAATTAATCCTCCAAAGAGCCGGTAAAGCGACAGCACCGACGACCATAATCGCCGCACAAGCAAAACACCACAAAAAAGTCCATTTGAACCTATTAATGACCTTTGGAATTTCCTCAAAGAATGTCGTATTAACCACTTCCTTTGCTGTAGCTCCCCAGTTCATGTCGATTCCAAACATATGCGAAATCAATGCTTGAGAAACATGTATGGAAATCCCTCCCAAAAAGACGCTGAGTAAAGGAATCCACTTGAAATTTTCTACCAATGCCCAGAATAGACTCATTTCCTCGATACGGTATCTTAAGATTGCAAGAGCAACATTTCCAAGCGCGGTAAAGACTACAATAATGGCAAAGTAGACCTTGAATGAATCGAGATAATAATGATCGAGATAACCATTAAACCAGCCCGACAGGAAATAATTAGCAAACGTTAATATCCAAGCAGACCCCAGAGCATAGTATGTACCGATATACGCCATGATTGTGAATTTGGATGGAAAAGGTATCGCGGATTTGATAAAATTGATAAACAGAGGAGTAAATATACCTTTTTTGAACCATTGCCTGACCGGGAAGAAAATGAGTTCATTACAGCCAAAAGCATACTTTTCCCATCGAGCAAGTTCATCATATACTGTGAGGGATACACCTTCTTGAAAGCCATCTTTGGTGTATCCTCCTAATCTGACCAAGAATCCATCGGATTGTAAACGCAAAGCCATATCAAAGTCTTCTGACACGGTCGCCTCTGACCAATACTTTTCCCGAAAGTCTATTGGACAATCGTAAGCAATAGACTGTACTGCCGACCAGCGAAGTATAGCGTTGTGACCGACAAACGGTGCTACATCTCCGGATGCAACTGCATATTTGATCTGTGTATAGACGAGATTGGTGAAAAAAGTAATACCACGTTCGAAATAGCTGTCCGTAACATTCATAACACCAGACGCATATTGAAGAACGGCCACTTCTGGTGACAGTTCCATCTCCGAAACAGCATCAAGGAAACAGTCTTGCGGCACGCGAGTGTCAGAATCGATTAGAAGAATATAATCTCCCATACGAATGTTACCATCTGCCCAAGTCCGACCTTCGTCGTGCTCCACAATCTCCATCAAAGCATTAGTGTAAGCCAAAGCCTCATCTTCTTGAGACCACTTCTCGTGTCGTTCTGTAGAAGTGAGGATATCTTCGACTCGATTTGTGACCCACAGAGCATAATTCATATTCGATGCTTTTTTGAATTTACCTGCACGAACAAACGCTTCACCATGTTCTCCGTTTGGATCATGTCTTGGTCGAGCTACCCAGCCAATATTATGCTCATCATAAAAGTCCTGTCTAGCACGGGCCTCCTCTTCCGGAAGTAATTGCATACCATCGTCATTGATTATGATATTAGCAGTACCTCCTTGCATTTCATATGTTGACATTGCAGCCTTTATAGAATGAATTGTTGGTTCAATGACGGTAGCGAGACCTTCTTTATAAACTGGCATCTGAATTGTTACATGTGGAAGTATGCCAAAGGCGTGTGTCAATCGCTTCGGAGCGACACCGGAATAATATTTCGTGTTTGCATTCATTTGTGAAATAGGTCCAATGATTTGCGCGATATTACCAACACAAGCCTGGAAGAAGAATAAACCGAGCCAGATTTGTGCTGGAACGACTAGGACAAATAGAACACGTAAATAGTTGTGGTCGACATAAGTCGCTTGTGCAACATTTCGGAACCCCAAGCCGATGGCTGTCAAAGTCACTAACAATGTTATAGCAGTAAATGTAGGTTGAACAAGAACTGGTCGACGAGGAGCACGTGGATCTGCTCGTTCAATCTCGTCACCATTTTCAGGGTTGACTTCCTGGACTGTCGCTTCGGGTCCTTTCTTTTCGTTTTCAACATCAGAATCTGTGCCTTGACTCCATATCATTTCCATCAGAGCTTTTTCTATATTCTCAGCACGATTCAATAAATGGCGTGGCTCGTCATCCCACACGATCAGTATTCCACGGTCAGCAATAAAAGCCGCAAATTGATGTTTCTGACAGCGTGGTAAATATGACATGTTTGGTAAGACTTGAAGTCTTAATCCACCTCGTAGCGGAACGAATGGCTTATCATTGTTGTGGAGAAAGAGTTTAATGACTCTCGTATTGACCGTCATGGCACTCTATAATAACATTCTCGTTATTCTGGTGTTCTTAATGCACGGAAAGACGTCAGACCTACTTTAACATTGAGCATTTCTACCGCCTTGAAGAAACCAAAAGGCTCTTCCATAACATCTGCTGGACAACAAGTGTATGTGCCTCGAGCCTTTTTCAATACTACTCCTTCATCGGCAGCGCCTGCTGTCCACAGCATCTCCATTTGTTGTTGATAGAGCCAGTTAACCATAACATCGCATTTAATATCTCTTAATTCGTCCTTTTCATTATTTCGAAAATCCCCTACCGGATAGCTAGAGAGTTGAGATTCGTGTATTGAGCCTACTGTTGGAGTGCCGGGTTCAAGTTGATATTGTGCTGCCGATGTAATATATTCGTCCGACTTCTCGCTCTTCTCTTCGGTATATGTTATCCTAGGCAGATCTTGCACATCCGTTGCCGAGGGAAACAGTGATTTTCTGTGCTCGGTGACCCTTCTAGACTGTTCCGGCGCAAAGTAACCATTTATGAAACCCATGATGGGCTATGTTGTTCGCAATTAAGCTGACATTGGTGTAAGGTCAGATACAATAAAATATCAAAAGAATGACTATTGGAAGCCGCACAGTACTGAACTTACATATAGTTTATTTGACAGCCGGTGGTCGTGCAGGTGATACAACGGTCATCAAGATGCAGTTATTGTTCAAGAAGAATAGATCAAGAAGCATTTCAAGCAGACAATATACAAAAAAGACAAGACTGTCCACTGTTATGAAATGGAAAAAAACAGAAAAGCGCAACAAGGTATGATTAGTTCGAGAAGCGGCAAAAGCTGTCTCACCTACCTGGAAATGGTTGATTGAGCGACATAAGTTCTTTGGGTTTAGCATCTCAACGGCTCTAACATGGTGAAAATACTGTGCAGTATCTTTTTTAGATAAAAAAAGGGTAATTTTTACAACTCTCCATAAAGCTGTTGAGATTTTATATGTCGAGTTAACGGTCCCCACAAGAACAATGAATTGTTGTCAAACAAGGTTGTCGGATTACGATCTGCTTCTAGATACACGGTGTGGATCTGAGTTTTGTCCCAAATCATAGTAGATTATTTTATGCTAGATAGATTTCTTGATAGTTGTGTGTCTTTGGTGCTTGTAAATAATGATGATGTAAATCGTCAACAACATCGAAATTTTAGGTTTTGCTCGGCAGCGCCATCATTACAGTAACTACCAAAAACATCCATCTTGCGCCCGTACTTTATTTGCTTTCTCTGAACCCAATGCAGTCGATCAGACAGGTTCAACGATTGAATGAAAAGGAGCTAGAAAAAGCCATACCACCATCAGCATCATGGCATACTGACTATCGCGACACGGCATATATTTACATCGGGGGAATCCCTCACGAGCTTTCGGAAGGTGACATTATCGTAATCTTTTCGCAATATGGCGATATAGTCTGGACCAAGCTCGCTAGAGACAAAGAGACTGGCAAGAGTAGAGGATTCGCGTGGGTAAAATACGAAGATCAGAGGAGTTGTGATTTGGCTGTGGATAACTTGAGCGGTTCGACTGTACTTGGCAGATTACTTGCTGTAGACCATGCGAGATACAAAAAACGAGACGACGAGGATGACACAGAAGGATTTGTAGGCCAGGTGAAGCCGATCGATAATCGCGGGGAATTCGACACTGAAAGTCATGGGAAGAGAAGGCCACGACGAGAAATACAAAACGAGCGTGACTCTACACGTATGATCGAAAATGTACAAGATCAAGACCCGATGAAGGAGTATATATCTAGACGTGAGAAGGACGAACATGTCTCACGCAAGCAATCGCACAGACATTCCGATAAGCGTGAACATGGCCATCGGTCACGGAGAGATAAAGGCCCGGAAAGTTCAAGACGAAGTCAAAGTCCTCCAAGCAAGAGTCACTCGCATCGAAGAGAAAGAGATAAAAGAGAGACGCCGAGATCTCCCTCTTCCTCGGTATCAAGATCTAGGAGCAGATCTCCACGACGGCGCAGGTCATGAACGGCACATATCACGGACGATCGTATCAGTCTGATAATGATGTTATGATAATGATTATAGAGACGACTTCTAAAATGAATTGTCTACCAGGTCAATTTGATCATAGTTCTTCATCAGTCCAGATGAAGTCGTTGTCTTTTTTAACGTTCTCGTCCGGCCTGATCATTGTGACAACAGGTATCGGTTTCTTTCCGACATCTCATCCACAACATCAATCATGTAGAACGTCCGACAATTGAACCATCACAACAAGGACATTCAATATTCACAGGTACATTTAATATTCACAAGAATAAAAGTATAGGTGACTTCAAAAAATTAAAAATACATGAAACAAGAGATATACTAGAAAAAAAATCAGAACAAAATATCAAGATATCGACAACAATGTCACGATTTTACGTCTCTGAACCGAAAGGAAGAAAAGCCGGACCTCGCGTGACATCACAAGGATTACTAACGAAACCAGGAACATATAAATACGGCGCGAATGAATTTGAACCAGGACCCATCATCAAGCTTCCATCAGGAGCAAAGATCCGCACCGATATTTCGGCATTACCGGCTGTATTATACCACATTAGACGAATAGGGACATAGCTTCCCTGAGTGAAATAATATGTTATAGCAGTGATATCAGTTTGCGTCCAAGCACGATACATGTCGACGTTAGCGCCCGTCCAACCACTGATGGCTTTTGATCCAACCCACAAGTATGAAAAGTCATCTGCGGCGGGAAAGGTAAAGGAATAATACCCCGATCCACGACCAATGTACAGATAAAAGACATGTGATACGGCGAGATTTATGGGGTCAACGAGACCAAAGTTGTAGAATTGATTGGCAGCGCCAGCAGTGCCAATGTAGCGGATTGCAGGGGTTAATCCAGTTGGTGTTGCAGCGGCTGTGGAAGAGGAGATCGATACTGATGTGGTGGTGTAGACGGTTATGCTTGACGAAACGGTGCCGGAGCGAGTGTAGGTTACTGTACTTGTTACGGTGTTTGTGTTTGTAACAGTAGATGTAAAGATTTGAGTGGCAATTGGTGTTTTGGTTTTGAAAAATTCTGGGGTGATTGTATCTGTCCAGGGTAAATTCATGTATCCAGCATAGGCAACTCCTGCATTACCGCAAGAAGACGGAGCAGTTGGATATACAGTGCGATAGGTAGTAACTCCAGTAGTTGTCAGTGTAATGACGGATACTGTCGTAGCGGTACCAAGATCTGTAGTCGTAGTAACTAGAGATTGAAAAACTGATGTAGTAGATGTAGTGACTGGCACTTTACTCCAAATCGTGGCAGTAGGACCTGGCCAACTTGTAGCAACGACAAGAGCAGCGACTGATGTCACCGAAGTAGTCGAAGTGACAAAGGCAATCGATGTTAGTGATAAGACAGCGTTAGCACCAGGGAACGGAGCAGCTTGCCACGCTGAACTTTCAGAAGTGTTTGTATATGGTGAGATATTCGAACCAGTCACGTTTTTGAAATTGCAAATGCCTGCCGAATAGGAAAAGGCCGTACATCCCGTAAACGCATCACAGAGCTTGAAGCAAGACGAAAAGGAACCGCCGTTTGCAGAGCCAATGGTAGTTGCGTTTAGACTATAGGAACATCCCAGAGTATAATACATGGAATTATCATCAAGGATACTCTGTCCTAGTGCTGATTGTAAAGCAGTACAACTCCCTTGATTACCAGGATCTCTTGGAGACGCCGTGTAGCCATACGAGTTTGACACATTGTACGTGGCATTATTTTGGATGGTATAAGAAAGAGTAGCACTTTGACTTGCCGAGGGATCGCTGAATATTTGACAATACATTCCTTGAGATACACCGCTTAGTGACAGGTTAAAAATATTGAAATATGTGCATGGTGTGTAGGAGACTTTATTGGCCGCTGCTGCCGCCGTCCTGGCAGTTTTGGTAAAGGTATTACAGTATGATGAACATTGACTTGGATCATACGTATTATAGAAAGAGTAGCCTAGAAATGTGGGTATAACATTAGGGTCTGATTGATTGATAGCTCCGTAAAGAGCACGTGGAGCAGTGTAGCCTGTGAGATTTGCCGGGGCAACGTTCCGATTAAAACCTGAACTTCCGGCAATCACGACTACAAAGTCATTCTTGTATTCACCATAATTGACGGCCAAAGTCGAATTAACGTATTGCCCGTAGAGCGCACATTTTGCCATTGCTGCTGAACTAGTTGTTCTGCATGTTGAAGTGATCACATTTTGAGGAGTTCTCTCAAAGTAGATGTTAAAACTCAGACAACCCGGAGTCGCATCACACCTGGCTCCACAGGCCGTGAGATTGTACGATGAAAGCTCATAATAACCTAAATAATTAGGCATGATGAGTGAACCCAGAGCGCCAGTAAAGTTGAGTGAATAACCAGGAGGTGGATAAAAAGCATTTGCCGAAATGGAAGCCATAGTAGAGTCGATTAGGAATTGATTAGGCGTATCTGGAGATGTCTGATAACCATACATGATAGAATTTGGGCTAGTACAGTTGGGGCTGGAATTAGACTGTCTTTTAAGAACATCTCCATTCAATACATCGCGAAGGACGACATTGGTGTGTACACTTGATTTCTTGGTCGTCGTTATTGACTTTCGAGTCGTCGAAATTATCTTTTTTTTCTTGGTTGTATTTTGCTTTTTACTAAGTGTGGTACTTTTCTTTTTACTAGTTGTTATAGTTTTGCCAACCTTTGTTGTCGACTTTACCGACCCGATACTGCCGGGCTTTGTTGTAGTACGAACTACTGTAGCGGTAAAATGACTAGCTGATAGTCTAGAAATGACCGAGGATGCCTCTGCATGTAGATTTCTCGACTTTGTACTCGTACTATGCGGATGAGCCGTCTTCAGAGTTGGCTTTGCAGAGTAGACCTTTGCAAAGCTCAAGTCCTGTGCGTCAGCATACGACAATATCGCCGAAGCGACAAGCAAGGGTGACCACAGATGCATGACGGACTTTAGTGTTTGCGGTTGCGGTTTGAAGAAACACAATGAAGCAGAAGGATTGGGAAATCGCAACTATTATACCTCACCTTTATATTACAGTTCGATGAATCGTTCGTTATACATCAGTATTACCGCAGTAATTAAGGACAAAATTGAAAGTCACAGACCGTTGTGATTGATAGATAGTGTGACATTATTGTGAAAACGGCTACCATTCTATACTGTACGTTGGAAGGCTATTCCAGAGATATAATCGTATCGAACTTTGAACATGACCACATACTACGGACTCTTGGAGCTGCAATAACAGCATAGAGTATCTTGACTGCCTCCAGTTACCACTGTGGAACAATATGATCATCATGCCATGACGAATCAGGCATCTCAACATTTACTATTGGTCAGAATTAAGCTCGAGTGGTTTTCAGTAAAGTAGAAGAAGTTGGAACTAAAGTTTAGATCATGTCGAAGTGCTAAAACTTATTACTAGAGTTTCGATTTGACAACGTTGGGGTTTAGCTTGCCCGTCCAAAAAAATGATTCATTTGGTATTATTTTCTGTTTTCGATCAACGCCAAAGCAAAGTGTAAAGATCTCTAATACTCCTACATGACAAGGGAACGCTAGCTAGGCAACATCTTTATTGGATATACTGAATATATGCTATGTGAGTACTGGAACAGAATATACGCTACGTGAGCACAGAGAATTCAAGTCGTTGTGTAAAATTATACACAGCATTAGTAATCGTGAAAACCCCTTGATCGGGTAGAATTCATTACGTTCTAAACCATTGACGTCATAAATTAACAACCGTTACGTCACAACCAGTACTATGGTGAAGTTTTTATTGTTCATCAGAGTGGTTTCAAAAGCTTTCATCAATCCACACATTACATGAACAAGTCACCGAACGGTGAACAGAAAACAGTGAAACAAGAAAATATAGGATGACTTCCAAACTAGTACCTCCACATCCTGACAAGGTCATGGTAATTCGAAATGTAACTCCCGATATCCTTACGTTATCAGTCCCATTTTTGAGGTTTGGCATTTTGAATATTGGAGGTAGAGGTACAGTCGGTAAGTAACCATGACATTCTAAATCACATTCAAACATCGTACATGTCTAATGTTACGGAATACAGTCCGTCTACAAAGTGGAAATCTCGCCGTCTTTTCCCCGGTGGCATTGACCGCAGAAGTAAAAAAACGAGTCTCTGAAATGGGTCGTGTACGATATATCACAGCCCCCGATGCAGAACATCACATCTTCCTCGACGACTGGCACAAAGAATATCCAGATGCTAAATTGATTGGACCGGATGCACTTGGGCCAAAACGTCAAAAATCAGGAACGCCTCTGCCGTTTGCGCATTTGTGGAAAAAAGAAGACGATACTACCGTCACCACGACGCAAACTTCTATAGGCTCTGCACGCTCTTCATGGTCTATCGATGAAGAATTCGATTCAGAGTTTGATACTGAATACGTCCATTCACATCCGAACAAAGAACTTGTTTTTAACCATCGTCCTACGCGAACTCTGATTGAAGCGGATTTGTTATTCAATTTACCTGCTACTGAACAAATGTCGAAGTCTGGACAGAGCGCAACGTCGGGATGGCTGACGAGTTTCTTCAGTGCGATGAATTCTGCTTCGGCGGGCCGTTCGAGTATCTGGCAGAAAAGGTTCATCTGGTATTTGATATCTGCAGCTGATCGTTCTGGTTATAATGCCAGTGTGAAGAGGATTGCGAAATGGGATTTTGATCGTATTATTCCTTGTCATGGAGATGTTATAGAGACGAATGGTAAAACTATCTATATGCACATGTTTGAATGGCATCTTGCTGGAGAGAAAAAGACGAACTGACGAATGTAAAGTATACATATATATATATATATAGTGATTATGCAATGAAATATAAATATGACGTCGATAACATCTTGTACAACGTTAAAATTTATAGACAAGGATCATATAATGATGAAACCACAATAACGAAGATGTACGATAGCCAGGCTGCTTGAAATTTCTCTGACCTCTTGACCTTAATCAAGTCTGCAGGAAGAATTTGTCTATTGTGATCACTAGATTAGATAGAAAAAAGCTAAGATGCATCAAGCTTCTCCAAGTCTTTTAAAAACCGCTCCCACACGTCAATACTCCCTTTAAAAAACTCCAACTGTGCATCGGCTAGTTCGCTCAAGGTATCACTAAACTCTGCTGCCTTTATACACTCAAAGTCGGCGACTTCCTTAATGACCTCTTCATCAAACATCTCACTCGTCTTTTTCGCCCGTTCCACTTCATCTTGCAGTCTACGTATCTGTATTTCAAGCTTTCGTACTTTTTCCCGTCTGGAAGCTTCGGGATCTACTCCTCTCACATCTTCGACTTTCTGTCTGATGAACGCGGTGGCTGCCGATGGCGTCAAGCCATGCGTTGTGATTGCTGAATTATTCGAAGCTAGATTATCACGCTCCGATACGGCTTTTGCCGAATAATCTGTAAGACCTTCGAAATCCAACTGCTTCTGGTCTCGAGTCTTTAGCAAGCTCTTGAGACTGACACAATATGCCTCCATGTCTTTCAGAGAAGTAAGATATGAATTATCTGTATGATCTCGTAGTCCTTTCCATAATTGTGATTGTTGATCAGCACTTGCAACAAATGAATGTAATTCATTCTGTATGCTGGGCTCAAGTAGTGCGAGCTTTCTCATCTGTGCGGCGAGATCTGCATAGTCAGCTTCTAATTCAGATTCCCTTCGAGCTGTTCGAGAGACTGTCCGAGACACGACTGCTAAATCATCGTCTAGTTTATCACACCGCTCTTTAACTTCCACAAAACGTTTGTCTGCTTTGTGTGGTTTTGAAAAGGCATTCAGAAATGAATCAGTCCAGCTGTCAAGTACAGATGGAGCAGGCTCCGAAGCAGGAAGGCCCGTGTTTGGTCTGTTATTCATTGTAGCATTCCAATCATTTGATTCGAGAAATATGGTAAACAGAGTTGCCCTGTAGAGTACTGGATGCATCGAGAGTCGTTTGAGAAAGCGCTGCAGTGAAGATGCTCTTCTAGCAGTAAAATCCGGTCCGAACCTATCACCTCTTACATATTCCATCTTGTGCTTTTCGGGCAAGGGCGGGACAGCACACTGCCCATATTGTCGAGCTAGTGTCTTGTACAAAAAGACAAAATCTGTATATCTACGTCGGACTGTCATGTGTGTGCTTTGAAAGGATTTGATGTCGGTCTGAAGGGTTAGCGCAACAATAAGATAAAGTTAGAGGATGAAAAACATACATCAGTCGTGACAAGATACGAGATGAATTGATTCTGTGTGCCATCGTTTTCCTTTTGTGGCTGCTTGACTGTACACACAAGTCGACCTGGACCGGCAACGGCTGTTTGTTCGGCATTGTTCGAGCCTTCGGTAGCCATCTCTTGGGCAGGAAATATGCGCCTTGTTCTGCTTGCGTCAAGTTGACCTGAATATGGGCTTACAGAAAATGATGCGAAGCCTCGTAGGTCTTCGCTATTAGTCTCAGTGCTGCTCAAGGTTGCTTCTTCAGACCGAGAGATGTGATGTTTATCAGGATCCTGAATACTTGTCTCAAAATAGTCGCATCCTTCTTGCCAGTTCGAATTTTCTACTCGGTCGTCATTATCAAATCGTGGTTTACTGTCAGCTAAGGGAGACACTGTGTCTTTCTCTTCTAGAGGTCGAATTCCTCGATCGACAGGATGACTAACGACTTCAAAGTCATCATCGTCAAACCCCGCCTGTATGATTTCCCCAGGTTTTTCGGCGTCATCGTGGAATGATGTTGTTTGGGCAAGTTGTGCCGACCCGAAGGATAGCAAATTGATCATCACCATCTTTCATTCATTTCGACAAGTTAGAGTGCTTGTACGCCAGATACGTATATGTGCAGAGTATGGGATGACTCTTGTAATTACAAATCATGTCGTGTAACCATGGCTTCATTGTCAGACATTACACGAAATGGAACACGTTCACTTGGACTTTACCGTTGGACAGCGCTGAACTTCACCATGTGAACTTTATAAGTACATATAACTCGACTAACTCATTTACTAAGTTGTTGTCATTCTAGGCCATAGTCTCTACTGATCGCTTGAACCCTCTGGCCTTAGTGCGCGAACAGCCTTGCCTGCGCGCCAAATCTCCAGACGTCTGATAGCATCTGTTTCCTCTTGGTACTTGGCACGATAATCCTTTTGTTTGCCAAATTCCAGTGTTCTACGAGCTTCACTACCGTCCTTGACGGAATCGTACAATTGGTTAAAGACTGGCTTTAACGCATCCTTGAATTTTGGTGTCCAGTCCAAAGCTCCACGACGGGCGGTGGTAGAGCATGCCTCAAACATGTAATCAAGCCCATTATTGGCAATTAATGGATACAGCGATTGTGTTGCTTCTTCAACGGTCTCGTTGAAGGCTTCGGATGGAGAGTGTCCTCTTTCACGAAGAACTTCGTATTGAGCGAGGAACATACCGTGAATACCACCCATCAAACAACCTCTCTCACCGTAAAGATCAGAGTAGACTTCTTTCTCGAATGTCGTCTTGTAGAGATATCCTGATCCAACAGCTACTCCTAATGCGACAGCTTTTTCTTCGGCTTTTCCAGTGACGTCTTGTAAAACAGCAATGGAACTGTTGATTCCTCTACCTTGACGGAAAAGTGTACGGACTGTACGACCAGATCCTTTTGGTGCAACGAGAATGACGTCGATATCTTTTGGAGGTTCGACCTTTGTTTGAGAAGAAAAGACTGGTGAGAATCCGTGAGAGAAGTAAAGAGTCTATCATCCAATTTATTATTAGTATTCTATCCATATGGAATGATATTATTGATAGCAGTTCAGAATGATGAATTTACCTTTCCCTTTGTCAACATTGGCTTCAAATGTGGCCATGTCTCTGACTGAGCTGCATCACTCAATAGATTCATAATGATTGTTCCACGATTGACAGCCTCGTCAATGTCAAACAAATTCTTTCCCTCTACCCAACCGTCTTGTTCAGCTTCTTTCCAAGATGCTCCACCTTTTCGTACACCAACAATGACATTGAGACCATTGTCACGTAAATTTAATCCTTGACCGTGACCTTGAGATCCATATCCGATGAGAGCAAGTGTGTCGTTCTTGAAATACTCGAGAAGTTTCTCACGAGGCCAATCAGATCGTTCTATTATTCACCATCAGCAAAACTACACCAATAACAACATCATAAAGACAGGAACATACCAAAGACTTGTTCCTCTACACCTGCAAAATCAACAGTCTTTACACCGCGAGTCTGCTGAGCAGAAAAAATAGTCTTTGAAGCTTGACGAAGAGCATTGTTTCGACTAGCTTGGAACGTAGAAGTGAGGAAACTTCTCTGCTGTTGTTGCACGGCAGAACGAGTCAATTGTTTAATCGACGTTCTCAACGCATTGGTAGTTGATCTAGACGCCATGTTGAGTTACAATTGATGTGTTGATGAGTGGAGATTGTATTATGTGAAGCAAGTGATCAGAGGTTGAAATATCGAAACCCCACGATAATTTTATGATTCGACTCTGATTCGTTTACGGGAAGAAATTTTGGATTGCTATGCCGATATCGGGGGGTCATTTCCAAATTCTATGCCTATGAGCAAATTGACCAAATATTGATCGGCCAATCGCGCCAGCAATAGAACTGGGCATGACTACAGTGTTATTCTGCAAAAAACAAGAATAGTCAACACAAAAAGTGAAATTACGTGCATACCCTCGAAACATAAAAACCTTGCGAAAAAAAACAATCGGATCAAGCAAAAGAAATGATTTGGGGGAGGATTGAACTCCCGAGCTTCTCGGAGGATGAGAGTAAATCTGTAAACGAGATGTCCTGACCACTAGACGACCAAACCTAAATTGTCAAGATTCTTCTCTTGATTATAAGAAACATATACATATAACGTTGATGACCACCAGATTCTGGAAGCATCCATAACTTCTATGAACTCTTATGGACATGTCATCAGCAGGTCGAAGAAAACAACATCGGAGCAAATGATAATGGATATCCAATGCTTAAATTCATCAAAAATAATGGAGGTCTATAGTATTATTAATTATCATTATCATCTCCAAACGTATTGCAGTATATTCTATCTAACAAGCTTCAGATGCGAAAAGTTCGACAAGGAAATAGAATCGGTGATGCCCCGTAATGCGAAACCAGTTAAAAACCATAGTGCCAAAAAACTAATCATTTAATAATCATGACTCTCTTGACCCAACAAACTTCCCGATGTAGCATGAACTTGAACATTCGACTTTCCATCACCAACACTATTTCCGTTTGCGGCATAAAAAGAGTCGTACGTCGTACTACCTGCTCTACCATTCGTATAATAAGAAGGAGGGTACCATGTAGAACCTCTTTGCCTTCTTTCACTTTCAAAATCTGCCCATCTCTTCATGGTTATTTTTGAACTGTCGAATTCTCCCTCTGCTTCATGACCTGATTTATTGACAATGTCACCAGCAGTTTGTCTGGTATCTCCCCATGAGAAATCGTCAAACTTCCAGTAAGCGTAAACTGGTAGGATGAAATTCCAGACGGGTAAAGAAGCAAGATAAACTAACATCCATCCTATGTAAGAGAAACGATGAGCTGTCAGTACGATAAGTACAGCTGGGAGACCAAGAATAAGAGACAAGAGGACAAGGGGTATGACTGGAATTGGAAGGTGTTTTACTCCATCTACGATAGCACGAACGACTGGGAAGGAGAGTTAGTAGACTAGTTGTAAAAGAAAGACAGATGATTTAAACTCACTCAAGTATACGGTAAAACTGATCGCTGCAGGAAGAACCAAAGTACCGAGCAATTCAATAAAAACGACAAATTGCATGGAAAAACAAAAAGTACCACACAAATCACGGACCAAGACAAGTTCCATCAAATTATGAACCGTAGAATTAATCCATCGTCGACGTTGCGATAGTAGGACCGAAAATTGTTCAGGGACAGTTGTCTTGCATACGGCTTGAGGTACAAAAACTTGTTTTCGCTTTGGAAAGGTTCGTAACATGAGGGTAGATAAGAATCTATCTTCACCTAACAGAAGCAGATTCTTCTTGTGTAAAGTATCGACGACGTTTTCGGAATAGTGTTCAACGACGTCAGGATTAGCCAGGATAGGAACCCAGTAATTTTGACCTCCTTTTGGTGCCTTGATACGATACATACAGAAACAACCGGGTAAACAAGTCACACCACCAAAGACAGATTCAAAAGCCTTTGATAAGTGATGTGATATGAAATATTCAAACACCTGTATCATACTGACCCAAGAAGCTCGTTTGTTGGCAATCTTTGTTTCTCCACAAAGCCCCATGATTTCTGGATCTTTTACCATGGCAGATACCATGTGAGTCAAAGAATCAGGAAAGACTTTAGTATCAGCATCAACCATCAATACAATTTCGTAAAAGTCTGGGCTGATGCCAGTAACTTTGTATATACCATTAAATATCTCATATTCCAGTTCCGTCATACGCTCGTCAAACATTACTTTTTGTAAAAACGACATCAAAATGATTTGCGAGTCCCGTTTACCTCTGTTTCCAGGCTTTGACTTACCCTCCTCATCGGCATTTCCGCACTTCACTACGACAATCATTGGAACTCGCTGTTGTTTCTCGATTGGAATCATTGAATCCTGGCCGTAATCATAGAAACCAGAATAGATCTTGGCCATATTGTGACGTTTGGATCCCGAAGCAACAGCGACATATGAGAATGGTTGGACATCATCGGGAAGTATTGTATGATCCTTCATCATCGAAAGACAGGCTTCAGGTGTTGACATAGCTTCGCCCTTCCCCTGAACAAGGCCATCACAGATCATAAATATAATCTTGTGACTGTTTGGATATTCAGTTGTGACGATTGAATCAAGTGTAGTTCGAATACCGTCAGGACCTTCAGAATATGCAGTAACGAGACAAATGACGTGAGCAAGAGGATATCCAAAAGGTTGCCATTCATGAGGAGGTTGAGGTACAACTGCATCATTAATATGACCTTGTGTTTGACTTTGTGTAGCTAATGGACTCGAAAATCTTCGATCTGAAGGTTGAGACCCAATGAGACTTGTTCGAGATTCTTCTCTTGCATATGGCAGATCAGGTCCTACCAAAGTTGAATCACTGCCTTGACTATATATTCCACTAGAAGCAATACGAGAGTTGGTATTTTGACTTGCCATTGTTGTTGGTACAGCTCGAACTTTTGTAGATGATTTGTCAATGGCATAAGGACTAGTAAAGCGAGATGTGGTCGGCAAAAAACTACACCTTCGATTACCACGATCATTTATATTAAAACCTGCAGCATCCTGTAGTTTTGGTGGAGGTCGATAGATGTCATCTGTCCAAGCTTCAATTTCAGCGTTACGATTGGAGTCTTTATTTAAGAAAGATTTGTCTGCAGCATATTTGCGTGATAATACCCATGAAAACAGTAGAGCCAAAACAAACTTTGTCAGGACAATGGACAGAATAAACACCAATGATACGTAAAGCACGACTTTCGAAGCAATACATCCAACGTATTCAGTATCGATAGAGCCGACTTTGATAATTTCTTGGAAACACTCTGCTACCTTTCTGTCGGACGATGTCGAGAACGCGTATGTGACATCGACTCCTCTGACTGCAGGGTTGTTCATAATCTGAGTGAAGCGAGCCGGATATTGTACTTGAGAAGTATTAAACCATTTGAGCAGGTTCAGATCGAGCACGTCTCCGTTATAGACCATTAGATTTCGACTAGAGTTTTTGATATCATCCCATGTAAAGTAAACATCCCCAGCGGCTCGAAGACCGGAGTAGAAACTATTTCTAGCTGTTGTAGATGTGTGACAACCATAACCAAAATAATACTCAGAGGTCAAGTTCGGAACTGTCGATCCGTCCTGACTAAAAGTATTGCAGGGAAAATACCATGCAAGGTTTCCCGACGAGTCGCTTGGTACGTCAGATCCTGGTGCCAATGTGATGAGGTTTTTACACGCTCCATTCACATTTTGAAATAAGAAACTCCCATCCTGACCGCCATAACGAGGTCCATCGGCAAGATAGAGGATGTTTGCTCCACTTGGAATGCCCTTGGCGTAAGGATGATGTGACCGGGTCAAATCATAGGCCATGCCGTGAAATATCATGTAGCCTGGTCCAACATGATTCACTTGTAATCGTAGAGGTCCTCCGTTGGGACAAACAACCTGTGTGAAACCAAAAGTGAGGAAGCCAACAAGTGTGCATATCACCAAGATGATGCTTATCAATCCCATCTTTTCCCTCCATGCTCTTTGTTGCGCCTTTTCATTCTTTCCGAAACGTCTCAAAAGCATATCTGGACACCAGAAGGTTATGATATGATAGTAAGCTGACCAAAGACTAGGAGCTTGTTGCGAGTCCTTGATTTGCTTTCGTTGCTTAGCTTCTGCTAGTGTGATTTTTGTTGCCGATTTTACTGTGGGATTACGCTGTAATCGCCTACTTCTGCCCCTTTCTACTTTCGGATTTTGAGGTTTTTCATCCAGGACCGTGCTTTCAGTTGGATTTAGAGCTTCAAACTCCTGCTCCAGCGAATCGGGGGTATGCATGTCTGCGTTTTCGATCATGACCGGGTCATTGCCGGTTGTAGAAGGAATGACATCCATATTTAACGCATGTTTTCTATAATAATACTGGGGGTCATTCTCATCGTATCTACGTCGCTCCGGGCGAATGAGACTGATCTTTCGACCCAAGTTCGATGCATCGGTGTGGTGATTTGGGGGAATAGGTTTGCGTGGAAATACTGGACTTGCAGCGCCACCGCGATCTTGCGGATGGCTGCTCTCTAGATCTGAAACTCTCGGACGAGAAGGTGAGCGGCCAGCTCGTTGTGGAGAGGGCAATATATGTCGTGTTGGTGATGATTCACCGGGTGAAATCATCTTGATTTTTGATTACAAGACCGTACTGAGCAGTCAACAATAGAGTTGTTTACACTTGTTTGGCACAAAGGCCTTCCAGAGAACGCTTTCGTGAGATCCCAAGTCGCGGCTGGCCACAACAGACAGGGTAAATATTGTAACGAATGTATGGCGCTAAATGAATATCTGATAGGTAAATAATACAATAAAATTCAGAAATGTGTTTGGTCAAAGTGGCGCTGATAATGTTTGTCCTGCAAACAAAACTGCCGACTAACTCTATTTACCGGGTCCGTGACATTGTCGGGGGAGCATATGTAACAAATTGATTCATCAAAGCACTATCAACAAGACTGTTTCTCGCTCTTCATTAATGACGATGCGAGTCTTCTAAGCTACGAATTTTGCGGCTCATAAATCACATTTGCAACACGATAATGCTGATGACTGCTAAATATACCACTTTCCTATCCATACGGATACGAGAAAGGGTTGTTTTAACGTTTTATAAGCGAGCCCAAAACTTAGCTCGGGAGCAACCAACCTTTTTTCTCCCAGCTTCGGTTTGTGAGGACCCGTTGGTCGGTTGTAGGTTCGCTGCCACACGCGTACGAGAGTTTAGCAACCCCGTCATGCTGCATAATTTCATCAGAGTACCTACTTTGACAAGTCTGACCTATGTTTCTATAATCATTGTTTCTTTTCTTGTAATTACGGCAGTAGTAGACTAAATGGAATACTTATATTACATGATAATACATACGTAGATCATGACGACCGCATCAAGATCAGCGTCGCTCGATGCTGTGATGCGACGGGATGATATAATGGAGGATGGGAGTAAGGTTGTCGACGGAAAATTGCAAAGTCCATCTATACAAGATGCTCGGGAGGATAGTCTTCGGCCTATAGCCAAGATGCAAGAGACGCCTGCGAATTCAGTCAATATAACACCAGTTTCTACTATAATGGAGCCTTTAAGCGCTCAGATCGATGTCACGACTCCAGCAGATTCCTCTAGTCATTCGAGAAAATCTTCTCGAGATGAATTATCAAATTTACAGGACTCTATATCGACAACTTCATTAAATGATAGACCCGGGAGTATCGAATTATCTACATTGAGATCCCCGAATCGACATTCTCTCAAGTCATCAACATCTAGTCAACTCCCTTTGGACGATGTTCCCGAGAATTATACTACATATCCCCATGCGCCTCTTCAATATCACCATCAACCCTATAACGAAAGTACTCAACCACGTGTACAGAGAGCGTCCCAAGCGACTGTACAAAGTATTGGTTCCTCTTCCAGCGAAAGAGATTCTACTGCACAGATGCGATTTCCGCGAACGTCTCTATCACGGCCCGGGTCAACTTCTACTTTACCTGGAGAACCTCGAGCCAGGTTTTCGGACGGCGCAGAAATTGGAGGTTTGCGAGGATCGCCGAGACATGTTGGTAGTAATCTATCGGCGTTTCGAAATTCACCAGATAGTCGACCAATGTCATATATTGATTTGTTAAACGAAGTACCCTACCATCAACAAATTGCACCGATGCCAACTCTCAACAATTCTTTGTTACAGAGTGCCGTTGGTTCTCAAGCCTCATTACTTGATACAAAAAAGACAATGGACATGTATAGAGCCAATGTGAAAAAGACGACAGACTCTGCTGTCCAATATGAATTCGCAATATTCATGGTTAATACAGCAAAAGATGCAATAGCCACAGGACAGGCGATTGGATCAGGTGGTGGCACAACTCAAGAGATGATAAAAGAAGCAAGGGATATACTGGCGAGATTATCAGACCGAGGTTATCCATTTGCTCAATACTATCTCGCCGACGGCTTTTTCTCTGGATTCTTTAACAAAGAAAAACCAGATGTTGACAAGGCATTCCCTCTTTTTATTGCAGCTAGCAAACATGGACATGCAGAAGCCAGTTATCGTGCCGCGTTATGTTATGAATTTGCATGGGGAACGGGAAAATCCTTTCCAAAAGCAGTTCAGTTTCATAGAAACGCAGCATCAAAAGGTCATCCTGGTGCAGCTGTACGTCTCGGTAATGCGTGTTTGCATAATGATATGGGGTTGGAACGACGGTATCGAGAAGGCGTAAAATGGCTGAAAAGAGCGCAAGAAGGCGCAGATGTGCAATATAACAGTGGACCGTATGAGTTGGGATTGTTACATATTACCGGTTTTGGAGATGATATATTTAAAGATGAAAGTTATGCAGCTCAATTATTAACTCAATCTGCCGAATTAGGTCATTTGGATGCAAATTTCCGCATGGGACAGTCGTATGAATTAGGTTTGTTGGGATGTCCTAAAGATGCTGCTCTTTCTATACATTTCTATACCGGAGCTGCAAATGGCGGTATGCCTGCTGCGATGATGGCTTTGTGTGCTTGGTACATGGTTGGAGCCGAGCCAATCATGTCAAAAGATGAAGCAGAAGCTTATGAATGGGCAAAACGAGCTGCTGATCTTGGTCAGTCATTTTATTTCTGGTTTATATAGATTTTGACTGACTTTGTTATAGGTTTACCCAAAGCAGAATATGCAGCTGGATATTTTCTAGAAATGGGTATAGGTTGCATAAGAGACCCTCTCGAAGCTAATGTATATTACGTCAGAGCGGCCGAACACGGCAACGATACTGCTCGTCAACGTCTTGCCATGATTAATAATGCCGCATCTGGTGGCATGGATGAATTCCCAACAAAAGGTCAACGGATGGAAAAAGGTGTTGCAAAAACAAGAGAGTTGAGTGGTACAACTAATAAAGATGGAAAATGGTGGAAATGGTAATCAGTCTTTTTATCTTTTCATATATTTAACCATTTATCCAACATCTATAAGCTATAAAGAACTCACATTTATTAGCAATTAATTTAATTAGCATAGCGTAACTATTGTAATGATGTAAAAATAACATTATCATTTTTTTCTTGCTTCTTTTCTATAAATAAAATCCCGCTTGTCGCTCTTTACATTGTCATCAACATCGAAATGTCAGATAATAATAAAGAAGAGGAAAAGGAAGAAAAAGTAGATGAGTGGTACACCAACCGTCCCCCCACTCTGTCGTCGTGATCGGTAATAATGTGATAACCAAAAGGGATCAACGAATCTTCAGCACTGGCTGTTCCGGTACACTATTCCCCCCATTCATTTCTATAATATATGATAGACAATTAATGTGTTCAAAAGAGGAGAATACGAAGCTGAATGATTGTTTTTTCGAAAAAAAGGACTGGAGGGCTTGTTCGCGAGAGGTATAGTTGCTCATTCAATACGTATTTGATCCTCACGCGTGACGTTTTGAAAGTCGAGATAGATGCTGAGAAGAGAATATATCGCTTAGATGCATGAATTCAAACAGTGTTGGAAACGAAAAGGGAATGATGCCCGTACTGCGGCTGATGACGATAATGTTATCACTGCTTCTACGGCAAAATAATGAAGATAAAACGTCGTGATGGTCATTTTACAAACGAGCAAGAATAGTCGTCGACGGTTGAACGGGTGATGAGGAAAATGGACGACGACAAGGCGAGGAAATATGGACATATAAAATCAATGATGGTAGTATATACATTCAGCCAGTATTTTCACTTTCGTCTTGTTTCAAACCTCCTACTGTAGGTACTTCTGCAGGAGCTGTACCTGTTCTTCTCAAAAATGGACCTCGAGATCCATCTCTACGGAAAAACTTTCCGATACTTTTGAAATTCTCGTTGAGAGATACACTACCAATTGCTGCGTTTGCTGCATTGGCAATACTCGTAGCTGCTGCTTGAGCAGTCTCTCCAGCGGCTGCTATACCGTTCAAAGCAGCTCTCGATTGCTGATCTGACGCGTCAACATTGATATTCTGACTTTGAGGCTGATTCTGATTTACAAAGGGAGATGGAAGTAAATGACCTGAACCTGTCGTTACATTAGATGATGGATTCAATGTCGTGCCAGAAAAGGAAGAGGATCTTAATGCTGCAGGAAATATCGCAGAAGCCGTGGTGGCAGGACTCAAAGCGGACAAGATATTGGGTGTCATGGACATTGATGGACTCGTTGTGGGAGAATTTGCCTCTACCTCTGTGGTAGATATTGTAGGAATAATTACATCTGGAGCAGTCGATGGTAGAACAAGTGGAGTGGAGTTTTCAATTCTTGCATTCAAAGCTACAGTCTCTTTATTGGATGAACCAAATATTTTGCTCCCAATGAGACTAAGAGGTGATGTCTCATGTTTGGTTTGCCCATCTTGTCCACACAAAGTAGCAGCAAGGGGCGGAGTAGATGACGTTGAAAGAGACATCTTTTTGCTTGCTGGAAGAGCGATTGAGGAATTAATGGTTGTAAGATTGGGAGAGCTTGATGCTGCCTGAACTGCTGACATTCCAAGAGCAGATAGATTCAATGACCTCAGATGATCTGCTGCAGAACCCCCAAAGCTTGCCGTGGAAGCAAGACTTGGTTTCGAAGTCCCCAAAGGTACATCAAGACTACTGATTATTGGGTTAGCTTGCAATAACTCTTTATCGTTCGGAGATTGAGTTGATATTGCTTTGAATACATCAATCAAAGTGTTTACTTCGTTTCTTGATCTTATACCTTTTAATTCGAGGATTTTTCGAAAATTTGTCTCTGATTGATCACGAATATGAATTAGATATGCTTGAACAAATGCTTCTGGTGGTGAGGCGTGAACTTGGAGTGTTTTTAGTAAAGGATCAAGTCTCGATACAAAGTTATTTACTCGTTTGACGAGAGATGTAGTTGCTGCTGAAGTTGAAGAGGTTGTAGATTTCTGTATCATGGAAGCAGGCAAGACTGAAGACAACCCCAACATTCCAGACTTGAGAGCATACGAATCAAGTAACATTTGTTCGGCGCCAGAATCAGAAATAGGTCTACAACTTATAATGTTCGTTGTATAAGTCTGAGTAATGCCATCCACTAGATTATCAAGAAAAGCGCGCACATATTGTGGTTTTTGCATATAACCAAGTATACCTTTACATCCGTCGACAAGACGTTGTACTAAAAGTGATATAAAGGTAGATTGATCGCCTACGTTTTGAAGTCTTGTCCAATTGACGTTTCGCATCTCACGCCAAGCAGATTCGCAATCTGATTCAACTCTACGCACTAATACACGCACAGCTGATGATGCAGCACTTGTAAACGCATCAGCCTGACTTTGAAAATCCACCTTGTCTTTATATTCTTCATCAACTCGTGATTTGATGCGTTCTTCGAGTTGAATGGTTGTTTCTCGACAATAATCAGCCGTATTCAATATTATAATGACATCAAGCACCGCTGGACTAGGAGTTCCAACCCTTTCTGCCAATGGTGACATTAATATATATTGACAATAAAGGTCAAGATATCTAGCAAATGTTTTTGAGAGTTCGAGTAAACGTGCTCCAGTTGATAGTTTAGCACATTGAGCAAAGCTTGTGCGATAAGCGTTGAACAATTCGGTAGATGAAGATATAACCATATCTGTATGGAATTCCTCATCAGAGTTTCTGATCGCCTGTTGACGATACTTAGAAAGAAGTGCTGCAAGTTGGCTGGAAGGGATTGTTAGTCTAGTCGCAACATCCATTCGCATGTATAACAAACCTGTCCTGTGATTCTATCCAGATACCAAGATATGGTTCAAAGGCAGTACTGATTGCCTGTGAGAAACCCACATGTCGATCCACTTTTGTTGCTGAAGTCTGACTGTCCAGACTCGTCCTTTGATCTCCACTTCCAAATCGTCTCTCCAGACTATACTCAAAGTCCAATGTTTCTTGTAAACAACTAAGTAACAATTTCACATCTGGCTGTAAACCATCATTCCGTCTCATACTTCGTTGCAAGATTCCTTTATAATCATCACGAGTACTTTCACAAAAAGCATTTGCCAGCATTTCATTAACTATCCATTCTTTCGGGAACAGAACAGCATGTTCCGCATCATAAGTTCTTAATATCCGATTGAACCAACTATATCTCCTACTAATATTATCCAAACTACCGGCTTCTTCACTCCCACGAAAGACTTGTCTATATTCTCTCAATTGAGTATTGCAATACCAATTGATCAATCTCTGCTTTGAATGCTCTCCCATGGATTCAACCACCGCACATGCTTCTAAGAGTGTGGCTCTTTTATTCTGTACTTCTCCTCGCGCAAAAGCTAATTCAAAATCTTCACATATCTGTTCAAGAAGTTCTCTCTGTAAGTCTGCTACACTTTTACTTAATTCCGCAATCTGTGATATGGACCTGTAAGATTTGAAATGCGCCATGAGTTGGAGTACTGCCGCCAGAAGGCCGGCGCATTCTTTATACTGATGTGAAGATTTGAGAGCACGCAGCTGTTCATACGCAGATGTCAACATTTGAAGTCGCTTTAGCGTTGTCATGGATTTTGTGAGGTTACGCTTTGTAGCATCGAGTTTCTTGATTTCAGCCGTCATGACGGTGATTGATTTTTCTGTATCTTCAGCTCGTGATTGCACATCGTCGATCTTTGCAAAGAGCCCGGATAGTTCCGATTGTACTTCTTGCATTCGAGAGATACAAGATGCGTCTGTTCGGCGTTGATCGATTCTTCGCTTGGCAATGGTTCGATCGAGGGCATCTTGATGTCTTTTGAGAGCAGATGTGACATTGTGGACTGATGAAAGGGATGCTGGATTTGCAAATAGGGCATTCAAGTGATCTATTGGGTTATATTCGACTGAAGCATGTCAGTCTTATCATCTTTCTCCTTGTAATATCTACACATACCCGCATCGAATGCATCGTTGCTTTCAACTACCTCATTGTCACTTGACATGTCCACGAGACCAATTGATTCGCAAGTTTATCGACGTTGATAGCCATTTTCATATTTCACTGTCCATTCCAGTCCATCTTCTATTCTCGACATTGCTACACTCGGCAACAAACATGTATTGAATTTTGGCATGAATGTTGATAAACATTATTGCACACGGAGACGAGCTAACGACATCACGTGTACACAACACATCATCACCTACGATTATTCAAGCACGACTTTAGCAGTAATCTAATCCTCAATTCCTCTCAATCGAAAATACCATGTCCTCAACAATCCTCCAAGGTATAAAACAATCCTGTCGAAAAGTCGTCTGTGTAGGGCGAAACTATGCCGCCCACGTAACAGAATTATCATCCGCCAGGCCCAAACAACCATTCTATTTCCTCAAACCGCCTTCATCAATCCTCCTTCCGTCATGTAATGAAGGACCGTTCTTACTCCCTCGAGGAACAACCGTTCACCACGAAGTCGAACTCGCACTCTTGATCTCAAAACCCGTCCGAAACCTCTCTCCTGACGAAAATGGCCCTTGGAGGGAATTCATCCATTCATACCTCTTGGCTATAGACATGACTGCTCGTAACGTCCAGGACGAAGCCAAGGATAAAGGTCTGCCGTGGACAATAGCCAAGGGTTTCGATACGTTCTTACCGCTAGCTGGACCAATTTCTGCGGATAAAGTGAAAGATCCACATGATGTGGAATTATGGCTGGATGTTAATGGAACGAGGAGACAGGAGGATAGTACCGCCTTGATGATGTTCAGGATAGCAAGACAGTTGAGTGATATAAGCAAAGTGATGACTTTGGAAAAAGGCGATATTGTTCTTACTGGAACACCAAAAGGAGTAGGACCTGTCAAAAAAGGTGATATAATCACAGCTGGGATGAGAATCAACGGTAAAGATGTAGACGAGGCAAGATTAGAAGTTCACGTAGAGGATAGACCTGGCATATACAATTTTGCAGAGACGTAAAGTCATGTAGATTGATGATGATGACAAGTCAAGGATGGAAAGAACTTTTTGCATTTACAACAATATGATTCATGAACAAAAAAGCATTATTCCGAATCTATATCTGATGAGCGTAAAGAAAAGAAAATCAATTGTGTTTTGTGAAACTAAATGAACAGAACATGAAGTTGAAGATAAGGAACTCTTGTCCAATATTCACATTATATAGTTAAAACACATTTGCCTGTAGAAAAAACACTTTGATCAACCCCCACTCAATCATCTTCATCATTTGTTTGACATATAACAACCATATGTATCGTTAAATTTAGATAAGATCTAAAAGGTAATGTTAATATTCAATCAATACATCAAAAAGATAGTGTTTGTCAACTTACCAGCAACATTCATTGGCATTTCTTCAATCTGTGTGCTGTAAAATTGCTCAATCTCTCTCATCATACGGACATCGTCACCGGTGACAAAGTTAATGGCAACACCCTTTCGTCCGAATCGACCACCACGACCGATACGGTGAATGTAGTTTTCACGGTTGGCAGGTAAGTCGTAGTTAATGACCAAAGAAACCTGTTGAACATCGATACCACGAGCGAGCAAGTCAGTGGCGATCAAGACACGAGATGATCCAGAACGGAACTCCTTCATAATAACATCACGTTGACCTTGTTCCATATCTCCGTGCATGGCAGAGACGGTAAAGTCACGTCCGGTAAGCTTGTCGGTAAGCCAGTCGACTTTTCGGCGCGTGTTGCAGAAAATAACTGCTTGGGTGATAGTGACTGTCTCGTACAAGTCACAGAGAGTGTCAAGTTTCCAATCTTCCTTTTCTACGGCAATGTAGAATTGTTTGATACCTTCAAGGGTAAGTTCGGCCTTCTTGACCAAGATTCTGACTGGGTCGCGCATGAATTTGGTAGTAACCTCGAGGACATCCTGAGGCATAGTAGCCGAGAGAAGAACGACCTGGGTAGATTGTGGGAGGAGCTGGAAGATATCGTAAATTTGCTCAGTGAAACCGCGAGACAACATTTCATCGGCTTCATCGAGAACAAACATTTTCATCGCGTCAGTCTTCAAGACCCGTCGCTGAATCATGTCGTGAACACGTCCTGGAGTTCCTACAACAACGTGAGGACCGTCTTGAAGAGCCTTCATGTCATCTCTGACGCTGGTTCCACCGATACATGCGTGACATTCAACATTCATGAAATCACCGATAGCTACGACGACTTTTTGAATTTGTTGTGCCAATTCACGAGTAGGTGCGAGAATCAAAGCTTGGCAGGCTTTGACGCTGGTGTCAATCTTTTGAAGGGTTGAGATGGAGAATGTCGCGGTTTTACCAGTACCAGATTGAGCTTGGGCGATAACATCGTGTCCTGTGTAAATTTTATCAGTATTACGTTCATTTTTCGATTTGTGAGAAAGAATTCACCTTTGATGACAGGCATGATAGCACGCTGTTGGATGGCGGATGGACGTTCGAAACCATAGGCGTAGATACCACGTAAGAGCTCAGGCTTCAAAGCCATCGAGTCGAAAGAGTCGACAGTCTCGTCATAGTTTGATTCGATCTGAGATGCTAAATAAGAATTGCTGTGATCAGTGATGACCAGTAATATACATGATCGCCCTACATACCGTCGATATCTTCGGTGATTCCTTGTGGGTTGTCTGCCATGATTGCGATATTTCAGGTGTGAAGGCGACTTGTGGAAAAATCTGTGATGGTGAATTAGCTTGGTTCATCCAGTGTCTATAGTCTTTTGATATGTGTTTTCGCAAGAATATAGATGAGACATACTTAGTAAGATAATGTGTATGTTATCAAGACACTGTTGTCTCTGATATAAAATCAAGAGAAAATGGTAGAATGGGTAGACTCTTGCTTCGGGTATGTTTTTTTCTGGAGCGAGAGAAATTTCGCTTGGTCCGTGCGTCGCACTATGTTTTATTTTTCAAAAGCACAACGTTATGCATAAAAGTTTCACATGCTTTAAAGACGAATAAAAATAAAATATTACTGCCTTCCAAATATCTCCTTAACGACAGTGTACTATATTTCTGAATGATGCCGCCAATTGCTTTGGTTGATATGGAAGAAGTCAGCGATGAAATAGAAAGACCATTTGCTAAAAAACGCAAGATTAGTGACCCGGTCACTGATGCGGAAAATAGTGATGATGCTGTATCTTTGAGACATCCTTTAGGTGTCCGTCCATCAGGAAACGCTTACCTATCAGAGTCAAATCTCAAACTGGCAATGGGACAATTTGCATTATTACCTGATGAATTGATTTCTCTTATCCTTGAAGATTTTGATGCTTCGACCCTCCTTCGATTAGGTGGGACATGTCGGGCTCTTCATGCTTTCACTCGAAACGATGAGCTATGGAGAGCTTTGTTTACAGAGTAAGTCCTCACTTGGCTTATCTACAGTCTGTGCCATTCTGTGATTCTTGTCTTTTCTTCGTTCCATCAAAAAGCAGTTGTGAAGACTTTGCTGAGGTAAGTGGTAGGTCTCCTCCATCTGACTTTTCGTGGAGAGGGAGTTGGCGTTCTACCCTTCTCGGTCAGGATATAAAAAATGAACCAAAAGTTGACTGCAGTAATCTATTCTCTGATGTCTTGCATCGGCCATTCTTTTGTGCTCACATCCCTTTCGAACCGTATTATACCAACATTCCCACTCGCAATCAAATATTACGCGTTTCAGAATGTGATGCCGACTTTGTTTTCAAATCAGATCGTCCTTTAATATTGACCGACTTCATCAAACAATGGCCCGTAACATCCTCATGGACAATCGATTCTCTCCTTCAATCCTACAGCGATATTCCCTTTCGAGCAGAAGCAGTAGATTGGAAACTATCCAACTACATCTCCTACATGCGTAACAATTCTGACGAGAGTCCTCTCTATCTCTTCGACCGCGCCTTTGTCGAGAAAATGGCTCCCCAAACCCCCTCTACCGCTCCTTCGTCTCCATCCTCTCCCTCCCCCCTCCCATATTGGCCTCCAACGTGCTTCGGACCCGATCAAGACCTCTTCTCCACTCTCGGCCCTCAACGTCCCGATCATCGCTGGCTGATCATCGGCCCTTCTCGATCTGGATCTACATTCCACAAAGACCCCAATGGAACCAGCGCGTGGAACGCCGTGATCCGCGGTCGTAAATACTGGATCATGTTCCCTTCGTCTCCCACCCTTCCGACTCCTCCTGGAGTGTTTGTTTCTGACGATCAAAGCGAAGTGACCAGTCCGTTAAGTATAGCCGAATGGCTGTTGACATTCCACGCCGAAGCGAGGCAATCCCCAGGCTGTAGAGAGGGGATATGCGAGGCGGGCGAAATGCTCTACGTCCCTGCTGGATGGTATCATTTAGTTTTGAACATTGAAGAGGGAATAGCTCTCACGCAAAACTTTGTTCCAAGACATTGTTTGGTCGACGTTTTGCTTTTCTTGAGAGACAAATCTGATCAAGTCACTGGGTTTAGAAATGTAGGGGATCCATATGCGTTGTTTGTAGAGAAGTTGAGAGAAAAGGAACCCGAATTGTTGGATGATGCGCTGAGGAAGATCGAGGTCAAAAAAGGTGTCAGAGTTGGGAGATGGGAGGCAATAAAAGCAACACATGGAAACGAAGGAGAGAATGCCGACGGAGGATTCACTTTTGCCTTTGGAGGTGATGACGTCGTGCCGTAGATTAGATTAAGAATAGAGAATGGGTATACGCCAGAAATTATATACAAGTCATATCATAAACTTTCTATATACAAAGTTGAATTAGCAATCAAGAACTCGGTCAATTTGCAATCACATATTTCTAATACTGATCGTTAGGACAATCAAAAGCCAAATGTCCGTCTTGTTCACATAAAGCACACCACTTATCAGCATTGCCATTCGTAATAGTTTTATTGCTATTATGAACGGGCGACGAGTTGGGATCGGCTTGATTGTTCAGCTTGACGGTTGAAGTCATTGGTGAAGCGCGAGGGGAAACTGCTGTCCAGTCTTTTTTCGACTTTCCAGATAATGTAGACTTATTAAAGGCATCACAATGTAATATATCGTGACCGATCTGATCGCATCCTTCACAACGAATGTTAGTCATTGTAGGCGAGCTGTCTTTTATTTCTTTCGTTGCTGGTTTATCAGCCTTTACATTGATAGCAAATCTAGATCGACCGTTCGTTTGTGCAGTAGGACTAATACGCTGGTTATGACCTGTTACATGTAATTGCTCTTGTAATGAATTATTTTGCATCCTCAAGTCTTGAATAACGGTTCGTAGATTGTTCATTTCAGTCATGTCAGTTTCACTATAAATACCACTTCCTTTCAAGTGATTTGAACTTGAAGTTTCGCCATTGGTCATCAAGTGAGATTGCTGTTCCAGAGCTGCGATCAGAGTTTTGATCTCGGCATCCTTGCCCCTTAATAACTCATCACGATCCATTGAGCCATGGTTATTGTCACAATCAGTCATTGGTGATGCCTTTTCTCTCTCACGTCTCAATTCGCTTCTACCTCTTTCGACTTCGCCACGAAGAAATTCAACCTCGCCTCTAGCTTCAGCCTCACCTCTTCTAGCATCCTCAAGTCCGTCTTCGAGCTCTGCTACCAACTCTTCCAGTGCTTTCAGTTGAGCGGCAATACTCTCTACATCCTGTTGGGCTGTAACGCTATCTCTGAGGTCTTGATTCTCACTTAGCAGATCAGCAATACGCAATTCATATACTCGAACTGTTTCATTCGACGCGGATTCAAGAGTTTCGATTGTGGCGCGAAAGTCTGCGCGGTGTCCATCAAATTCAGCGATCAACGAGGTGATTTTATCGTTTTTCTCCTGCAGAGTTCGTCGAGAGACGTCTGTTTCAGCATTATTCGTAGTATAGTTGTTCAAACTATTTATGGAAGGTTTTCGAGACGACAAGGATGAATCCGGCATCATTGCCTGTATTTCCTTCAGACTGCTTTCCATGTCTTGCAATTGATGTGCTTGTTCTGCCAATTGCCTTTCCTTATTTGCCAATTGTGATTGAAGTACCAATATTTCGTCGTTGCTATGATTCCCGAGCCGCGAACTCGAGCGTATGGACAGATTACTTGCTGTATTTGTAGCATCTGAGACTCTTGCCTTTCGGGCAGTGTCGGTACTACCTGTTCGCGAGAAGGGTCGTGCCGGTACTGGAGTACGGATTGGAGGTGCAGGTTTTGAAGCGGTAGTTCTTGAGACATTAGGCGTTGTGGGGAGTTGACCACCCAGACGAAGCGATTGAGAAAATTGGCGACCTGGAGTGGCTTGTATATTCGATTGCCTTCGTACGGGCGACTCTGGTCTTGGAAGTGAAGGCCGAGCTCTTGGTCCGACCGTCTGCGTAAATTTGGGGATTGTAGGCGATTCTGGTGTGACTTCCCGATTTCTCATTGTACGAGTTGTGGTCGTGAATGAAGTATCTTGGGTATCCGAGCTGCGATCTCGATCTGACAAGTCAAGCGATCTTTTGTGTGCTCTGTGAAGGGGCAAGAATATTCCTGCGCCAGGGATCGATGTAGCAAAATAACTTATCCTGTCCGATATTAGAAAGTAAGCAATGGCTTTTGTAAATCTTCCTCTTACCCATCAACATCTCCGCTATTCTTTCCTTTGCTTGCAAATCGATCATCTAGCTCAACTCCGAGAAATCGACCTTGTTTGCCTTGCACTGAACCAATAAACTTCACAACTCCATACATATCGCCTGGTACATCGACAACATCACCATAACTGAACTCCTCGGTAGTCTGGCCAATTCCACTTGCGGGTGAGTTTGGGAATTGACCAACTAAAGCGTTATATGACGCTTTACGATGCATAGACGTGCTCGCCTTCTCCAAGAGGCTCGGAGATGCAGTGCCAAATGATGGACGAAGCGATTGTCTCGGTCGCGGCGTGTAGCCGGCCATTTGCAAGATCGACTCAGCTTTGTTTATACAGAATTGATTATTGTTTACTGTTCACAACATAAATTATATCACAAAAATTACTGGTACCAAGCACGTGCCACGAAATTTCGGGTTTCACATAACTAGTTAACTCGGAGGCTGAGCATATGTCATATGTCACGACAGCAATAAAGGTCGTTACTGGGTATACTTCTATCATTATGACAAGTCGTGTAAATACTACCATGTAATCCTTGGCTACATAAGTTGTACACGTTGTTACATATCTCAGTCCATCAATCTGTTGCCCAATCAGTCAAAGATTGAGTGTTTGAGGTGTGCGTTGAATATCTACATACCTGTAGCTGACGAGCGTGTCAACCTTGTGATTGTTCGTCGAGAAACTTCGTAATTGTACCTTTTCGGCGTTTTGTATTTCCTTGGCATCACTATCACCCCATTCGAGAGGCACTTCCGAGTCGGCATCTGCATACACTAGCACGTTGAATGTACAATTTCCTCTCAACTGTGGTAGAAATGTTACAGACGCCGTGATTTGTCGAAAGATGGATTGTATTTCTGCTTGTATATCTGACTCAGTCTTATCCGTTACCACCGTAGGCGAAGTAGCACTTTAACGGTTAGTCATCATCCTTTATTTCGGTAAGCTACGGAAGTGAAATACTCTGGTTTGACATTTTCGCCATCAGTCGATACCTCAGGAATTGCTTGACGACTTTTATCGACAGCTGCTGTGATGGAGCCTTGACGACTTTTATCCGTAGCTATTTGTACCTGCCGAAAATACTTAATTAGACATCACAAGTCGCAAAAGCTCTCCTCACATCGAATTGCCATCTTTCAACAGGTTCACTACTATCCTTGTCACTTATAACAATGATGAGCTTTGATATTTTGGATTTGAGCATCCATTTGTTCAACTGTGACATTATTGTTTTGATGTATGCTTTGACTTGGTCATCTTGCGAAACTGAATGAAGTCATATAAGTAAAAAGAAGGAGGACGATGGAAATATCTGAAATTTACCGAAAATTGGAAGTCCATATTTCTTCACACTATATCTTAATAAGATATGGGTTTAATGGAACCTACGCTACTTGTACTTACGCAGTAAAATCTTCTGCTGGATACACTCCTCGTTGGAATCTATCGACAAATCATCAAACATTGCAAAGGGCAAGATACAAGTGGAGAGACTATACAAGATGGTGTGTATGCTATACTCGAACTTGGAAGATGTGAGTTTCAGATCAATTTCATATTACAGATCATCTCACGAATTCAGCTACTAATTTAGACGATCCTGCCGGGTGTCAAACACGGTTCATGCCGATTTCGATCAAACACACCTTTCAGAGCAAGTTTATGTGTGCTTGATTTCTCCTTTGCGGTTGAAGAAGACATGAGAATTCAATTGTTGGCTTTGACGTCGTAACAGGTCATATCACCTGGTCATGAGGAATCAACGATATACTCGTCAGTTTCCCTCCTTATGCTTGTTGCATCTAACTTTGTTAAAAAGTTGACCATCAACAAGGCCAAACCTCCAAATGCTGAGTCATCCGCTTCCCACGTGACTATATTGGGGTCTCGATATAGGTCAAAGCATTCAACAATGACATGTGTATGATTAAACTAACAAAGACATAATTCTTGATGTGGTTCATTTACTTACGAACGAAGATCTCATATTGACAAGCCTGATATGATATATGTCGTCCAGCAGTGAGGTATGAAAAGTAGTCTTTGAGTTGTTTGGAGCGATTGAGTTTCCTTTCCCGGATTTACCCCGCCAAACTGCCATGCCTTCTCTCCACAATCAGCCGAACTTAGTTCTGCATCAAGAGTCATTATTATTATTGAGTATTCATGTTGTCTTCTAATTATCTGATGATACTCTTTTCTAGTAGATTAAGTCCAAGCACCAGAGGTACTCAACTCTAAAACCAAAGCTCGAATGTCGTTGCTCGACTTGTCATTGCCTGCAGCGGATTCCATAGCATCGATCATTTTCGATCCTTCTCCGTTTCTAAGGCTACTGATCCTCTTCCTCGATCAATTTTTCACGCTGGTCTCTGAAGAACTTTTAAAAACGGTCGCTGCCTCATTTCTAACGAAGCCACGTGGAGAAAGAATAGGCTTACGATACTAAAGTTTCGAAAATCAACGGCATCTGCAATTCCCAAACGGTTATTTATTGTCAATTATGAACTTTATGCCGTGAATGGCCGGTAGTTAATGTGTAGACTTAACATTACTGTATATACTTGACAACTTTGGTTCCTACGGTACTTATCTATTCGTATTATTACTATTATTACTATCATTGCGAAGATGGCTTTGGAAACGCCGACGAGACCAGATTCGAACGTCGCAAGACAAAGACCCAGACCTGGAAATATCACCATCGATACACATAACATAATTACAACAACGGACTCACAAGCATCTCCAATTCCGTTAATAAGTCTTAATAATCCAAAGATTCGATATCGTACAGATCATCTAGGCACGCCTCAATCAGAGGGTCCGGATGCGCTCGCAAATGCGATGACGACGAAGCAAAGTCCTTCTATGCCCAATATACATTTAGACGACGCTCATATACTGGGCTCTGGATCCTGGAGCAATGTTTACAGAGTTGAACTGGATTTTGATGCTTTATCGACTCGAGTCTCAAGTGTACTTACCACACCGCTTACACCTCCTGCCACTCCACAAAAGTCGAAATTGTCGTCGAGAAATCAAGTCTATGCTGTCAAAGCCGCTGCATATTCGACTGCAAATGAGGCGTTAGAACAAGAAGCATCAATATTAGAACATTTACAAGAATATGGATTCCAGGCATCAGAATTCGTAATACCATTCTACGGCATGGCAAACGATTCCACTGCATTAATATTACACTGTGCGGAAACCAATCTCGAACAATATGCGGACAAATTTGCCGAGTTGTCGCAAGTGCAAGAGTCTTTGACAAATCTATCTAGCCTTGTTACTCAACTTGTTGACGGATTGGTCTTTATTCATTCCGCGTCTGTAGTTCATGCCGATATAAAACCCGCCAATATTCTTCTAGACTTTTCACCAAACGGAATACAAGCACGATATGCTGATTTTACTGCATCAACCATCTCGGATCTCGAACCAGAGTCTTTCCTCGCCACTCAAGACAATTTGAATCCGTTGTCACAATTTACACCCGAGCCTAGTTCACCAATTTCTCGCAGAAATTCTCACCGGAAATCTAGTGTCTTTTCCTTGAGTGCCGGTGGAGCGACTTGGTCATTCATGGCTCCCGAACAACTGTCGTCAAACACTGATCTAAGTGAACCGACATATGCCAGTGACGTGTATGCTCTCGGCATGACGTTATGGTTCTATTTGATGGGTAACGCCAGTCCATTCCGGGAAGTCGAACAACAAAACATGTTTATCTTTCGCGAAGCCGTCAAAATGGGAGATCCGCTTCGGTTTATAAAAGGAGATGTCGACTTGAAAAAGAGATTGAGTGCGATCAATGCAGATCCGGTCGGTGCTGCTAGCGTTCAGTTACTTCAATCTGTTGTGAAAAAGGCCAGAAATGCAAGAATTACTGCTGCAGTATGGGCTGAGCAAGTCAAGACAGCATTCCCTTTATCAGACCCTGTCTGATTTTATAAAACGTTCGGAGGTGATTGTTTTTGTTTTATCTGTTTTCTATTCATTTGACTAGCGAAGGCGTAATGGCGTTTCATTCCTCCAGGGTCTTTTTTTGTACATCTACATGTAACAAGTTTTTATGTAAATAAATAAGTAATTGGATAAAACAAGTTATTGTACTTTTAGATCAACATATCATTGCTTATTCATCACACTATATACAACAGCTTGTCTTGTATTGAGTTATTCTAGCAAGCACCAATGTTTAGGAAATCTAGCATACCACCCGTCGCACCAGCCACTGTAGCCATTTCTACAGCATGTTTTACCCTTCGATGCAGACTTGCAATTAATGAATCTATACTGTGTTCTCCTCGATCGTCGCCGCCCAGTTGAGGAGCGTAGATATCGATGATCTGAAGCGCGACCGCCGACAGTAATTTCACATGTCTCGGGTCATTGATATTTTTAGTGATCCATCTCAGTAGCGGAACGAGAGTCTCTTCATCTCTTCCTGACAATGCAGTTCTAAGCGCAGATCTATGATGTAAAGCAGTAAGAAGAGTGAGCATGGCGCGTTTATCCAAAGTGTTATTATTCGAAATGGACAGTTTCTGCTGCTTCTCGACCGGCGAATGGAGCAACATGTCCAAAGAAACAGCCCAATGACCCTTTCGAAGGGCGGTTTCCCATTTACTCTGGTTGCGGATTTTACCCCTTACGTTTCCTTCAATGACGATGTCTGCGCCTTCACCTGTAAAGTCCCTACCGCGTAGACGTTTTTTATCTCCTTGTCGTAATTTCTTGACTTTTCGATCGTGTTCGTCAATCTTGCCTTCGATCAGGGCCTTCATTTCTTTTTCTTTTGCTCGTGCGAGAACTTTCTGTTGGCCAGCTAGTCGTGTTCGAATACTCAATAGACCGGATTGCATTCCTACAGCCAAGTGTCTATCTTCGAGATCGTTACCTACTGGAATGACAGCGACGCTTAAGACGGGACTGGGATACTTGAATCCAGCGACGACTTTCCATTCCGTAGTGTCGAATATCTTGACATGACCGTCTAATCCACCACTGACCAATCTCGTTCCTCCACTAGCCAAAGCCAAAGAAGTGACGGTTCTTTGATGATTGACCAATACTTCTCTAGCTCTTCCAGCGACTAGATCCAATACACAAATCTTCTCACCAGCAGCGACAATAACATTCGTCGCCGTAGTCCCGTCCATTTGTTGCTGTTGACCAGAAGTATGTGAGAATGGTAAGACCTTTTCCACAGGCTCTCCTACTGAAAAAGTCATGACACTATCCGTTCCTGGACTTCTTCCATCCCATATCTTGACCATTCCATCATATCCACCACTAACGATGACGTCTGGAGAAACGTAGTCGCAAGCGCGTACGTAATCCGTATGTCCCCACCAAGTCCCTATGCTTTTTTCCTCGGAAAGGTCCCATGTTCTGACAGATCGATCATCTCCCGACGAGAGACAATTTGTAAGACGGACGGGATTCCAAGCGGTGCTCCACACGGGTTGAGGAGCATGTTCGTCCCATGTGCGAAGTATCGACCGAGAGTTTGCGTCGTGGAGTTGTAAAAGCCCAGTAGAGCTAGAAGAGAGTATTATTCGAGCGTCACGACGGAGATGTGCAGAGTGGACAGTTGATATAGGCGAATTGCGAGATGAAGCATTGGTGGATGACGTGCGGGATATCGTGCGTATTGTCTTTCTTGTGCGAGTTGATAAGACGGATATGCGGGATCCAGACGTCAAGGTGAAGAGTTCTGGGATCGAAAAGGTAGACGACTGGATTTGGAAGTTTATGGGCGTGGAAATGGAAGTTATTGGCGATGATTGTGGTGACGGTATCAGTAATTGTGATTTGAATGATCGCCAGTATGTTTGATCCGGAGTAGTTGCAGATGGTCCAGGTGCGACAAGTACTGCCGGCAAGGGCTGAACTTCTGCTGCCATCGTCAAGATCGTATGTCGATTATAATAGAGGTGAAATTTATTCTCCAACTTTTTTCCTGCTTGACGTCAAACGATGATGCACGATTTTGATTAGTAAGCAAATATTGGCTGGCATGATGATCAATGACGAGAGATGTTCATCGTTTGTAACTAAGCATGAGATTGCTAGTATGCTAGGCTATCAATGATACCATTCGTCATGGGCGACACTAACATCGAAAATGTCACTGATACTCTAAACATACAAGAAGATTCGACCATTGCAAGCCATCTGCAAAAGTTCATGATGACACGCGAATACCCAAAAACATTTTGTCCTTCTGAAGTCGCTCGAGCTCTCACGAAATCAGAACTCGAAGAAATGAGTTTCAGTGATTGGCGCGAGGCGATGGAGCCTGTCAGATCTCTCGCTCAGATATGGAGAGACAGAAATCAGATTGAAGTATTACAAAAGGGAATTGTGGTTGATAACGATACTAAAATAAAAGAGTTGCATGGACCGATACGATTACGGCGAGTTCTCACGATGCAAGTCATCTGATTGCTAATGCTTGGCCGTCGGCGCTTATCCGTATGAACCCACTGGACCCAAATACTTGGCCTGAAAGATGGCTACACAAAGTTTATCGATGAAATCAATGTGGACCGTGTTCTATCACAGTGCTCTGAATAGCGGATCTCGATTCGAATATAATTCTTATTGGCCGCAAAATCGACTACGACATGATGGAGCTAAAATCTTTAGCTCTTGATGACTCGCTGGGTCGTTTTGGCAGAATGCGATGTGACATTCCTGCACGTAAAACAGCGAGTACCTTTACAGCTAGATTGCACGCTAGTATTGACCACAGCCTCTCTCAGTAATGCTGCTCATCAAACGTTCGTGACGATTTCTACCACGATACATCAAGTTGATTGAATTGTTTCTCAAATTTGTTCTTACTAAATCACAGGATGATTTATGGAGGAAGTTGCTGCGTTTTTGGAAATGTATATATACAATCAATATTCCGCACGCTCCATCTCATGAATAAGAACACCTACCTGAGGTACAGGCGCACTTGTGTCGAAACACGGTGTATGCACATGATTAGTTATAGATATTTGCTCATTAACTAGGCTATTCGACGTTTCATATCTAAAGTACCTCAACCTCTCAATGCCTCCACCTTCTTCCGCAAATCACCTTGTCCCATCCGTCCAGATTTTGTAATCACGACACCGTAAACAGTTCCACTTCGAATAATACTGACAAATCTAGGACTGACTTCTTTGGCCATCAATTCAACACACATTTCAACTTCACTTCTCGCGATCGGATTCTTCATCGAATTCTGCAAGTGTTGTACGACAGCCTGCATACTGAAACTTGCTCTGGGTCTCGATCCTGCCAGGAAATCTAAGACGAGGGCAACGTCTTCTACGCGATCTAACGCTGCTCTACGGTCAAGATCTGCTTTTGTCGGACCATGTTCATTTGACGAAAGGGCTTGTTTGGCTAGAATACGATCTATTAAATTTGTACTTCTATTTGAGATTGCCGTTGGGGTTTTCGAGTCTTGTGAGATCGGGGTGATTTGGAGCTTAGTCTGTAGTGATTTCTTTGTTGCTTGTTGATTTGCTCGTAGGAGATCGAGACGGACAGAACCCTTTGTGGGTTTTGATGGATCGAGTGCAACTTCAGATACTGCGACTTTACTCAAAGGAAGAGAGTTTAGAAAGGCTTGCATAATTCCAGCGTGATTGTCTATTGTAGTACAAGCACTGTATCTGGCCCATCTCCGCTCAAGTCTGTGGTGGAATTGCTGAATTAGATTCTGAATCCCAACCGCGGCAGTCTGTGCTGTCAATTCCTTGCTTTCCAGACAGTACATTTCCTCACCATTGTCGACTAATGACAAATCACACCCATCTCCCATTATACCCAGAAGTCGTCGTATGTCAGTGACAGTGACTGCACGCTTCTTCCAAGACTTTGTGACTCGTGCTAGTAGCTCGTTTAGATATAAAGGTGTACCGGCTCCGCTGTGCGCGAGAAACAGTGAATAAGCCTCGAGAAATGATCTAAACAGGCTCTTCAGATCCTCAAGACCGGAAATCTGTGCGTGTATGGCTGCTTTACTATGTGTCGAGACGGGTGTCAGAGGTAGATAGTCTACGGTCGATGAATTGGTCGTTGCATTGTTCGGTTTCGCCTCGTCGGCACACACATTCAGAAGATTCAAGAGACTAGATGTACCTTTTGTAGGTGTTTCTCCAGGTGAAAAAGATGTGGAATCTCTGAATCGCTTAGTCGGAGGAGACGCTTCTGGAGTCATTTCCCTAGCACGTTTGAAACATTGTCGAGGCTCTTTTTTAATATTCTCGGCAACGTTCTCCAAGACTTTTGGATGTACATAGTTCTCACATTTCAACTTTGTACGCTCCAAGAGATCGTCATCTTGTGCTATGACTCGTCTAGACTTTGTAGCTCTTTGAGAAGTCATGGTAGAGTCGGCGGCATCAGCCATTGATTTTCGTTTCCTTGTAGTTATCGCCATGATGATGACAATAATAATAATGATATATGAATAGATTATTAATTGTGAGACTAAAATATCGACATGGAGTAATAAGATGTATAAGAGTAATGTTGGGAGTAGATGTATAATTGGGGGGATTTTTAAAAAAAAGGTCGGAAGACGTGAATCAATTACTACGCGACGCGTTGCTATAAGCGACGTGAAACGGTCAAAGTTACAATCACGTGGAATTCAAAGTCAATTACCACACGCATTTTAATGCACGCTATAATAGCTCAGCTAGGGCTTACTTGTCTCAGATACAACACAGCAATATATATTAGCAGTAAGTAGTAAAATTAATATTCTGTATAGATTTTATCTATTTACGACCGAACCATGAAGAGATACCGGATGAGACTTCGCTAGCCTTTTTCTCGACCGTAGCATCAAAGGTGTTGACAGCAGAGTTGAAGTCCTTTCGTGTCTCCTCCTTTGCATACTCGAGTTTCTTACTCGCGTCGTGGACATAGTTGTTTAATTGCTTCTCAGCATCCGCTGTCTTTTTTCTTGCATCGGTTATCTATTGCCATTATCAGAATATGGGATTCAATAAAATTATATTACGAAACCCACGAGATCATCAACTTGCGCTCCGACTTTCTCTCCCAATACTTTTGCTTCGTTCTTATACTCAGTAGCCTTTCCGGGCATTTCACCCTTTATCTTGGTGGAAAGACGAGACGCATCATCTGGATTTATGACGGATTAGAAGCCGTAATGATCAAATACAATCTAATACCTTGAATAGCTTACATTCTGCTTGTTTTTCTGCGACCTTTGGGTTTCCGCCCGCTTGGTATAAATAATAACCAACAATTCCTACAACACCGACACCGGCAGCAGTCACAGCTGGACGAGGCATAACGTTTGAATTATTGTGTAAAGTTAAGGTTCTTTGTGAATTGATCAAATGAAGCGCATTCAATATCGAAATCTGGAAAAAGAAAGTATTTTGATCTTTTTAGGCCTTGGTAAATGCATGTTCAACATCGTTGACGTCATGCAATCACGTGCGACGACTGGAAATGAAATGACCATTTGTGCCTTCTGAGTTTATTGCTAGTGCCCCGCAATCTTATTATTATCATCCATCAATCTGTATGATCTAAACTTGAAATAGACATGGTTAATTCGAAAACCTCTTGTCTGATGTAGTGCCATCATATCAGAGGTCCCTGCAAAAAGAAGAAAGTGCATCATGAGATTCAAATGACCGGATTAGAGGTCCCAGGACCAAGAGCCGGCTCGATCTCTTCTGCTGTAATTTCACCCGTTCATCCGTCATCATATCGTGTAGATGGAATCGCTTTGGTCGACAAGACGAACACTGAAGTCGCGGAGGGTGATTTTACTCCCGAAAATCTCTCAAGATTAAGTATAGATGAAGACAGGCTTGCAGAAGGTTTTGTCCCGAGCGAAGCGGGACTTTCTCGCAGATGGACGAATTCATCTTTACGACATTCCATTGCGCAACGTAAATACGCCAAGTATCAGGAAAATACGTTTGTGGATCATCAGAATCAAATTGACCGAGTCGATTCCCTGAACAAAAAGAAGAAGAAACACCAAAAAGGAAAGCATATCGTCGGTAATATATTTCATAGACGAAAAAAGTTTAGAGAGTCGCGTGAAGAAGGAGCTGTTATAGAAGTGTTGTACGAAAATCAACGAGGATTCTTTTTGCTAGGGTTTCCACATTTTTCGTCAAAAGGGTTGTTGAACTTTGATCCGGCGGGTTGGACAAACGCAGAAAAGAGTGAAAGCCCGGTAAATATTACAAATGCACAACTTCCAGATCCAGACTGGGTTTGGGCTTGGAAGACATGGTATGTAGACATGTCGAGAGATGTCGACGAGAACGGTTGGGAGTATTCTTTTGCGTTTTCTGGGTGTGCTTGGCATGGTAATCATCCATGGTTTCATTCATTTGTACGGAGAAGACGTTGGCTCCGTAAAAGAGTTCGGAAACTAGCTGGTCATCAACGAGGATATTCCACAGTCTCCAAACGTTCATTTGAAGGGCACATGATGTCTGACGAATATTTTACTATTCATCCCTCGAAAAATATTCCAGAAGATATTATTTCATCCGCAGTCAGCACAACAGGTCGAGGCTGGCGTGAGGTCCTTGCAGTGGACGAGGATGTCAGTCTTGCTACGGGCGGATCGTCCGAAGTCAAAGATATTGCAAGTTTACTTTTGTTGCTCAGAAAAGCAACAATTGATCGCGAAAAGATTAGTATTGTGCGTAATTTTATTGATCACGCCGATGAAGAGCTATATTATCTAACCGAGGAGATGCCACATATAATGTCATTGTTGATGTTTCAGAACTCTCGAAGAGATTTATTGAAAGTCTTGATGGATGAGCTTGATAAAGCATCAGATCTGCGTCAAGTGCATACCGAGCAACATAAAGTCGAAGGGACTATGGAAGGCAAACGTATTGATAACCTTATTCGAGCCAGAGATGCTGCCGAAGTGGAAGTAAAGAGACTTGAATATTGGAGTGATATTCGTAGAATGGCACGTGAAGGTGCTACATTGACTGCTGAGGATGAAGAACATTGGCCACATGGACAGTGGCAAGGCCTCGACAATAGCGGTCCAAGATTGAAATCATTGATACCTTCACAAAATGTATCAGTCGGTGATTCGAAATCCGATACAAGTGACGGAACAACATCACATAATAAAGAAGGCATTACTCAACCCAATTTTGAGACTCTGTAGGGACAGTCACGAGATGGAGAAGTAGATTCGGGTGATGATGCATATATTACAGCGGCGGAAGACTTTTATTCTTCATCATAATAACATTTCTTTATATTGAGTGTGGAATAGCTGAGTTTGAATTCAATCTAGTGATTCGTCCCATAGCGATGGAGTTGTTGTTTGTATAGTATGTTATAGCGTTTTGGATTAGGATAGTATGTTTTGTATTATTGTAATTTATATTTTTTATATTATTCAATAGATCTTGAAGCTGAAGTGAATCAAAATCTGTCTAAAGTGATTCCCCGCAATCAAGGCAAACCATAATCATCTTCACGACCAACGTCATTGTATCTCTAGACATCTAAAACTTCTATCACAGTCGTCTTGAAAGTCAAACAATCATCATGTCACCACTTCGCAGTATTTCACCGTGTCCTCCAAAGGATCTATCCACAGGACTAACCTCTGATCAACTCACATTCTTCAAAGAACATGGGTTCCTCGTCATTCCATCAGCGCTCGACTCGAACCAAGTCTCCTCCTTACTATCCGAAACAGCCAACCTTCTCGACTCCTTCGATCTCTCCACCCACCCTATGACACGCTTCTCCACCGGAGACGTCAACCCGCACGTATCAGACGACTACTTCCTCACCTCTGGCGACAAACTGCGTTTCTTTTTCGAAGAAGACGCATTCTCCCCTTCGACCGGCGAACTAACCCGTCCGAAGCACCGCGCCATCAATAAAATCGGCCACTACCTCCACGAACTCAACCCCGCGTTCAAGTCCATTTCTATCAATCGCATCAACGCTGCCATCGCCACGAGTCTCGGCTTCAGAGACGCCCGCGTCCTGCAGAGTATGGTCATTTGCAAACAGCCGGAAATCGGCGGGCGCGTGCCCCCACATCAGGACAGCACGTTTCTCTACACGGACCCGCCGTCTGCAGTGGGGTTTTGGTACGCGTTGGAAGACTGTACGGTCGAGAATGGCTGTTTGAGTTTTGCGTCGGGGTCGCATCGTCGAGCGCCGATTCGGAGTAGATTCGTGAGGATCGTCAACAAGAAGAGAATCGGAAACGAAGAGGTAGAGACGACGGAAGGGAACGGTACAATAAATGATAAAGAGGTGTCAAAGGAGAATAAAAATGGAGACGTGGAAGATGGCGAAGAGGAACAGGATGAAATAACGACGGCGTTTGTGGAAAATACAGGAGCGCAGTATCCGGAATATCTAACGGAAGATATGGAAGTTAGGAAAGAATTGTATGAATTGATGGAAGTGAAGGCCGGAACGCTGGTTATTATTCATGGTAATGTACTGCATAAAAGCGAAAAGAATACTAGTCAAAAAGGGAGGATGATTTACACGTTTCACGTCATTGAAGGCCAGAATGATTATGATGATAAGAATTGGTTACAGCCCCCCGAAGGCGGGTTTACGAGGTTGAATACTGGTAGACATCAATCTGTTGACCGTGAGGGGAATCTTAGACCGTTGAGAGAAGAACTTCTACAGTAAAAAGAATAAAGTAGATTACTTTACAAGCGGCTTTCAAAAGGATGAGAAACATCACTTGGACAGGCGTTGACTTTTATAGTCATTGAATGGGGAGGTTTAAATTATTATATACACTAGAATCATTTGTAAAACATATCATCATGACCGTCTAATTACCCCTTGATTCGCTTTTCTTCTTTTTGCTCGTTGTTGAAATTCCGTACTTTTTTCCAAGACAGGGATCGATAGACAATATTTACTCAACCCAGACATGCGATTGGGCAGACCATCTTGTTTAATCTTCCTGTCCAGCAAGTATGCTTCACCTAAAATTACTGGAAACGGTTTGATAGGTTTGAATTTTTGTCCGTGCAAGCTGTCAGATTTCAGCCTCCTCAATCGTTGAGGTATAGTCATTTCAATCGGTTTGGTACCGCCATCTTGCCAAAATTCTCGCTTGACAAGCCCTGCCTCTAATGATATGGTCAACGTTGCGGCGAATTTATCGAAGTTCTGTCTTCTAAGCTTATCTGGGGATAGCCAATCTAGTTCTTCCCCTGCATCATCCACCAAGATTGGGTCATTTTCAGATAATGACTGTTTGAGACTATGTTGCAATGTATCAAACATGTACATATCTGTCTTTTCTGCCACACATGAATACCTCCAAATCACTCGAACCATGTTAAGATATCGACGCCTCCAGGCCAAACGAAACAAAAACCCATAGCATTTACGGGAGAGAATAAAGGGTTTTGGCAGGTCATGACTAGCGTATGATGCTATTATATTAACTGCAGCATCAACGTTTCCAAGGACGTGAGCATTATGCAATAGAATTTCCAAATGTTTACTTGTATCCTGCGCGCCGCGAGAAAGATAAATGGTGCGAAGTTTCAAAGCTTCCTCAAACTGGCCTTTCTGAGCATGATATAAAAGCATTGCAGATAATGAACTCGAAGTCATCCATTTGATACCAGGGCATAGATCATCTCTATGAGCGATAAACTCGTTGCTGTTACCTCCTCGAGACATCCATAGCGGGTATTGCACAGGGATCAGTGTTTCTAAAATCTGGACTTTCGCAGCGGCATCTTCAAGTAAATTTCGCGATTGCATCTCCTGCACAATCTGTTCGGCATCGAAAAGTCTATGATGAATGATTAATCTCACGAGCAGTGTCCAGCTCTTCCACGTAGGTCTAAATCCATATTTGATCAAAAGTTGCAGATGATATTGAAAGTTTTTTACATCCCCTTTTTTTGCTGGGAATTCCATCATAGTCTCAAGAACACTGGCAGATGTAATGCTTTTACTACTCAACAAAGAGTCGAGTATTTGTCGAGCCTCGGGGAGCTTCTGTTGTTTACAAAGAAAGCTAATGGCCATATTAATCGCCTTTGTTGACCAAAGATGCGACATTGATGCATCAGAGAATAGATATACAAGCTTTTCGACCACCTGACGACGATATTGTGTAGTTACTTGAGCCTTTGAAGGATCAACAAATGGTAAAAGCTTATTACGATTCGGCGTTGATGTTGTGAGTGCTTCTACTATTTCGGCAAATGACACCATTGTGATTTTACCAGACCATTGAAAGTCGCCCATGCCCACCTGTTGATCATGAGCATTCTCAATCGCAGGTATTGTCCAGACTGAACGAGGCATTCCTGCGACTTTGTCTCTGGCCTCATTTAGAGCTTCTGACTTGACATGCTCAAGATCACCAAGAGCTGTCTTCAAGTAGGATATAGCTTTTGATATTTGTTCTGGATATCCTCTTATGGAAATAGAATTGAGCTCTGTATTGTTTTTACGTGCTTCAGGTCCAATGTAATATTGTACGTGGCACTCATATTGTAATTGAATTATCAAAAAGAGCTGTTTTGCGTCCACTTGAGTAAGTCGAGGTAGCCATGGCTGAACTTGTAAGACTACAGTCTGTTTTGCATGGTCTCTTGCATTCTTGCTTGTATGATCTCGCAGAATTTCGAGACTTTTGACATACTCGGAAATCGCGACATTATTAGTAGCTGCCCATCTCCGGCTCTTTGATAGTTGAGTATGCAAAGATTTCTCGCTTGACCCGCTCACGCTTCGAGTATCATTTGTGCCATTACTCTGTGATAGAATCTGCAAGTCATTCTGAGCCTGACTTGAATTCCTTTCATTTCCATACTCTATTGAAGAATGAGAAACATCTAGTTGGCTGTATCGTCGAAGAAAATTAACACCACATCGTTTTTGCGGCAAGCGAGCCAAGCGGCAACTGAGTCTTGGCCATGCAAGTAGCATGCGACTGTCCCGTCATGAGCGCATTGCTGGTGAATATCAAACACTCGAGGGTAATACCAGATCTAGTGAATAAAAATTTTGACAATGAAAGGCTCGCACGTGATCCATTTTTGTGTGACCGCAACCTTTCCTAGCAATCACACAGCAACGCTACAACCTATGAGCGATGAGTGATCTGTATATAGACCAATCAGTCTACTCGGAGCCCTCTGCCTTCCGCTGGACCATAGGCTTCTTGTTGGTCGGAGCAGCATGGGGTCTCACCACACCTTTCATGCGTCAGGCTGCGGTGAAGCGAGAAGAGCAGTCTAAAAAGTCATCTGCACATCGCACGTTCCTCGATAATCCTCAGACGTCATTTCTAGATAAAAAGATATGGTCACTGATATATGCCGTCTGGGATCTTATACGACAACCAGCTTATGCAATACCCTTATTGATCAATCTGAGCGGAAGTATATGGTTTTTCCTACTTATTGGTCATGCTGGTCAGTTTATTTCACTTGCTTTGGTATCTTCAATATAGTCGTTAATATATATGTATTTAGAAATAAGTTTGATGGTGCCCATAACAAACTCTCTTGCTTTTTTATTCACTGCTCTAGGAGAATGGTGGGCTGAAGGCAAGATCATAACCTCTCGTAAGTTAGACACTTGTGATTTACAGGGATATTCGAATCGCTCATGTAACAAAAGGCACATGGCTTGGTATGACGATGGTGCTGGCAGGTATAGCACTATGTGTGCATTCCAAGATCAATAGTATGGCACCCGCTTTATGACGATAGTGGATTCTTTGATTTACATTTGCATTATTTACAGCATCTTACCATGTATAATATTGATTTTGACCTTGTATAGGGCGATCCGGTAATTGTACCCATCCATTTGCTAATCTGTGCCTATCTCGCTTCTCTTCCCGCTCTTTCCATTCTCTCACTAAAGTTGCCTCTTCCTTCAATTTGATGCTCAAATGTGTGGTTGGCGGTCGCATGATATACATCCGTCCAAATGCTCTGTAATCTGGTTTTCGGCCAAACGGACCTCTTCCAACCCATGCTTGATCGACGTAAATCTTCGACTGGTCGGTTACGGTTTGCCTCTTGCCGTCTAACCGCTGAATATCAATCGATTTTGATGCAGGGCTTCCATCATCTCCCTCAACTTTCACGGCCCCTAGACCCATGCCCCTAGATACCACCGCTGTATCTCTGACGTACTCTAAATGCTGCAAAACTTCTCTAGCTGCTTTTTTCTTGCTAAATCTCATCTGCACAATCGCATCATCAACGCTCTTGCCGGCAATCTGTCTCGCTAGGGGTCCAAGCTTCTTGACGCTTGTCCTGAAGTTGTGACTGCGCATCGTAATCTCACGTTCTGTCTTTTTTTGATATTGCTCCGGCGTCAGACGTTCTCTTCTTCTCACGAGTTGCATGACCCGCCGTCGTTGCCATAATTCTCGATTTCTGGGATCAGGATCGAGAATCATAGCCATTTCGTCAATGTCCCGACGTTCACCATTGACAATGGCTAAACGCTCTGGAGGAATATATCTTGGTCCAGTTTGTTTGGTGTTTGCAACGGCTGTTGATTTTGTCGATGATTGATCATCCTCCGAGAATAAAGAATCTTGTCCCACATCACCCTTGACCAACCCGTGTGCTCCTCTGGCTTCTGCGTCCGACGGACGAGTATCTTTGACTTTGCGTGTCAATAGATCAGCTATGAAGGGGTTTTCAGATTTTGCTGCTCCCTTTTTAGGCTTATCCTTTGCGCGTAGACCGAAGAAATCGCCGAATAATGTGCGGCGTTGGGTTGGATAGGCAGGTCGATTGGAAAGTCGTAAACATGATAGGCATGTGATCGTCCTTTGAGAAGACACCTTACAGGCCATGATTGCGATTCAATTTGAGCTATATCAACTGCACCTCACGGAGAAATTATTGCTGCGGCGCGAATCTATAAAAGTCTTGGCATTGAAATGTTTCACGATGACGTGATCGCCATTCTTCTTGATAACTTGACCTTAACCATTTTGAAAACATTATTGACACAAAAAATTAGAATAGTCTTACATAGCGCGCTCTATCTATTATTGGCATGGTTTGACATGTTTACATACCTGGCCATTCGTACCAAAATCTCAAGCGTTGTCGATCAGTGCCCGCTCCATTCCAGAAATGGACATTGCTCTCCTTCTATCGGAGGACACGAATTCACCCAACAATGAAAAGAGTGTAATCCCTACCAAACGCAATCGTTCCGGTCACAAAAATCGATCAATTGTATCCAGTCGCCAACCATCCTTGCTGAGTCAAGAGATCGTAGTTCCCACATCATCTGACACACGAGAGTCGATGAACAGTCGGTCGACCGATACTCCTTCTACAGAATCGGTAAACACAAGGTACAACAGCGATGTTTCCACAGCGAATTCAACGATAAAGTCGCCACGCACAGCAAGTAGACCGAAAATCAACACTGGCATCACCCAAACTGCTTCTGATCTAGTTATGGCTGATGCGCCAGTACAAACCCCACTTCCTGAAGATTTCGCCTCTTCGACAATATCTTTGGCAGACATAAAAACGATCAACGAGCTTACCAACTACTTGGTTGAAAACTCCTATGACTATGCCTCACATGTACGTCTGATACAAATACTCCAGCAAGGCTTTGTAAAATATGTTGAGAAATCATCTTCTACTGAGCACGACGGTCCTGGTAATTACTGTCTTTTGAAAGAGCTTCGTATGACCCGTGAAGCTATGGAGAGCAGATATGCAGTTGGAGAGGCGATATGGCGTGATTGGATCAAAGATGAGATCATACTCGCCACTTCATGCGATGGCTGCACGACAGTCATGGAACTTTGCAGTAGAGCTGTGCAGCAGGAACCCATGAGTGTGGTGTTATGGAGCTTATATGCGGAATGGATATGGTCGATTTACGCCGTTGCTAATGGTCTATTGGCAGACAATGACTCTGTTTGGACGGAAGAAGATAAGCTAATCTGTAAAGAGGTTTTCACTGCAGATCTGTTACTTTCTGTTTGGCACGAGGCGCTCGAGGCAACAAAATGGAGACTCGACGAGAGCCATGTGTTATTCCTTAGATACATGCAGCTGATCAAGGAGTTTCCAAATAGTCCTTTCGGTCGAAGTGTAGACGATTGCCAGCGGTTATGGCTGGAGAGATTGCAGATACCGCATTCTGGATGGTCAAAAACGTGGGAGGGATTTTGGTCATTTGTGTCAGAACATAAAGCGAATGATTGGGAAGAGCTTACAGCCACTGCAAATGAGCTTGCAGCACTTGGAAAGAAAGAGTATGCTTTACGTGGAGAATTCGAGCAAAGCCTCGTCCGAGCTTCGGAAGAAGGTGATGCTGCCATGTACGAAGCCTTTACAACTTACTTGAATTGGGAGTCTAAGCGTCGAAAAAAGTCGTCAATTGACCAAGAATTGAGATGTTCTTTGTTTGAGCGGGCTTTACTTTGTCTACCAACCACGTTGGACTGGTGGCTAGATTATTCAGATTACCTGACTGTCGTAAATATTCAGAGTCGAGCAATTCTACCATTTCTTGAGCGTGCAACAAGGCATTGTCCTTGGTCAGGCGAACTCTGGTGTCGACGACTGCTTAGGACAGAAATGGAAACACACTTGTATGAGGATATGGAGAATTTGAAGCATAAAGCCACAAACAGCGCTCTTGTACCTGTAGGTGGCATGGAAGAAATAATAACAATGTACCGTGCATGGTGCAGTTACTTGCGAAGACGAGCTTTCTCCAAAGGTGCTCCAGAAGATGCCATAGATATGGCTGAGATGGCTATCTCAAGCGTTCTTTCCGATATTAAGCATGCTGGCCAGAAAAACTATGGAGAGGCATTCCAGGGCGACCCTCATTATCGTATCGAACAAATTTTTATCAAGTTTCTGTGGCAAGCTGGACGCATACCTGAAGCTCGTGAAGTCTGGAGGAGTCTAGTCCCGAGCAAAGGTCACAATTATAATTTTTGGATTCGTTGGTATGGTTGGGAACTCGTCAAGACGCCAGCTCGCGATGCCAAGGAATGTCTTTGGCCGCAACATGATGCAGCTGATGTATTGAAGGCGGCAATGGCTTTCAAGAACCTGGATTGGCCGGAGAACATCTATGACTTGTATGAATTCCACCGGCAGTGCAAAGACGATCTGGGTGGCGTTCAATTAAGTCTTGTCGAATTACGAGCGGCAAGAAAGGAGTTGGAAAAATGGCGCGCACAAGAGGCTGCGAAGGTGGCGCAGAGCAGTCCTGTAAATCCAGAAGTGGAAGTTGAAGCGAATGGCAAGAGGAAATTAGATCGGGAATCGGAGATGAACGGCGAGGCTATGGTCAAGCGAATTAAGACTATTGACGACACAACTTCAATGATTGATCCGTCATCAGAGACGTCTGCGGCTGTTGTGCAAGCGAAGCGAGATAGGGAACATAATAGTGTAACTATTAGAAATATCTCACATGCTACGACTGAGAAACGACTTCGACAATTCTTTGCCGATTGTGGAAAAATACTATCATTGGAATTTATTGGTGAGTCGACAAAATCCTCCAACGCCGCGGTTTTGGAATTTGAAAGCCACGAAGACGTGTTAGCAGCCAAGACTCGGGATGGTAAATCACTGGACGATCATGTAATCAGCGTCGTCTCTGGTACCATGTCTACTCTTTATGTAACAAATTATCCGGCTACATATGCAGAAGAAGATATTCGACACTTGTTCCGTGATTGTGGTACTATTGTTGCTGTACGTTTTCCAAGCCTAAAATTCAATCAACGTCGTAGATTCTGCTACGTTCAATTTCTGTCGTCACAAGAAGCAAAGACGGCAACGCAACTTCATAACAAAGTGATTGATGCGAAGAGCAGACTAGTAGTCCTCATATCTGATCCTACTATCAAAAAGACTAGAGAAGGTGCTACTGCAGAGGGAAGGGAAGTATTTATCAGCAACATCGAACATGATACGAATGAAGCTCAAATATGTGCATTGTGTGATTGTTTTGGTCGCATTGAACATGTGAGATTGTTAAGATCAGCGAACGGAAAGTTTACAGGTTCAGCGTTTGTGATCTTTGCCACAGCAGTAAGTTTGGTGTCTACGAATCGGATGTCTCGTATCTTACTAATCATAACTCACCAGGACGAAGCTCAAGCAGCTCTGGCACTCGATCAGAAAGCACATCAAGATCGTTTACTTCGAGTTTCCATTGCTACTGATAAATCATCTCGAGATGCGTCAAATAAGAAGCATGGACTTACGAAAATATTCGAACCAGCAAACGGTGTGGAATCTGAAATAACTGACGACGCAGTGAGTTCAACATCGATGGAAAAGGAGGAGATGGATGATCAGTCTAGTACAGCACATACAAGGCGAGATCGAACAGTTGCTGTCCTGAACCTCCCCGAGACTGTCAATGATGCTCGCGTCTGTGCTGTATTATCTCAGTTTGGAGCTATAAGAAAGTTTCAGATGAGAAGAGATAAAGCAGGTGCGATTGTCGAATTTGTAGATATTGGAGATACCGGAAGGGCTGTACTTGCTTTGAGTGGCCCTTCAAATACTTTGACCAAGGATCAGATTGGATTGGACACTCTTGGCAAGGATTGTAAGATCGGCACAGTAGGAGACTTGTTAAAACATAGAAAGACATCCACTACCACAACAGAGTCAGGTAAGATAACGAGATCTGACTCACAGCACGACTCGTCTGATAAGGCTAGCTCTGTGAATATCGTTAAACCGGTGTCCAGACCTGGACAAAAGCCGAGTACTAGTAAACGAGGCGGACTTGGCATAAGACGAGGAGGCTTCTCCGGGAGTCATGGGTCACACCATATCAACGCCTCCCTTGAAGACGTGAATATGCCTGATGCTTCTGTGCAGAAGAGCAATTCCGAGTTTCGAGACATATTTCTGAACTCTTCGATTTCAAATGCGGAACAATGATCGGCAATGTGGATATTTTAATTTAAAAGTTAAATCAGTAGACTACTGTAATTTGAACCATAAGAACTTTATCACTCATGATTGCTCATTTTGTTGTTACAATCACCAATCAATTTGCTAGCGCCTCTTTGTGCCATGTCATCAAGAATCTTACAGCCTTGATGATGTGCAAGTCTCACTGTACCATATAAAATAAACATTATGATCGTTCAATGCCTGGTAATCAATGGATGCCGGGTTACCGAAAGATCTATGAGTCACAGAATATGAATATTTTCTTTCCTTTCCATTCTTTCTCGGTATCATTCGGGTTGTCGTTGCAGTAGACACAACTGACAATGTCTGGATTACTACCTATCACGAGGTAAATCAAGCATAGTAATTCTACCTAAGAACGTCGTTATAAATATCAGAGATTGAGAAATGGAAGTTCTCCTATCTACCCTCCAATTGTATTGTCGACGATGCAAATATTTATTCTACAATTACCTGGACGACAATGCACGCGCTATACCACAACACGGCTGGCAATGTCAATCCGTCCGTTACGAGACTTTAGCTGCTGAACTCTTCTCCGCACACCATCCCAACTTTCCTTCCACACCAGGCTTCTATCCTTCGTTTGATAATGTAGATCGAGAGAAACATGTACTCTATATAATTCGCGATCTCTTAATACTCAACACGCGGTCTTCTCTCGAAGCGTCTCTCTACTATCAGTATAAGCTCCTCAAATCTCACCCGGTCCAATATTGTTTTATTTCAAACATACTTCCAATGACACTATTGTGTTTAGACAAGGGTCAGGAATGTTTGAATTTCCTAAATTGGTACGTCGAGTCGAAACGCAAGTCATCATCTTTAGGAGAAGAAGAAGAAGATATATTTCTTGATCAAGATAATGATGCTACGCCGCCAGACTGTTCGTATAAGGTTTTGTTCGAGCAACACTATTACTGGCCGTGGGATTCTGATGCGGGATTTCATAGATTCGCATACTTGGTTTTATGTTTGAGTATCAAAGAGGAAGTAGAGAGAGCAAAGCTGTTGTTCGAATACTTGGGAGAACAAAATAAATGGCCGAGGGAATTGTTACATCATATATTGGATTATTCACTCAACGACCCACAATTAAACAGTGATATGAAAAGACTCGGTGATAACGAGATGCAGAAAATGATAAAACATCTGGATCTGCTTGTTGAAAGAGTCTATGACGATGTAATGGACATGGAGCCCATGTTTTGGAAAAATCTAAAGACACAAATTAAGGAGGAAGAGAAAGAACTACCGAAGGATGAACAAGATTTTCCTCTCGATCTTAAACCGGATATATTGATTCATTCCCTATTAGAAGGACATCGCTACGACGGCTCCGTTGAACATGAAATATTAAGGGGTTCAATTGCGAACCAAACACTCTGCAACACCGTTCAAAGCTTTCCTGTCGCAGCCAGACAATTACGAGTCTTTGCGAATCGCTGTGTGTTGTATGAAGAACAACGGAAAATTGGAAGTACACTTACAACATGCGGTATCGTTCCAAAAAGGATAGCTGTGGAGAAACTGCCTTTCCCACTATTGCTACCGCCTTTAGAAGGATACGAAGAATGAAACGGATCATGAAGGCGGCAACAATGGTAGAACTGAATATAACGACAACAATGACAGTGATGACGATTAACGAGACTGATGACCATGACCTCAAATAACCTATACATACAAGCGTATTGCCCTTGTGTCTATAGGCACCTTGTCATATCCTCATCGGGTCCTCGACGGAGAAGGAACGTCTAAACATTGGTGATGGGAAACACCATTCTTTAGTGGCTCTGCTGCTCAAGTATTCTTGGCATTTGTTGAAAACAAGAGCGTTCCGTCTACAACTGTTGTATCAAAATACCTGAGACTTTGCTTAGTAACAGATTTAGGCCTCACGGCAATACAGAGTGATGCGTCGGTGTTCACGACAAAGTCTTGCGACACTTGTGTCATCATCCACGTCGACGATCTCAAAATTAGCGGTAAATCCCCTCGCCAGACTCAACACTTTATTTGATGGCCTTATAAAGGTCTACAAGATCAAGATGGTGGAGTCTGGCGTATTTTCCAATTTACAGATCTACTGAGTCAAGTATATGAGACGAAGGAGCTCGGTGAACTTCATTAGTGTCTTTGAGGAAAGGCTACAAGAGATGAATCAAAGAGGACAATTACACTCTCACAATAACAATATATCAAGACTATACATCAAAGATTCTTTGATAACACACAAATTATATAAAGGTAGTAGATACACCTCTACCAACATTAAAAATTATTACTTCAAATAATACACAATCTCATCTAAAGAGACACAAGACTCAAGTGACGAGTCCGATCCAGAACCGTCGAGTTCAGATTCCGAGTATGACGATTCTAATCTCTTCCTAAAAACCGAACAAGGTTAAAGGCAATCGGACAAGATATCTCACCTGTACTCAGATCCCATGCCGGATCTACGGCGGATATGCAACCACCCGGAAGTATCTTTGAAGGATCTGCAACAATTATGCACGAATCCGAGGCATGACAATAATGAGGTCCTATTGAATTCGGACTATAATGACGAGTCAGACGGCGATTTGGCCTATATCGACGTGGACGATGAGGAAATAGATATAGTACAAGCCCTTTTCTGAAGCGAGTTGCAGTGTTTTGCAAACTTACTACGAGGGTATCCTTATAGTCAATTTCAGTTAATAATCAAACTGAACAGCAAGTAGCTACATTATCTAGCATGGACAGTAACACAGATGTTACACAATTGTTAATAGCTAGGAATATAATGGGAGGAGATGAAGACATAGACAACTGTCTATCACAAGATGAAATATACTTGCAAGTATCATTACTATCACTAGTAGATACTTCTATTAAAAAATTACAAGGAAGTACATTAGCTAGAGATAGAAGTAGGATACTTGATCAAGTGAAGAGTACTATAAAGGAACAAAGTAAAGTCTGTCAAGATTTAATAATGTTCTGTTTAGATCAATTAAATGGATATGCTAGAGAGAATAGTATAGTATTATCTAAGGATACATCCATTAATAGAGGTGCAGATGTAAATGTTTTGAAGAAGCAAAAGACAATATTCACAGCCCTTTATACAATCACACAGAATTAGGGAGTTTAAGCTATACTTGATTATGGTTAGTTATCAGAGAACTTGAAGTTCTTAAACATGTTAAGGGCATTTTGCCTGAAGTTTCCTAAGTGGTCAGACTTTAGGCATCACATAAATAGAGTGCTACTGTTAAGACATGAAAGGGCAGTTAAGGAGCTAAATCCTAGTTCTTAGCTAGTAGGTGACTAATATCCATCCTCTTACATCAATAGTGAGGAGCCTCTTAGAAAGTAGTTAGGTAGTAAGCTAGGTGTGAAGGGTAAAGAAGCAGCCAAAATGTGTTATTAGTCAAAAGGATCTACAACTAGCAATTGATCTTAAAGGACCTACTGATCATTATTGCACACAACTCCAACAATGGCAAGACCCATCCTAGGTAATACAGAACTTTGATAGTTAAGATACAAAGTCAAAAGTACTTTATACTAAGAGGAATAGTATACTTTCAAAAGGAGCTATAGATTAAGAGGCACCCTTACCTATAGCTAGTAATGAGAGTATAGAACAATACATCACTACGTATGGGGGCGAAAAGTATTATTAAACACGAGCTAAAACGCAGCTGTTGTATATAGTACAAGTCAACAAACAATCCCATACCTTCTAGAAATAAGTAGTCCACTACCTAATGATACTACAATTAGTAATACTAGGAAGAGGCAACAATCACCTTTATTGTCTACATCTATCAAGAAGAGGAAGAAAATCTAGCATGGAAATAATAATGGGGTTTATAGATAACATTAATGATGTTGATAAGTATAGTGATGAAGAGATATTATATACAGATTTAACAACATCACTAAATCAACCAGTAACTCCAAAATACACAAATGTTGAAAGAGGTCTAAACTCAGGGAGTAGACTATATAGTGGTAATAGTTCAAGATATACTACTACTAGTATCAGATCCAACAATGAAGAGGCTACATATAATCTTCTAGATCAGCAACATGTACAGGAAAACATAAAAGATGAAAAACTTATTGAGAATATAGGGGATGTAGTTATCAAGTGGTCTACAGGGAGTGCAATCTGTAGATTAACCTTCTCAAGCATTATATACCAAATCTTTCCCTCATATTGATGAGCATGGTATTACTACGACGGTTCAAGCCATCCCTATATTTAAGCATTTCTGGAGAGTTAACTCGAAAGGGATAACATATACGAGGAAACAATTTCCGCTAGTTTTAGCATGGGCTATCACTATCCATAAATCTCAAGATTCTTTATCTCCGACTTTGCAGCATAGGATACCATCATTACGTTTTTTATACGATAGGTCAATTTCACCATTGTTAAGCTTATGGATCACTTCTATATAGGAACGTGACCGGGATTGTACAGAACCGATGAGGTCTGCTAAGCTTACCGGTGTTTCTTCTTAGACTTTGTCCGATTCGATCGTCGAATACATATTAACCATAGAGGTGGAATTCCCTAAGTCTTAAGGCTATACTACTTGCTTCAAATTTGGAAGATTCGCGAATTCTGATGCGGGTTCGATACATGAATGTCAATCCACAAACGAAAACGTTACTATCTGGTTTGTTCATTTTATTTATAGAAACACGGATTATCAAGCCTTTAAATTAGGAGCCAACCTTTCATCACAGACTTAGACGCAACAGAAACACGGCATCTGTGACATCAAGTGCCCGGCGAGCTGATCGGGATATACGAAGAAGTACGTCTAAACCTCGTAGCTCTAGCTACGATTGGACAAGAATTTCATACAATGTATCCAACAGTAATGGAGGTGGAAAATGTTCTCCAAGGCCTCCTTATGGACTAATCTATACGCTAGGAGATCACGAATTAAAGGTACTACGCGAGTACCTAGATAAAGAATTGAAAGCAGGACGGATAAGACCAAGTGAAAGTCCAGCAGGGGTACTAATCTTAATCGTTCCAAAGCAAAACACAACTAAACCAAAATTATACGTAGACTGTCAGGGTCTCAACAATGTAACGGTAAAGAACCGTTACTTACTACTACTGATAACCAAGATGTTAGACTGCATAGTTAGAAAAAAAGTGGTTCAGCAAAATGGACATTCACGATACGTACTATAGGATACCTTTTTAGGTGTTTAATATGGATTAGTCACAACCAGTCAATTATTAATGTGGAGGCAGCTTATCAATTGCCTACTATTACTTATCAAGCTCTCCAAGGTTTAATAGAAAGACATTCTTTAACATTTGGTCTAGACTATAAAGGGTTATAGGAAGCTTAACATTAAGAATATACGAGGAGATCTTAAGCGAAGAAGTTCCAGAAGCTGAAGAAAGTAATTTAGATTCATACATAGAAAGCGTTTGATTATGGCTACATACAACACTTGTGATTTGATAAACCAGACTATAGTCATTTATGCAATTAATGTTTGATGTAAAAGATGATTGTATAAAAATTTAAACAATAAACAAGCTAAACTACCGTAATGACTAATGAAACAAAACCCATCATAACCTCAAGAATGACTTTTTCGACCTTTTGACCTCTTCCATATCTTGAAAATGACGACTTAGTCAACCGAGTGATTGAAGAATGAACATGTTCGTAAAAACTGAATGTATAATAATACTTCTTCTTAGAGATAAATTTAATCTCGTTGAGCAAGATTGACAATCAAAGCACTAGCCACGTCAACGAATGGAAAAGGAGAATTAATATCCTTTTCATCACCGGGACCTACTCTCCCAAGCCCTTCGAAGCCTTCGTCCAGATCCATTTCGTCATCGTCGTCATCGTCATTGTCATTATCATCAAGATCCTCTTTATCGTCTTTATTATTTCCATATTTGACCCGTTCACCGCTTTGACTACCATCGAGACTTTTTCTTTTCGTTTCACTAACATTAGAGGTGTTGTTGTCTAGACTCTTACGCAACTCTTCGCTTCTTCTACTACTACTGCCGATCTTCATACTCATGTCGTCTTCATCGTCGGAAGATTGTGACTCCGCAGTCATGCCTCGCTTGATCCTGTTGGAAATCTTCTTGACGAGTCTTTCGTAGCCTGCACATTTGAAATCAACCATGTAGCTGTCTTTTTCTATACAGTATAATTGAACGGTGACGTAGACCCAGCAACTCTCGCCTTTATCGTTGTTGGGGATGCCGACATGATTAGAGCGACGGATTGAACCTACGCTTCCGGAGCGAGAATCTGGATTAGGCACGGAATGAGGAAGAGGAGGAGTTTCGCCCATGACGGTATTACTGCCGCCTTGGCTTTGACGAGTTGTAGTTGTGTTTGTCGACGCAGAAGTGGCTGATGAGATGGTAGATGATCTGCGTCGAATGCTTTGGTCGGGAAATTGATCGTTTAGATTAATGTGGGAAGAATGAGTTGAAGATGGCAGGACTGCACCAGGAGCCAACATTCCTTCTTTTCTAAATCGAGCATTAATCACCCAGGGATCTTCAGGAAGAGAATATCCCCAGTCGTTGAATGCACCAAAACGATCTCTTCCTCTACGATTACCACGTTTAGTATCGGTATTGGCATCGTCGGAATCATCTGCATTATTACGACGTGTGTTTTGTCGACGAGCTTTACGAGCGGCACGTTCTTCCCTCGTAGCATATTCTGGATCAGTGCCGGCATCAGGATCTGAATCACTAAATTCAGGACTTTGTGAGCCTCGATGTCTTCTTCGTCTTTCAAGAGATCTATCAGATCGAGATTGTGATCGATTATTACCGCCCGGTCTACGGAGCTTGGGAACTTCCCAGACAGCTCCCATTGATTTTAACGCCTTGTAAATAGCAAACATGGCTTCGCTCGGAGTATTCCTAGATCTGATACCGAATTGCCATTTAGTAATCTTGACCTTTTTCAATTCTTTGCTCGCTAGTGGTGTTAGACTTTCCAACTTTTCCATGGTCACGAGATTGACTTGACTTCCTTTAGGATGAGGATTGAGTCGTCTAGCAGTCGCTGCTTTTTGTTCGGCAGTTTGTTGTTGAGTCGCCGGATCTGATGGTAAAGACTCGGTATCATCTTTATTTGACGAAGTTTCAGCAAGTCTACCCTGCATATAAGCAAGATGGAATGCCGGCAACGATGAAGGAAGAACCGCAATCGTCGATAACGGTAGACGAACATCTCCACCACCGACGGTTTGACCGGAAGTTTGTCTACTAGCTTCTATACCCATGGCAGATTCCCTCGGAGAAGAAGAAGATCCAGATTGTGGTTGGGATAGAGGTTGTGATTTTGATAGTCGACCCATCAAAGAATCTACACCTTCGTGAGCCGGAGGGGATGAAGCCAAGAATGGCTGAAGACTTGGATTTTGTGTGAGTAGAGCTAGAATTCATCATGTCAATTGGGAAATTCGAATGTCAAAGATATCTGAATTTCAACTTACGATTACCTTTCATGATGGTATTCTCTCGTACAATAAGATAAGCATCCTTGATTGCACTTGGCTGGTCTTTCGATAATGCTTCCTGAACGTCGACCTTGGCATAACCCATAGTTTGTCCAAGTTTTCCGACCACGGCTGCGTGCAATTGCTCTCGAACCACGACAGGTTGTTGAGGAGCAAGTTTTCTTGGATCTATAGCTTTGTTAGGATCGATCGAGGTGTCTTGGTAATCTTCTCCTGTAGGCTGCAGATAATCAGCAAGGTTCTTTGTAAACCACGGATCTTGTCGAATCTCCTGAATTGTAATCCGCGAAACAGGATCGACTTTCAACATTTTGGCAATCAAACGCGCCGCATCCTTGGACATGTATGTCGGAACATTATATTGTCCTTGTTGAATCTTCTTGAACAATGCCGGAATATAGTCGTCATCAAAAGGCAATCTACCAGTAAGTAAAACGTATAAAATCACACCACAACTCCATACATCGACTTCTGGTCCTGCATACAACTTTCCGCTAATAACTTCAGGTGCTGCATAATTTGGACTGCCACAACTAGTCTTTAAGAAATTGCCATCCGTCATAATGTTACTGAGTCCAAAATCAGCAATCTTGACGTTATATTTGTCATCAAGTAGTAGATTTTCTGGCTTGAGATCTCGATGTACGACTTTATGTCGATGACAATATTCGATAGCGCATACAATCTGCTGGAAGAATTTCCGCGCTTTATCTTCTTGTAATCTGCCGTGATTGACTATATAGTCAAACAACTCTCCTCCGGCATATTCCAAAACCATGACGATTTCTTTTGGATTTTGAACAACCGTAAATAATTTGATGATATGGGGATGTCTCAATAGCTGTAGATATTGTATTTCTCGTTCTATACGACCGGCCATATCATTTGTCACAAGCTTGCCTCGTGCAATTATTTTCAAGGCTACTCGTTGGCCGCTGATCTTGTGTGTTGCTAGCTTCACCTTTCCAAAAGATCCCTCGCCTAACGTCCTTATGATATCATATTGCCCTAGTCTTGCTCCGGCCGACGATGTAGGAGGACGAGGTTGTAATGCAGTATTGCGTGATGATGGCGCTCGTGTTGGAGCTTGCGGTCGATTGTCCGCATCTGTATCCGTTTTGCTATCATCTTCAGCAATATCCTTGCTTTTACCCTTACTGTTATCTCCTCTAATATCCTTGATCTCGTTCTGTCCATCGTCATTGTTCTCATTCTTTCGATCGTCTTTTGAACTTCGGCGTTGATTTGATGTTGTTATCGCAAGTGACAAGACGTCTTCATCTGGTATTGCAGCAGCCATATTTACGAGTGTTTTATATTAGTTCTGCAGAGATCGTTGTTGCTTCCCCTTCTATTTCAGCAATGCATGATATAATTATATTATAAATCGCTTAAAACACAAAGTACTAATATGATGCGGCTGTTGTTAGGTGATACAATTTGGTTGAAGATTATCTGTCAACGCACTCTCCTGAAAGACACGTGGACCAATGAAATCAAGAACAAGTACTTTGATCATCAACTGATCATTCAACTAAAGTCAACAATAGATAACGAGAGTCAGCAACATGACTAGTCGATAAACTCTAATAGCTTTTTTGGCGGGGAAAAATAGAAAAAGATCATGGTTTGTTTAGGTCTAGACTAGTATATAATGGCAACTATCATGCTATAATAAACCCCATCATCTATACATAACAATAGTTTAACGATCGTGTCTAATTACATGATGAGTCATAACAAGAGGTCAAAAATCGTGTCTAGCTACATAATGAGTCATTCCAAACGTGTTACAAGAACCCCGACTGACGAAGTCTAAGAAGCCGAAGGTGAGTGCCAAGGTCGTCAAGTGGATCAGATTTTCTTGACACACGAGCTGTAGTTGGAGTGTTATGGCCTTGCGAAGAGCATGATGACACTGCAGAGGGCCATTCGAATTCATCTTCTGACGCAATAAATGCCGTATCATATCGGAACTCCCTTACGATGTCCAACATCTCCTCATGGTCATCCCGAAGGTTATTGACGAGATCATCCAATCTACGTAATTCACGGCCTCGATGTTGACGTGGTGAAGCCGAGGTATCAATCATGACCTGTGTACGATATGCTTCTTCCAAGACTTGATCGTAGCGTTGTCTAAGATCAATTTGTTGTGCTTTGATTATGGCTTCATGAGCAGTCCTGCTCATTAAAAGACTCGTAATCTGCGATTGTTGTTCATTGATTATTCTAAGCCGTCTATCACAAGTCCTCTTCTGTCGCACGAGTTCCTCACACTTTTTCCTCAACAGCTTGATCAACGGCATTAGCACAATGAACCGCAATTGCTCCCTCGAGTATTGTCTAGCTGTTCGTAATCTGATTGTATCCATTCGGTGTACACCACCATCATATAACATAGCAGAGGATATCATGTCATGCCGTTCCGGTCCTAATGAGCATAACAATCCCCCACGTAAATCGAAGAGATTGGCATTGACCATCGAAAGCAGTCGTGGAACTGGTGGAGCCGATACTGATCGTGGTCTTAGACGGCGACTATGAGCTTGAAGCGAGAGTATATGGTCGATATCCATGGTCAAAACAATAATATAGAGTATATATGATGATAATACAACGATTGAAAATTGATTGAAGGAGACAGGAGCATTTTGTCAATTGCTTTTTATATCGAGTACTTTTCTCTGTTAGGAAGCTTGAAAATCCAAAAATAAACTGAGAGGGAAGTTGCGAGCCAAGCGAGATTTCGTTCAGCTTTTGACTTGCTCTTCAAGTCGCTGAAGTTCTTCGATCAATCGTTCACGCAGATAATGACTTAGCTGTAAAATACCTTCACGTGTGATAATACGATATGTTCCACTCTCTTGATAATTCCCATCATCAACGAAATTGCCATCACCATCCACTTCCAAAGATCCAAATATATCTTCAGGCCATGCAACTCTTCCGAAATCTGGTGGATTTCGCTGGTCGCTAACGTGGATGTACCCCCCACGACCACCACCGCCCATACCTCCTTGCGCACTTGCTCCACCTGCTCCATCACCGGTCGATTGATTCATCTTACGCTTGGAATATTTTTGAGAAGGGTGATTTGCAGGAAAGTACATTCCGCCAGATCCTAAGCTTGAGCCCGCCTTGGATGCATATGTTTGAGCTTGTGCTATGACATCTGGGTCTTTAGTGGCATGCTTTCGTATTATAGATTGCACGATGGGCAAGAACTTTGGATTTGCATTGAATGAGGCTGGTGTCGGTGGAATAACCGAAGAAGTGCCGATGATTATATCCTGGTTTTTTGTATGTACAGGGAGCAGAGAGAGTCTGTTGGTATTTGATATTGGATGAACGTACTGGTAGAATTAACGATATGAACTCTTTGCTTAGAATGGTCCATTTGGCATACAATATGGGGATTACTATGTAAAGTACTTAGTGATCGACGATAGAGAGTGTGATATCTCGGACGGAGGATTGAAAACATTTTATTTGTACGATTGCTATTCAATGAAAACTGCAAGTTTACATGGATCAAGAATTACTATCTACTATCTATAACTAGTCTAACGTCAATAAAAAATGTTTGTGGAGTTTGTCAAAAATGACGTAATCTGCGGATAACTATGAGTAAAGTTAAGAAGTAGAATCGGTCTCCAGCTCCTGCTAAAATATATCATATCCGTTTTGGAAATTGCATAACCGTTCCTGTCATCAGGGACAAAATCAGCCAAACGCCAGTATGGGTGCATCCTGACTTGTCAAGTAGTAAGCAAGCAGGCGCGATGCTTGGCACGTGTCTGTGTATCGCTGATCTGTATGTCCATTCTTCTCTGTTTCTAAGTTTACTTGTTTATATGTTGTAAACCCCCATATTTATCAATTTGTTGGTCTTGATTCATTCAAATCCATTACATTCATTTGAGCATCATATATCATGGAAGACCAGAATGCAAGCGCAGTGTATTTCGACCGTAAAACTTATAGCTACCACTTCCTCTTTGTTGTATTTGGCTGGGAAGTAATAATCCTCGGCATCAACATATTCTATATCCTATGTTCAATACAGCAATGGGCAGTTAGAGAGTCTTATCCTATTCGAATGTTCGTTTGATCTACCCGACTATAAAATGTAATCTCTGACCTTGTTTAAAGGACCGGCATTATGATACTTCTTTTCATGATCGCCACGGCTTTCTTGTGCACAGTTTGTGAAGTTCATACACTTCGGAGGTCTACATTGTTCCCCGGAAGACTTCTAAAGCTGGAAATCATCAAGGCTACGGTCGTTTTGCCTTGGGCCATTCTAACTTGTCTCTGCATTGCAAGCATTTTGGAACATTATGAATATTTGGCAGTACCTACGTTTGCATTTATTCTTCATCTTTTATCCTAGTAAGTGTATATTTCGAGACTTTAAACCCCAGTCACAACTTTGACTGATGGTAAATATATAGTTTTATCATGCTATCACCATTACCCTATGCAGCTCTCATGTATCACCGTGATAGAAATGGATACTTTGATGAAAGAAAATTCGACAATTGGAAATATGAGAATGGGCAATGGATTCCTCCACCAACTCCTGAAGAAAGTGAGGATGATGACCGTCCAGACATTGTAAAGGTGTAGTCATAACTTTGATGATATAGAAAGCCACACATGAGAGTAAATAATCACAAACGCCGTTTCTTGATCATATCATTTCTGGAGTGAAGTGGATGTCGTTTGCCAAAATATATGAAGCCGATAGAAAGTGGTCGAAATAAAAGCCAACTTTAAAACGCCATTTTAGGTGGGGTTTCAAAACCTATGACGCACATCATTGATTACTTTGTCCGTTTTACGAATTCCATTATTAGAATCCTTTCTCTCAAACGCGACTAACGATTTTCAAACTTGAGCTTGTTATATTTGATTGATAACTTCATAATATCCAGAATGGCAGAATCAGATTGGGACAGTGTTACTAAAATCGGATCCAGAGTGAATAGCGTTTCTTCACAAAAGGCTACGGTATTACGAAAGGCAAGCGATATCAATGCCGCATCTCGCCAAGGATCTATTGTATCTACAGAGCGAAAACAATCGGCTGTCAGTATCCTTCTTATTTCATCTATTATGGACTAAAAGCTAAACATTTCCGCTATAGGCAAGTGGAAAAGACGGACAATTTCTCGCAAAAGTCGATCGAACCGACGACATTGTTGCCCCCAAAACCGTATCTCGAGAATTAGCCGAAGCCGTAAGAGCCGGACGAGCCAAATCTATCGACCCTAATACCGGCAATGGACGCACACGAGATCAATATGTCAAGACGCTAAATCCGAAAATCGGCTGTAGCAAAGATATTCTAGAGATCCTCGAATCGGCAGGGAAACCTCTTCCGGCAAAAGCTCCTGCTATCTTGGCTGGGCTACAGAGAGTCATGAAGATCAAACTGACCGGATCGGACATTGGTACTGACCTCGAAGACGCCTCTAGCAGAAAGAGTTCTGTCGCTTCTACTGGTGGCGCAAGTAGGAAATCATCGACTGTCAATACTCCATCTGCATTGGGTAGGAAACCTTCCACTGCCACGACACCGAGTACGGGAGATAGCGGTTCTGCAGCGGTCGGTATACCGGCCAATAGTGATGCCACGGCCGGAGATAGCGGTTCTGCAGTGGCGGCGTTGGGTGATAAAACTGGATTAATGTCCTTGAAGGAGGAAGAAGCCTAAAGGTGTCGGTCATTCATGGTTCAGATTATCATAACTTAACAATTAGCGGTACTGTATCAGACATTTTCACACACGACATCTTTGGTAGAATAAAGAGAACAGTAAATACTATTTTGCGTGGTCTCTATGTACTGTATATATGACATGGAACGAGCAAACTTTTTGTGATCATATCCATCATTAGTTATAACCCCTAATCCAGCGTCTCTTTGCTATTTATTTACGTCATTCGATCCACATATCATAATCATTCTTGTCCAAAGCCATACGGAACGAACGGTTTCTTAGTAAAGAATGGTCTCGACACCGTATCTATATATGTACGATCATTTGTACAATAACCACCACCACTAGGTCCTATATGTGAACAATGAACATCAGGTCGAAAAGGAACCATGTTCTGGTGAACCATGCGACATAAGATAGTGTCCATTCCCATTTGATGAGCTTGTCCGAAGGGGGTTTGTGTGGTAAGATGATGATAACACTCCTCCATAGAGTCATACTGCTGATTATCTCCTACACAATTCGTTTGCGCGGTTTTACAAATACTCTGTGCTAATTTTGAATGAACAGCCGCTTGAGTCTCGGCAGTCGTATTTAAATGCATGATTTTCCTACCAGTCTCCAACAACTCATCAAATTGCCATTGTAGATATCGGAAACTTGCATCGTATTGATCGATTTGACCGTCGTGGTTGAATGTGCACCAAAAGTCAATCTGTCACAAGATTAGTGATTTGTGAATGTTCATGTGATAATACTGCTTACCTCGACTGGATTTGTTATGCCCAATGCACTAACGTGAAAGTCTACCACGAGCGCTACAGATACAATATATTCATTGGCCGCCATATGAATGAGAGTATATCTTGTAGGTACACCAAGTAAAGTGAAAGAATCACGATTGAGCGCCAAGTTTGCGAAAAGTCCAAACGCATACTCCGTGTTCAATTCGTTTCCCTCAAAGTCTCTTGTTGCATCCACACGACCAAGTGCATCTGTAGCAAAGAATGTAGAGTTGATTTTCAATGCCTCTTTGGCGTTTTGAGGAAACATAAAAGTGTCGAAAAAATTGACAGTCATGTTGTAAAGTGCTTCAAAGGTAAATGATGGATAGCTCCCATCGTTTTCGAAGATTGGCGTCTGTAGATCTCTGTCGTCTGTATTGGAAGTATCCATGTTCCCATGATGATGTCCAAGAGACATGGCTGAACTGGAGCAAATCCATAACAGGAGTGCAAGGATTGAATATAACAGCTTCATTGTCTGTCAATATAAAAAAATCTTGCTGTTGATTCAGAGTTAGAGAGACACAGGATATATATAGTGAAGATTCAGATCCAAGCCAAGCTTTGAACGAAGAAAAGAAGTGAAGGATGGACGAAAATATAAAGAATTAGCAGAGAGCAGTGGCAGTAGCAAGAATTTGAAAAAGTGAACAATTCTCAAGATATATAAAAGTGGAAAGAGACAATGAAAAAAAAAGAGCTGAATAGGAGGACAATAACGAAGAATTATAAAGCAAAGTGAAATCTGTGACCTCACCAAGGGTTCTTACTATAACGCCTATATTTTCACAGCCAATACTGAAATTTACCCACAACCACGGTATACATGGCAATAAAAAGATACGATCCGGGTGCGACCCACCTCTGATTAATTTACTGACCAATCATTCTGTTCGGTTGGGTTTATTTCATCTTGTGGCATAGTAATTACATTGCATGAAAAGGAAATGGTGAAAATAAGCTTCGTGTTCTTGAAAATCATTCGTCGAATTTGCGATAAATTTGCATTTATGTGGCACAGGCAAATTCGCTTCGTGCTCCTTGAGCTGCTGAATAGGTGGTTTCACGGCGTAAAAGTCGGGAGGACATGCGTCACTTATTTGAGCTATTGAAGAGGTAATTCCACCCGTGAAATTCGGCAGGACATGCACCATTTTTTTTGGAGGAAGGCCAGGTAAATGATTGCAAATCAGGGCGACAAAGAGGAAATTGGTACAATATTATTACTTTTTATCCGACACATCCGTTCCCGAATTATTGCTCATATGGACATGAGAAGCCATCCTGTCATTGATATTACTACTAAGCCTCATCTGTCAAGAATAAGCTCGGGCATCATAAGTCTTTGAGCGTCTAGTGGGCTTCCACTCTTGAATAGCAGTGGGCTTGATCAATAAAATATTCAAACACCTAGTATCTTCAAGTGCTGGATTTCCCTCTACAACATGGCTGACGGCTCACATGGCGGTGAGATTCCGTATGTGTCGAGTCAGTGACATGCTGTATAAAATTACACAAAGTGTCAAAAAATGGACGATAGAGTCATGAGGCTTGGATCACAAGCGTTCACTGCATCACTAGCATTGGCTGCCGTACGTAGCCAAAGCGTCTTGAATTGACTCTGGTACTGTAGTAAGGCGCAATTGGCTTGCCAAGGTTGTGCTCGCGCCAGTAGACTGATCATCCTTTTCGTACAAGACTGCACCTATCTAAGTGTTGTATATTCACTACCTGCCGGTTACAATCATCAATTCGATCGTCATCTCCCGTATTAATCGCCTCTAATGACTCACTTTTTGACGTGCATGACTTCTGTATTCAACTCGAGTGCTTTTGGTTTAAATTTTATAAAGTAAACAAATCGATGAGCTAAAGTTATGTATGAATCTATAATATCGCGTACTTACAAAGAAACCACATCGTCGAAAGTGAGAAGTAATCCTGTGTTAATAGCGAGCTTGACCATCTCTTTGTTCGATAAAATATTATATTATTATATACATATCTACTCAATAATCCCGACCGTTGGTGCTTTCTTAACACGGCACGTTTCGCCATCTCTGCCGAATTGATCAAACTTATGACAGCTTCTGTTACCTATTATAGTGATTTCTAACACCTGTCGAACCTTTGACTGATCAGAACAATATAAGCCCGGGTCAATCAATAATGCGGTACATGCTCTCTACGAGTCTTGCGACATGACATGTGAAAATACAGAAAGGTGCTAGCAATTTCGATCGCCAGCTGCAGTACACCCGCGACACTCAGTTCGCCATGGAAAGAGCAAATTGGCATCAAGATCGACGGAGGAAGCAGCCGAGCTTATATGATGAATACCTGAATGAGGGAAGGCCATTCAGCCAGAAATCACAGCCAAACAGTCAAGCGGGCAGCAATACAATTAGATCAGTGTCACCAGAAGATTCTGAAGAGCCGGAACAAACAAGTCACCGCAGTCCAAGTCCTGTCACTGATAAATCTACAACATCGTCGCCGTTTCCAACAACTCGAGAGCGGTGGAAAGATGGGGGCAGTTCCGTGGGCAATAGTAGACAAACAATAGGCCGTAATGATTTTTATGTCTCGGGGATTGATACAGACCCGACATTGTCATCTGCTCGGACCTCGGGTCGTCGATCTACAATCACGTCCCAACCTACGTCAACATATACGAGAAAGAGCTCCATGTCCAATCCCTCCGCTTACCCAACTCGAATGGGGTCAGCACAATTTCCCAGTACTATCTCATCCATGCCCACGACACCGTTTATATCCAACGACCGATTGCCTGTCTCTTTCTCACAACCTTTGCTCAATTCAAGAATAAGCAGTGTTGATGGCGTCTCGCAGCATGAGCCTTCAACATTGATGGACAAAGACGTCGAAGAAACACCTTCACCAAACGATAAACGTATTGTACATTTAAAGACGACGCTACATGGGAAAATGTCGGGAAATCTGTGGTTTCGTAGATCAGTAGAGTCGGACTGGTTATATGCATACACGTATATTGAGGAAGTGAGCGGGTGTCTTGTCTACGAGACGCAAGTTGGGCATAAAGCTTCGGTTCCATTGGCAGCAGATCTTCGCAGTTGTCGATTGCAGTGTCGACTTGATACAACTTTATCACCCCTTTTGGAAATATCTTCGGAACAACCCTCACAATCGCTGCTATACTTGCGCTTCCACTCGCAAACTGATCTAGACTCTTGGTATGCGGCTCTTCTATATTGGCATGAGGCCCCACCTAGATCAGCGGGTAAAGGTACTCTGGGGGAAACAGACAAACGACCGAACGAATTATTACCTGCTTCATCTTCGCGGCAAAATTCAGAGGTTTCATTGTTTAAAGAAGCGCCCGTAATTAAGGTCGGACAGATGATTTTGTGGGATACCGATCTTACTTACAGCGATTCGTCAACACTAAAGACCACTAGCAAACTTCCCCCGCAAAAGACGAAAGACACAAGTAATAGCTGGAAGGTATTCTCATTCCGTCGATGGCGACGGGTATCATGCACCTTGCGCGAAAATGGGGAATTGAAACTTTTTGCCGAAGCAAATAACGTGTTGGTCACTACGATACAATTATCACACCTGTCGCGCTACGGCGTCCAAAAATTACATTGCTCAATATTAGAAAGAGAACTCAGCATTGTCATACATCCACAATATGCCTCTGCAAGTCCCGAGGTCGATCAGATCCGACCAATATTCTTATCACTCGACACTCGAGTCCTTTTCGAAGTCTGGTTTGTCTTACTAAGAGCCTTTACAACGCCCCAACTCTACGGTCCGAGAGTCAATGATAATGAACAAAGCTCGAAAGATGCTGCAAATAATAGCATTACAGATGGCTCTCATCATGACATTGGTGGGATGCACGATGAAGTCTTTAGAATGCAACGAGGATTATCGGTAAGCATCAAGGAAGCTAAGATCTCGAAACCTTTTGGTAATGAAGCAGAGAGGGTTGCAAAGGACAAGGAGAAGAAAAAGGGTTCAAAGGCAGCAGTATATGGCTTTTATGCAGAATTGCATCTCGACCGCGAATTATGGGCCAAAACAGAGGTTCGGACACATGAATCGAGGCCATACTTTTCCCAAGAATTCAAGTTCCAGGATGCGCCTGCGATACTCTCTTCTGCGACGGTAAATGTGAAACAATGCATGGGAGACGATAACAAGAATGGCAAACCTTCTATGGAGAGAATGCTTATTGAAGAGGCATTTGGACCTGGAACTGATCCCCATGTAACTAATACTTCTACGGGTTACAACGGATTAAGTCAGGATGTCACGCTTGGGAAAGTACACATCAAACTAGAGGATCTCGATGGCAAGCTGAATTATGAAGCATGGCTACCAATAGTGGACTCTCAGTCGCAAGAAGTTGGAGCGTTGAACATTGCGATAAAAGCCGATGAACGTGTGGTTCTGATGACGCATCATTATAAAGATATACATAATTTATTCCACGCCTTTGGTAATGGTTTGACGCCACAGATTTTCAATTCCATTCCATCGATACCTAAACAATTGGCCGAGTCATTTGTCAGCATTTTTCAAGTCTCTGGCAAATCAGCAGATTGGCTAGCTGCATTAGTCGAGGAAGAAATAGATGGCGTCGGTAAAGATAGCTTACTTGAAAAGGCAACGTCAAAGGTTCGATACAACGCAAGGACGGCATTAGTAGAGGCTGATAAGCCGAAGATGAACGAGCGGGAGTTTATGGTCCGTGATATGAATAAAAATGCAGCGTTAGAAGCTAATCTCCTCTTTCGAGGTAACACTTTGCTGACAAAAGCTCTTGATACGCATATGAGAAGAGTTGGATCTGATTACCTGCTTTCTGTGCTTGGCTCGGTGATTAAAGACATTAATGACCGTGATCCAGATTGTGAAGTTGATCCAAACAAGACGTCAAGTGCCAACGAGACTGCTCGTAATTGGGCTCGATTGTTGACTACAACTGGAAATGTATGGGAAGCTATACGAGATAGCGCTGACCAACTGCCTAGTGAATTGCGATTGATATTCAAGCACATAAAAGCCTGTGCTGAAGATCGTTACGGTGACTTTTTGCGAACCGTAAGTTACAGCAGCGTATCGGGCTTTCTATTTTTACGATTCTTCTGTCCTGCAGTCTTGACGCCCAAGGTTTTTGGATTACTGACAGGTATTTTCATCGAGTTCTAGGTTTTCTTACCGTAATGGATACTAATAATTCGTAGGGGATCCGAAACCACGAGCTCAACGAACTTTTGTACTTATAGCAAAGTCTTTACAAACGCTAGCAAACATGGCCGCTTTTGGTAGTAAAGAGCCATGGATGGAGCCCATGAACAGTTTCCTCACAGCTAGCCGAGAAGATTTCAAAAAGTTCATCGAGCAGGTCTGCTCAATCTCCTCGTCCGCATCCGCCATGGCCAATAAGCTTCCTTCCTACTCGACTCCGCACGCCATCAAAAGTCGATTGCCACCAACCAGTCAAGAAGGATTTCCTTCACTCCCCTATCTCCTTGATGAAGGACGTGAATATGCCTCCTTTGTGGAGTTGTGGCTTACAGCCTCAGCAAAGTCAGGCTTCAAGATAGAAGAGGAAAATTCGACATCATCACTCACTCAGCTTGATGCGCTTTGTAAATCTTTGCAGGTCCGTGCAAAAGACTGCTTGGCTCGTGCAGAACGAGGTGATAGGCCAAACTCGGACAATAGTTTTGGATGGGAGGATGTTCTTGATAAGATGAAGACTCGTTCTACTACTCAAACTTTACTAGCACCACCGCGCTTAGACTTGGATATTCAGCCTTTATCACCAATCGGTAGTACTTTTCTTCACAATACTACTTCCGATGGATCTTCCATGTCAATGGTACAATCAAATCGCAATAAGCTTGTTGGTTCTGAATCAGACCCCGTATCTCCTTTTCCACAAGATCAACGAGTACAGCAAGAGTGGGATACAACATTCGCTACTGCACTACCCGGAAATGGTGTGTCATTCGATTCTAATCCAACGACAATAGATGCATCAACGACATCATCAAACTTTATACCACGCTCAGCTGCCTTGTCATTTGTTGAGGACTCTCCTCGCACTGGTGATGCCTCGGGCTTTGCCACGTCCCAAACTCAACGTCTGCCGGGAAGTGAACGATCTTCTCCATCTTTGTACGGTGGTGGAGCTTCTTCTTCTTCCAGGCGAGAACATTCTAATTCAAGACCTACTACTAGGGACGGAATAATGGCTGCAGCAATGTCTGGTGCAAGTCTTTCTAGACCTCACTCTGCCCTATCTGGGCGGTTCTCTATTAGGTCAGCCGCAAGTTCTATCGCTCGTGCTTCAGAAAATGAGTTATGTCGAGTCAGATCTGCTTCTCGAGAACGTCTGTTTGGTAGATCATCGACATCTAATCCTTCATCGGCAGCAGTATCTCCTCGATTACAACCAATCGACCGCGACAATTTCCAGTATCCGAATGAACCTCAAAGTGCATCTAGTACGTCGACTGTCACCACCGCTCTACCCCCCTTGTCTAGTAAATCCGCTCCAGTCTCGGCTACCAATCCCACCTTTGCCTCTGCAGCCAAAGAAAAAGAAAAAAGCACCACTGCAAAAGTCAAACGCGGCGTTGAAAAACTTCGAAAGACAAAAAGTGACGATGGCGGGCCTAATTCACCTTCGTCGATCAACTACCGTCCTACCTCGTCGTCATCCAGTATTCCATCCAATACATCCCTTTCGTCCTCTCCTCCTTCATCAACGGCGGATAAAGTCCGGGGATTAGTATCCAGCCTGACGTCTCGAGCGGCCAACAATTCTTCTCAGAACCAATCTAGTCCGTCTACACAACCGACTTCTAAACCGTTCAGATCCGCTTCTAGCTCTTCGGGCTCAGTGGCTGGCTTGGCTGCAGCGACTCTGTCCGGTATAAACGCTAGTATCATTGCTCCTTTGAATAAGAGTGAGAGTTTTCACATGAGAAAGGCAAGTGCTAGTAATAACACTGGGTGAATCAAAGCTGGGAAAAGATGAATGATGTCGATGATGATAATGATATACCTCGGAGATGACAGATTAGAAACTTTTGGAGCATTGGGTTGATATTTCATGTGTTTATCACGGCTGTCTACACTCCATGTTCGACGATTAATACTCATGTTAGATATATATATAATACATATTCTTATATCAATAAATACCGTATAGTCTATACGTTTTACAGAATTTAGAAATTAGAAATTATTCTCGAATTTTTTCAATCAAAAATAAATAAAAGTGATATTTTCTGCACCATAACTATAGCTACTGCAAACTAAGATACACGCCCAATGATACTACCTAACGAAAGCATAATCAATCATATGATACTTGTCATAACACTCTTTATCAAGCTTGAATAATTACAATCCAGCGAGACGTGCAGCTAATGGACTCGCGAGAAAAGTCATGGTTGCTACGGATCCAAAAGCGAATCCGACTACAGCATTACTTCCAGGCAAGCATGATACAATCGATGAACGAACACGTTTCACCGGGCGATTATTAATAATTTCATGCAATTTTGCCCCACTTGTCATCGAGATCTCCGTCGACAGCTTGCCACCATTACTGTGTCTGATACTATCAATTCCAGCTGTTATATCATCCGCCTTTCTTTTCCTGCCTCTGTCAGTTGTCGACTTGCTCATTACAGATTGCCAATTGATGGCAGCGCGATCTTTACCCTCCCTTCTGTGACTAACAATGACAGATTTAGTGGTTGACTTTACAGGTATTTGATATGGATGGGGTGGCTGCTTGACTTGCAAACTCTCTTTCACGTTCTTTGCAACATTTGGTTCGACAACACCACCAATGTTGGACTTCTCTGCAACCCCACACACTGTCTTAGCACCATTTAGCGCGGCGTCTATAGCAAGACAGGCAGACTTTTCGACATTCTTTTCCAGACTTGTCATTGGACCGCAAGGAGTATCCACACCTGACACAAGTTTTGAAACATTGAATGAGCTTAGCAAGCCATTTGGTCGATCGCCTGGACTAATATCCATCGTATCCTGTACGACAGAAGTTTCATCATCACCATCATGAGCTTTGACAGACGAAGCCAAGCAGTCTTCAGATGAGATTGTACTTGAGGAAGACGGAATTACAGGCTCATGCTGAGAATCTGGATGCTCGCAATGCGAAACTAGGTCAGGCGCACTGTTCGATTGTGATCCACCTGCGGACTGAGAGACTACCGTCTGTGAGCTCAGACCAACATCTGCTACTTTTACAATTGGTTGCTCTTCAAGATCGGAAATATCATCCTCATCTGTAAAGTCGGTGTCTAACTCAAGAGTAGTGTCGACGTCTTCCGATGGACATCTAAAGGTATTGACTGTTGGAGATTGAATTTGTGTCTGTGAAGCATTTCTCTGGGGAGTATTATGATCCATATATTTAACAACAAAGATAACCGCCTCGCTTTCTTCTTTGGATTCCGAAGCCACTGTCTCACCAAGTTGGATTTTATCACGATGATTTAGAAGATATGGATCGTTAGGTTTAATCCTTTCGGAATTCACAAATGTACCAAGCGTGGATCTGTCAATGATATATAAACGGCCCTGAATTAGAATGTCAGCTTACAACAGAGATATCCATAGGATGATGACATACTGGAAGGCCTTGTGGTGCCTCAAATTGGGCATGTTCTCTGGATACAACGCGAGAACAAAAGAATGCATTGTCCGTGGTTGCTCGAGGGGTTTTACCCTCTGTTCTTGAAGCACGACCGATCGGACAGCGAACGTCAGGCTCGATAGATAACTCGCGTGTGTTTAGCGAAGAAAGCGGACTCTTCCCTTTTCTGACAACCAACTTTACTGTTGCGATCAAAATTAGTTCCAATTAGGTGACTAGTAGATTTGGGGTAGGTATTCACCGTTATTAGAATTTGGCTCGGGGCTTGTACCGGTCAATGATGTTGATATCATGCTTGAAATTTTTGATCTTGACGATGAACAACGAGTTGAGAAGAAGAAACGAATGAAATCTGTATATTTCAACAAAACTTGTCTTGTGGTTCAAGCAGAAAGTGATGCACAACAATGAATTTTCCACCCAAACCTAGCACAAGTGAATTGATGCGGGGCAAGGAAAGCATTACCCCGCATACCTTCCCATTATTATTATTGTGATCTTGACATTGTGACATGTGAAAGTGAAGTGAAGTGGGGCAATCGAAATTTGATCACGTGTAGAGCAAAAAAATATGTCCAGTCATCGCTGCAGCCTCGAACAAAATCCAGGTATGCAGCAAGGAAACTATCTCATCTCTGCATCGCCCGAAATTGCTTCTTGGCTTGAATTGAGCTTATACTTACTATGCGTCAAGACCGGTGACAACTAACAGGCTGTGGCTACAATGAATGCCGGCGAAACTTTTCTGGCCAAGGAGCTGGTCAATGATACCGTTCCTAAAAAGATTAATGAATTGCGTTTCGGTGTATTGTAAGACTGAATATTACTCTTATAAATACCATTAGCCAGGCCTGACTTTATTATGAAATAGGACACTTCAGGATATAGTAAAACAATCCGTCGTCGAGATTACAGACCGCAATGTTTATGACATTGGTGATACCCCCGGTTCGAAAAAGACAATCACGAAGAATGGACCTCTCGATACACATCTCGGAACTTCCTCCAAGACAGATGTATGCAGCCAATGTCAACAAGATTTAAAAAATTGCAATGGTCACTTTGGTCATATTCGGTTGGCTCTTCCCGCTTTTCACATAGGTTATTTCAAGAAAATCATCGAAGTTCTCCAGATTGTATGCAAAGATTGTTCCCATCTCTTATTGGACGAAAATGCGAAGCGAAAGTTTCTCAAACAAGTTCGAAATCCGAACCTCGATAGTCTTAGGAAAGGATTGATCTGTAAGAAAATAAGCGATGAGGCAAAAAAGACAAAGATATGTCCGTATTGTGAATCAATCAACGGTGCAGTGAGAAAGGTTCCGAATCATCCAATTAAGATTATACATGTCAAATATCATGCTTATGTTGTATCAACGGCAAAGGGAAAGCAGAAAAGTCAGAGTATGCTTGATTGGGAGAAGAGTTTCGAAACTGCGAGACAAGCTTCGACTGATGTGGAAAAGCACGTCAAAAGAGCCGTCGATGACATGAACCCTCTACGTGTCCTCAACATCTTTCAACGGATTCCTTCCTCTGATGTGGAGTTACTTGGAATGGATCCCAAACAAGGTAGACCTGATACATTCATCTGGCAATACATTCCTGCTCCACCAGTTGCCATTCGACCATCAGTCGCACAAGAAGCCGCTAGTACTGAAGATGATATTACCAACAAGCTTGGTGACATCATATACATCAATGGATTGTTAAGAGTTGCATTGAAAGACGGTCAACCTCTTGGTAAGATTGTTGATACATGGGAGTTTTTGCAAGTTCAAATCGCAATGTATATTGATGGTAATCTTCCTGGTTTAGGACGAGACTCGAGCTATGGTCGACCTCTCCGTGGTTTCAATCAACGGCTAAAGGGTAAACAAGGTAGATTTCGTGGTAACTTGTCCGGTAAGCGTGTTGACTTTTCAGGACGTACAGTCATCTCACCAGATCCGAATTTGAGTATAGAGGAAGTGGCTGTGCCGCTTAGAGTTGCAAAGAATATGACATATCCAGAAAAGGTCACTCGTTACAACATAGAAAAGTTAAAAAAGTGTGTTTTGAATGCAAAGTCGAAACACCCCGGTGCAAATTTTGTTGTAAAGAAGAATGGACGAAGACTTGTGCTTGAATTTCTCGAAAAAATAGATAAACTGAAACAAACAGTGGATCAACTAGAAATCGGCGATACGGTCGAACGACACTTGGAAGATGGTGATATAGTATTGTTCAATCGACAACCGTCTCTACATAAATTGAGTATACTCAGTCACAAGGTCAAGGTTCGACCATGGCGTACCTTTCGGTTAAATGAGTGTGTTTGTAATCCTTACAATGCTGATTTTGATGGCGATGAAATGAATCTTCACGTTCCACAGACCGAAGAGGCAAGAACAGAAGCCATTTCGCTGATGGGAGTTAAATACAATCTTGCAACTCCAAAGAATGGAACTCCCATTATCTCGGCGATTCAAGACTTTATCAGTTGTGCATTTCTTTCTTCTAGCAAGGACAACTTCTTTAACCGCAAAACTTTTTCATACATTTGTGCTTCAATGTTTGATGGAGATTGCGTCCGAGATCCATTAAGTGGAGAAATGATGCCTGTCGAACTCCCACCTCCTACAGTCTGGAAACCAGAAATGCTATGGACAGGAAAACAGATATGGAACGTGCTTATCCGTCCAAATCGAAAGATGAAGATTGACGTGAATCTTGATGCCAAATGCAAATTTTATGCCGCTCCACCAAAAGGTATAGCGCCTGAAATGAATGAAGATGATGCGTATCTTATTGTTCGTAATTCCATAGTCATAAGTGGTTATATGGACAAGGTCACGGTTGGAGATGGTAAAAAGTCATCAGTCTTTTACGTATTGATGCGAGATTTTGGTCCCGAATATGCTGCTGCTGCTATGAATCGATTGGCTAAATTATCGGCCAGATGGTTGACGAATCAAGCGTTCTCAATCGGTATAAAGGATGTATATCCTAATTTGACTTTGACAGAGAAAAAGTTTGACCTCATCAGATCTGCTGAAGCTCAGACAAATGAGCTGATTGAAAAGTATGAGAATAAGCAGCTCGATAGAGATGCCGGTTGTGATATGGAATCTACTCTTGAAAATCGTATTTCTGGCATTTTAAACAAGGTCCGACAGGAAGCCGGAGAGGTCTGTTTTGCTCAACTGAGTCGTCGTAATGCACCTCTAACCATGGCAAAATGTGGTTCCAAAGGTTCAAATCTCAATGTTTCTCAAATGATAGCCACTGTCGGTCAACAAATTATTGGTGGAAGTCGAGTACTCAACGGTTTCCAAGATCGTACACTTCCACACTTTACCAAACATAGTAAAGATGCCGCTGCTAAAGGATTTGTTGGAAATAGTTTCTTCACTGGTCTTAAACCAACCGAATTCATCTTTCACGCTATGTCTGGTCGTGAAGGTCTCGTAGATACAGCTGTAAAGACTGCAGAGACTGGTTACATGTCAAGACGACTGATGAAGTCGCTCGAGGATCTGTCTTCTCAATATGACCATACTGTCCGTAATTCATCCTCACAAATCGTTCAATTTCAGTATGGAGACGACAAACTCGATCCACTTGATATGGAAGGTGAAGCTAAACCTGTAGATTTTGAACGTTCCTTCACACACGCTGTTACAACTACATGGTCTAACGAGGATTCAGCCCTACATCCCAATGAGATACGAAGAGTTACCGAGGAGTTTATGTCCCCTCAACGAGCAAAGCTCGGTCGTTTATCCATAATGGGAGAGCAACTCGATTACGGAGACAAGACCGAGCAGGGAGTAGATCAATTGGAAAGTGCTCGCGATTTTCTAGAAGAGGTGGCTCATTTTATAGAAACTAAGATTGTCACGTTGGAGAATTATATTGCCAAGTATGAGGATGATACAAACATGCATGGTGTAAATGTCGTCGATTTAGAAAGCAATGGAGTTCGTGATGGAATTGTCAAGCTATCACGTACTGCACTTGACGCATTTCTAAAACTGTGCTTGAGGAAATACTATCGTTCACAAGTAGAACCTGGTCACGCTGTTGGAGCTGTTGGAGCTCAATCAATTGGAGAGCCAGGAACCCAAATGACATTGAAAACCTTTCATTTTGCTGGTGTAGCTGGTATGAGTATAACCCAAGGTGTACCGCGTATAAAGGAAATTATCAACGCTTCAAAGGTTATTAGTACACCTGTCATTTCATGCTATTTAGATTCAAAATACGAGACGATTGCAGGCAGAATGGCACAAGCAATGATTGAAAAATCATACCTTGGTGATATTTGTACGCATCTTGAAAGTGTCTGGCATGAAGATGGTGGCCATCTTAGCATGAGAATTGACTGGGAGACGGTGAATCAGTTAGGACTGGGAGTTACTCTAGACAACATCTGTTCCGCAATTCACAAATTCAAGCCGCTCAAATCTCAAGCTTTTACACTTAGAGTCCACGGATCTCAGCAAATCCGATTAATTGTTGAATCTCCAAGCGGCGATGCCAAGCCAAGTCGGACCAAATCCCGGGTCAAACAAAGAGACCCTGCAGATACTTTTGCTATTTTACAAGATATCCGCCGTATCCTTCCAAGGGTTGTCATTCGGGGTTATCCAGATGCAAGTCGAGCAGTGGTTAAAAAGGATGACAGACCAGACGCTACGGGTAGGGAGGAAGTCAAGGTTTTTGTCGAGGGTTATGGGTTAAGAGCTTGTATGACAACTCCAGGTGTAGATGGATACAAAACAGTGACGAATAATGTCATGGAGTGTAAAGATGTCCTTGGTATTGAAGCTGCGAGAAAGACTATTATTGTCGAGATATCTGCTGTCATGTCTTCTATGAATATCGATCCTCGACATATGCAATTATTAGCAGATGTCATGACTTATAAAGGAGATGTGCTTGGCATTACCCGTTTTGGTCTTGCCAAAATGCGTGATTCAGTCCTTCAATTAGCAAGTTTCGAGAAGACTCCCGATCATCTCTTTGCTGCCGCTGTAGGCATGAAGAAGGACAAGATTGAGGGAGTTAGTGAGTGTATTATTATGGGACAAAGTATGAGTGTAGGCACTGGGGCAATGAAAGTGGTCAGAAGTCTTGGTATATCTGATCAGGAGGTACCCGACTGCAAGAGTTCCTTTGAGGATGCTTGGTCGAAATTAAAGGTATCAAGAGATGGTCCAAAGAAAGTCAATGGTTTTCAAGCATAGCGTTCTATTAATCTATTTAATCTATTACGATATTACGATTCAAAAATGGAGCCCCTTAGATAATTCAAAGCCAAACCACGTGAATATCGTTATATCCTGCCTCGCATTTTTATTAATTGAATCGAACGCGTCTCTACGCGTCAGCCTGAGAACGGCTCTTGTAAATTGTTGAATGTCATGCTTACAGAGTTTACAGAGTGTTTGCAACTCGACATGATTTTCGCAACCCTACGCCAAATAAAAGTTGCATAATGTCTGCAGCTACGACTCCATCGAGATCCATTCCAATCGCGGACTTGGAATCTCCAGTAACAGGGTATAATTTATTAATGAATAAAGACATAGTTTCCGAAGCCGAGGATGAAGAAGAGGATGCAACAACTATATATCTACGGATGAAAGAGCGACTTGCTGCCAATCGGAATGATGAAAGAGATGACACAACAGTAGATACTATCTTACCCGCTGCTTCGGAGGTAGAGGCATCTCCACCGCCATCCTCAACATCTTCATCTCGACAAAAAATGATCGGCAGAGATAACTCCGAAGAAGAGTCGGACTCGGATATACCTATCAGACGAAAGCACCATAGATCGACGAAGATTATATCTGAGAAGGACAAAGCGTCAAACAATGACACTCCGTCAAGTTCCGAGGAAGATTCATCAGATGCCCACTCCTCATCTTCAAGATTCAGGCAACTCGTAGCACAGAGGCGAGCCGAGAGATTGGCCAAAGGGTTAGAGGAAAAGGGCGCGGCCGAGAAGAGACAGGTAGAGACAGCCAAAAGTGCTGACAAGGTTGAAAATCAAGACGATATCGTAGAAAAAGCAATAGATGATGACTTGACTGAACAAACGAGACCTTCCCGCAAAGCAAGTAAGAAAGCACTCGAGGATATGGAACGAGAAACCCAGCGCATGAATCGAAATATGCAACTCGCCCATCAAGCCAAGACGAAGAAGAAATTCACAATGTCTGATTTTGCTGCACGTTTTGGAAAGAAGAAGGAGGAAGTTGAGACTTCTTCCGCCCAAACATCATCCGACACTGATGCACAGGGTAAGCAAGATTCCCCACCAACAAGTCCTCTCATGGAAAAAAGTCAAGATATAGTCGACTTGGGAAAGAGTATATTTTCAATGCCGACAACCAGTACAGCAAATGTTGTTGATGTCGATGATGACGACGACGAAGATCTTCCCACACTTGAGGAGGCTTTTGAAAAGATGAAACAAGATATGGCCAAAAAGCAAACCACCATGAAAGAAGACAATGGCATCTTGAAGCCGAGAATGACAAATACGCGTATTCAAGCACTACTGGCACAGTCCAGCGATATTCGTCGAGATGATGACGCAGATGATCTCGAGATTGTAAAAGTAGAACATTCTATTTTCGACCAAGTGAAACCCCGGACATCATCTGAATCACATGCTTTTCACAACCTTCGACTGCTCGCAAATATGAACAATCATGATCAAGCGACAGTAGACCGATCAAAGCGAAATAAACAAAGTCTGACATCGGGACAATTAGATGCTCTTCTCTTGGGTAGAGTCAGTCTACAGGCCAGACAAGAGAGAGAAGAAAAGATTGCACGCCTAAAGTCAAAAGGCATCATCGTACAATCACAAGATGAGAGAGAGCGAGATCAAATGGAAATTGAAGACATGTTGGAAAGGGCAAGGATCGAAGCTGAAGAGCTTAGAAGGAAAGAAAAAGAACAGGCAAAAGCCGAAGGAAGGGAAACGGCAGCAAGCGAGGATGAAGATACAGATGACGAGTGGGAAGGTGAAGAAAGGGAGGAACAAGAAGAGAATGATGAGGAGTCTGATGATCAAGATCCAGAGGGCTCATTGAGTGGCAGTGAGGATGAAGATGCCGTTGATAATGAAGATGCCGCGTCAATTGGTATGATTGATGACGCAGCAGACGAAAACTCAGATGAGGAGTCACAAATATTCGAAAACGAAGTAGAAACTACACTAGTAAGATCTGAGAAACACAAAAGAAGACGCCTAGTGCTTGACGACGAAGAGGAAGAGGGAGAGGGACAGGAAGAATCTGTCGATGTTAATGGTCATAAGACTGACCTTGACTTTAATAAAACTGACATAGTACAATCTTCTCAAATCCCAAACATGACTGTCGATAAGAGTCCAGCGCAAGATATTGCAGCGGCGTTTGGATTTCAACTTGCTGCAGCGCCTATCAGTCACTCGCAGCTATTTGCTGGAACAATGGGTGCTTCACAAGGACCTGATGACTCAACGCCTCTACAATGGAAAGCTCAACCACATTTGATGGAACAAGATTCAATGGATGTATTTAATGCCATGGTACCTATACTTTCGACAAATCATGATATGGCTGCTACATTCGATGACGATTCTCAAACTGGAATCGTTCAAGCGTCTCAGCCCCAAGTCACATCTAAACCAGCTCCTGTATTGGATGTAAACTTTACCCAACCATTCGCAACTCCTAGTAATATTGGAGTTTCACAATATTCAACCTTACCTTCACCTTCACAAGATGTTGGATTTCGAAATAGTCCACTGACTATTAAGAATATGCACTCTGCTCACCCATTATCGCAAGTATCACAACAACAAATAACATCTACAATAGATACTATTCCATTGATTGCCGAGGCATCTCCAAGTCCAGTAAAGAGACGTACAAGACTTCGACGTTTGAAACAGGTTGAGTCTGACGAGGAAAACGATACCGAAGTTGCATCACACGATAAGACTGCCTTTGGGGTGATGAGACAAGCAGCCAAGGAAAAGAAGTTGCGAGAAGTTGCGAACTTTGACAAATTAGGAAGTGGAGCCAAAAACATGGTCGATGAACAAGCCGAAGAATCTGAAGATGAATATGCTGGTGTTGGAGGTGCCAGTGACGACGATGATGGAGGAGAAGCAAATGAAGCAGATAAAGCCATGATTGATGAGAGTGAAATTCACGTTGATGAGAGGAAAATAGCAGCTTTCTTCGCGTAAGTGATTGAGTGACAAATCAACGAATCGTAGACGTATTACTGACAATGTTGCTACAGAGACAAAGAACGTAAAGAGAACGAGGCTCAGACCTCAAAGCTGTATAAAGATCTCATGTCTGGTGGTCTCCGACGACCGCGTGGAGGAGATATTTTTGATTTGGATTCTGACGAGGACGAACAACTTGCAGAACGACGAAGACGGCGACAACGCGAGGAAGCCCGTAAAAGAAAATTATTGCTTGGTGATGAAAGACTTGGTAAATTGGGTTCCAACACAAAGAGTGAAGCATTTTTACGATCACTTGAAGATCGAGATGATGACGAGGAAGTGGATATGCTTCAAGAGCATGTTCCAGACAGTCAACAAGTTGTTCCCGACAGTCAACAAGTTGTGCCAGATAGCCAACCTAAAGTGACAGGACAGGATGATGCATCGCAAGTATTACAATCAATATCGTCGAATGTTTTGAAACGAAAGGCTTCAGACCTGATAGATATTCGACCCATGAAACGGTCTGTCACGAATCTCGACCGTAATTCTGCATTTATAAAACCAGTCACCCATGCAGACGTTAGAGAATCTGTATCTTTCCTCATTGACGATCCGCATGGTGAAATGCATGACAGACTAATTCCTTTGTCGGATGAGGAGAACGATGATCAAGGACATGACAACAATAAGGACAATAAGGACAATGATGATGATGGCGATGACGATGAAGATATGGACGTCATCTCATCTCAGACAGTTTCTACAGCTCAAAGAATGCTCGATGAAGTTAGCAACGTATCGACCACCATGACGACTGAACGACTACCATTTTCAGCTAGACGAACTCCTGCATCAAATCCTACCGTTCAGACAAACCAGGTCGTCAATCGCCTTTTACTTCGACAATCTACTTCTAATTCCATCACTGCAAACCCTTCCTCGGTCGCATTTCTTTCGCGATCTTCGTCATCCATGACTAGACGTAATGTTATTCCATCTCTAGCTAAAAGGAATAGTACGTTGAATTCTAACACACGAGGAGTTTCCGAATTAGGAAACATGGGTCCCCCGGCACCTGCAGGTTTGATTAGACAAGGCAGTAGTAGCGTCACAACATCTACATCATCATCGTCAGGTATGCATAACAATACTAACAAGGGCAAGAGAAGTAGTATCCACTCTGCAGCTAGAGAAGCCGAACGAAGGGCGGCAGTGGAAAAAGTCGAATTGAGAAGAAAAGAGGATGTAAGGAGGGTATTGAATAGTGTTCGAAAGAGTAGAACTGGTGGTCAGATGAATATAGGTATCGGTATGGGAATGGTAAGTGGAGGAAAAAATGGTTTTGAATGAAGATTTGATTATAGAATTACTTGACGATGATGCATAGATAGTATGACATTAAATAGCATAGCATAGCAATAATCATCCTTTGAGTGTACATGTAATATTTTATGACTAATTCCAAGGTAATTTTTCAATCTCATCAAAGAGTCCATCTCCTTCCCATCTTAACAATCTCATAACTACATCATCTCCTTTTACGTTCTTCCCATCAGATATCCACCCTTCTACAGTTCTGATATTCTCCTCTTTCCAACAACGCTGCATCTTCTTCTTCATCAACACCTCTTTTCTTCCATATAAATCCTCTTGAAATGGAATCAAAGCATTCTTCCTCTCCGCTTCGATCGTCTTTTCTTCTTCTCCACTTACAAACAACGGATTAATACCCACAAACCTGACGCGAGATTCTGGAAACCCAACGGCTTTTAAATGCAGCTTCTACACCACCACGTCAATCATTTACACTCTTCATCCGACGTGATCAAAGTCGAGGGGGGAACTTACCATGAACCTTGTCTCTTTAAACTCGTGAGTAATAAGCGTTATGGAATCTGGATAACAACCGACGAGGGTTCGAAACCTGCAGATTGAAAAGAGAATGTTTTGGAACGAATCCGTAGATTCATCTTCTGTAGACCATCTTTTTATTTCACGAGAAAATGGGATGGGTTGGGAAGGAAGCGTGGTTTTCAAAGCGGATGAATAGCTCTTGGCTTCGCTGTAGGGAATTGAAGGGTTAGTGCGTCCGCCTGAGAAGATCAGAAAGTTGCTTGCTTCGGAAAGGAGCGAGAAGCCGGTGTGTATATGTTGAAGGAACGTGTTGTGTTCGGAAACCTTGTTGGTGGTAGGATTGGAGGATTGAAAGGGTTGCAGAATCCAACTTGATTCGAGGCTTGGATCGCTGAGAATGGTAAGAAGAAGTCGAGAGGAGACGGAAGAGGACGGACTTGGGAATACCACTTTCGTTGATGCGGTAGATAGCATGGCAACATATTATAATGAGTTGTGTACAATTTGTATGTTGAGAATCTGCATAAAGGTGTGTGGGATATTGCGCAGTGCTCATGATGGAAGGAAATAGACTGTAGAAGAGAAAGGATCATGCAATATCAGATTCAGAACGTATGTAGCAGCTGATCAGGGAAATGAAGCAAAATTAACAATTTACGACAAGTTATTTAAAAGGACGCATATATCTACTCATTGCAACTCGTGACAAACTCACCTGAATATGTGTATTTAATAAGTGTCGCTGTGGGAGCGATTTATAGTGACAAAATCACTCAATATTAATGATCAACTTTTATTATGAATAGAGATGCTCATAGTACAACTGATGATATCATTCTTCTTTATAGAAAATAAATTACTAAAAATAAATCTCAGACAACGCGCTCGGTCAACAACACACGAAACGTGGAACTAGAAAACTCTAATCATATATAAGGGTCCAAAGAAACTGAGCCACGCAATCAGAGCCGCTCTTTTTTTAAAACTCCCCCAGCCTTAACTAGCGTACTTTTTGCCATTCTGTATCAAACAGTTGTCTTTTGTAACATCTAACACCTAAACTCCTGAGATATAATATCTATTTCGTGTAAGAGTGTTGGAAATCTACACATACATTCGTTTTTTTGCTGTTCCGTATCGATCATCATCATCTGGCTGGACTAGAGTGGTGTGAGATAAAGGCGAGTGGAGATGGCGTATAACTATAGTACACCAGGGAGTGGTTACGGTTACAACCAAACTCATACTTCCACACCGCCACCGGTATGTATATCTTTTATATATATCTTGATCAAAACGAATAAAGTGCTAATATGATTAAGAACTCTCAACCATCTCGTACTCCCCGTCCTCATGATTCAGATGATGAAGAAGGTGATGCATCTATGCTTCATCAAAATGCACCATATTACAATCAAGCCGGACGAGATAGTCCTCAAGCACCGACTTACAATACATCTTATGGCGGTGCAGCAGTCCCACCAACTTATAACGGAGCTTACGCACAAAGTCAGGCTTCTATGAGAACAGATCCAAGTCGGATGCAATCGTCGTCGCCTTTCAATCAATATTCAAATACAAACTTTCCTTCAACTGCATATGGTGGAGGTTATTCAGAAGTAAAGTATGATATGGATGGCTCGGCTATCGGTCAGCAAGGTTGGGGAGAAAACATACCCATGTCTGATGCAGCACAATTTCAACGACAAGATATGGGTAATCAAGCGTGGGAAATGCGTAATCAGGGTCAAGCAAACGCTGGTGGATTATCACGTTCCCTGACGAGAAAAGTCAAGCTGAACGAGAACAAGATTCTCAGTGCAGATTATCCTGTTCCATCAGCCGTTCAAAATAGTGTCGAAGCAAAATATCGAAATGATCTGGAGAGTGGTAGTGAGGAATTCACGCATATAAGATGTAAGTCATTGTCACAAGATAATTCATACCCCCTCAGTAACTGATCATTACTAGATACTGCCGCTACTTGTGATCCTAGCAACTTTACCATGAATAATGGTTATAATTTACGTCAAGTCATGTACAATCGTCATACAGAAATTTTGATTGCAATTACCTATTATAATGAAGATAAAGTTCTAACTTCAAGAACTCTTCATGGAGTCATGCAAAATATTAGAGATATTGTCAATCTAAAGAGGTCAGAATTCTGGTATAAAGGAGGTCCAGCTTGGCAAAAGATTGTTGTTTGTCTCGTTTTTGACGGTATTGACCCTTGTGACAAAAATACGCTGGACTTACTTGCTACTATTGGTATTTATCAAGACAATATAATGCAAAAGGCTGTCGATGGTGAAGAAACAACGGCACATATTGTACGCAAAAGTTCCTCCATACTTTTCTTGTTTTACAATTAGCTAACATTTTTTTGACAGTTTGAATATACCACCCAATTGTCTATTGATCCTAAACAACAGCTCAGACGTCCTGTCGAAGGTAGTCCCAACAACTTTCCTCCAGTCCAGATGATCTTTTGCTTGAAGCAGAAGAATAGTAAAAAAATCAACTCCCATCGTTGGTTGTTTACTGCTTTTGGACGAATGCTTAACCCCGAGATCTGTATATTGTTAGATGCTGGTACAAAACCAGGCCCGAAATCTTTATTAGCGCTCTGGGAAGCCTTTTACAACGACAAAGATTTGGGAGGAGCTTGTGGTGAAATTCATGCCATGTTGGGTCGAGGTTGGAGAAATCTCATCAATCCACTTGTGGCTGCACAAAACTTTGAATATAAAATCAGTAACATTCTTGATAAACCACTAGAAAGTTCATTTGGTTATGTCAGCGTTTTACCAGGTGCTTTCTCTGCTTACAGGTTCAGGGCAATAATGGGAAGACCTTTGGAACAATATTTCCATGGTGATCATACTTTATCTAAACAACTTGGACCAAAAGGTATCGAGGGTATGAATATTTTCAAGAAAAACATGTTCTTGGCAGAAGATCGTATTCTTTGTTTCGAACTAGTAGCTAAAGCTGGATCAAAGTGGCATCTGACATATGTCAAAGCTTCAAAAGGAGAGACTGATGTTCCTGAAGGTGCTCCAGAGTTTATCGGTCAACGTAGACGATGGTTGAACGGTTCATTCGCGGCATCCATCTATTCTTTGGTACATTTTGGCAGAATCTACAAGTCTGGACATAATGTTGTGCGCATGTTATTTTTTCACATTCAACTAATTTACAATATTTTTGGCGTAGTTTTGGCTTGGTTTTCACTCGGTTAGTTCTACCTCGGCAATGTATTGGATATTGACTGACTGTAAATCAAAATCTAGCTTCGTATTGGCTTACAACTACAGTCATTATGGATCTTGTTGGAACTCCAGGCTCTGCTACTGATCCACAAAAACCTAAAGAGTATAGAGCTTGGCCTTTTGGTAATACTGCGACCCCAATCGTCAATACTATTTTCAAGTATATCTATCTTGCCGTACTTTTCTATCAATTCATCCTTGCATTAGGTAATAGACCAAAAGGGTATGTATTATTCAACCCCCTTTTATTCGTAAAACCCTAACAATCTTTCTAGATCTCGAGCTTCTTACATCGTCTCATTCATAGTTTTCGGTGTTATTCAACTTTATACCGTTATATTATCGATATATCTTGTTGTGAGGGCTGCCACAGTTCCAGATGCCGAAGGTAATATTCCCCTCAAAAGCGTTAATACTACTTCAATCAATACTATCGCCAATTCGACAAGTATTGTCATAGTCATTGCGCTTGCTGCAACATATGGCTTGTACTTTGTCGCTTCCTTCCTATATCTTGACCCTTGGCATATGTTTACCTCTTTCCCACAATATATTCTTCTACAAAGTTCTTACATCAACATTTTGAACGTCTACGCTTTTAGTAATTGGCATGATGTTAGTTGGGGAACAAAAGGTGCAGACGCTGCTCAAGCATTGCCGGAAGCTACAGTCAAAAAAGGTACTGACGGTAAGACTTTGGTCGTTGAAGTCGTTCAGAAAGATCAAACAGATTTGGATTCACAATTTGAAGCTACAGTCAAAAGAGCTTTATTACCATATGTACCTCCTCCTGAGAAACAAGAGAGAACTCTGGAGGACTCGTATAAATCTTTCAGAACTCGTTTGGTCACAGCTTGGATCTTTACAAATGCCGCATTAGCTGTTGGAATAACCACTGATTCTGTCAATACTATTACCGCGAATGAAGTATCCGTAAGTCTTTTATTATAATGATTTATTGTTCGAGTTCATTCATCTAATATTCAAAATAGTCATCTTCAAGTAAACGAACGGCAGAATTCTTCAAAGCATTGCTGTGGGCTGTCGCTGGTCTATCTTTGATTCGATTTATTGGTTGTTTATGGTTTCTCGGTCGATCTGGTTTATTATGTTGCTTTAGAAGACGTTGACGAACCCATAGGATACATGATTGTAGACGAAAGATTTATATAACGATATGATCATTTTTTTCAAATTTTAATTAGAAGACGCTATGTAGAACTTTTATAGTAATTGACATGAATGAATGTATTTCTTCTTTTGGATCAAATATTACTCATCTAGAACAACAATAAACCAACCAGTCTGAAAAAAGTACAGAAAAGGAATATAATTATAATATGTCACGTCCTTTGTCTTCAGCTCGTGCTATAACAAAAAATAAATAGCTCGATATCATAAAGATACGTATTTTTCAGTCTAAGGCCACCGGAGCACGCAAAGAGATCCTCAAGGGATCTGTACAAACATTGAGAGAATATCGTCTGAACCGAGACTCTTTGGATGGCCTTGGATTTTAGACATTGTATGAGAAAAGAAAAAAAGAAAGGAAAGAGAAAGAATTTTGATATGAAAAATAAAACACGCTCAGAGTTGGTGATCTCACGTGATTATATACTTTTTGGAAAATCAGTTGCTCTTCAAGTCGAACTAACCCACCATAGAAAAAAAGTGCTTTTGATGATCATTGCTAATAAGTGTTACATATGCAAAAGTCGTTATCATGGCTGGTCCAATTACGACTGTCGTACTCATTACATATAATTCGTCATATTAAGCAGCGTATACCTTCTTGTCGTACATATTCACAAACTCCTCGATTGTCATATTCTTCATCTAATAACAATAATGTTTCTTCGCAATACATCTCCCCAATCTTGCTTCAACGAGCACAATCTTTATCCTCAGAGCACTCTGAATTAACAGCATCTATTGAAAATACCACCGCCAACAATGAGAATTATTCACCCTTGACGGCCAAACGTCTGGGCGTCCTCAATCCCATCGTCGATTCCCTTACAGCATATAACGAAGCATCATCTCAATTGTCCGAACTACAATCCCTTCTCGTTTCCGACCCAGACCTATCGTCACTAGCTCAAGATGACATTCTCGTTGCCGAAACTGCGCTCTCTACAGCGGCCAAAGAGCTGGAATCGGCTCTCGTCCCTCGTCATCCGTTCGCTGATTTGGGATGTATTATAGAAATAAGACCCGGAGCAGGAGGTTCTGAAGCGGCATTGTTCGTCGGAGATTTGGCGAGGATGTACCTCTCTTATCTAGCGCAAAAGAATCTAAGAGCTGTCGTGTTGAAATGTGAAGATACGATCGGGACGGAAAATACGGTGGGAACATCTGGCTTGACGATCCCGACTGAGAAAGTGGGCTTGGCTGAGGTCGTGATCGAGGTGGAAGAAAAAGGCGCATATGGGACCATGAAGTGCGAGGCGGGAGTTCATCGAGTGCAGAGAGTTCCCGCGACGGAAAGTAAAGGGAGAATTCACACCAGTTCTGCGTCTGTGATGGTCTTGCCTCTTTTCGGAGAAAACATGTCAGAGAATGAAGATGGCGCGTTGGATGAAAAAGACGTCAAGATGGAATTCATGAGAGCAAGAGGTGCGGGTGGTCAGCATGTCAATAAAACGAATTCTGCCGTCAGATTGACTCACATCCCGACTGGCACCGTCGTGGCTATCCAAGATCAAAGAAGTCAGCATAAGAATAGAGATAAAGCGTGGCAAGTCCTTCGAGGAAAGATTGCTGAAATCGAAAGAGAAGAGAAGGAGGCGGAAACGTTAAAATTAAGAAGAGGTGTTGTTGCTGTAGGAAAGTCAGGAAGAGAGAATAAAATAAGAACGTATAACTGGGGTCAACAACGTGTTACAGACCATAGAAGTGGTTGTACCGTGCATAATCTCGATAATGTTGTTGAAGGTGGTGAAAATCTTGAACAAGTCATGGAAAGTGTAAGGCAATGGCAAAGAGATGAAGACGTTCTAAATCTTGGTCAAGTAGATTGATTACAACAGCTCCTTACAACGATCTATGGATAGAAATTTCGTCGTGGTTCTCGTTCTATAAGAGTTTCACAAAAAAAGGATCGTTGTCCTATCCTAGGCAATTCATGGATCAACTCCTACGATCGTATACAAAATCTTATAAGTCAGCAAATATGATACGCAGCGGCGTTTGCCACGGTGAGCTACAGCAATCGAGATATCCTATACAAAAGGAAGGATCAGAATTCGTATCACAATCGTGTATAGCTATGTAATAGCCCGTGTTCAAGCACATCAGCTGTGCTTGTCAATGCCAAGGTCCATATCCTAGTTTGGGGATCACTACTCGCTAGCACCGCTTAAAGGCAGTCAGCGTTGCTTTGGCCAACGTGGTCATGCAATCTTACAATAGCCAGACACTGCGACTGGTTTGATCCCGTGCTCACATCATTGTCGTGAGGTTATGCAAACCAATGTATAAAGTCATATTCAGTCTTCACAGCTTGGAGAGCGAAACAAAAGACTTGATCGACAGCATGGCTTCTGTTCTTAGAGTGACCATGATAGTATTACTTGGTATAATAGTATGAGATCTACTTATCCATAAAAATGTTTGTCTCAAGTCATCTAAAAAACATGTGAATACAGTACCACCAATTGGTCAGTCTCAATTAGTTTGTTGGTGCAATGAACTGTAATAGGGTCTTGTTTTTTATTGTTTCACACCCTAGCTTTTGTTTCATGGAGTAGGTTCTCGGAGCGGATGAACTTTAATAAACGTGGACCCGTCGAGCTATAGTTAACATTGCTGATTAGCGGTGAGTGATGTGCTTGCTCGAAATCCGATCTTGTTTCCAGAATTGTGTATTGTCCGTCGATGACGTAACGACTGTGATCTACTTGCATATCAGAAGCAACGAATAAACAAGACTGTATATATGCCTAGTCTGTGAAAAGACACATTGTCGTGGTCAAATTAAGTGAAATAGAACATGCGGAATTGCAATACACATATTTTACATGCGTCATAGAGCCAGCGCATATTGACGGATATGTTTCCAATCCATTGTTTGAGCTCGCTTAGCTCAAAATAAGGTAACGCCTCGTATCCATTTCCATTATCTTCTTTCTTTCTGTCCGTCAACGCACAATACAATTGCCCTCAATATGGAGGTACTGTTTAGTGGATTATACATTTCGATCCTAGATGAGCACGAATGTCAGAAGCGACTTTATTTTCCACAAGTCGCGCTAAAGTCAAAAACAACTCTGAACGCATCATTTTATACGACAAACTTACAACAAACATTCTTCAACCCTTCAGACGAGGTGCAGAAAAACGTAAAATATGTCTTTCCATTATATGATGGTGTAGTGATAACTTCTTTCGAATGTTTTATTGGTGAAAAACATATAATTGGACAGGTTAAACAAAGACAAGATGCTAAAAAAGTCTTTGAGAATGCTACTGAGCGAGGTGAGACTGCGGGATTGATTGAACAATTGCCAGCAGGTCTATTTGGCGTCAGTGTTGGCAATATTCCCGCCAAGAGCAACACGAGAGTAACTCTCAACTATGCTGGAGAAATTAAACTTGATGGGGAGATTTCTGGAATTCGTTTCACTATTCCAGTGTCAATATGTCCTCGATATGGAGAACTTCCTGATGATGAGTTAATGCAGTTCGATAAGTCTCGAGTGACTCAACGTGGAATACAAATTGATGTCGACATGTGTGTGGCACCCCTTAATATCAAGAAAACATGGACACCGATAAAAGAATATGAACATCTTCTTGTTCAGAATCTTGTCACAAACCAGACTACAACAACATCAGATTCAACAACCATAAAGTCAAGCTCTGTGACGCTAAATCTGTTGGAAGCTGAGATGCAGCAGGATTTTGTACTGCTTTTAGAATTGGACAAATATGCTGGATCAGTAGCATCGTATACGTCTGATGGAATTACACAAACAACCATGATCTCTTATATACCAGATTTTAAATTCAAACTGCAGAAGACGGAAATTGTATTTGTGGCCGATCAATCTGGAAGTATGCAGGGTCCATCGAATATATCTTTGGTCGATGCGCTCAAAATCTTCTTAAAAAGTCTTCCTATTAATATTATATTCAACCTTTGTGCATTTGGTTCGGACTACACATTTGCGTTTCCAGAAAGCGTACCATACACAAAATCTAATTTACAAAAAGCCATCGATTTTGTGGATCAATTCAATACTGATCTCGGTGGAACAGAATTACAAAAGCCTATTGAGCGAATTTTCAAAATACACAACAAAAGATCGCCTTTGGACATTATACTGCTCACTGATGGGCAGATCTGGCAAGAACAAAAATTGTTCGATTTTATTCATGATCAAATCGATAAACAGAAAGTCGATGCTCGAGTATTTTGTCTCGGTATTGGAGACGATGTCTCACATACCCTTGTCGAAGGTTTAGCTCGCGCTGGTAGAGGGATTAGTCAAATTGTGACACCAAACGAAAATCTAGATGGAAAAGTCGTACGAATGTTGAAGTGCGCATTGACTTCACATATTTCAGACGTTCAAATTGATTTTAATCACTTTGACGATGATGAAGATGACGAAGGTGTCATGGGTGGGGATAAATCAAGCAGTGGACAAACATTCTCGAGCCAGGAACGACTAGATACTGCAAATCCTGTCAGCAGTCCGTCACGATTCATATCTGCACCTATTATTAATCTGTTTCCTTTTGAGCGTACTAATATCTATGTAACTTCACCCTTACCATTTGTACCACCCACGTCTATCACTATCCGCGCCAAAACAGGCGACACCATCATGAAAAGCAAGATATCAATCACGAAAGTTGACAACTATTTTCGTGAGCTGCAAGCTTTAGCGACGCGCAAACTCTTACTTGTAACGGAGAATGGTCAAGATACGTGGATCTGCCAATATAAATCGGAAAAGAATGGACGTCTTACAGATGCAATTGAAAATGATGAACACTTTGAGAATTTCAAAGAAAAGACATGTGTAGAGTTTGCAGTTCATGCGGGCATCATGAGCAAATATACTTCTTTCGTAGCTGTCGGGGTTGCCCAAGACTTTGATCAGGCTACAGAAGACGAGCCAGAAACCTATAACGGGCTCTTGTTGGCCTGTCCACCGCCTGCTCCAGTCGCAGCACCTGGTGGTTCTCTCATGTCAATGCCAATTGGTGGTGGGTTAATGACACGATCTCGCCAAGGCTTAATAGGCACAACAGCTGGAATGAGAAGTCGAGCAGGAACTGAAATAGCATCTAGAGATGATTGTGATGAAACCTCATATGCCACAGATTTTGCAGATTCAGCACCACAATACCGCATGGTCATTGACCCGGTCATTGCTTCGTCTGACTCGGAGCAAGAACCCGTCCTTTCAGACGAAAAGCTAGTCCGAGTCATAATCAACAATCAACAATTCGATGGTTCTTGGCAATACAACCCTGTGGTTTCCGAAATGCTAAAGTTTGATGAAAACACGCATAGCCTCGTCGATTTTAAGGATACTGCTTTTTTCACGTGTATTATTTTGACACTATTAAAGAGCCGAATGCAGAATTTGAAGGAAGTCTGGGAAATGTGTGCTGAAAAGGCAGAAAGTTGGTTAGAAGACAACGTGACGCGGGAAAGACATGAAGAACTTGTGGTGAAAAGTAATAAAGTGGTGGAAGTCATGGCCAAGTAGATAGGTCACAATATGCTTATTTGTCGATATTAACTCCAACACTTGAATTCATATCATAATCTTGATGAGAATCGGTCGTTGTCGTTGTATATGGAATTGTTCGAGTTTGAAGTTATGAAGCTAGATTGCTGAATGTAAATGTGAAAGTGAAATTGAGAGTCAAACGCGTAGAAAGACGCGACGCCAAGATTTTTGATACGGCGTCAAATTGACGTCCGTACTTGTTTGTTATATCGATACTCCAAGTCTTGGAGTAGTCTTGTAGTATAAGAGATGGCCAATTTTTTCGACATTCGAGCGAGACAAGCAGAGGCAGCAGCCAATGCCGCATCCGCAAAAGCAAGTCCATCATCTACGGCAGCTTCAAAAGAAGATGCGAGTAGATTACAACCATGGGTAGAGAAATAGTAAGCCTCACATCATCCATCCTACACTTCTAGTTGTAATCATACTGAGATAACAATCCAGTCGACCCAAAACCCTCTCTGAAATATCCTCTCAATCCAACACCACCCAAACCCTCTCTCGAGCTCTCCAATCCACCAACCTCCCTCACATGCTCTTCTACGGCCCACCGGGAACGGGCAAAACATCCACCATTCTCGCCTTATGCCAACAACTCTTCGGACCGACCCTAGCCAAGTCGCGAGTTCTAGAACTCAACGCGTCTGACGAGAGAGGAATTTCCATCGTCAGAGACAAGATCAAGAACTTTGCCCGCACGCAGCTCTCCAACGTCCCCCCCGGCGTCGCTGATAAATATCCCTGTCCGCCATTCCGGATCATCGTACTCGACGAAGCCGACAGCATGACGCAAGATGCGCAAAGCGCGCTGCGCAGAACGATGGAGACGTATGCGAAAGTCACGCGCTTTTGTCTCATTTGCAACTACGTCACGAGAATCATCGATCCGTTGGCTAGTCGGTGTAGTAAATTCCGCTTCAAGAGTCTTGGTGGCGAGGATGCGAGAGGGAGAGTGGCGGATATAGCGAAATTAGAAGGCGTAAAGATGGAAGGCGGAGTGGTGGATGTGATTATTAGATGTAGTGAAGGGGATTTGAGAAAGGCTATTACGTTTTTACAAAGTGCCGCGAGACTGGTCGGTGCGCAAAATGAGAGTGGTAATGGTGGTGGTAATACTGGTGGAAGTAAGAAGAAGAAAAAGATAATTCAGGACAATGATGATGATGACGATGTAATGGATATTGATCACGTTGAAAAGGATGGTGATAAAGGTGGTGTAGTGACGATCAAAAGTGTCGAAGAGATAGCAGGTGTCGTACCACGAGAAACGATTACGAATTTAATAGAAGCTATGAAACGAAATGTTTATACGAATATTGCCAAACAGGTCGAGGATCTTGTAGCAGAGGGATGGAGTGCGACTCAGCTCATTTCACAACTTTACGAAATCATCATTTATAGTGAGGATATTCCCGACAGACAGAAGAATCGTATAGTTTCTTCATTTTCAGATACGGATAAGAGGCTAGTCGATGGTGCAGATGAACATCTGACTATTTTAGATTTATGTTTGCAGATCGCAACTGCTCTTGCATCATGATGATAAATTGTGATGAGATGGGAGATTTATGATTTTTCTGATGATATGATAAGATGTATATATGTGGTGTGTATCACAAGGATTAAAAGTAATCAAGTCACAATCGACTAGTAATCGCAAAAGGTGTATCTTGTTGTATAGAGTCTCATTATTTCCAAACGAGTGATATGCGAAGAATACATGGTCGTAAAAGGAATGTCTTGCTGTATAAGATGTCATCAAGATCAAACAGATGACGAAAAGAGATACTAGAAATCATACAAGGTATATCGTGCTGTACATATTCCAAGCTGCATAAAATAATGATTCTATATATACTAAACTATATGACGAGGTACGTGGTTCTTGAATCATGTGTATATTGGCACAACGACCATATGTAACTCCTTTACAATTGTACACCACCAAGACTGTTTAAGGATGAGCCTTGGCAAGAGTTTGGTAGAATGCTTCACCTTGCTTTTGAGCAACAGTCAATTCCAACTGCGTAGGTTGTCGCGAACCATCTCCTCCTGCAAAAGTACCTGCTCCCCAAGGCGAACCACCATGAACCTCTTCCAAGGAAGAAAGTTCAGCAGAAACAGTCCTGTATCCTAAAGGAACATAGATGATTCCATGGTGTGTCAAGGTAGACATTGCAGAAATGACAGTCGATTCTTGGCCACCTCCCTGACTACTGGTTGATACAAACACTCCGGCGTATTTACCCCAATAAGCACCTGTTTGCCATTGCTTGCCAGTCTTGTCGAAAAAGGCCTTCCATTGTGCTGGAAAGTTACCGTATCGAGTTGGAATTCCGAATAAGAACCCGTCATAAGCTTCAAGAGTAGCTGGGTCGGTCAAGACGGGAATGTCGGTCGATTTAGGTGGAGCGTACATTTTGGCGAGTACTTCTTGTGGGAGTGTTTCTTCAACTCTACGTTATTACATCAGTTATCTCAAAGCTAACATTCTGTTGGGAAAAAAAGCTAACATTCTGTTGGAAAAAAAGATTGGGAAACAACATACTGGTATAAATCACATGTACCGCCTGCGGCTTCAATACCTTTCTTTTCGGCCAAGGCTAATTGTTTAATGTGGCCATACATGGAGTAGAATACGATTGCTATTTTGGGTGCCATGATGGATTGGATATCGATATCTAAGACGAAGTTTCTGATTGAATTTGCGAGAATTGGAGGAAATAGCAAATGGACCTACCTGGCTACAAGTAGGCAGTATTTATAGTAACTTGAGCTAAGCAGAAACGTTAATGGAATCTGGAACTGTCATTTGTAAGCAGATTTGTAATCAACTTTTCCCCACGGTGTTGACCCCTCCCATATATTACCCCACATGCATAACGAACTATGATCGTGACGGCCCCAGCGATCTCCGCTTCGATCGATTGAGAAAAAATGGTCAATTGACAGCATTTCGTATTTAGAAAGGGATAGAAACTCTCTATTATGCTTAATCCCAATCTCACATTACCATGTCTCTAGTCTATGTGATTTCCCTGTATCTCATGTCATTTAAACCTGCCATTTACCCTTTTCAACATACTGTACATATTACATAAACCCGTACCTGTAACTGTTGGGGAAAAATTAAACTATCGAATAAGAATACCTGTTACATCCAGACCGACTTTTTTGCCTTTTTTTTTAATGCATCAATGCCACATACATCTCGCCGGCGTTGCAGATTCCAGACATCCCAATCCACCGGTCTAACAGCTGCAGAAGAAGCTGAGGGATGGTCACGTATTCCGATCCGACCACGATCGTCACGTAACAGTAATAGTAAAAAAACTGCAACCGTCAAATCTCCATTATTTTCTGCATTATCCACAAGTGGTATAGCCACAAATCACACGTCTCACCAAGCCCTAAGGAAAGAACTAGACTTGTATACTACGCGATGGAAGGCAAGCGAGTGTCGAGAACGCATCGCTGGTCGAATCTCATCTCATTATAACAAAACATATTGTTTCCCATCCAATACCGATGACAATGGTGATGATGGGGGTGAGAGTCGCGGTATAACTACAGCAGTATGTCTCGGTCTTGGCAACATCTCCTCCTTCCCATATGATCCGAGATGTCTATGGCAACTCAGCTGCTATCTCGACTTATGCGCCGTCATCTCCTCTCTCTCCTCCAATCGAGTCAGTATCTACATCCAAGACCCGCGATTTACATCTCAAGACAGAAAGTTCCTCTCGTCGCTCGACATCACCGTCTTACCGACCGTATGTGATGGCGGAGATCCAAACCCTGCATATGAGATTTTATACAAAGCGGCGCAAAAGACGTTGATCTTTGCCCCGTTTCTAAGTAATGTGGTAGAAATGTTCTATCTTTCTTTATACGCACGCTCGTCTCTATTCGTCACGGTGGGAATGGATGAGTTGGAAAGGTGGTTGGATGAGCGTGGACCGAGGAGAGATGGTAGAATCAAGGGTTTGGAGAGATATATGATGGTTGGTAAATCTACTTTAAATAATGACAATGGAGATGAGAATATAGACGAGAGGAATGGTGGAGGTAATGAAGACGAGGACCTCAGAGGGGAGAGTGGAGACACTGCAGAACACGATGAGAATAGCTCGGGTGATGAAGAAAAGGTGGATTATACAAAAGGAATTGGAAAAGCAAGGTGGGGTGAAGTAGCGAGATCTTCTATAAAGACAATAAAGGAGGACTTTTATTGTGAGAGATTCTATCAGCATGATAATGATAAAAAAGAATGTGACTATGCTTTGGACTTGAACATATATTTGAATAAAAATGATATAATAGATCACACGTTGAGCGAATATTTTCAAGAGGCTGAGAAATAGAATGAAAATTGCACATATGTATACACTTTGTAATATATAATTACAAACGCTAATGGTATCATGACTTATAATTAAAAATAGCACACAGGAATGCTCAAAAGAAACAATATACTCATTAATTGATATGCTTTTCATCAACTTTCAACGCTCTATCATGCAAAAGATGTTTCTTTTCTTCTGCAGATCTAGCTTCAAGAATAATCCTCCAACCATTATCTAATTCTTGTTTCACCTCTTTCAATTTAGAGCCGTTCTCTTCTTGATCTTGCTTTTGAATGGCCTCCAGATCATCTTGACCTTGTCTGATCCTTGATTGTCGAATCAAAGCATCACTACGACTTCTCGGTCCATCTCGATGTTTTTGTATCTCCCTTCGGAAACCGTGTCCCATCAAAGCAGGAGTGCCGAGGATCGCGCTTGCTGGCTTTAATATCAATCCGCCTATACCTTTACTAAGTCCAGTCAAACAGCCGATAGTCTTGTGACCTGCGCCCGAAGCACTACGAACACCATTGACAGGCTGAGTTACAAGCCCTGTAGCACCATCATAAAAACCATAACAAAATTCATCACGAGCAGCTTTTAAACCACTTCTCATATCTGTTATACGCAAAGGTTTACGAACAGTAGCATCACCATATAATCGCGGCGCATTATGCAGACCGCGAGCAAAGGCAAGGTGAAGTGTAAGCGGAGTCCAAAAAACAGCAGCTAAAGAATGACCAAGTCCCGTGCCAGCATCTGCAGCAAGTTCAACGACAAGTGGACGTTCAGTCTCATCGCTGATAACTATAGCAGCAGCATCGGCTTTTTGGTCATTATCTACAACGTCGTCAGCTTTTTGTCCATTATCTACAACGTCGTCAGCTTTTTGTCCATTATCTACAACATCAGCTTTTTGTTCATTATCTACAACGTCAGCTTTTTGTCCATTGTCTTGAACATCAGCTGTGTTATTATTGTCGGGTGTGTCATCCTGCTTGACATGTTGATGATTCTCCGTAACCCCGTCGTCATTCGACGACTGATGCGACTTTTTAGGGTGATTGCCTATGGTTCCATTGTTATTCGGCGATTGACGCGACTTTTTACGATGATGGCGAACATGACGTTTCATTCGGGTAGATATGGTGCCAAATCCTTTACTAAAACCATGCGCAGAATGCATAGCAGCACCAAAAACACCTGTAATCGGTTCTCCAGGACCATCAAAATCATTGTATTCATGTTGTCGTAGAATGCTAAGTTTATCCCAGGTTAATCTTTGACAATTGACAAGCATTTCTGCAGCAAGAGCGGAGAATCGAAGTTCAGTATGCTTGAGATGCCAAACAGCTACTCGATCTTTAAAAATCGCGCACCTCAAGTCATCAATACCATCATCAGGAAGACTATTCTCGAAAGATTTGACAGCATTTTCAGCTCCATCTCCTTCTTCTTCGATGGATTTTGCGATCAATCGCACGTTTGTACGGGCTTCCTCAGTCAAACACTGCTTAATACTTTCCGCAAGACGTTTTGCTGTCAACTTTTGATAAGGAATTGATTTGTGAGCACCAGCTTTCTTCCCAGAGACCATGGCTCCCCAAAAAGTCTGATCGCCGAAAAAGGGTACAATGACTGTTGGTATACCACATTTCAGACCAATTGCAGTTGTACCAGCTCCACCATGATGGATCACAGCACTACACCGCGGAAAAAGCCAATCGTGAGGTGTATCCCCGAGCATAAAGACGTTATCAGGTACATCACGCCCACCTATTCCTCCCCATCCTTTTGAAACTAAAGCTCGAACTCCAGACAATTTGACCGCCTCAAATATCAATTTTGTGAACGCATCGGGGTCATCGAGAACTATACTTCCAAAACCGATGTATACCGGCGGATCTCCAGCCTCCATAAAATCTGTCAAATCTTGTGGTGGTTTGAAATTGGAAGCAAGATCTAGAAATACAAAGCCAGTTATATTAATCTCATCACCCCAATCCTTTGGCTTCGGCAGTAAAGCAGGCGACCACATGTAAGTATGCGATACATGCATTCGCCACAAAGCATCTGGTGCCCATAGTGCACTTATAGGCTCTAATCCAAGAGTGTTTTCTCTGAATTCGTTGATGAGATCACCAAGACCTCGCCAAGTCATCAGCTCTACCAAAGAATATGACATGAAATTTGCATAGCTCGGATCTGCATATCGTGACGCTTTGATATTGGCCAAGGGATGCGGAAATTGCTCGGTCGGTGAATATGGGAACGTAAACATCATGTGTAAAGGCACTCCCAAACGCTCTGCGATATGAACATGTGCGAAAGAAGGAGGGTTGGCAATAATAGCATCCACAACAAATGGATCCTTCTGACCCATCATAGCTGCATTAGATGTGTTGTGCTCATCATCCGTCGAATTTATGCACGAACGCCAGAAACCCTGAAACATTTCCTTCATTGCTGCTCTTCTCTTCGCAATCTCACCGTGTCTTACCGTCTCAAATTTCGGTATCATGCCGGGGTTCTTGACCATAAAAGCCATCAGTTCACTCGGATCACCTCCTACGCTGAAAAAATCAAGCCCAATCTCTTTGTTCACAAAATCGCGAAAGACTGGATGGGTGGCAATTCGAACTCGGTGACCTCGCTCCTTGAGTACTTGACCGACCCTCAAAAATGGCTGGATATCTCCACGACTTCCAATAACCATAATGACAATATTCAGGCGTGGTTTGGGTAATTTGGAAGGTTGACGGTCAAGGTCAGTGATCTCTTCTATGCCTCCACGATGCCCGTATTGTCGCGCTCGGCCTGATGTGTTGGTATGATCTCGAATATTCTTGCCCAACCATTTTTCAATATGATGCCCTTCATTATTTCTCTCTTTGAATGATATGTTCAGCCTACCATCTCGTTTCGACACGACGCCATCGGACCGAAAGGTGTCATGATCAAAGGCACAGTTGCCGTAGAGGTCTTCCTTATTCAACTTGTGTCCTTGTCTTGTCCACTGTTGCCATCTCGGAGCAGCAGTTTTGGGAGCATGTATAGATTCCTCAGATGAATCGTCTCCATCTGTTGACCATATAGAAGATATATTAGAATCCTGGCTGGCTCTCGGTTGCGAGTTCGTAGGTGGTTGCAACGTAGAAGAAGCTTGAGGTCTTATGACTTCGGAACTCATCTGTAGATGTCAGCAATCTAGGTTGAGCGATATCAAATGTAAAGGATCGGAAGAAAACATACAAGAGATTGTTGAAATGATAATAACCGCGCGGGAAATTATCCTATGACGTCACAACGCGTAAATGGCATTACTTACCAATCCCTGGTTGGTTCGTTCAGGCCCTGGTATATATCGGTGTGACTAAAAAATAAACAAAGACCCCTGGGTCTATAATAAGTGACCTGTCAATGCAAGAGGTGAGTGTCAAATGTTTCACAAAATCGGCCAGAAGTTCAATGCCCCACTCGCAAACTGAAGCCACAAACTTAGTTTCAGCCACTGTTCGTCAGTCACTGACATGAACGAAATTTTAAAAATACAACTTTTGCCGTATGGAGTCAGCAATTGAAGCTAGGATTGGCGAGTCTAGGCGTGGACAGTGATAAGGGCAAGATGAGACATTGATCTATGATACATCAGTCGTATATTATCTACATCAGCCATTTTACTATCCACAATATGAATTTTCTATCTACCAACTTTGCCATACAATATCTGGTACAGTCTCGCGCATTATTCTCCAATGCATTCTTGCATAACGTCTCTGCTCGCCGAGAAAACTCTGAATATTCGTCATTTCGACAGTGTTGAATTTTTCCTTTCTCATATCAGCTTCACTTGGAAATTGTAGTTCGTTAGAAGGGTTTGGCTCGAGATGCTCGCGGCGTGACAACGACCCCAGGTAATCTTTTTCCTGTGCACGTCTGAAGAGAGGTGTTCGATTCCTCATACTAGACCGCGGGTGAAGACAGAACACGACAAGATTGGCAAAGTCAGCACCATCTCGCACATCGATACTGAGCGGATCTGCTTCTAGTTCGCGGAATATACGACATCTTCCGTTGAATACTCTGCTGATCGTGTTCATAACCTGAATAGTAGGACGACTACCTATTTGACCTGCAAAATTGATAGCGATAGAACCTTCAGGATGCAGCAGATGACGCAATTGTGTTAAAAAAGGTGTACTGAAGAGCGCGAGTGCTTCACCTCCACTCGTGAATACATCATGAACAATATAGCGATACAATGGTGCAGATGATTGCAATACAAGTCTATCAACAACTTCTAAAGCGTTCCCTAAAATGACAGAATGATGCTTCCGCGGTAAATGAAAGTATGCCTTTGCAAATTCATGCACCACCGGATCCAATTCAATGGTTTCGGTGTCGATGCCGTGCGCCGCAAGCGCTTTGGACGCAGTACCGACACCAAGGCCAATAACCAAAGCCTTGTTTGGTCTATCAGAGTTCGGTATTGTTCGAGAAGTCTCAATTAGTCTTACAGCCTCAAGCATTTGGAATACAGCATAGACCGGCTCAGTACCGGCACTTCCTTGTGATCTAAGCTCGTCGGTCGACTTCCATTCTCCGCCTAGCAAAGCATGATCGCATCGAAGGACCCTGTAGTGCTCATTTAGATTTTCAAGCACAGAGATGTAACCAGTCATGGACTCCTTTCGGGCTATGAGTGTCCAATTTAATGCTCTGAGATCAGATCTGACCAACTTATCGGCACGTGCCCAATGGAGATGCCTGTTCTGTTGTAGAGTATACATCAAAACGGGAACGATGCCAACCAAACCTTCGACTGGTGCTTGAAATATCGCAGTGCTAGCAAGTCCCAATTCTAGCCAATTTGTGCTAAAATATTGGGACTTTAGTAAAAGGGAAGCAAACTTTTGCTGCAGTTGCGGTACAATTGTCAGAACCAGATACGCTCCAGAGCAAAGGACGATCAATTTTTCAAAAGTGGTCCTCCGCACATATCGGAAGTTCTCAAGCTGTAGGCACAAGCGGTAGCTACACAAGGAAAGCAATGGACCAATGGCTATCAAACTTGTTACAAGTGAACCTGTCGACGGACCGAGAGCACGACTGTACCGGCATACAAAATCTTGTAGAGACGGTACACTGAATGCGGCAATCGCCAAAGCAGCTTTACAGAATTTGTCGTTCACATGTGGTATAATGCTGTACCCAATAAATCCAACTAATAGTGAGGTATATGTTACAATTACACTGCTTGATATAACATGCTCAGAGCCATACACAGGGCCCAGTGAAGTTCTAGATATCGTAATGAAAAATGCTGCAAGTGTTATCAGGTAACAAGGGGTGATGGTTTTTTGGCATAATGACAAGACGGACCCTGTTCTGCTTGCGGGCACTACAGATGCAGGAGCCGCCTTACGACTAAGCGATCCTTTGGTTTGCAACACAACTCGACGCGTTGACACGTCTCGTTTGCTTGCCATGTCTAATCATGTCTCGTCGAAACGAATGGTTTCATTCCCACATCATGCAATAGCTAATGATGTGATACGGCAGTGTATACCGTTAATTAGCTCCAACGTAAGTTAAGTCCCACTGCATTCACGTGATCACGATTGGTTGCCATGTGCGACTCCACATCCTTTTATTACGTCAACAAATGACATGTAAGAAATACCTCCTTAGGCACAAAGGAGACTTTGTCACCGCCAACTCTTCTCTGAAACACAATGAGTCTACCGATAAAACGAGTCTATGGAAAGCGGAAATTTGCGCCCACAAAACTCAAGATTTTTGAAGATCATGAAAAGCAGCTCTTCAGTCAAGAAATCGATGTTATTTCCAAGCAAATCTCGACACTACAGGTCTTTGATGTAGTAGGTCTAAATGGCAATGACAAGGAGAATGTAGTATATAAAACCGATTCAGCATATATATCTCCTGCAAAATCAATCGTAGAAAAGGAAGATAGCAAAGACAAGCTATCAAATAAATCATTTATTGATCTAGCTTTACCCAGTACAAACATATTGCAACCACAAAAGAATGAGCTGGTACATGAACCAAACACCACAAGAGACATTAGAGAAACGCAATCTGAACAGATAGAGACTAGCTATCAAGCCCAATGCGGAGCAAAACAACAGTTTCCAATTGCTTTACCCGCGAAAATCTCGATCAACACTTTGACTCACTTGTCACCTCTGTTGGAATATAACCCTAACATATATACATTTTCTTCCTTTACCGAGTCTATGACGGCGACGTATTCGATTATGAAAATAGCCGAAGCATCATATTCTCAAGTATTTATCCTCAAACCGAAATCTGAAACGACATTAATACAGAACAAATCCCCGCCAGTGCTGAAGCTGATACCACTTTTACCTTCTGGTAAAATTGATAAGAAGTCTTCCCTCCACGACACGCATTCTCAACCAATCAACGTTGCATCTGAACTGGCTCTGCTTTCACAAATGCGATCTGTTCCAGGATTTACAGACTATCGAGATCTGTATATTCTCAGTGGAAGTCCTGTAGACACCTCTTTCGCACGAGCAGCAAAAGAGTGGGACGAAAACGAGAAGTTGAACGGTAAAGAGGGGACTTATGTTGATTACATGGAGAAATCGAGTAAAAAACAGACAAAGAAGAAATCCACAACCAGAACTAAAACATCAGGTCAAGAGGATGGAGTTGAGATACCCGAGGAAGAACTTTGGGCAGTTATAGAGATGGATAATGCAGGAATGGACTTGGAAAGGCTGATAGAGCTGCCTAGTATTTTTAAAGATGAGGATCAAATAGATACAACAAGTCCACAGCATATATGGCATGCTTTGGGTGTATTTGCAATCTGGGATATATTCTGGCAGGTAGCTTTGGCTGTAGCAAAGGGCGAGATATCTGCGCAGTTTGAGAGTCGTGATTTACATTGTGGAAATATATGTGTGAGGATGGACAAACAAATTTCAATTCTTACTTCCCGTCAAGATTCATTACCAATCCAATGTCGGGCTATGATGAGGGATAGATTAACCAGAAAGGATCGAAAAGGTAGATCTTCGTTGAGTAGAAAGTACATTGGTGTAACAGGGATGGAAGCTACTGTTATTGATTATACAATCTCCAGAGCCAATCTATCTTGTCAACATGGTGAAGATTGTAATAGAGAAGAATGTTCGACATTGAATAATGTTGCATACATTGACCTCGGGAAAGAAGCAGCTCTTTTTGAAGGTGACAGTAGTGATGAATACCAATATGATATATATCGATACCTGCGAGCGGTTGTATTTTGCAATGACCCACTTGCAGATATAGAAAATGTCGAGAAAAGTATCGCTACTGGTCAGAAGAGTTGGAAAGACTTTCATCCTCGGACGAATCTAGTTTGGTTACATTTCATCCTCTATAAATTACTCGAGAACTATACTCCTATAGATCGCGAAATCCAGAACGAAGAATCAGTAACAGATGTACTTTCTGATCGTGAAAGAGAAGTTGATCAAAATCTTTATTCACTCCGAGATAAATTGAGTCTAGAAAGATGGACAGAATCAGGACTTTCATCAGCAGCAGATTTAATAAATCATGCTTTTGAACAGAAATGGTTGAGTGATTCTGAAATCAAAACTCCTATTTCTGAAATGATACGACGACAACAAAAGCATCAAAGGGTTATTAATCATCTTGATAAGACGGTGAAATGAGATCTTTGTATATAACGACAATTTGACGTAACGACGATATTTTACGAACGTCCATGTATCTAAACTCTACCTTTTTGTTTTCTATAATTCATTCAGGTTCTTTTCTCACCAACGTTTTGTTTGGACTTTACTCTCCTCTTTCCATATCTTTTTCTTCATTCTCTCCGCCTTTTTCTCCTCCTTCCTCATCTTCTTTTCCTCTTGTCGCTGTTTCTTCTTCTTCTTCTCCGCCCTGTCTTTCATCATCTTTTCCATTCTCGCGTCTTCTTTCATTTGTTTCTCATCATCCTCCTCGTCTGAACTACTATCCTCTTTTCCATCCAGCGGTCCTCCCCATCCCTGTTGTCTGTGGACGTCCGAAACGCCCCATTTCTTAAGTTCCTCCCTTCGCTGCTCAATAGGTATGGGTTCCGACTCGACGTTTTTTCTCTCGACATTCTTTCTCAAGTCGGCGAGATATTCGTTTTTCGCCTCCAGGTCGAAATGCGCCGGATGATACCACTTGTCTATCGCCCGGGGAGTTATTTTATCGTTCTTCTGCTTTTTGTTTTTCAGCTTGTCTTCGCCGTTGGAGTCAATGTCGACGTTGTGGATTGAAATGTACTCTCTTGCGCTGCCCGCGTCGTAAGAAAGGAGAGTTTCTTCTTTCTGGGCAGCGGCTACCGTTTCGCGAACTACGACGGTCGTGGTTCTAGAATAGAATGTCGAGCTAGCGCTTTCAAGTGCGGTGGTGGAAGCGGATATTGAAGGTGGCCAAATGGTGTTGGTGAAACGGGTCGATTTTGCTTTCTTGGGCTTTTTGTGGAAGTTGGGTTTGTACTCGGTTTCGAATCTGGTTTTGAACTTGGTCTTGGTTTTGATTTTGCGTCGAAATAAACCGTGAGTTTGAAGTGCTGTAGAGCTGGAAGAGGTAGAAGAGGTAGAAGGGGTAGAAGAGGTAGAAAGGATAGAAGTGGTAGAAGAGCTAGAGGTGGTAGAAGTGGTAGAAGTGGTAGAAGTGGTAGAAGTGGTAGAAGAGGTAGAAGAGGTAGAAGAGGTAGAAGAGGTAGAAGAGGTAGAAGAGGTAGAAGAGGTAGAAGAGGTAGAAGAGGTAGGCGATATAGAAGTGGTAGGAAATAGAGAAGTAGTAGGAGATAAAGAAGCGGTAGGAGTTATAGAAGTGGTAGGAATTATAGAAGTGGTAGGAGTTATAGAAGTGGTAGAAGAGTTATCCCAAACAGTCTTTGTCAAAAAGATAGTACTCTCACCAAAACCCTGCGGAGTTTTAGTGGCTGATATCCCTCCATAAGATCTATCAGCTGATGAAAGCGTAGTAGATACAATGGAAGTGATTGTTGAAGTAGACGCATCCATGGTGAAAGTACTGCTCGAATCAGTACTCGCCGGTAAAAGAGTAGTATGGGTTACGATTCTTGATCTCATTCTCGTGGCTTTGTATTGACTTTTTTTTGCTTCACAAGCGATCCTATATCTTTCATACTTATTGGCTACTCTATCGCCAGTAAAGTAACTCAAAGGATGCCAAAAGAAACGTGAAGGATGTCGAGCAGCTACGCTCGCAGCCATAAAAGTAACGAGTATGAGGAAGGATAACAACATATTGAATACCCTTGACATACACCGCTAAAATTCAAAAGGACAGGAAAAAGAAGACGAAAAGAGCAAGGACAGGAAAAAGAAGACAAAAAGAGCAAGGAGAGAAGGATTGGAAAGAAAAGATTTACAGATGGATACTTGCATGCCGTGTCTCACGTTAATCAGCGCATCTGAGTAGGTTATTTGTAGATCATATACACCAAAAGCGATATAAATACCTCGACATGCTTTTTCACATGCATATATAAATATCGTTGAATTAAATGGTATAAAAAAAAGTAATTGACATTTTTAATATCCGTTCAATTCCCCTCCATAGGTTCTTCAGCTACATAATGTAAATAAGTTCCCAACAATTTGATACCTTCGATATAATTCCTCTTGTCAAGCTTTTCATTGACACTATGTGGGGCATCTGTACTGCTTCCCATGGGTAACAACAAGACATTCTTTCCTGTTGCTTCTTCAAACGTTATGGTGACTGGGATACTACCACCTTCTCTAGTCATGTCTGGCTGTACGCCCCAGACCTTTTCTACGGCCTTTGCTGCAGCTGTAAAGTTCCAATGTTTTGGACTTGCAACCCACCATTTACCGCTATGTTGTAGATTACATTTACATTTATTCTTACTTTTTAATTCAGCAAATACCTTTTCGACGTGAGCAAATACCAATTTGTCAACTTGTTCAGGTTGCATGTTAGGAACAGTTCGAATCGAGAATTTACCAATGACTTTTGCTGGTATGACGGTCTTGGCACCTGGAGCACTAAAGGCACCTTCAATACCGTGTAGTGAAAGAGACGGATATCGCCATCTACCCATCAACGTGGATTCTTTGTCTTCAAAAATACTAGTTTGACTTCCGATAGATTCGTAGAGATTATCCATAGTAAATGCGATATTTTTGTATAAAGATTGCTCCTCTTCTGTCATTGGGGCAACAAGATCAGATATACCAGCTATCTGTATCTTTCCATTACCATCCACCAAACTAGACATGACACGTACTAAATCCGTCATTGGTTCTTGTGCTGTTCCACCATAAACTCCGCTGTGAAGATCTTGCGCCGGACCACTGATTTCAATACTGTAATAACTACATCCTCGAAGTCCATAAGTCAAGCATGGCTTTTCAGTTCCGAGCCAGTAATTATCACTGATACATACGGCATCAGTATCCTTGAAGAATTTTTTCGCTTCTGCATGAATAAAATCATCAAGTCCTTCACTTCCATATTCTTCCATTCCTTCAAAACACATGAGTAGATTGACGGGGAATTCTACGTTGGCTTTCTGATGTGCCTCGATAGCGTTCAACCAGCCAAGAACAGGACCTTTATCATCCGTGCTTCCACGTCCAAACATTCGCCCTTTATCGTCGATTGATAACTCGAATGGTTCTGTGTTCCATCCATCTTCTTTACCAGCGGGCTGAACATCATAATGACCATAGACAAGTATGGTTCGCTTGTTTGCATCGTTTCCATATCGAGCAATAACTACAGGAGGTAATTCGAGATGTTCCTTGTGAGGTTGTTTTCCCAAAGGTCGAAGTTCAACATGAGCTCCCAACTTCTTTAACTCGTCGGCGAGGAAGTGAGCCATCTGTGTGGATATATCATCAGCATGAAATCAAGACGGTAAACAATACGTTTGAGGATATATAATAATACTGACCTTAACGACATCTGGTCTCCTTGCGTCTTCTGATGATATAGATGGAATCGCTACTGCTTTTCTCAATCTATCGATAAAAGTCTCCGACATGTCATCGACAGTCTTGAAGAATCCACTCAATTGAGGAGCCATGTTGGGAGATGGATGAGTTCGATAAAGATATGGCCAGACAGGTTTATGCTTGACGATTGGAGACGAGCAAAAGTTCTGCACGGATCTCTGACCAGAATTGAATATATTTATTCTACTTCGGCGTAATACTTGCCGTTCAATACTCAAAAGTGGGTTTATTACTTTGAGCATATAACTTACAAACGTATGTGATAAGAGATACTGTTGAGTTATCATGAGGAGATGGACCCCGCTAATATCACGTGCAACGATTCGAAGTGAAGGGAGTCAGACGAGCAGAATATTATCTAGTATATATGGCTATGAATGATCTTGTCAAGTTGATTGACTTTTCTATGCAATAATTTCCTGTAATTTCATCTCGTCGTGTCATCTTTGATGATGTTTTTATGTTGAAGGGCCTGCCTACTCATGATATATTCAATAAAATTAAAATAAACCATCAATCTCTCCAGTGATTGGATCTATATCAATGTTAAGATATCCAGGTGCAGTAGGCAATCCTGGAATTGTTTGTATATCAGCCGCAAGTGCGTATCTGTGAATGTCAGTATATCGTAACGAGATATTGTGCCAAAGAACGTACAGATATCCTGCTCCTGCAGCCATTCGTACATCTCTAATCGGAACAGTAAATCCTTCTGGTGCTCCCTTGAGACTTGGATCGTGGCTTAGACTGTATTGCGTCTTTGCAATACAGATTGGTAAATCGCCATAACCTTGTTTGACATACATGTCGACCTTCTTTTGTGCTAGTTCCTCCAAATGAACGTCTGCAGCGCCATACATCTTCTTGGCAATGGCTTCGATCTTTTCTTGCACAGAAGCGTTAGTTTGATACAATAATTTGAACTCAGCTGGATTAGCCTTGTCAGCAGCAGCAATAACTCCTTTGGCAAGATGTACTGCTCCCTTCCCACCTTCTGCCCAGTGATTAGACATTATAGCATCTTCAGCCCCAGCAGCCAAGGCTTCCTCACGCAAGGCCGCTATTTCAGCTTCGGTATCTGTCCCGAATCTGTTAATAGCGACTACAACCTTGACCCCAAATTGACGAGCATTGCTGATATGTTTGGCGAGATTGACACACCCTTTTCGAAGAATATCAATATTCTCGGTTCGATAAACCTTGTCAAGTTGAGCACCTGGTTTGATTTCAGGACCACCACCATGAACCTTTAGTGCACGAACAGTGGCAACAATGACAACGACATCTGGCTTAAGACCTGACGATCTACATTTTATGTTGAAAAATCGTTCACCACCCATTGTAAAGTCGAAACCAGCCTCGGTTATCACGTATCCTGCCTTTGAACTTGGTTCATCTGCTTCGGTGCCAGCCAGCTTCAAGGCAAGCTTGTCAGCAATGACAGAAGATGCACCGATACTTATATTTGCGAATGGTCCAGCGTGTACAAATACTGGAGTACCTTCAAGTGTCTGCATGAGATTCGGTTTTATTGCATCTTTCATTAGGACTGTTAATGCTCCGCCAGCACCAATGTCATCACATGTAACCGGCTCTCCAGCTTTTGAGCTGCCGATAACCATGCGACCAAGCCTTTCACGAAGATCTGCGACATCACTGCTCAAAGCTAGAATAGCCATGCATTCACTCGCGACTGATATATCAAAGGCTGTATTACGTTCCTGTCCTTTCTCAGTAGCTGCCTGTCCTACTGTAACTCCACGAAGATGTCGATCATTTACATCGACTACTCGTCGCCACGTAATCGTATCTGGATCAATATCAAGTCGAGCAAAACGGGCAACTTCTTCTTCCGTCAAATCATTGGGATCAGTCTTGTCAATACCTAGCTTCTTCAATCGTCGAAACATTACTGGAGCGAAAGTTCTTTTGCCGTTCTTACTAGGCACGAGACGCGAGTAAAGAGCTTTATCACTCTGTGTATTTTCGTGAAACATTCTCGTCTCTATAGCTGCCGCCAAAAGATTTGTTGCTTGTGTGATAGCATGTATGTCACCTGTCAGATGTAGGTTGAACTCTTCCATAGGTATGACTTGACTGTAACCTCCTCCGGCAGCTCCACCTTTTATACCAAACGTAGGACCCATACTTGGTTGTCTCACGTTGGCAAAAGCGATTTTACCAAGATGTGCAGCCAAAGCTTGACTAAGTCCTACAGTGGTGGTTGACTTGCCTTCACCCAACGGTGTAGGCGTTATTCCGGCAATCAAAATATATTTTCCGTCTTGTCTATGCTCTAAGCGCTTCAATAAACCGAGATCGACCTTTGCTTTATAGGCACCATATGGTTCCAATTCATCTACTGATATGCCGACCTCTTCCGCGACTTGTGAGATTCGCTTTGGTTTCTGAGACCGTGATGCTGCAATATCTGAAGGTACAGGCTGCTGCACCTTCAAAGGTAACGGAGTGATTTTTCGATGTTTCTGCTTTTGATAAAGATGATTCGCAGAATCGACGACATTTTGTAACAACATGGCAACAGTCATTGGTCCTACACCCCCAGGCACAGGCGTGATATGTGATGCGACTTGAACTGCAGAATCGTATTCTACATCTCCAACAAGTCTTTGACCGGATTTTTTGGACGCATCCGAAATGTAATTCGTTCCAACATCGATCACTACTGCTCCTTCTTTCAGCCAATCGCCCTTGACGAACTGAGCTTGACCTATAGCAGCAACTACGATATCCGCTTGTTTCACAATTGATGGAAGGTCTTTCGTTTTAGAATGACATATGGTTACAGTAGCATCTGCATTCTTCAAGAGATAGCTTACGGGACTACCTACTATATCACTTCGGCCAATTACGACAGCATTTTTGCCACGTAGCTCGACTCCAGTCTCGGCGAGTAGGACCATGACACCTTTTGGAGTACAAGGGATGAATAATGGTTTGCCACCACGTTTTGCAAGTTCCCCAATGTTAGCAGTACCGAAGCCATCGACGTCCTTGATATCCGAGACTGCGGATGTTATAGTATGCTCGGAGATATGTTCCGGAAGAGGCAACTGTACAAGAATGCCATGGATAGTAGAGTCATGGTTTAATCTGTCCAAATGGTGTAACAATTCCGCTTCTGTGATATCATCTGCATACTTTTCAATATTACATACAATATTAGCTTCCTCGGCAGCTTTTAATTTCATGCGTATATATGTGCTAGAATCAGAACGATCACCGACTTGAACTATCGTCAAAGCTGGTTTATATTTTGGATTAGATTTCTGATTCTCAACTATTTCACTACCCAATCGCTGCCTGATCGACGTGGCGATGGCTGTACCATCAATCTTTGATGCAACCATGGCTGTGGATGTCGATGAAAAATAGCGACGAGTGGAGTTGATGTTGAGAAACCTATGATTCGAGAAATGTTTCTGGACCACAAAGTGAATGCGGGGCAAAGTTCTGTTCATGTTACGGTTCAGCAAGGAAGCATTTACACACTCCCAAGAACAACGATTTGACGGCGCGTCAAGGCACCGTCACCGAGGACGAAGAGATAGTATTGTAGAATTGTCGCATATATGACGGTAATATACGCAAACTAACAAGCATTAAAACCTTTTCCAGACGTGCATGAGTGAAGACTATCCCACCACATCAATCCGCCAATCGCGCTTTACCCCACATCTAATTCACGTGATGAGATTGTCAAAATTTTGGAAAACGACATCCAAATGCGACGCACAAATTCGTGTCGTCTTTTCAGATTGATCAAATAAGATGAGACCGATATTACTGTCAGGCCACGTAGGTGATATATTAGCAGATACTTCTTAGACTGTCGCTAACGGAATTGACAGGAACGTGCCTTGACCCAGGTCAAGTGGGTGAAGTAGATCACGAAGAAATATATCAAAGGCTAATTGTGTCAAACTCAGATTTAGTAAAGAAGGCGATTTCATCTTCTCGGTGTCAAAAGATCACAATGCTTGTGGGTGGTATAGCGCCAATGGAGAGCGATTTGCTGTATATAAAGGACACCAGGGAGCGTTATGGACGGTAGATGTAGATCCGCGGACGATACTTTTGGCTACCGGAGGAGCAGACAATACAATCAGATTATGGGAGATCAAGACGGGCAAATTACTCAAGACATGGGAATACGGAACCGCTATAAAACGTGTTGAATTCTCCGACGACGGCAAGCAATTACTCGGAGTTACTGAAAAGCGACAGGGTCATCTAAGTACCATTGTCGTCTACGATATCAATCCAGACCCACAAGGCGAACAGACGAACGAATATTCTCTCCGCATCGTCTGTGAAGATTTCGGCAAAGTGACAGTCGCTGGATTTAGTTCCCTTTCAAGATTCATCATTTCCGGCCACGATGATGGAAGTGTGTCAAAATGGGACGCAAAGACCGGCGACCTCATCACCAATCAAGAAGTTCACGAACCTGATTTACAAGTGACTGATCTTCAATGGTCCAGCGACAGAACATACTTTATAACATCGTCAAAAGACAAAACAGCGAAATTGATCTCGGTGGATGATATGGAAGTTCTCAAGACCTACGTGGCAGATACACCCTTGAACTCTGCTGCCATAACGCCCGTCAAAGACTTTGTGATCTTGGGAGGCGGTCAAGCTGCAATGGACGTCACTACGACTTCTGCCAGACAAGGCAAGTTTGAAGCAAGATTCTACCACAAGATATTCGAGGAGGAAGTCGGTCGCGTGCGTGGTCATTTCGGACCGTTGAATTACGTCGCTGTCAGTCCTTTGGGTAATATGTATTGTTCGGGAGGTGAAGATGGTTATGTCCGTGTCCATCAGTTTGATCCTCCATATTTTGACTTTAAATATGAAGTGGAAAGAGAAGTATCGGCACAGGCGTAAAACATTTTTAATAAATTCCATAGTCCTACAAAATTTCACGTCATTTAGAAAAATCGTGTCTGTGTTTGTATTTTCATCCTTATACAATACCTTGGGCGTTGTCAATTCTACGTGTATAAGAGTGGAGCAGATGTAGTTGTGTTTGATCTCTCGGGTCAACAATCAGTGGACTTTCCCTTGTTCATACGTGACTACTACACCATAGCCTTTGTGATGATTACGTGATGCTCACTAGTAACAGCTAGATATGCAAAAAGGAGAAATGTCTCTTTTATAAATACTATGGACGAGAATAAACTTTGTTTAACAGCAGGTATATTTAATAAGAATATGAGCTAATTGTAACCTGAACGTGTGCGCATCAATCAGATCAGGCAGTAATATCGACAAGTTTCACCAACAACCTCTCGTGATCACCACTCGTTTCAGATCTAATCACTCTGATAAGATCGTCATTGTACAACGCTCGATACGCTCTCCTACACTGATCCATTCTATCATGATCCCAATGCATTCTCACAACTCTATATATCAGCAGAGTATCTTTTGTTCCCATTCCTGCAACAGCATCTCTAATTAGATCCGAATCGTGTTTTGCCCGATCTAACGCATTGGAAACGATATACATCAATGCAGACTGCATGTGACCTGAAAATTCACTTTTGATGAGGTCCAGCAATGGACGACCATATCGTCCCTGATATGCTTGATCAATTGCGCAGATCTCAGTCGCTGAACGACGCGTCAAAATACTACAGACGAGAAGTTCATCGGTACCCATACGGTCTGTTGCTCGATTTAAATCCTCAACATCCTGAGTTATTTTTGGTGGATATGGCGGCACAGATTCTTCAGGACGCTGAGCGGATAGAACCATGTTAAACATTTTTTCTGTTTGCATCGAGAGGTCACCACGAATATCCGCCTCTAAACTCGTACCATAACGACGTTGATATGCAGACTTTATAGCATTCAAATCGGCATTTGATCGACACAATAATACATTGTTTAATAAATCTTCATTTGTGCCTGGTCCATCGACGGCATCTTTGATACTGGCTGCGTCATAGTATAAAGGCCCTGACACAACAGCCACAAGGCCTTCACAGAATCTACCGCCTGTTTCACTCTTGATATCCTCGATAAGATCTCTTCTATGTTGTTGAGAATAAACAGCTACGATAGCCTGTGCTTGATCCACGCGCATTCCTGCAACAATCTTGATAAGTGCTGCTTCATCTGTACCGAAACCTTTCATTGCTTTTCTTAATCCATCTGCAAGAGGTCTCGTATCTGTAGGAGGTGCTTGTTGTGGTCCGTAACCCGGTGAAGGATATGATGGTTGCATCTTTGGCTGTTGTGGACTACTAACACCATATGGTTGAGGGATGGGTGCTCCATAGTTGTTTTGTGGTGATTGAATTTGGCCAGACTGATATGATGGTTGTTGTTGTGGAGGATATTGTTGGCCTGATGCAGAGAATGGTTGTTGTTGTTGTTGTTGAGGATAGGGATTTTGACCTTGGGGTGGATATGGTGGTTGACCGGCTGGCGAATACGGTTGCCCTTGTTGTGGTGGATATTGTTGAGGATATTGTTGTGTTGAAGGACTTCCATATTGATAAGGTGATTGTTGTGGAGGGTATGGCTGTCCTGATGGAGAGAATGGGTGTTGCTGTTGTTGTTGTGGTGGTGGATATTGTGGATATTGTTGTTGTTGTCCTGAAGGAGGATAATTAGGTTGCTGTTGTTGTGGCCATTGTTGTTGACCTTGAGGAGGCGGATACTGCTGTTGTTGATTATAATACGACATCTGGTCAACGATGCTACACGAAAATGGTAATGCTAGGAAATAAGACTTGAGAAAGATAATCCGGACACGATATAAGACTTATCTGTAAGAGTAATGGATCGAAAAGAATCGGCATGAAATCCTTAGATCCTTCGGCGTGGCTGAACATAAAAGCAAAGACAAAGTAAGCTCTTTTTGTGGCTTATTCCCGTCGACGCCAAGATTGACCATGACGTCACTGCCAGTATGATCGACAGATGTTTTTGATTCTTCCGGAAGCACATGTGATTATATTAAATCTTTTCGACTTGAGAGGTAAAATTAGCCTACTAACTGACATCAAATTGGAAATGCGTGTCATATGAATGAATTTTACTATGTGTTGAAGTGATTGTTAGCAGACTTTAGTCACGTGCTTCCCCCGCGTTGTCAATGGGCCAAACATTCATGTACCAATTATTTGCTTCTACTCCTCATGCTGCAGGCAATAACATATCTTTTCTGACAGTGAATTCACATCTGATCCCGCTTATGAAGAGCCCTCATTTAATAAGTAGAAGCATCACATTCATTCTCAAACCCAAGGTTCGTGGTCGATCGGACCGATAACAATTACAAATCCGCCTTTCTATGATCCTCGACCATCTCTTCTAATGTCAACATCCGCATTACTCGCCCTCCCCTCATACCTGCTCGATCTTCTATGGTCTTTTACACAATGTCTTTCCTGCTTCCCCTCCACGCCTAGCTTAACTCTCAACAATCACAAATATAAAATAATCCGCTTATTAGGCGAAGGGGGCTTCTCCTACGTCTACCTCGTCCAACGCACTTCTTCTTCCTCTCAATCGTCATCCTCTCCCACGCAACTCTACGCTTTGAAGAAGATACGATGTCCCTTTGGGTCCGAGAGCGTAAGAGGCGCAATGCGGGAGATTGATGGATATAAATCATTTGAAGGGAGTCGTTTCATAATACCCCTGTTAGACTACGCGGTCGTTTCGGATAAAGATTCCGGTGGGTCAGCTGGATTCAGAACTGTCGGCGGTGATGATGGAGATGTAGAAGCTGGAGGTGGAGGAGGAGGTGGTGGAGGTGGTTCGAAGACAGTATATGCGCTTTTACCATATTATCGCAAGGGAAATCTGCAAGATGGGATAAATGCGAATCTAGTAAATGGGACGCGATTTCCAATGAGGAGGTTGTTGAGTTTATTCAAAGGAATCTGCGAGGGTTTGAAAGAGATGCATGTTTATGACGGTAATAAAGGGCAGAGAAGGAATCGAATACGAAAAGAAGATGATGAGGATGGTGGTAGAGATGAACAAGAGGGGTTTATTGACAACACTGCCGGTAGTGCGCAAGATGGAAATATTAAAGGATATGCGCATAGGGATATTAAACCAGGTAAGACCCCCACAGTCAAGACAGTAGTGGAAATGTACTGATTCTATGACGAATGATAGCAAATATTATGATCTCAGACGACGGTCTGACTCCTATAGTCATGGATCTTGGATCTATAACTCCTTCACCTACACAAGTAACGTCCCGATCTCAAGCCTTGGCTATACAAGACCAGGCGGCGGAACATTCCACCATGCCGTACCGCGCCCCGGAACTATTTGACGTCAAGACGGGTTCAACAATTGACACTAAAGTCGACATATGGTCATTGGGATGTACATTATATGCGTGTCTGATTGGAAAATCTCCATTCGAAGCTAGGAGTGAAGAGACGGGAGGAAGTCTGAGTCTGTGTGTTTTAGGAGGAGATTGGAAATTTCCCGACGATGGAAAGGGAAGAAGAGGTTCTGAAAAAGCAAGAGGGAAAATGTCTACTAATTCTTCCGTGACGATTGATACGTCTTCGTCATCTTTGAGTGGTGTTGAGTCTGTGAGTATCGACGAGTCGGTAAAAGATATTGTAAGACGGTGTTTGAAAGTCGAACCTGCTGAACGACCTGACGTTGGAGAATTGATTACTATCATCGACGAGGTGTTGATGAAATTACCAGAAGACGATAATGCGTTATGATGATTGAATGAGTCTATTTCATACCTTTGGTGCTGAGTATATGTACAACGAATGAGATTATATATACAATGAAAAGATACGTTAATGGAATCACACAACCATTTCTTTCGAATGGTGGTTTATCCCAGCGTCTTTGAGTAATTTATACAACCCCTCTCCAAAGGGATACATACTATTTCCTTCCTGGTCGTGATGAGACCCTGGTGGTTTTCGTATCGGTAAGAACCAATCCCACCATTTCCGTCCCATCGTCTGGTTCCAATTCTCCCTCGGCCCTAGATCCCAAGGATTCATTCCCCGCCCTGTCTGTAGAATCGCAAACGTTTCTCTATTCCCTACAGCGGCTTGTGAAGTCTCACCCTTTGCGAGAAAAGGATACACGACCGTCCCATGCCACTTACCATCGTCTTCGTTTTGAGTTTTTGCTTCCGGATTATACACTGGTGCAGTTTGACCGTTTTTTAATTTCACGGCCAAGTATATTCTTCTACTACGATGGACGAACGAATCAATGGTCGTCAGGTTTTTGAATACTTCTCCAATAGTCTTTGCCGTCATTGTGGCGGTGAAGAGGAAGAATAATCCCGCTATAGCGATCAAAACGAGCCATGTCGATCGTACAGTCGCACCTTGACGGTTCCGTTCAGCGGCGAAGATGGATATAGAGATCAGGACAAAGAGGGTGAAGAGAGACGTGTAGAAATTGAATTGGATGAAGAATTTAATGTTTCGTTCTGAAACTACACCTCCAACCCTATTCAAGGTATTAGTCGGGAACGACGAGAGAAAGGGTTATGCAGATGGGATGGAGTTGGACTGACCATGGACAGAAATGATCTAGTTTCAACACGCAACGTCCTACATCGCTACAATGATGTGTTCGATCTGGTTTCCACGTTCTACATGATCCACACCAGATCGGTAAACCCATGGAATCACACTGGAATATATCTTTGGAATAAAACTGTTCTGTGCCTGGAGGGATGGATATATCGCCTCTCCATATACCTTCAACATCGAGTGGGTGTATGTAATACCCGTTTTTCGGGTTTGTCTTGACGCGTCGATCAGTACTGCCATTTGTCGCGTCTGCAGTCGCGGTACCATTATTCCATAGACGCTTAGTACGAAACTCCGGACATGTCGCTCCTCGAGGGGCTTCTTCTACAAAGGAACGTTGCAGACCAGATGAAGCAGAGTATCGAGGTCCTAAAGGTACAAATCCCGGGCTTTTGTTTGCAATATATATGGTACGAAAGAAAGATACGGTCATTGGCAATAACAGAATGAAGAATAGTATAATCAAGACAATAGCGATTCCGGGACGAGAATGAGGAGTCGGTGATGGATATAAAGAAGCTCTCGGATGAAGAAGAAATTCGACTATGCAAAGACGTGATATTAGTACCTCCCCGACATTCAATATTTCCCTTTAACAAATATCGTTTTCTGAATTGTAACAAAGACAACAACCACAACCATCCAAGTGGATGCTTGGCTTGAGTTTAACAAAGGGAAAAAGGAATGGAAAACCAACAGACATATAATATAGATCGTATCAAAAGGAAAAAAAAGAGGAAAAGAAAAAAGGCGACAAAGTGAAATACTACATACTACATATTTCGGCGATAAAAGTCGTTATTGCATAGGCCACCAGAACGATTATGGCAAAGGGAATAAAAACCGCGGTATATCGATTCACTAATTGTCGACGAGCAAGGTCTGATTTTGAAATCACCTCGTTGTCGTCCTCATTCGTCATTGGTGGTTGTTGATTTACGGGAATCATCGGGATAGAATTTGTGGTCGCCATTTTTTTTTTCTCTGACTGAATTTGGCCACCTCTTAGCAATAATGAAACAAGTGTCTGAGGGTGAGATCTATCATATCGCGAGACAAAGTCATGATACTCGTAATAGATCCTTTACAGTAACTAATAAATGAATAAGAATCGCCGCTAGTCTGTATCGGTTTCGGCTTGGAATGGTTCGTCCGACCGCAGTGAACCAATTTCCAAACATAACAATCATCACGTGTAAACAAAACAGATTCCAGTCAAAAGTCATTATCGTTAACAGTGTAATTGATAACTATATATGTACATGGTATTGAAAGCAAGTACTTCATGACAAATATCCTATAATGCAAACAAAAAGCAATAAAAATACAATACTTCCATCATCAAATGTCTTCAATTCTTTTCCCCTTTTGTAAATTTACTGCCAAGATCACCAGATACAAGGCGCTCCTTGACCTACAAGAAGCCCTTTGTAAGACTAGTTCTCCTTTGAGGTGCAGAAACATTCAAAAGATCACTCCCGCCATTGACTTTTGAAGTCAATCTTCCATTAGGCGTAGATGATCTGCCACCAGGATCCATACTACTTCCTCGTCTTTCTGCACTCATACTATCTCTTCCTCCGACCCTTCCATCATCACTGAGGGCAAGTAACGTTCCACTTCTTTGTATGCCACTTCCACGTTCGAATCGAAGACCTTTCCATCCTTCCAATTCACGCTCGAGACGCAACGACTTTTCGCGTTCTTCGCGTAATTCTCTTTCTGTCCGTTTCATTGATAATTGCGCTGTCGAGTCTGAAACCTGTAGTTCATCAATTGTAGAAAGTAAATTACCAATCTTATCACGAGCTTTGTTGAGATCTTCCGAAAGGAGCGTCGCGGACTTATCACGCCGATCAAGTTGAGATTGAAGATCTTTAACAGTTCGATCTACATTTCGTACTGAACGTGCTTCTGTTGTGCGTGTAGATTCAAGAGTTTCAAGTTGTGTTTCAAGCTGTAACATTATGTCAATGACTTATTAATCTATCACTCAAGAGACTGAACTCACCTCCTGTATCCTCGTATTCAGGTATCGAACATCTTGACTGGCGCTTGAATAACCCTTTGTTTCCAAATCTATACATTTAATCTGCAATTCTTTGACCATTTTTTCCATGTCGGCCTTCTCTTTCAATAAGAATACACTCCTCTCGCGTTCACCAGCCATATCCTTTTGTACATCCTGTGCGAGTGCTTCGGCTCTTCTCATCTTTCCAATAGCGGCAGCAGCAACATCTTCTTGTTGGGCAAGTTCGTTTCTCAAATCGAGAAGCTGCTTTTCCGACATGGCTGCATCACGTTTGCTTCCATTACTATTACTGTTGCTACTCAATTGATCAAGTCTACTATTGACATCTGCCAAACGTGCATCAAGATTCTTTTTTTCCTTCAGGACCATGTCTCTGGCAGCCACTGTCTCATCAACTTCTGTCCGTAACGTTCGTACCTGTCCCAAAAGATTCACAATCTTGCTCTGCGCTTCATCGTGTGCCGCAGTAGCTTCATCTCGAGAGTTGGACAGATCTTGTACTGCTACCTCGAGACGTGATTTCTCCTTGGCCCAAGATGACGAATTGAGGACTTCATCGTCCCATTTGTTTCTGAGCTCTTCCAGCTCATCTCGAAGTCGAGCGTTATCGGTTCTGGCTTGAATGACAGCTTCACGCTCCATCTGCACGTCTTGAGTAAGATTCGCTAATTCCACGTTATACTTTCGTCTAGTTTGCTCCAATCCCACCTCTTTGTCCTCGATTTCCATTGTTCGTTGGCTACGGTAATCTTCGAGTTCATGTTGTAGTCGTTTCTTAGCTTGAAGAGCGGCCTCTAAATCTGCTTGAACATCCTCGATCCGTTCCTCAAACTGTTGAGCTTGTCTCTGCAGGTCTTCCACGTGAGCATCCATCTGCTTCCGCTCCGCCATGATACTTGCGCATGTTTCTTCCATTTCACTTGCTTGAGATTTCGCAAAACTCTCCGCCCTTGAAGCCTTTAACACGGCAATCTCTGCCTGTTCCAGTTTGGAGAAGTACTCGTCAGATCTTGCACGATATAGCTGTAGACTTGCCGTCACGTCATTAAGTTTAGAAGTCTCGGTATCAAGACGGATCTGCAAGTCGTTGAACTCCTGTAGCATCTGAGCATGAGCTGTAGAGTTTTGCTCTTTTTCATAAACGATCTCTGACAGTTCAGATTTTGCATCCCGTAATTCAACTTCCAATTTTGTGTTGTTTCTGCCCAGCTCATCAAATGACACTTTAGCATCAGTCAACTGTTCCACCGCGTCTTTATGAGACATGACTATTTTCTTCCGTGATTCTTCTTGGGATGTAATCAGATCGAAAAGTTCTTGATGTGATTTTGACTGAACTTCTTGGAAAGTCAATTGTCCAGAATGGATATTTTTCTCCAATGTAGATACTTTTCGTGCAGAATCATCGAGGAGATCGTGAAGGCGAAAGTTTTCACGTTCTAGCTTCTTCATTCGTTGTACAGATGGGCTATCGTCAATCGATATATCCTTTGTGGGACTTGATCGATCAATTTGCGTTTGAAGATGTCGGTTACGCATCTCAGACATTTGCAATTGACTCTGCATCATCTCTAATTCAGCAGCCATATCCATCCTGTTATTTATTGTGATTGTATCAGTAGTACGATCAGACCTGGCGGAATCATCACGTTGGTTCGGAATATTTCTTGCTGTTTGTGTTGGTGTCGAAGTTGGAGAGAATGCTTTCCGTAAGTCCCATTCCCGACGAATGTTATTGGCTGGAGAAGCACGGGCATTCACCTGACTTCCATTCATCTCCTCTAGTAGAGCTCGCTTCGAAGCAGTGTGTTTGACGTCATTCTCCTGCATATCGTCCTGGAATTGCGAGCGGAGATCTTCAAGACGGGCTTCTGCTCGTGCCGTACGCTCGTTGGCCATAGCAAGAGCATTCTGAGAAGTTTCGAGCTGCCTTGCCAGATCTATTGTACGAATCATGTCAGATTTAGCACCGTCAAGTTGTGTAGGCGATAGATCTCTTGTGTCTGTATCAAAGACCTTTTGTAGCAATCTGAGTTGTTCATGACATTGTGCCAGATCACGATTCGTTGCATCTAACGATGCTTGAATGGCTCTACTATTTGTCTGCGCCTGGGTACGAAGCTGTCTTTCAGTCTCCAATTTCCGATTCGCTTCTGCAAGCTGTAAATTGACGTTTGATGATGCTTGCTCGGCGTTCCGGGTCGTGCGATGCTCTCGTGATACTTCATGATTCAAATCTTCGAGACCCAATGACAATTTCTCTTTCTGCTTCTCAAGTGAGCTGATTGTTAGTTGGGCATCTTCCAATTGTCTCGCAAGTTTCTTCGCGTCATCTTCGGATTTTGATTTCCCAGCTTGTAATTGATTCATTCGGCTGCGTTGCGTATCTCCTGCCTTTGAATTGGATCTTGCAATGTCAAGGTTCTTTTGTTGTATCTTATTCAGAAGTGCCCGGTTATCATTTTCAGATGCTGTCAAGCGCCCTTTGACCGTTACAAGTTCTCTTTCCAACCTATCTTTATGTTGATCATGATATAGCTTGAAATTATCCGAGTCAGCAATCAGCTGTTTGAGTCGTTGCACTTCCCCGGCCAGACTAGCCCTCTCCTCGTCTGCCATCTGCAACATTGAATCTTTACCGTCCATTTCTTTACGCAATTGTGCCATTCGTTCGTTAATTTGTTTAGACAGTCTAGTCTCCGATAACGATTCAGCTTCTACTTGTGCTTCTTGTACAGTGATAAACTCTCTTCGAAGTCTCTGCAACTCCGTCTGAAATTCTTTCTTTTCGCGTTCAGCTATCGTTTTGGCTTCATTTGCTCGTCTTGTGATATCAGATTGAGCATACATTTCGCGTTCTATTGTGACCTTTGAATCATTCAATGCATTGTATTCTCGTTTCATGTTTTGGATTTCACTGTCTGCAATCTTTTTGACATCATCACGAGATTGTCTTTCTCGACTCAATTCGGCCTGAACATTGAAGAGTTCTGCTTTTAGATCTTGGATATGGTGCTCTAACATTTGTGCTTGAGATGCAGCATCTGACTGTGCTTCTAAAGCCCGTTTAGCATCTGCCGCCTCCCGTTGTAGCGTAGCCTGTTGTAATTTGAGAGCCTCCACTTCTGCCATCACAATTCTGAATCGAGATTGAAGATTGTCATGCTGCAAGAAAAGTCTGTCCTTTTCGGTTTCAAAGGCTTTTTTAGCACCCTCGAGATTCTTGAGATCGGCTCTCATCACTGCAAGCTCACTATCTTTCTGTCTGATAAGGTCTTCAAAACCCGTCGAGGTAGAACTCAGATCAGAGATTTGCTCACGAATGGCACGATTTTGTTCGGTCAAGTCTCGAACCTGTCGTTTGGATGTCTCAAGATTCCCATTGACGTCTGACATACGAACAGAAAACTCTTGATCGCTTGATACAATTGCCTGTTCTAGTTCTCGAACCTTTCGATCTTTTAGACTTAGCTGGCTTTGAAGCACCCTAATTTCACTTTCCAGTCGATCTTCATCCTCGCTACGCGTTAATCGGCGTAATTCAGTGTCCTGTATCAGTTTTTGTAATTCAATCGACTTGTCACGAAGAGATTGTTTTTCTTGTTCTAGATTTTCTATTATAAGGCCAGCTTGTTCCAGTTGGGTCTGCATAGTCGTGGAGTGATCCTCGGCCTTCCTTTTTGCAACTAAAAGTCCATCCATTTGTTCTTCGAGGCTGTCCTGATCCGCAATAGCTTCCTGTAGCTTTTCCGAGAGTTCGACTTCGCGATTTTGCAGCCGACGAAAGATTTCATCTTTGTCAAGCGCCAGAGCTCTCTCGCTTTCAAGCGTTTGCTGTATCTTTCCAATTTCGTGTTCAGTCTTGCGTCGCTCTTCTTCGAGCTTTTGTCGATGACCTTCATCTTCTTGCATTCTGTTTCGAAGCTGATTGATTTCTTCTTCGCGTTTCTTTACCTCGCTGGCCTGTCTTGTAGCACCCAACAGGGGCCTCAATCGACAGAATAAAATCCACCATGGATTAGCTTGCATTGCTGTATAGACTTTGAAGTTACGATGTATAATTCGTGCAGCTTCAGCGCGATAAAGTTGTTTGTGGACAATTCTTCTTTGAATATGACCTTTTGCTATAGACTGGAATCGCGAGACAATCTCTTGAATCAGTGCATCGCGTTGTTCTTCGAGCTCTGCTAACACGCCAGCACGAAAAAAGACCTTAGTAAGACCAACTCTATATACGGCTGAATCTAAGCGCAACTTCTCCAAGATCAATTTCGCAGCTGCTTGACCGTCAATGTATCCTTTCGGCATATTTGAACAAAGTACTTCATATCGAGCCCGAAACTCGGCAAACAGTAGTCGATTTGGAAATCCAGTCCTAGCGATTCGAATACCTTCAAGCACACCATTACATCTCAGTTGATCTAACACAAGAGATGCATTCCACATCTTTGGTTTCTTTCGATGATTCGGTAATATACAACGCACAAAGTGTGGGTGGGTCGAGTGTAGCTGACTCATCAATTTTGAAAGTTGTTCTTTATGTCGTTGTGCAACTGTTCGGAACAAGCCCTTCTTCACTCGACTTCTAGGGCCTGTAAGATCCTCATCAACATCAGCACAGTCGGCAAATAATAGAGCCATGTGGTCATTCGACGAAGTTGCCAGCAGTCGGGTGACGTTATCGTTCAATGGGTCTTTATTCTTCTCCAGCCAGCCCTCTGTTGAGTATTCCACTTCGGCAGCGTAATGCGTGAGGATAAAACCTTGCTTGAGCATAGTCTTGCGGTATTTTGGTGTCTTGTGATCCCACAAGTTATGCAGTTTCTCGGTAAATGATGTATCGGTCGCCTTTGGCATGACAGAGTCTTCGTCCAAGCATGAAAATATTCCAATCGGATTGGTCAATTCGATCAATTCTATAGTGGGTTGCAGATCACGACCAAAGTCTATAAACTTCCATTCAATCTGCTCACGGGCGTATTCTTCCTGTTCTAGTACAAACATATGGTGATTGAAGAACTGCTGTAATTTCTCGTTTGTATAATTGATGCATAATTGCTCAAAGCTATTGGTCTCGAAGATTTCGAACCCTGCAATATCCAAAACTCCTATGAAATGGGTATCTTCGCTAGCTTCGGCTGATCTATCGAGCTTCGAATTGATGCGATCAACAAGACTACCAAAACCGCGTTCGTAAATACCTTTCGCCAAAGCATCAATGGCCAAACGTACTTGCTCGGGTGTTTGTACCTTTTCCACCCATTCTCGTCCTGCTTTGACCCTGGGGTGAAGTAGCGACTTTAGAAACGATTCTGCGTCAATACCTGCAAGTTGACAGAAACTATGAACAGCAGCCATAGACGTCTCAGGAATCGTTGCCTGATCACCACGAACACTCTCACGCTCGACTACGATGTTTCCAAGATGCAATATGGTAGCAATGCTCTTGATGATTGATTTTTGGTCTTTCTCAGAAAAGCCCATAACATGAAATGCTTCTATTAACATGTTCCATTCTGAAGAGTCTGATACGCCTGGTATAATATTATTACCATGTCTAGTATATTCAAAATCCTCTATTTCCAAGTCGTCAAGTAACAATTCATGTCGAAGCCGTTTATCTGCACCTCGCAATAACTGGTAAAAGACATGGTAATTTCGCTCGAGTTTATTTACTCTTACTACTCGACTTTTCTCCAACAAATACCAGTCGATGAATGCCCCAGCTATCTGACCGCCACGTGTGAATTCGATACGTATAAACTTTCCAAATCTGGACGAATTGTTATTTCGCACTGTCTGAGCATTTCCAAAAGCTTCCAGAATGGGATTTGCTCGCAATATCTGCTCAGACAGATTGACTGACTGTTTGGTATTCGATTTTGGTTTTGGTGTGTCAGATGTTGCGACAGATGCCAAATACTGTATGACTTTCTTGGTGTTTTCAGTCTTTCCTGCTCCTGATTCTCCTGTCACTAGGATACTCTGATTTGCACCTTCATCGACTAAATTCCTAAAGGCTTCATCTGCAACAGCAAAGATGTGAGGTTTAGATTCTTCGCGTGATCTTCCTCTATACATATTGATAAAATCTCTGCCATAGATGGGTAATGGACAGTAGGGATTGACTGTCACCAGAAAGAGACCCGAGTAGGTGTATATGAGATCTGATTCGTATCTCATGTGCAGATTATGCACAACAGACGCTTCGTTGAGATGTGTGAGCTCTGCCATATCATCCACCTTGTCAAACTTTGCAGGATTGACCTTGTCGACGTTGTTCGAATCCACTTCCAAGAACTATCAAACCAATCAGTACTATAAATAATTTCAATTATGCGCGTAGTGATTCTTACGCTTCCATCTTCACATTGGATCCTAAGCATTGTATCTATCTCTTCGACGACCCAACCTTTCTTGAACGCCTTATCGGGGTCCTTAACCCAAACATATCGCTTGCCGGAGAAATCATTCTCTCCCTCGAGATTCCCAATATTATCTGTAGATTTGTGAAGTTCATTCTTAACAAAAGCCGGCGCAAAAGTACCTGTAATTGGAGATTCCAACCGCGGAGAAGTTCTTGTGAGGCTGCCAGTAGCGTGACCAGGACCTCGAGGTGAATAGATCGATGTGGAGTTTGTCCGAGCATGCGTTTGCGCCATTGATTCTGCACTGTCTGCAAAGCTCCGGGCAGAGTTCGACCTACTATGACCTGGTTGTGGGCCTGGAGGAGGTGGCATATCACGCCAATGTGAGCCCTTTTGCATTGATGCTGCCATGACCCATTCAATATCGGCAAACAGATTTATCAATCATATCGTTTTCTTGTATAGCTTTCTTAGTCTATTAGTCTAGTTTTTAGCACACACAACCCTCTTGAGGCCCCAACATGATGTAAGAATTGGGATGTATGTTTAAGTTTGTCAGTGTATGTATTCGCCTACCAAAACCCTGACCAGCATGGGGTTCTACTCTGCTAAAAAGATTTTGTGGTCAACAAGTAAACAAACGGTCCGATCTGATAAATCAAGTCAAACTCTAAATATCACGACTCACGTGATTACTGTTTCAAACAATCTGTGAATGTGGTTGCTTCTCATTAATAATTGAATCATTATTTCTACTGGAATTATTGCTTGATAGCCTACTTTGTTTCTATTCATTTTTTCGATTTGACCATATCAAATCATCATCAGATATATTGAGGAGTCAAGTTACTATGATGACGCTTCACCAGTGATGTCAATCAACGGCGACAACTCATTTGAAGCTAATTGAAAGCATTAACTAACAAGTAGACAAGAAAGTTTAGGAAAATGGCGTGAAATCTACAGACATGGCTTCTTCCGTACAGATACCTGGGTTAAGCTTCAAGACCCTTGCGACCGCCCCGGTCTTGGATGAATCTACAGGCGCATTCAAAGAAACCTTCCCAAACGACGAGCACAGGACTTTTCATTCTGGTATATTCCAAGCGCAATCAGGACCAATACAAACTCCAGCGAATCCTGCATCTATGCAGTATATGTTGGAAAGAATGCAGCATAATACACCCAATCAAGTCGCATCGACTGGACAAACACTTGCGGTTCGTGCAAATTGGCAACGTTCTCCAAGCAGAGAAGAAGGCGAGGTCTCCGACATTGGCAGAGCATTGACATCTCCGCCATCGTCTCCGGAGATCCGAAGCCGAAAGCGCAAAGCGAGTAGTCCGCTACAAGATGAACATTTCAGTCGGACGAAATCTTCATTTGGACCATCACACAACAACCCTGAATTGCCGATTCTTGAACATCGAAGATACCGTCATCTACGGAACTCCGAAAAAGCTGCGTTAGGTATCATCACCGTCCTGCTCGAGAACGGTTACGAATCCGCATCTCTCATCCAGGACATCGCTGACGCAGCCTGTGCAATTCGACAACAATTGTTTCATCCTACGACCAATCATACAATAACTGAACATGTCACATCGGAGGAAGAATTACAAAACTCGGTACTTTCAGCAAATAATCCAAACTCTCACCCACAGATCTCCTCGCACATCCCGGATATATCCCTGATTCAGCCCCATGCGACTATACCCGCAGGTCAGAACTTGAACATCGATGATGAAAAGCAACATATACCGACGAAAGCTAAAACCGCAGTCGAGCAAAAAAGACCACAGTCTCGCGCGGAATATATGGCCAAATTGGAGGCTCTCAAAACAAAGAAGACGTCTGATGACTCTCTCCCAAAGCAGAAGGTGGAACGCCAGAAATTGTTGATGCAGAAGATCGCAGCATTGAAAGCTCAGAACAGTTTGCAGACAGCATTGCCATCTGAGAGTCCATCTACGCCGTTATATTCGGCCGTGATGAGCGCCATATCACCCGCACCCCACAGACTGCAACAAATGGATGATCTGCGAGTCAAACGGCGGCCGACCGCGTCTGATTTGATCGAAGTTGGGTTCACAAATGAGAGATCTCGAAATTCCATGGGCCATCATCATGTGCCGAACTTGTACAATTTCGATACAGGTCCTAACTATGACGAAAGCCTGATAATTGAAGCAAGTGATAGCTCTAGCAATGAAGAAATGTACAGTGACTCGGAAGACGTAGAAGACACAGCTTTTAAGCACCAGGACAGTGATGAATCGGAGGAACGACTTGCTAGAAATATCAAACTGCTGCAACCTGTAGGTATTCTGTCCGGACCAGCTATAGATCGTCAGCGAACACGAAACACCACACCAGTCACAAGAATAGAAACATCGATGGCTCTAACCAGTCCAGTCCCTGCAAAAAGTATGGCCGGTTTGTTATCCGAGATCGAGACTTTGAATGCTAGTATCGCTGCACGGGAAAAGGCAAGACTACTAAAATCGCCGCTGATCACAACGCCTCTGCCCTCGACAATCATCAAATTACCCTCCAAGCTGTCTTCGATCATGGATTTAGAAGATGGAAACCATTCAAAGCAAGATATTCACAGTACGGTTGGAGGCGTACAGACATTGAACGGCCTCGGCTTAGAACTCAAGGGGTCCGATACTACAACGCTTCCTGTAAACACAATCAAACACTCCGTTGACAATGCTCATACAAGCAAAACCTTTGAGGATGAGGTGTTGACAACATCGAAGTCACAAATGGATGCTTTGGACGGGCATGATGTTTTTGACATTGCAGATCCAAATAATTACCCCAGCAATGAGTCTTCCTTTGATGATTCGGAGCCGATGGACATGTCTAGTAGTGATGCCGAGTCCCACCATGAAACAATCTCTTTAAATCCAACAGCACAAACAGAGTCCAAGAGTACACCTGTAAAACCTACTGAAATTTCCGCCGAATCAAGCGCGAGCTCAAGTACTGGTTCGGTCATGGATACCGACTCGGACTCCGAGTCAGGATCGGAAATATACTCAAAATCTGTTGAGAGTCAACAAAGTCTCGACGGCAATAAGTCAACTATGAATAAGGAACCTCAAGAGCAAGAGTTTCAAGTGAATGTTGATCGATCCGAGCAGGAAGAAGACAGTACGGACGATGACAGAATGGAGACTGACGACAGTGATGACGACGATGATGATAATGATGATGACGATGATGATGACAACGGGGATGTGAAGCAAATTGATAAAACGGATCTCGTTGACGAGGGTGAGGACGAGGACGAGGACGAGGATGAGTATGACCCTTCAATGATTGATGTTTCAATGGCTGCTACAAGTCCGCAGCAAGCATCACCAACTGGATCATTAGTCGATTCTATCGCTGCTGAATCCTCCCCGATAATGTCTCAGAAGGACACACCGCCTATGCAAAGCGTTTCACGTGGTTCGCCCAGCGCCAGTGGAGTCACAATACATACAGAGTCCGGTAGCAATAGTCAACAAAACAATATGGAAAAGTCAAAGGTGGGTCATGAGGTTGCACATACGAAAAGCTCCGTATGTGAATTTTTACATGTGGAATTTACTAACTATTAGATTTACAGCTATCTTTACTTGATCAAGTACGAACGAAGAATTATCTCACGCAGTATGAGTCTAAGATGCGATTCATGCCGGAAGAGATTTTTGATCCATTCAATTTACTGCACTGAAATGAAAAACAGCACACAGCAATCACCTTGCTTTTTTGCAGCGTTATGCTGTTGGTAAGTCAAGTATGACTTTAGAACAGCTTAACTTACTTGCAGTCTCTACTATCCCACCACCAGTACTTCAAGGCTTGTATTTTATTGCCATTATTTTCTCTTCATAAATTGGATAGCGACTAGTAGTCGGTAGATATGCATGAATCATATTCAATGCATGTGATAAGATGAATTAAGCATGTTTATCGAAATAAGATATCATGACACGGAAACCCCGAGCATCGCCTCGCCATGACACCTTTGTCACGGTTACGACTCTATTATTTATAGATGCTGTATAGCGAAATGTAATACTATCTACTTTTTCTTCATCTGGTACCTTTGTCACTGCAACACGATTCTGACGTGTGGAGCTGAATGTCATTTTCCACGTGATATTTATAAACATTTTTATTGATCGTCAATGCCCATGTTGATCGAGTTTAGCTCCGTGAAACAGTCATGCTACAGCACTTCTGTAGTGAAATTGACCTCGGTCAGCATAACACATAAACCCTACAATGCTGACACGATAGTCCAAACTTTCTCGAATACATTGTATTCAATTGAAACTTTCGGTCATTACTCAACAACCCATTGCTTCACTACGTCTGTCTCGTCCATATCTTGTTTTTCTGAAGACTTTCTACCATGGCAGATCTCCTCAACAATCCCATCGTGATCGATAACGGCACTGGCACCATCCGCGCTGGCTTCGCAGGCGAAGATCTCCCAAAATCCAGCTTCCCTTCTTTCCTCGGCGTTCCCAAACACCGACGTGTACTGGCCGGCGGTTTAGAAGGGGACGTGTTCATAGGCAACCGAGCATCTGAGCTTCGCGGTTTGCTAAAACTAGTCCATCCGCTCGAACATGGAATCGTCAATGACTGGGAAGCAATGGAAGCTATTTGGAAACATGTATATGATGACGAACTGCGGGTTTTGTCGGAAGAACATCCGGTCTTGTTGACTGAAGCGCCGCTAAACCCTAGAAGCAATAGAGACGAAGCAGCGCAGAGACTATTCGAGGCGTTTAATGTCCCAGCTGTGTTTATGAGTATTCAGGCAGTGTTGAGTCTTTATGCTGGGGGAAAAACGACAGGAGTGGTTCTAGATGCAGGGGATGGAGTCAGTCATGCTGTACCAGTATACGACGGCTTTGCTGTCACGAATTCGATAAGAAGGATTGATATAGCGGGGAGAGATGTCACGGAATATATGCAATTGTTGCTTAGAAAGAGTGGATATGTGTTTCAAACTAGCGCGGAAAAGGAAGTGGTGAGGATATTGAAAGAGAAGACCAGTTATATCGCTTTGGATCCGAAAAAGGCGGAAAAGGATTGGATGCAATTGGGAAATAGAGGAGAGGGAAAGTGGTTGGAATATGCACTACCGGATGGTCAAAAAATACAGGTGAGATATAACATGAGACCTGCGTTGGGGTCAATGGACTAATATTGATTGATAGCTTGGTCCGGAACGATTTCGCGCACCAGAAATTCTATTTGATCCGGATATTATTGGATCAGAAGAACAAGGTATACATCAAGTTGTTGTAGATGCGATCAATAGAACAGACATGGATCTAAGAAAAGAGTTATACGCCAATATTGTTCTGTCAGGAGGTGCAACTCTGACAAAAGGTTTCGGTGATCGATTGCTTCACGAAGTACAAAGAGCTGCAGTCAAAGAGACGAAAATTAAAATTTACGCACCACCAGAGAGAAAATATAGTACATGGATTGGAGGAAGTATTCTTGCGGGTTTAAGTACTTTCAAAAAGGTATACAAAAAATATCTTATACAAATCTATGATATGCTGATATGTTTTACAGATGTGGGTATCAATCGACGATTGGAGAGAAAATCCAGATATTATACATACCAAGTTTGCATGAAATCTTCAAGTCGTATATCATAAATAAAAACAACGAAGCAGCGGGATAGAATTGGTTCATGATTGATTCATATGGCCATCAGAAGACGATATTGGTACAGTCTTATGACAGCTGACAAAATTGCATGAGCAGCTATCAGATTACCGACATGAACTAGCCGTGGCCGAGAAATACAAACTGAAAACTCCCTGGCACGCAATGAAGCAGATTTGAACACTTATGGTTAGATTCTGTCTATCAGATTAAGCAAGGAGTGCTACTTCGATGGGGACATATCCAACAGCGTGTGATTTGTTGCGCGTCGACCCAGATTTGATGTGATTCAAGATCACAGGCACACTCGTCATACCGCAGTTTGTCGATGCCCACAAATGCCAAAATAGTCTTTGAAGGAAGTACAAGCCCTACCATATGAGCTGTACGCACATTCGACTATGTTTGATGGAATATGGGCAGACACAAGTGGTGTGCTAGGGAATTATCGCGCAACCACTAAATCACTTCTAATGACCCATTTTTCACCTGCGTCTACTTTCCGTCCCTCGTGTTGCAGACACTCTTCGCCATGTCTATGCAATAACGCCAAGCCGACTTGCAAGTCTACAACAATTCCTTCGGTATTTCCAACAGGATAGAAGACAGTCTCACCACCTTCACAACCAGTTTGTTTACTAGAGAGATAAATTAATAAAGTCCAAGTAGTCCTTCCTTTTATTTTCGTCTTCGCCTCAATATCTAGAAATTCTACATCATTGCTATCATCAAAATGTTTATCAAAGTATTGTCCAGTAGAGTATCGATAAATGCGAATGTTGTCTGACAGTCCTAGTACCGTGTTTCCACCCCACAACTTTGCCTGTTTCTGCTTTGACAACGGTTCTTCTCCATCAATGATGCCAGATAGTACAACTTCTTTCAGCCCCGTCTGCTCCCACAATGCTCGTGCAAAGTAAGGGTCGTTAAGCTGATATCTATCATTGACACGCGCAGCCAGATACTTTGATTGTGATGATGGAGTGGTTGTCAATGAAAGGCTTGATAGAAAGTTACGGTATGTCGATGCTAACTTCGACGTAAAAAGCGGGGTAGTAAGAATCTGAGATGGAGAATAGATTGATTGTAGATTTATCTGATCCGAGGGCAATGCAGGAATTAAGGGAGGCCAATTTGGCGGTATCCTAGGAGATTCATCACTTTGATACGCTCGTTTGGCTGGCCGAGGCATGCTTTAACAATATACCGGAGATCATCGGTTGAGATTTCCCATTCTTTGATAAGATTTTCCCATTGTTGATGTTGCATCAAAAGATCGGGACGAGCAAAAAAAAAGTTTTTGCGGGGTACATATAACTTTATGCGGAAAAAACCCTTGGCGGCATGAGATGTGTAAAGTGAAGTCAACATTACGCAAGTGGAAGTCTGAAGGCTTTGTTCCTAGTTGTGGGATCACGTACAAGAAGGAAAAGGTGGATCTATATCTTGTCCCTGACGCGCAACGTATTATCAAATCAAGCGTGGTAATAGTGCAAAGTCATTGTCTCTCAAGATTCAGAATACTACCTACTGCGGAGAGATTGGAGTCAAAAGCGGAATTCCTCCAACGCCTTCGTGACCACAGACTGCTATCTTAAGCAGCTCGAGGACTGTTCACGACTGTCAAACAGATCGATTTATCTTCAAAGTCATCCCGAAACTCAAAGAAGTCGTATATAACATGTATAGCAGAATAGTATGGCGGCAACAGCGAATCCACCTATCATGGCCGGCGGCCCTCTGCTCCCAGATTCACTATCCACATTCCCTCAATACTCATCAATCATACCAATTGACGGCGACTTCCTGATGGACGAAACGTGCGATTTAGGAGACATAATGTCTGCAAATCTGCTGGACACTGCTCAACCAGCAACACTTTCACCCTTACAAATGGTACAACAGGAAGACTTTGCACCAGCTGTGGTCTCACAGTCTACAATTCAAGCAGATCTTGACTCGTTGCGGGAGCGAAGCATGTCTGTCACTATTACAGGCGCAGGAATTACTCCGACACTAGAAGATTTTCCCGATCCGATATTTTCCGCCGTCAACGATGCTGGTAGAGCGGACTTGGAATCATACAAAAATGAACAAGCGGCTACTCCAGAAGCGCAGCCTATGCAGGCTTTTGCAAAATTACAATTCTCCGACGGCGACTTTTACGTCAATACATATGCTGTAGAACTTGGTCGGGATATGGATGCAATGAAGCATGAAAGAAGACTGAAAAAGATGGAACGACGTCATAGAGAAACAGGCGATGGAGATGGAGGCGTTGAAGATGAAGGAAATCATACAGATGTGGGATATGCGAAACTACTTGAGGACGCACGACTCATGGCAGGGAGCAATGTAAGCGAACTTGGTGGTATTATTGGCTTGACAGTTCTTCCTGGAAGTGAGGATGAAGAAAAGATTGCTCGGAGAAGGAGGAAGAAAGCATTGGCCAGCAACAATTCAAGCCATAGTCAAAATCAAAGTATCGCTCCGGCGAATCTTCACGCAAATCTTGATGATAGCAATGTCAGTACATCAATCTTGCTGGAGGATTCCCAAACAGCAGCAACGGTTTCTCTAGAATGTCCCTTTGTGCCTATCCATCCATCGGCGGGAACGTCGATAACTGGAATCTCCCGAAAACATATAAGAATCGAGTATAACACTGAAAAGGCATATTGGGAATTGCATGTTTTAGGTCGAAATGGTGTTTTCATAGATGAAAATCGTTTTGTAGGTATGGATGAAGTTGTTCGGTTACGGCACAATACACAAATACTGGTTCAAGGTATCGACATTACATTCAAACTACCAGACAATGCTCGCGAAGAAGAAGAGTACATCGATAGCGATGACGAGGCTCTGCGTGACGAGCTTGGTCAATCTGACAGTGAGCTTTCTGAATCTCGAAGTGATATTGAAATGGAAGAACGAGACTCTGATGCGACGTCTTCGAAAGATGATGGTACTCCTCGGGAAAGACCTAAAATAAAGCTTTCGTTGTCCAAGCGCGGACAAGCATTATCTGGAAAATCCAAAAAGAAGACTGCTGCAGATGCGGTGACGACTGTAAAGACTGAGAAGATGGACGAAGTGGGTAAAGGACCAGATGAGGAAACAGCCCAACAAGATGTCACACAGCCCACAGCTCCGCCTGTCTCTGAGGAGGAAGGTGTGAAACCACAGCCGGAAGTTGATGCTGATGGTAATGAGATTCCAATCATTCCTGCAGATCTTCCACCCGGATCGGTTCTTGCTGGTCTTTTGCCGGAAGAGCTCCCTCCTAAACGAAAGGGACCTGGCAGACCACCCAAAAATGGCGTCATGTCAAAACGTGATGAAGCAATAATCAAACGAATCAAGAAAGACATTCAAAAGCTGGGTCAGGAAGCCCCCCCTCTTCCTGAATTACTGGCTATGGCAAGGGCAGAAGCAGGATCGACCACTACTCCCAAAAAGCCTGGTGAATCGACCGGTAATGACAATGAAGTGACTCCAATGACGAGCGTGGCAGTAATGAGTACGGAGGCTACTGGAGAGAGCAGTGCACTCAAAACGGCCACAACTACCGAAGCTGAACCTCCTCGACAACCTACGGCTGCAGAAGTAGAAGCTGTCAAAGCACGAAAGATTGCGAGATCTCCATCTCCACAAAAGCCGGAGAGTGAATATACCGAGGAGGAGCTCAAAAAACCACAAAAAACATATGTGGTTCTAATTCACGATGCATTATCAGCTTGTCCTGGCGGTGTTATGGATTTACAACAGATTTATGATGCTATTCAGAAAATGTATCCATATTACAGATATAGAAGTCAAACTCAAGGTTGGCAAAGTAGTATAAGACATAATTTGATTGGTAGTGAAGCTTTCGAGGAGGCTGGAAAGATTGGTAAAGGTCGTTTATGGAGGATCAATGCCAAGTATCCTATAGACAAAGAGAAGAAACGCAGAGCACAATCCCCGCCGACTGAAAAACCAGCATATCCATACTATCAAAACGGACAATATCCGAATCAAGCTTATGGCCCACCTTATAGACCACAATATGGATCAACATATGGTCCACCTTCAACGCTACCAAATGGAGCTAGACCTCCACCGTCGTATGGACAACAACGCAATGGAGCATACTTCTCACCCTATGCAAATCATCCTCCTGGCTCTGCGCAACCTTCACCATATTCAGCACAACCTCGTCCGCCATATACTGCTCCTCCTAATACCACCGGTGGACAGCCTGTCCCTCCAGCTGTACAAGGTATCAATGGAAGCGTGAAAGTACCAGGCCAGACACCGGTGGCAGGAATAACCGTCCAAACTGGACCAAATAAACGACCAAACATGCCACCCCCTGCAAGGACAACGAATGTACAACCTCCACGTCCAGGTACAAGTCAAGGTCAAGCTCCAAACGGACCGGCACAACCTGTAGCGACTGAAGAGCCTGATCCCACAATCGAAGAAATAATGGCATATCACAAGAAATTTCTTGGAGGTTATAAACCAGGAGCAGATCAAGATGCGGCAAGAGATTTGTTTCGTAAAGCTGTTGCTCGACATATTGAACCAACAAAGACACATGGACCATATGTCTCGCCCGAGGAAGAAACAGTTGCTGTGAATATTGGGGAGATCATACAGAGAAATAAAGCTCTGAAGAGAGAAGCCCAAGCCAAGGCACAGGCAAAAGGCCCGCCTCCACAAGTTCGAACTGTTGCAGGGTCAGCGGTTAATAATAAGATGGCTGCGCCGCAAAGGATTACACAGCCAGTACAGGCATCTCAACAGGTTATCAATGGTAAACAAGTGGTTAGACCAGCTTCTCAAATAGGAATAGCACCGACTAACACCGCACCAACTCTGTCCACCCCTAGTATGGCTAATCCCAATAATACGACAATTCCACCAACCACAATCGATTTGACTGGATCTACTCCCAGGCCCGTACCTATACCTCAGGCTGGCGTTGTTGTACCTCGTCCGCCCCCATCAGCTGTCAATAATATGGCCATGCAACAAAGTGTCATTCGACCAAATCCTGGCAATAATATCGCACAGAAGCCTGTTGCACCCGCATCGAACATAAAGGCGTCACAACAGTCTCCGTTGGCAAAAGGTCCAATGCTAGCACAGTCTAATAACACGCTTGCTGCCAAGGCTACCCCTGCTATTATGTCTGCATCGCAAAGACCTTTACAAGCAGCTTTTTCTCCTCCGAACGTCACGGCGCGTCCAATACAGCCAGCCCCACCGAGCAGACCAAATATAGCACCCACCACGAGACCATTCCAGACCAATGGCCCAACGCAAACTAACGCTCAGTCGCAAGGTAAAGCTGGACCGGCAAAAGTAAATGCTCCCGCGAACATCGCCCCGGCCATCAAACCTTTCGCGCTACAAGGTCAAATGGCTCGACCAGTCGGACCTCCCATACAAGGTGTTAGACCAAGCGACAATTTGATGTCTATTCCGATCAATCCTGATATACCCAAAAGTTCGACACAGGGTAACGCAACCACGGTGAATCCCCTTCCAGTAGGACAAACTGCAGTGGTTCATCCAATCTTATCGGCTGCTCCAACGGCCATGTATCCCATTGCAACTAACGCCAAAGCACCTACTGCTAACATGGTCGTGCCAAAGGCTTCCGAGAGTGTCATTTCAAATACGAATGACGTTATCGCTGGCGTCAAAAGACCTGCAGACGATGTTGTATCTACTAGTCTGTCAGCAATCCCATCAGGTGTATCTACATCATTCGCCAACACACCAGGAGAAGAACGTGGCGAACCTGCTACAAAGAAAGTAAAAGAGGGTTGATATATACACAACATTGATACGATTCACAATTGGTTGACGCATAATGTTCATACTTATGATTGTTAATGACTATAATGAGAATTTTTATAAATACAAAATAACTGACTATCGCGCTATATCATTCTATATCCATTTTTTTATCCGCCGTGTCTGTCCTTTTGATATGTTTTGACATGCACTGTAGAAAGTATTTCACGTGTCGGAATGTCTCCACACCACAGTAGCCAACGAGGCTTGAAAGTCTCGAGGGTTATGTATAATGTTCCTGCTCGCGATATGCACAATATTATCCTGCTGATCTATTAGACAGGCAGAGTAGAACCTTGACACATGCTACGAAGAAGTTATGGCCGAGGAGAGACCATGTTCAGTAGGTTTAGAATGTGTGGTGCAGAACGAATCAATATGCGGAGTAAGTTCCGACGTGCATGCGTTTCATCGTGATGAACCTTACACCAGGACGAATCTTGACACGCGTTTCAAAGTCATGACATGATTATGGCCGAGGACACATTCACCCATGTTCGGTAGAGTCCGGAATAAATCAGGGCCTTTACGTCGGCACGATGTAAATTAGCTTTTCAATGGCCCGTTCGATCGATTTTGGGTTTTTGAGTGGTGAAACATGGACGACGTGATTAATAACTTATAACATGCTGGAGACAGACGATTAGTAAGTAATTAATAGCCAAGTGATGAGATGAGTCATTCAAAGTCCAAGAACATACATTCCGCCACCCCGAGCGGGCTTGATCTTTGGGGGTCTGCGGATTTGTTACGTGAACGGCGTTATTGCGGTGCGCAGGTTTCTACAAACCCGTCTAGGATTTAAGACCGTGGCGTGCAAGTCTAATTACACGACTTTGATTTCTCGTCGGGACGTCACAGTGTGGTTATCTGGCCAACAAACGAGTAATCTTCTCTGTAGACGAAAGAAACTATGTGCCATGACCACCTGGTGTTGCAAGCACAGAGAGAAGTACACGGAAAGAGCAGGTGAGTAATAGTCAAGTTGTATGACAACTGGAAATCTCGGACTTTCTGACAAACATTCGGGCCTACTACTCTGCCATATCAAAATCTCATATATTTAAGCCATGTTAGACGTTGTTAAGACCCTTGTATTTTCATTCCATTTTCATTCCATTTTCACTACGTTATCACGATCATCATGGGGTTTATAGATCAAGCAGATTTCGTGAAGACACAGATACCTATGCGTCTGGAGGTTGTGCTTAACAAAAATCAGTTTCAGAATCGTAAAGTGGCTCATGACCTTCTTGCGGGGTTAGCGCTCTGTTATGCGGAGCTCATAGGAAGCGGAAATACGTATGTAGCAGACGTTTTCGAACAAGTTCAAGATTCAAGTAGTGGGTTAGTGAACATCGAAGAAGCGATGTATCCAACTCGAACAGATTACTACAAAAACTTGAAACTGCTATGCCCTAAGGACCCTTCGACTTTGACTGAACATGAGTTGAGTCAGCTGAGGCTTCTCCTCTGCGAGTATGCAAAAGACATGGTCGAATCGATCTTTGCCCATTATACCAAAAGAAAGGAACCTGGATCTTATCATCGCTACAGGGACGAAAACGAGAGATCAGAGGGGAAGGCTATGGCAATGAATTATATCAATAATGATTGTCACTGGGAACAATTCATAAGGTCCGCTTGCCATGGAACACAACCTTATCTTTCTATGCCAAAAACCCACCAAGTAAGCCCCATACACATTTACAGAAGGTATCAATGTTCTGAGAGAGGTTGTGGAGATGATTCATGTCATAGAAATCACGTTCCTACTATAAATGGAATACGTTCCAACTTGTGAGGAGCCTCACAAAGTGCAAGTAGCACCATGTAGCAATTAAAGATATAGTAGTGGAATGTACGAAAAATGCTTGATATAGTTATCTATGATTTAAATTTACATCCACATGCATCCGAATAAAATGCTGAACATTTAAATCACGATACAGTTTCTGTACCCAAAGCTTAGCATTTAGAAGCCCTCTTTATCAAGGTGATCCTGTACAAACGTTGAGAATACATTTTGATGTACGACCTCAACGTACTTTCTGATCATTAATCAAATCCTCTAATATACGGGTGGTGTTCGACCACATCCGTCAATCAAGGTCCCAAACCCGGACCTATCTTAGATTGAAATAACTACTATCACTGTCGTTATCTTTATTACTAAGTTAAGCTATAGTAGCACGTGGATACACATATAACTTAAATGACACACACACATATGTAGCAGCTCTGTATATAGAGATAGAAGAGAATGATACATTAGTTAATTAACTTTTTTATAATAAAGGATCTGTATTTATAGTTATTAGGATCTGAATATGTGCAAGAGCGGGTCAAACGATCTCTTTGCAGGGTAAATTGACTACGTCGTCTTGACACGACTAGCGCCAGCTGCGCCCGCACTTTCAAAAGCGGGTGGACATTCACCCACCCATTACCTCATGTTTGGTAGGATCGGAACATGTGGGGCAGGTCGAAGGATTTCTTTGCGGGGTAAATTGGCTACGAAGTCATGACGCGAGTTGCCCTAATGTAGAAAATCTTTACTTTCAAAAGCGGGGCGACATTCACCCACCCAGCACGTCATGTTTGGTAGGATCGAAATATGTACGTGCAGCTCAAAGGATCCCACCGCGAGGGTGAAACGCGGGGGTGTAGGATTTCCTTTTTGAACGGTCTGAAGTTTTTGGATGGTCGATGAAAGTGACAGTCGAGTGATGTATATCGTGCTACTATATTCTACGCAGGAAAAACGGATACAACCTATTTTGTTAGAATGATCTGACGTAGGATACATGAAGTATGTGATGATTTGAACCTCCGAAAAGACATGTGGAGTTGGGACGGGATCATTCGTGGTGGGGGAATGGGATTTCTAGAAACCCGGCTGGGTGTGTTGGGTTGATGCGCAACCAGACTCGCGGGCGGGACTATTGCGGGGTGCGGATTTCTAGAAAGCCTTCTGGACATGTGGAGTTGGTGCCCGACCAGGATTGCTGCGGGAGCTGCTGCGGGGATGGGATTTCTAAACCCGTGGGGTAGAAGTCTAATCACCGACTTTCATCTCGGATTTGATGTTATAGATATGACAGTTTAGATTATTTACTAAACAAAGTCGGTGACATATGAGTCTCTAGTGAAGTAAGAATCATAACACAGCTCCATAGGTCTTGCACGGAGGAAAGTGTACGTGGCAAGAGAAGGTTTGATGAGCACAGGCCATGTCCCGATTGGAAACAGCTGAGTTGTCCGACACTAGAAACTCTAGAATTTCTGAACGACAGCGAGGCCTGCTCTGCCACATCAAAACATCATATATCTAATCATGCCCGGCCGTTAAGAAGGACTTTGGTATTTGTATCGCTGTACTACGACCATCATGTCGTTTCCTGCTCCCGAAGAAGCAGTGGCCAATAGAATACCTCGTGAACGAACTCGTATTTTCGAGAAGATTTGTTTTGGGTATCCGGGCGTGGCTAACAAATTCTTCGACGGCCTAGATTCATGCTACCTCGCGTTAAGACGGTGCAAAAATGAGCCCACAGAAACGATGTTCAGTGAAGAAGGAGTTGATGATGACTTTATTTATAAAGCGATATATCCATCAGACACCCAGTACTACAAAGACTTAGTGTGTTTTTGCAGTCTTACGCCTGGACACCGTCCTGAGGATTATGTACGTCAGCTGGAACTCCTCTCCCACAAATTTGCGCAAAATATCATCAAAGCGTTTGTTTCCCAAGCTGAAGCCAGAGCCCATGCCAAAGCCAAGGCTCATGCTGAAGGCAGAGACAAAAATGGGGATGATTCTTACTGCGACATGACAAGTTCTCAGATATCTGAAGCGAAAGATTACGCAACGACATTGATTAATACGCACTATAGAATTGTCCATGCTGCTGAAAGTAGAGCAAATAACAGTCTACCTGTGCATTCAACGTACCAAATTGGAACTCAGCACACTCGCCAAGGTTATCAACGTCCCGGGATAGAATGTAAAGATATTTTATATTCGCATAACAGACGTGGAATACCGGAATCACCGCGGGTATCTGCCAAACTTTGAAGGGTGTTGCGAAATTTGTTATAGCACCATGTAGCAACCAACCGAGATGTAGTAATGTAATGTACGATAAATGCTTAATATAGTTATCCATGTTTTGAATTGAATTTACCTGCATCCAAACAATACATAGCAAGTGTATCGCAATAGACATTCACCCCGTGCACGCTAAGCTAAGCATTCAATAGATCTGTTTGGCAAGGCAGTTACCCACGAGTAGTTAAGAGTGC